>Ga0213861_10000090_pt1 | contig 63993 bp, 61 predicted proteins | sample PICome_4_FD_160110 | JGI IMG/M metagenome (GOLD analysis project Ga0213861, IMG submission 160110) | Coastal seawater microbial communities near Pivers Island, North Carolina, United States - PICO131 | ecosystem: Environmental > Aquatic > Marine > Coastal | place: USA: North Carolina... | reverse complement strand
GAGGAAGCAGCACAATTATTCCTGCGGGACCTGCTGGCTACCCACCGCGGGCTCTGCCAGCTGAACTTGCCCCTGCTCGACCTGCACTGGTGGCCAGCCCTGCAAAAGTTATCCACCCTGCCCAGTACCGTACCCCTCGTGCAAGGGCTGGCTACCCGCCTCCTCTTCGACCGCGAACGGCTGGACCTCGAAACCACCAGCCGCCGACTCGACTACGCCCTCTCCCGCGGCAACGAACCCCTGGAGGTCGCCAACTGGATCGCCGGCTTCCTCCACGGGAGCGGCCTGCTGCTCCTGCACCACCCCGCCCTCTGGCGCCTGGTCGACGATTGGATCGCGGCCCTGGATATGGACGAGGTGCAAGCCGTTCTTCCGCTCCTGCGCCGAACCTTTTCCCAGTTCTCGCCCCGCGAACGGCAACAGATGCTTCACCTCGTGCAGCACCCACCCGCGCCCGCAACACCAACCACCGTTGCACCCGCCGCCCACTATCGCCAGGATGCCCTGGCCGAACTTTTGGTGGGCGTGAAAGCATGGACTGGCTGAGCGCTTCTGAGCGGAAATAATTGGTCACCAGGGCATGTTGGTAGCAGCCAAAACCATCAGCCTGACTGCCGTAGAGCTGTTCCAAAACCCGGCGATCTGCACCCAGGCCCGCACCGAATGGGACGCACGCCGGGGCCCCGACTTTAAGTATGAAGCCCTGCTGGGTGACCGCAAACCACCCTTGGATTACCGGAATTAAGAGCGGATAAAAGGCAAACGCCTTACTTAGTTTTATTTTAAAGCTAACTGCGTAATTCTTTGTACTTTTAACAGAACATCCCTTACCTTGTGGTATGAAAATAGCCATTGCACAAATTAGCGCACACGTCGGCAATTTCGCTGGCAACCTCGACCGCATCCGGGCAGCCGTAGCCCAGGCCAAAGACCAGGGTGCCGATCTGGTACTCCTCCCCGAATTGGTAACGGTGGGCTATCCACCCCGCGATTTTCTGGAGTTCAAGGACTTCATTCACCAGGCAGATAAATTGCTGGAGGAACTAAAACAAGATGCCCACGGGATTGCGATTGTGCTGGGGTCGGTCACGACCAACCCCGTACCGGAAGGCAAAGACCTCTACAATTCGGCCTACTTCCTGGCCGACGGCGAAGTGCTGGCCCGGCAGCACAAAACCCTCCTCCCCACCTACGATGTCTTCGATGAGTACCGCTACTTCGAGCCCGCCGCCGAATGGAACATCGTGGAATACCAGGGGCACCGCATTGCCCTCACCATTTGCGAAGACCTCTGGAATGTCGGCAACGAGAACCCCCTGTACAAAATCTGCCCCATGGACGAACTCATGGTTCAGCAGCCAGAACTCATCCTCAACGTCTCCGCTTCCCCGTTCTCGTTCGACCACGCTGCCGACCGGGTACACGTGCTGCGCACCAACGTGGAACGCTACGGGTTGCCTGTTTTTTACACCAATATTGTCGGTGCCCAAACCGAGATCCTTTTCGACGGCGGCTCCCTGGTGTTCTGCCCCGACGGCCGCGTTTACGACGAACTGCCCTACTTCACGGAGACGGTACGCACCTACGACCTGGCAGCCGTAAAAGCGGGTCACGGTATCATTGGCGAACAGCCCCGCGACAAGATGACCCTCATCCACGACGCCCTGCTCATGGGCTTGCGCGATTATTTTGGCAAGCTCGGTTTTCAGCGCACCATCCTGGGCTTGTCCGGTGGCATTGACTCGGCAGTGGTAGCGGTACTAGCGGCCCGAGCCCTGGGCCCCGACAATGTGCGCTGCCTGCTCATGCCTTCCCAATTCAGCAGTGACCACTCGGTGAACGACGCCCGCCAGCTGGCCGAAAACCTGGGTATCCAGTACGATATTGTACCCATCGAGGAAGTGTACCAGTCGTACAAAACGACGTTGCGCCCGCATTTTTGGGGACGGGAATTCAACATTACCGAAGAAAACCTGCAAGCCCGTATCCGCGGGATGTTGCTCATGGCCTTCAGCAATAAATTCGGGCCAATCCTGCTCAACACCTCCAATAAGAGTGAGATGGCGGTGGGCTACGGCACCCTGTACGGCGATATGTGCGGTGGCCTGAGCGTCATCGGCGATCTGTACAAAACAGAAGTCTTCGAGTTGGCGCGCTTCATGAACAAGGACGGCGAAGTAATCCCGGAAAACACCATCAGCAAGCCGCCCTCGGCGGAGCTCCGCCCCGACCAGAAAGACAGCGACAGCCTGCCCGACTACGGCATCCTCGACGAGGTGCTCTTCCAGTACATCGAAATGCGGCAGGGGCCCAAAGAGATCGTCGCCCAGGGCTTCGACGAAAAGCTCGTCAGCCGCATTCTCCGCCTCGTGAATATCAACGAGTTCAAACGCCACCAAACGGCACCCGTGCTGCGCGTCAGCAACAAGGCTTTTGGCATGGGCCGGCGCGTGCCGATTGTGGCGAAGTACCTGAATTAAGGCAGCGCAGTTGCCTAAAATTTATTTCATAAAAACAATATACCATGATTGTAAACGCTTACGCAGCCACCGAAGCTGGCGGGAAACTAAAACCTTTCCAATAAGAATTACCTGCTTATAGGTACCGAAGAAGTGGACATCAAAGTTCACTATCCCGGCTTGTGCCACTCCGACCTCAGCATGCTCAACAACGAATGGGGCATGACCCAGTATCCCTTCGTGCCCGGCCACGAAGTGGTGGGGGAAGTGGTGGCCACCGGGAGCGGGGTGAAGCACCTGAAAACCGGCGACCTGGTTGGATTGGGCTGGACCTCGGCCTCCTGCATGCACTGCGACCAGTGTATGGGTGGCAGTCATCACCTCTGCGGTACCGCCGAAGGAACCATCGTCGGCCGCCACGGCGGATTTGCCGATTACGTCAGGAGCCACTGGTCATGGGCCGTGCCGCTACCCGCGGGCATCGACCTGGAGAAAGCCGGCCCACTCTTCTGCGGGGGCATTACCGTCTTTAATCCCATTATTGTGGCGGGCGTGAAGCCGACGGACAAGGTGGGCGTGATTGGCATCAGCGGCCTGGGCCACATGGCTTTGAAATTCCTCAACAAGTGGGGTTGCGAAGTCGTCGCGTTTACCTCCAGCCCCGATAAAAATGACCAGATTCTGGCGATGGGCGCCACCCGGGTAGTCAACTCCAAAGACCCTAAGGAATTGGCCAGCATCCAGGGCAGTCTCGATTTTATTCTGAATACCACCAATGTAACCTTAGACTGGAATTCGTACCTCGCTACCCTCGCACCCAAGGGGCGGTTCCACACCGTGGGTGCCGTGTTGGAGCCCATGGCCATTCCGGCTTTTTCCCTGATTACGGGAGAGAAATCGGTAGGCGGCAGCCCGCTGGGCAGCCCGGCACTGACCCGCACAATGCTGGAATTCTGTGTGCGCCACGATATTTACCCCATCGTAGAGACCTTTCCCATGGCTGAGATCAACCAGGCGTTCGACCATCTGACGGCGGGCAAGGCGCGCTACCGGGTGGTATTGAAGGCCTAAATTTTATGCTTGCCTGGCTTTGCTGATCGCCGGTCCTCTTCAGAGTTGGGGCGATCAGCAGATGCCAGGGGTATTGCAGCACGTAAAAGCTTGATGGCTTATTAATTACGGGCCTACGGGCTGGTTTGTTTTTTTAGGTATTGACCAGCAGTCATTGCAGGTATTTTTGAACTTTTGAAATCTTTAAGATTTCTGGTGATTAGTATGTCCGCCTGATGCTCCAGCGCCGTATAATACTGTAAGCCATCTTCAAAATCGGGGAAGGATTCATCACTTAAAGCGAGATCAATTATTTTGTCATTCAGGTCAAGCACGATAATTGGTGTCTATAAATATCTTCTTCATTTGTATTTTTCTAACAGGTGGTCCGTGTAATCATTTCTCAGATCAAAGTCTGAAGGAATGTGAACGACACCACTTAAACTTTCCACGAGTGGGGTTATTTCAATATCCTGTGTCTTGTTTTCTATCAATGAGCTAAGATAGGACTCTATTAACCTGGACAGGCTAATTTCATGGTGCTGTGCATATAGCTTAGCCTTTTCTATTACGCTTTCATTAAGGCTAAGGGTCAGTTTTTTATCCATAACAATTAGATTTACGTACAAAATATACCAAAATTGCACGTAAAATACAATATTGTACCCCCAGCCAATTTTCAGGAAGTGCTAGAAGGATACAAATGTACCCACCCAGCCCCCTGACCTTAGCCAGCTACCTTACGTCTTTCCTTTTGTAAAAAAATTGCTTATTTTTGTAGAATGCTTCTTGAGAGATACTGACCCGGCATCCCCAAGTGTATTGCATCCCCCCAGTACCAATAGTTCTGATTATCATTCCTTTAAATCGTACCACCATGCGCAATACGATCCTCCTTTGCCTGGCTGTCCTAGCTTTTCACACCCTTTTCGCACAATTCCCGGCTGGTTTTACCGCCGTCAGTGTGCTGCAGAATCTGGACCCTACAGCCATGACCCTCGCGCCCAATGGCGACATCTTTTTGACCGAAAAAAGTGGTACCGTACGCATTATTCGCAACGGCGCGGTATTACCCCAGCCCTTCATCGAGTTGGAGGTAGACAATTTCAATGAACGGGGACTGGGTGGTATTGCGGTCCACCCCGACTATCCGAACACCCCCTACGTGTACCTGTACTACACCGTTCCCGGGGCCAACCGCAACCGGATCGTACGCGTGCAGGCGGCCAACGACCAGGCCATCCCCGGCACCCTGGAAACCCTCCTGACGCTCGACATTTTGTCGGCCACCGTCCACAATGGCGGGGCCATGCTCTTCGGCCTGGACGGGATGCTCTACGTGACGGTCGGTGACGGCAGCGCTTTTCAGGTTGCCCAATCGCTGCAATCGTTTTTAGGCAAGATCCTGCGCCTCAACCCCGACGGGACGATCCCTGCCGACAACCCCTTTTATGGCCAAACCACAAACAACTACCGCGCCATTTGGGCCCTGGGATTCCGCAACCCCTTCACCTTCACCCAACAGCCCGTCACCGGGCGCCTGGCCGTGGGAGACGTGGGTAGCAACCAGTACGAAGAAATCGACATCGTCGAAGCGGGCAAAAACTATGGCTGGCCCACCGCCGAAGGCAACTGGACGAGTGGCAACCCACCGCCGGCTAATTACCAGGATCCCCTCTACGCCTACGACCACGGCATGGGTTGCTCCATCACCGGAGCCGCCTTTTACAATCCCATCACCCCACAGTTTCCGGCTGAATATACTGGCAAGTTGTTTTTTGGCGATTATTGCCGGGGGAGGCTCTGGACCATCGACCCGGTCAACGGCGGCAACCCCGTGCAGTTTGCCACGGGCCTCAACCGCCCCCTCGCCCTGCTGACCCACCCCGACGGCAGCCTCTACTGCATCACGCGGGGCGGCCAGGGCGGCGGCTCCCAGACGGATAATACCAGCAGCAACGGCGGTGTCCTCTGGCGCATCAACTACAACCCCTCAGGTGCACCGCTGGTGGCTACCCAACCCAATGATGTCACCGTAGTCGAAGGCGAAACGGCTCGTTTTGAGGTCACGGCGGCTGGCGATCCGCCTTTTTCCTACCAGTGGTTCCGCGATGGCCTGGAGCTGTCGGGGGCTACCGCCAACAGCCTGCTGCTACCCAACGTGATGCTGGCCGATAGCGGGGCCCTGCTGGCTTGCCGCGTCAGCAACAACAATGGTTCCGTATCCTCCAACCCGGCCGTGCTGCGCGTTACGGCCAACCAACGACCTGTAGCCAGCATCGAGGTACCCGCTGCGGGCAGCACCTACGCCGCCGGCGAAATGCTCGCCTACAGCGGCACCGGCACCGACCCCGAAACGGGCACCCTGACCCCCCAAAACCTGACCTGGCGCATCGACTTCCACCACGACGAACATACCCACCCCTTTTTACCCCCGACCACGGGTACGACCGGCGGAACCATCCAGATACCGCAAATTGGCGAAACGGCCCACAACGTTTGGTACCGCGTCCACCTGTTTGCTACCGATGCCGCCGGACTGACCAACCACGTGTTCCGGGACATTTTTCCCCGGAAAGCCGTGCTGAACTTTCAGACCCAACCGGCGGGCTTACCCCTCTTACTCGACGGGCAGCCCATCGCCACTCCCTCGATTGATACGAGTGTGGTGGGCGTGATCCGAACCATCACGGCGCCCACCTTTGCGGAAAGCAACGGGCAGGGCTACTTTTTTGAAAACTGGTCGGACGGCGAAGACTTCGACGAATACGCCTTTGAAACGCCCGCCCAAAACCTGAACCTGACGGCCAACTACCAACCCCTCCAGTTGGGTACGGGTACAGGGCTGCTGGGTTTGTACTTCAACAACGACGACGGCAGCTTTTCCCAACCCGTCACGGCCTGGCGCATCGACCCCGGCCTGGAATTCTACTGGCCAGGCAGCCCCTTTGAGCCGGGTATTGGTGCCGACAACTTTGCCGTTCGCTGGCTCGGCGACATTGAGCCCTGGCTCACCGGCGAGTACGTCTTTTACCTGACCGGCGACGACGGCGTCCGCCTGGAGATCGCCAGCAACTCCCTCATCAACAGCTGGATGCCCAGCGATGGCGAAACCCGCGTGAGCGGCCCCATCAGCCTGGAAGCCGGAAACCGGTATCCCATCCGGGTGGAGTTGTACGAAAGTGGTGGAGAAGCTGAAATTAAAATGGAATGGAGCCTGCGCAACGGTGGCAAAATAAAAGTCCCCGCCACGCAGCTGTACCCCGCCCCCTTCACCGGCACCCAAGACGGCCCGGCGCTCGGTGGATTGCGCTACCGCGTGCTGCCCAACCCGTTCAGCCAGGCTGGCAACCTGGAGCTTTGGGCGCCCGTGCGTACCCCCGTTAGCGTAGAAGTGTACGACCTGGCGGGCCGCATACTCTACCGCCAGACCGGAGACGCCCCGGTGGGCTACAGCAACCAGCCGCTCGGTTTGGAGCAGGCGGCAGCGGGGATGTACCTGGTGAAAATTACGGCGGCCACCCAGAGTGTGGTGCTGAAGGTGATAAAATTGTAGGCTTGGCTAAAGCCATGCTCAGCAATGATTGGTTTTTCTTGATCCCCTCAAACCGCTAAGGGCACCAATTTCCAATCCGCGAGTTGGGTCTTGGTGCGGGCCCAGTTGTCGGTCAGGCCCAGGCAGTACCCGCCGCCGCCAGCGCCACAAATTTTGAGCAGGTAGTTGCCCGTAGCCAGGCCAGCGGCCCAGGCGGGGCGCACCTGGGGGATCACCATGGGCGGTAAAGCTGCCAGTTGAAACTGGCTTATTTTTCGGAAGTTGACCGCCAGCAGGGCACGATCCCCCGCCAGCAGGGCGTCGATGGCCGCGTCCGAGGGTTGCAGCCAGGCTGCCTGTACCGCCGCGCGAAAATCCGCTTCCGCATCGTAGCGCTGCAGGAAGTAGTCGACCAGCGGCCCCGTTTGTCGCGTCTGGCCGGTGTCGAGCAGAAAAAATTGCCAGCCAGCGACCAGGGGGGGCAGGGTCACCGGCGCGTAGGTGCCCGTGGGAAACAACTGCACACTTTGTTCCAGGTAGCAGATTAGCGGATCGGTGCCGGAGCTGGCGCCATGGAAATAGCTTTCCATCGTTGCAAAAAAGGCCTTGGGGCCGAGAACATCCAGCTGCTGGTGGCCCGCTGGCGTGGCGTACCGCGCGAAGACGGCCACACAGACGGCACCCGAACTCCCGAGCCCGTACCCGACCGGAATACTGGAAGACAGGAAGAGGCCCGCCCGCAAGTCGGCACGGAAACGGTCGGTAGCGAACTGCGCCGGAAGGTCGCGGTCCAGGTAATCGGCCAGGGCCAGGAGGTCGGTGGCTTCGCCCGGGCGGCCCCATTCCCAGGAGCTGTAGTGGGTCCACAGGGGCATAGCCAGGGCCCGGGAGCCCCGCAGAATGGTGTGCTCGCCCAGGAGCAACACCTTGGCAGGATATTTATTCGGCGTGGTCATGCGGTCGGTCGAGGAGCATGTCGCTGTAGGAGTTGTCCAGGAGGTCTTCCGGCGCAATACCCAACAACGTTAGATAATACGAGCACTGCTGGTGGAGGCGTTCGGCGCAGATGGTGCCGTCGAAGTCGATGGCTTCAATTTCTACGAAGGTGCCCAGCCCCTGCACGGTGTCCAGGTGAAACTTGACGTTGTCGATGAAGTAGATGTCGCGCTGCTTGTCCACCACCACGCGCACGCCCAGGGCACCGTCCAGGAGGGTGCGCAGGGTATCGCTCTCCGGCGTGCGGTAGAGCTGTACTTCCGACGCTTTGGGGCCGGCCTGATCGGGGCGGTGGTAGTGGATGAGGTTGTTTTCGATGTTCCCCTGGCGCAGCTTCAGGCGGCCGTGGGGCACGTGGAAGTAGGTGTCGACCTGGTGGTCGGTGCCGCGAAAATCGCTGCCGGCTTGTTGCTCCAGGATTTGCCGCAGGTGGTCGTGCTGCCGCGAGCGGGCCTTGATCTCGATGTTGAGGTGCATAAACTGATGGCGTGTTTAAAAAAATAGAAACGCTGCCGAACTCCTGCCCACAGCGCCCCAGATGTGTGGCAGTAAAGCTACGGGTTTTTGACTTTTTTCGTGGCCCTTCAGCGATTAAGAGCCTGTTTATAAATTTTGCGAACTGATTTTAGCTTTGCTGATCATTGTACCTCCTCAGCCGGAACGGCGGTAGCCGTAGGCCAATACGCCTACGCCCAGCCCCCCCGCCAGTACCCAGGGCCAGCGGGCTGATGCCAATGACGAAGAGGGCGTCTTCGGCGATGGCGTAGTAGGCTAGGGTTTGGTGGTTTTTACCAAGATAGGCCATTATTTCGGGCCACGAAAAATCAATGATATCCCACCGCAACTCCAAGGCAATTCCTTCCTGAGCGGAAATCATATTTGGAAAATGTTTAAATGCACCGATTGATTGATCTCGTTGTCTTGTATCTCGTAGTAAAGATCCTCACTATTGGAAAATTTTCGCCAGGAGTTGAACGTGTGTTTTTGGTAGTTCCTGCTGCTGTTGATCGCCGAATAAAGCAGGAATGGATCGCTGTTTTTCAAGTAATTGCGCCACCAGCTGGTGGCTAATCCTGAATAAGTACTGATTATCTCTAAATCGATGTTCACGTCTGTTTCTGCCACAAGCAGGTCAGCAGACCTTTTCAACTGTTCCCTGGCTTTGGCAAGAGCAGCCGCTGGTTGGGCCCACAAAAAAATCGTGGAGACAGCAAAGAGGAAAAGTACACATAGCAAACGTGTCATTATCCGAGAGCATCGCATAGCAGGGTGTTTTTCAGCGTAAGGAGCAAGCCGTTACTTTTCCGATCCTACTTCGTCAATAAGGTGTCTTAAAGATAAAAAATCTTTGAAGAATTGATTAAGTTTGCTAACCAACAAAAACAAAACACAATGAGTAAATTCGATGAAGTAGTAGCCAAATGCGCTGCCGACCTGGACAAGATGGGTGGGCACGATGCGGCACTGCTGACCAAAGTAACCAAAGCATGTGGCCCTTCAATTTACAAAGCGGATGCCAGTACGGTTGCTGCTTCCGATCCGGAAGAACTGAAACGGGTAAAAACCAACTTCCTGATCAAGAAACTGGGCTTGAAAGATTCACCCGCCCTGGATGCGGCCATCAGCAAGGTGGTTGGCATGTACGACAGCCGCAGGAAACACCGCCCCGTTGTATACTACCTCTTGGTCAAAGAACTCAAGCAAGAGTCCTTCTACAAGTAAGCCAGCTCCGCAGCATAAAGTCGAGACAAGACAACACAGGTCAGCTGATACGCATCAGCTGGCCTGTTGTGTTTGGGGAATGTGGTAGGAGCGTACGCCCTGCGCGTCGATGGCCGTCTGGTAAAAGCGGTCGGCACTGGGGGCCAGGGGCGTGGTGCGGGCCTGGCGGTGCAGTTGTTCGTAGGCGGCGTAGTCGAGGGGTTGGCGGTGCTGGAGGCGGTGGAAGAGCTGAAAGCGCTGGGTGACGTTGGCCCAACCAGCCTGGAGGGTACCCGTGAAGACCTTGCTCTTGGAGCCGCTGCCGTAGGCAAAGAAGCCCAGCTGCTGGCCGGCGGCCAGGGTGCCAGCCTGGAGGCCCGTTTCCAGGGCGCTCATGAGGGCCAGCAGGATGGAACCCGTGTACATGTTGCCCACCAGGCTCGAGGCCCGCTCGCTGGGTTCAATCCGGGTCTGCACCAGCTCCTGGTAGAGCGGCGTTTTGGTGACGGCGCGCCAGAAGCCCGCCCGGGCCTGGGTCAGGTCCTCGGCGGCGGGGAAGTCGGCGGCCTGGGGTTCAGGCAGACCTACCTGTTCCTGCAGCTGGGCGGCCAGCGGCGTACCCTGGCTGGCCCGCCAGAACACCTCGCCAAACATGCGGCGCGCCTGGTAGGCGTAGGGCAAGTGGAAGAGCAGCTGGTCCCAGGTATTCACCACGGCGGCCGTGGTGGCCGTTTGCCGGCAGAAATGCGCCAGGGCCTCGGCGATCCGTTCCTGGTAACAGTCGTTGGAGTAGGGGCCGTCGAAGATGGGCGTATCCTTGTGGAGGGTCAATTCCTGTTCGTTGCTGTCGAGGACGCCGTTGACGCCCAGCCCCTGGTGAGCGAGTTGGTGCACCAACTGGTCGATGTCGACGTGGTTGCGGTTGGCCAGGTGCAGAGCCTCGGCGATGAGGTCGCCTTTCTTTACTTTGCGCAGCGGCTTGTAGAAATCGTAGACCGCCCGCGTGCTGACGCCCCAGTGGGCGCCCAGGGCCAGCAGGCGCGGCTGGTGCCTGACCAAGACGGCCACGGCGCCGGCGCCCTGGGTGTATTCGCCCGTGGAGTCCAGTTCGTACTTGGCGTTGTCGGACGCGACGACGATGCCGATGCGCTCCTGGTCGGCCCGCACCCAGTCGAGGGTATTCTGCAGGGCATCGACGGCGCCGATACAGGCAAAGGTGAGGTCGACGACGTCGCAGTTCAGAAAACAATCGGCCCCGTAGCGCGGCGCAAAGTAGGCCGTCAGCATCTGCAGGGCGTAGGTAGCCGTGGGTTTGGCGCCGTCGATGGCGCTTTCCGTACCCAGGTAGAGGCGCCCGATCTGGCTGGGCGACAGCGCGTTCTTCTCCAGCAACTCGCGCACGGCATTGGCCATCATGGTGGCCGCATCTTCGCCGGCATCGGGCACGGCCATGGCCGTCAGGCCCAGTCCTTTGTTGAGTTTGGCGTATTCGATACCGCGGGCAGCGGCCAGGGATTCGATGGGCAGGTACAACTGGGGAATATAGGCCGCCAGGTCGTCGATACCTACCTGAGAAGAAGTGTGCTTTTCCATAGTCTGCTGGAATGGACGTAATGTTGATAAAAAATCGAAACAATTTCCGGTTCAATCGGTTCAAACAAGGGGATGGAAGCAGCCCTTGATTTACGATGGCTAAACACCTGCAATGGTCTTCATCGCGCTGTTCCGCCGCCCAACACAAAAAAAACAGCCTGCATGATTGTTCTCTTATCGCCCGCCAAAACCCTCGACGAAACGCCCGCCCACGGGGTATCCCACACCCTGCCGCGGATGCTGCCGCACAGCGCCAGGCTGATCAAGAATTTGCGCCGCAAATCGGTGGCCGAGCTCCAGGAGCTCATGGGAATCAGCGAAAACCTGGCTCGCCTGAACAAGGGCCGCTACCAGACGTATACCGAATCCTTCGACGCGGGCAACGCCAAACCCGCCGCCCTGATGTTCAAAGGCGACGTGTACACGGGCCTGGAAGCCGAGGCGTTCAGCGCCGATGAGCTGGCCTTTGCCCAGCAGCACCTCCGCATCCTCTCGGGTCTCTACGGCTTGCTGCGTCCCCTCGACCTCATCCAGCCCTACCGCCTGGAAATGGGCACCGCCCTGAAGCTGGGCCGCAGCAAAAACCTCTACGCTTTCTGGGGCGACCAAATCACCCAACTGGTGCGGGAAGACCTCGGGGCTACGGGTAGCGATACGGTGGTGAACCTGGCCTCGCAGGAATATTTTCAGGCCATCAAAACCGACCAACTCCCCGGGCGCCTGCTCCACATCCACTTCAAGGAAGACCGCGACGGCCAGCTGAAGGTGATCTCCTTCAACGCCAAAAAAGCCCGCGGCAAGATGGCTCAGCTCCTCGTGAAGGAAGGCCTGACGCAACCGGAAGGTATGCAGCAGCTGGTGGCCGATGATTATGTGTTTGACCGTAGCTTGTCTACGGAGACGGATTGGTATTTTTTGAAGTAGGGCGCTGAGGGTGCCTGTGGTGTCCAAAAGTGCTTGCACATTTGGGGATAGTTGCGTATTATAGGTAGATATACGTAAGTTGGCGGAAAGGCTAAAAGATAACCAACGAAGAAATGGAATATTTAGTAAAAGACGAAAAACTTGAATTGAAATATGAACCTGGCAAAGGAGCCTGGACATATCATATTCAAATTCCCAATACTAAGCACATTGTCGGAAAATGGGGTTCATTAAAAATTTCTGGCACTATTGACGACTATAAAATTGAAAGCATCAACCTCTTTACTATTACAGGACAAGACAAACTAATTTCAATAAATGAAAAAATCAGAAAAGCAATTAAAAAAGGTGGTGGCGACACTGTGACTGTGACCTTTTATTTATTGACTTCAATGGAACAAGTTACAGAAAAGGAAGTTTTAGAAACATTCAACGACTCAGGCGTATTAAAAGCATTTAAAAAGCTATCAGAAGACGAGAGAAATGAAATTATCAGGGAAATTACGTCTTTAAAATCAGAAGATAGACAAACAAAAATGATTTTAAACATCATTGACAAATTGAGCAAAAGCAATGATTAAACAAGCCCTAAGGCCTGGTGGCCTGACACCAAAGATAAGTACTGGATCGAATGGTGCGGTACAGGGGTCAGCAGCCTAAAGTCATCTGGTTGCTGATTATAGGGTTGTGGATAGGAGAGCAGTGGATTGTTTTGGGGAGAAGGATGGTGAATGATGGGGAAATAGGCGGATGCAGGACTAATCGTTGTGGGCCATTCAAAGGCACAGCGAAATTTTCCTAAAAAATACCGAACTTGTGGATAGAAAAAGTAAAAAAATGAGTGAAGCCGATATCAAACTCCGACTAATTCGCCTGATTGACAGCCAGAAGGGTGAAATACTACACGAATTGTACGAGTTAATCCTAAGCAAGCTCTACCATGAGAAATGGGAAGAAGAGCCGCTGTCCGCCATGGAGATCGGATACAAGGAAATGTCGGAAGACAAAGATAGAGAAGAAGAAGCCTTCGAATGGATTGAAGGTACGCTCCATTCAGACAACTTATGAAAAAGCGGGGAGAAATCTGGTGGATAAATTGACCACCGTCAGCGAATTGAGGTTCTTGAATAAGATTGGCGAAGTAACGGCCAAAGAAATGGAAGAGATCGAACAGGTAATCAGGTTGCAGTTGGATTTATAAAAAGAGGAACGGGAGCAGTCTGTGACTGCGTGGACAGCGGCAACCCAGGAAGGCTGTAGCACCATCCGAGCATAAGTGCTGAATCGAATGGTACCGTACAGGGGTCAGCAGCCTACCACCTGGTAGCTGCTGATGGGGTTATGGACAGGAGGGCAGTGGATTGTTTTTGGGGAGAAGTACGGTGAATGACGGGGAAAATAGGCGGATATAACTAATTCTACGCAAATTCCAACCTAAGAGACACGAATAATTATAATATTTGGCGTTTTAAGTAGCTTAAAAGTATGTTATTTGGCTATTGTGAAAGTTTTTCTGTATGTTTGATGCATGATAACTAGAACAATAACTCCTACTGTAGAAGATAAAATTGGAAGTGGGAAAGCCATCATGATTATTGGTCCCCGTCAAGTAGGTAAAACTACGCTCATCTTGAACCAACTTAATGGTGAAGATTATACTTTTTTTGATGGTGATGACCCTTCCATTCGAGCAGAATTGGATACCCCGAATACGGAAAAAATAAGGCAGTTAATAGGTGGAAAAAAAATTGTTTTTATTGATGAAGCGCAACGCATTAATAATATAGGTCTAACCTTAAAAATTATAATAGATCAATTCAAAGATGTTCAATTATGGATAAGTGGTTCATCATCCTTTAACTTATTTAACGAACTTAATGAGCCGCTAACCGGAAGGAAATGGGAGTATGAATTGTATCCAATAAGTTGGGAGGAATATGAAAATCATGTAGGATATTTGAAAGCTCAACAGGATTTAGAAAACCGACTGATATTTGGAATGTATCCAGATGTGATAAATAATGAGAAAGGTCAAGAAAGAGAGATTCTGAAAAATTTAGTAAATAGCTACCTGTATAAAGATATATTATCGCATGGTGAAATTCGGAAACCTGAGATTTTAGAAAAGCTTGTCCAGGGTCTGGCATTGCAAATTGGAAGTGAGGTAAATTATAACGAATTGAGTCAATTAGTGTCCATTTCTAAAGATACTGTTCAAAGATATATAGAGATACTTGAAAAAGGATACGTGATTTTTAGATTAAGATCTTTTAATAGAAATGTTCGAAATGAAATAAAGAGAGGAAGAAAGATCTACTTTTATGATAATGGAATAAGAAATGCGGTCATTGGTGAATTCGGAAATATAAGTACCCGACAGGATATCGGCATGCTATGGGAGAATTTTCTCATCTCAGAAAGAATTAAGCAAAATAGCTATAAGTTAACTTTTGCTAAACCTCATTTTTGGAGAACGATGCAACAACAAGAAATCGATTATGTAGAACAAACTGGCTTGAAACTAAAGGCCTATGAGTTCAAATGGAATCCCAAAGCAAGCGCTAAATTTTCAAAAACATTTCTGAATACATACGATGCAGAAAGCAAACTCATCAATCGAGATAATTTTAGAGAATTTGTTATAGTGTAATGCGCCCAACAGAAAAGGATCAAAGCGAGACGGAGCGCAGCGACGGTCGTAGCCCTTGATCCGACTGTGGAACGATTCCGCCAATCTGCACGCAGCTATAGGTATTGACTCGCTGCTGGCTTAGCTTAGCCGATCGCTCCTGCGCGTATTTGCTGGTGGGGATGGTCGGAGGAGGTGTTGGTTGGGGGTGGGGCGCAGACAGGCCTTTGAGTTGGCATAATGACCGCAAATGCTTAGCTTGGTAGGAAAGCAATAGAACTGAGCCCTAAGTTGGCAGCACAGCTGCCGCAGCTATGGATCCGTAGACACAGTCACGAATAGCGGAGTGAGGGGTATTTGTTGGTATCTAGTCTAACCCCAATTCCTTAGCCAGGCCCGGATCTAGTTTTTTTATTTCCCGTTGCAGCACGCGTACCCTGTTTTCTAAGAGGTCAATCATTTTTAACTTCATTTCATTATCACCATGTTTTTCCTGTTCATTCGGGGAACTACTTTCCGCTTCTGCTAACCACATCGGTTCCTCTCCCAAGACTAACCAGCGCAAATTTAGCTTTGGATAAGCAATCGCAATTGCTTCGATGGTATCGCTTCTTATACCGGTACCTCTATTCACGATACGGCTTACGGTTTGTCGCTGTATGCCTGTTTTTTCTGCAAAATTCGATTGTGACCCCTCTCTGTCACAAAGAATTTTAATCCTAATGGCTACGGACATAATCATGTTATAATAATAAAAATACGACAAAAGGAGTCAAAGTGTCTTGTTTTGTAGACTAAAATTGACTAAATTTGTAAAAAAGCAATTTAAGTTGCTATTCGAAAGATTTGATCTTTACCTAGCCAAATATACACTACTTGGCCTTATACCATAATGATTGTATGGAAAATCCGTCCAGCCATTATGATTGAAAGTGGGTAATGAATCTTCTGGTTAACCTGATAACTAATTAAAACTATTAACATGCAAACACCTACCGTTCAACATCCATTTCCTTTTGGAAAAATATTAATTCTTACCCTTTTATCCTTACTTTTACTCTATTATCTGGTTCAAACTCAAGTTCCCAAAGACGCTGAAATCACATTAACACCCGTACAGCTGACAGAAATTGAGACCGCTTATACCGATGGCTTTGAATTCAACTCGAACAACGAAGACCCATGTGAAAGACTGAAACTTCAGGCTCATAAAAAGCTTAGCGACTGGAAGAGACAATTTCGCCGGCGAGGTTTCACCATTGAAAAGATTAAGCATATGCTGCGCACAGGCAAAAGAGAGGCCTTTGTGCATCCCAAGACACCGGACATTACCCGAACAAAAATATTTGATGACACCGGGAACTGGATCATCATAGATTTCGCTGATTGTATCATCTGGCAAATTGCCCCCTCAAACTTTAAGTAATATGAAAGCATACGTAAGAGCCTTGTCATCCGGAGAATGGTTTGGTGGTTGGGCACCCGTGGCGGCCGAAATGCTGTGGGAAAGTAACAAGCAGGCATTGCTGCGCCTGGTGGAAGAAGACCTGGAAGCTGGTGACGAGTATGAATTTTACATCAAGGGTTCCCTCCTCCTGTGCCTGTGGGACGATGGGGTTTGGAAGGCGGTTCACGGGGTGTCGCCTGACGCCGGCGTAGAAGATATACACCCTGCTATGATTGTACTGCCGGAATAGGTTGCTCGCTGCGCTGCTCCCTGCGTTATTCGTAGACAGCGGGGAACCCAAAACCTTTATTGAAAACAAACATCAAATTGAGAAGCGTATGATCCGAATGGTATTTTTGAGTATGGGGTTACTGGTTGTATTAAATTTAAATGGACAAAATTTGACGAAGCACAAATGGGAAAACAGGGTAGTAATAATTCAGGCATCGAGTGAAGTCAATACAAAATACCTCGCTCAAATTGAGGCGTTTATGAATTTGGAGGAGGAATTCCGCGAGAGGAAATTGAATAAGTCCTGCTATGATATTCAATCAAATCCGTCAATGTAGCCGCTATGCTACTGCGCCCGGGAGGCCGCCTGATACTTCATCGTAGGCTGGAGCCAACGACGATTTGGGTGTCGGCAGCCCCAGCGGGGCGCCATAAGTGGGAACCTGCGCCAAACCCCAATGTACCCAATCCTGGCAGCCCCAGCGGATACCCACGTAGCGGATATACACCCTTACATGATTGTCATACCTGAATAGATTCCGCCCGCACACCGGAGTAGCCTGGCTAATTCGAAATCAGAAAAAGGACACGTGTGTTTATTTTTGTTTTAAAAAAAAACAAAAGAACCAAAAATATTGCTTTGTAGCAAAAAACGCATTAATTTCACGGCATAAGAGGTTAACTTATAGCCTTCTAACGGAAAGCCATGGCACTCATCAATCCCCACATTAACTTCAACGGTAATGCCGAAGAAGCATTCAATTTTTACAAATCCGTATTTGGTGGAGCGTTCGCGACTATTATGCGTTTAAAAGATATGTCGAGCCCCGAACATCCGGTAGCAGAAATTGATGCCAATAAAATCATGCACATTGCTTTGCCTATTGGCAAAAATATTTTGATGGGCAATGACGTCCCAGAAAGTATGGGTCGCGTAAATGAAAATGAAAACAGGTCTAAAATAGCTATCAGCGCAGAAAGTCGGGAAGAAGCCGACAAGTTATTTAACGGACTTTCAGCTGGCGGAACTATTGAAATGCCTATTGGCGACAGTCCCTGGGGTTCCTATTTTGGGATGTTTAGAGACAAATTCGGTATTGAATGGATGGTGGATTTTGACCCGAAATATAACGGTATAAGCCAGGCAGGGTGAATACCGGGTGATCGTAATGACCGTTGATAAACTACTGTTGCCGAAGTTGAGCAAAGTGGAAAATGATAAAACACAACTTAAATGATAAAACACCTAATTACGGGTATAGCCTTTGTTTTTTTCGCCATTTTTTCTACCCATTTATATGCTCAACAGAAATATGAAAAAGAAAGCCGTCTGACAGAAAAAGATGTCCCGGACAAGGCACTTGATTTCATTGACTCTTTGGGAGTAGAGAGGAAAATAAGATGGTATCTGGAAGAAGGATTTGACCGCACCAGTATAGAAGCAAAGTTTAAACTAAACAACCAAAAATACAGCATTGAATTTGATACGGTTGGAAATTTGGAAGATATCGAAATTCAGATCGCGTGGAGCAAATGGCAGAAACCACTAAAAGACTCGATAAGTTTCCATCTTAAGAAAGACTGTAAAAGGTTTAAAATTAATAAAATTCAAATTCAGTATTCTGGTGACCAATCAATCTTATTGACTAAAATAAAAACAGGGGAAGACTCAGGGGAGTACATTATTAAATACGAGGTGATCGTAAAGTGCTGCAACACAAAAAATGTAGCATTGTTTGAATATCTATTCAGTAATACAGGTCAAGAACTCGCTGTTTCTAAAATCGTATTTAAAAATTCCAGTAACCTTGAATACTAATACGCAGTTTCTAGTTATTATTTGTTTGTTGTTGTCATTTTCAAATACAATTTTGGCACAAAGTACGTATCAAGTGGGGGGCTTGCCTTCGATAAATTTAAACTATAAATTGGAAAAAAAATGGTCTTTAAATTTTAAAATAGAATCCCGCCAATTGCTGCAAAAGGGAACATTTAATGGTGATAGCAATAAAAGCTTTGAATATGTGCTAACGGATTATTCATTGATTGCTGCAAAAAAAAGTGGCTTGAACTCCCGGATTTCCGGAGGCTACCTATTTCGCTTCCGGGAAGGGGAAGCTACCCACCGATTTATTCAACAATATACGATAATCCAACAATTACCCCGCTTGAGATTAGCTCACCGTGTTGTTACCGATCAGACTTTTTCATCTGCCGAAGCCACGGAATATAGGTTAAGATACAGATTGGCGACGGAGTTGCCTTTAAATGGTCAATCAGCAGATCCCAAAGAATTTTATCTCAAAATCGGCAATGAATACATCAGCAGCGTACAAAATTCTGATTACGACATCGAAATCAGGTTTGTTCCATTGCTTGGTTATGCGATGACCGAGAATCACAAAATTGAGTTCGGATTAGATTACCGCGTAAATTCATTTTTGAATCATTTTGCCCGGCATAGTTTCTGGACAACTTTGAACTGGTTTATTGAACTTTGAAATTTGATGCGCTGACAATTTTTGTGCTATAATCCCAGCAGAACAAGCCTAATGACGCTCCTTATCAGGCGCAATCTGTTTTACCTTGTATCATTGTATCATTGCATCAACAAAGTTAGCTAGTTTAGTGGAGAGAGGAGGTGATATTTTACCAGGTCTACGAGACCGAACCGAAGTTTATCCCCTCCGCTAGACTTAAGCTCGTAGTATAACTTGGTCTTCGAGACTGTATTCACAAGATTGAGCTTGTCTGGCTTTTATTTACAGTAAAACCAAAACAAATGAGATCACCATTAATTTTAGCGGTTGATGTTAGCAAGGGTTACGGCGACTTTGTGCTCATGGATAGTGACAAAAGTGTCGTAGAAGATTGCTTTCGCCTTGATGATAATGCCGAGGGCCATAGCACGCTCAAGCGACAACTTAAAACATGGTACAAAACCCGTCGCGCCAGTCGTATTATTTATGTAGCTGAAAGCACTGGCGGTTATGAAGAAGGCGATGGAAAAACTCCTCATTGCCACTGCTCCAGTAAATGAACAACGGGTGCAAGTCTTACGCTCCATCAAAGGAATGGGAGAAGTTACACCAGTTGTTTTGCTGTGCTTCATCGAAGACTTTAATCGTTTTGATGACGCCAAAAAAATGGCCGCTTTTTTTGGCGTACCACCAAGGATTAAAAGCAGCGGGGATGGACAGTGCCACAAACCCCGTTGACGATAATTAGAAGTGACGAAGACCTTACGAACTTTTCGGCAAAGGGAGAAGTTTAAAAAAAACATGCTTTCCAAATTAACTTTTTAAATTCCAGATACAAAAACCAAAAATGCCATGAAATTTCTTATCTCCTTATTGATCAACGGATTAATTATTTATGCCGCCGCCGCAGTATTTTCCGGCATTTCCACTGTAGGCTATTGGCATGCGGTAGTCGCCGCATTGTTATTGGCCATCGTCAACACACTGGTTCGGCCGTTGCTTACCCTACTCACCTTTCCGGTCACTGTCCTGACCCTCGGGCTTTTCCTTTTTGTCATCAATGGCGCCATGATCTTATTGGTAGACGCCATGCTTGATAGTTTTAATGTAGATGGCCTTTTTTCGGCCATCTTGTTATCTGTTATTATTTCCGTAGCCAATTTATTGATTGGTGGAAAAGAATAGGAAGTGAATTAAACCCTAAGGCAGCCCCGGAAAAAAGGCATCCTCAAAATGCACCACCTCGGGTGCCCGCCCCTGCCCCATGACCACCGTCACCACGTCGAAGCGCAGGGCCCACTCGTGGCCTACGGCCTGCATGTACGCCGCTGCCGCGCCCGCCAGCAGCCGCATCTTGCGCTTGGTGACAAATAGTTCCGGCGGGCCAAAGTGCTTGCTGCTGCGCGTCTTGACCTCCACAAAAACCAGCGTTTCGCCGGTGCGGGCAATGATGTCGATCTCGGCCCGGTTCACCCGCCAGTTCCGCTCCACAATGGTGTAGCCCGCCGCCTGCAGGAAGTTGGCCGCGAGGCGTTCGCCGAGCTCACCGAGTTCATTGTGTACTGCCACGGGTAATTGAATTTAGGTGTGAAATAATGCTAGCCGGACAAGGCTAAAAACAACGAGCCAGGTTGTAAGATACAACCTGACTCGCCATTAAAGGGGCAGAAAAGATAGATTTTTACAAGCTACTGCGTTGGCAGCACTTAATCCGCCAGGACCATCTTACGGGTCGACCGCTGGCCGCCGGCTTCGAGCGTGTAGTAGAACAAGCCGATGGCGGGCAGGTCATCCCGGCTGATACTGATCTCGTGGTAGCCGGCACTGAAGGTATTTCCGATCTGGTAAACCAGCTTCCCGGCCATGTCATACACACTGAGACGGGCATCGTTATCCTCATCCAACTGGAAGGGAATAATCGTAGAGTTGGTCCAGGGGTTTGGCCGGTTTTGGAACAGCTCAAAGGAGGTGGTCACCTCGGTATTTTGTTGCGCAAAAACCAACCTTACCGATTCCGGCGTTCCGTCGGCGGTATACGCTTCGGCGCGGGTGACGCGGGAGCTCAGGTAGATCCAGTTTTTGATATCTCCCGCCTGGCGGGCCGTACACCGCAAGGTGAACAACGTAGCCGGTTTGCTACTGGCACTCTCGCCGTATTCATTCCAGACGGTGGTAATGAGCCCCCGTTCGAGGTCGTGCAGGTGGAAGTTTTCTTCGGTGTACAGGTTGGGCAGATTCCCAGGGATAATCTCCTTAAATTCCAGGGCCGACGGATCGAACTCCAGCGTAAACTGGTAGCCCATCCATTCGTTCATGTACTCGGCGCTGAACGTGACGTCTACCAGGTCGCCGGCGGCTACCGTAGCGTTGGCCACGGTGATGTCCAGCGGATAGTCGCTGGCCCGGTCATTGCCGGTATTGTGCAAGGAGTTGGGAATCGCCGTCCCGTTGACATCACCCACTTTGATGCCCACAAAATCGGCGTGCATCTCTGATCCCGCCAGGTTGTTGACGTTGTAGATTTCCGGAAAATAGCCCAGGAAAGGTTGCTGGGGGTCGGGAAATACGTAGGACGCATCCACAAACCGCCAGGAGGTATTGCCGTTGGGCAGCTGCTCGTCGATGTGCAGAATCAGCTTGCGCAACTTGATAATGTCGAGGGTGGAAATATGTCCCGACCGATCGATGTCGGCAGCGATGATTTTGTAGGGCGAGTCCAACAGGCGGGTACCCAACACGTGCTTACCCATCAGGATGAGGTCGAAGGTGCTAACCCCGTTGAGCAGTTCTTCGTTGTTCGTTGCGCTCACGCTGTAGTCCGTGCCCAGGCTCAGTGCTTCGAATTGGAAGCTGCCATCCACATCGGTGTACCGCATATTGGGATTGGGCGCTTCGCCCGACACCATGATCATGACGTTTTCTACTTCTTGTCCGCTCTCCGTGAGCACCCCACCAGCGATCATGCCCTCACCCGTTTGGCCCGTGCAGTTGCCGTTGTGGTTCTGTACACTGACGACGGTGTGGCAAGACGCACTGTTGTTCTGTTCATCCGTTGCCCAAACGTACACCTCGGCGGCTGTGCCGGCATCGTAACAGTCAAAGGTCACCTGCGTAGCCGTCGGCACGCCCACCGTGCCGTCGCCGGGCCGGTTGATGGTGTATTTGATCAAGGGGGTTGGCGTACAGTTGTCACTGGACGAAGCTACCAGGGCACCCGCATCCAGGCTCATCGACACCCCGGCGCCGTTGTTCATCAACGTTGCCGTAAGGCCCAGAATACAGGCAATATTGGGCGCTTTGGTATCTGCTACCGTGACGGTAGTCGTACAGGCGGCGTTGTTGCTACAGCCATCGTTGGCCAGGAAACGTACCGTAGTCGTGCCCACGGGGTAGCTGCCGTTGGCGTTGGCGCCACCACTGGTAGCGTAGGGGGAGTCGTTGGTAAAGGTGATGTGGTTGGAGCAATCATCAGAAGTGGGTAACCCCAGGGTAGCAGCCCCGTGCGCACAATCCGGCCCTACGTTGACCGTTACCGGAGCCGGGCAGGTGATGGTCGGCGGGGTATTGTCCAGTACCTTGATGATCTGGCTGTGCACGTAGCGGCCGGGGCCATCCGGATTTTCGGTATTGTAATGGCACCAATCGATGACCGTCCAGGTGCGGATGACCTTGAAGCAGGCACCAGCTACCGTATTGAAAGTCGCATCGGTATGGTTGATACCCAACGTACCGCAAGTGGGGTTATTGATCACGGGCGCCCGGTTGGCCAGGGGCAAGTCGGCGAAATCCGTACCGTGGCCACATTCGTAAAAAGTGATATTGTCTGGCCAAATGATGTCCGATTCTTGCAACACCTGGTTGTTAACTACTGTAATGGTCTGGCTACAGGATGCGGTTTGTCCGTACAGGTCGGTAGCCGTCCAGGTACGGGTGATGGTACCCTGGTGGCAGTCGTTAAAGCTCGAGGTAAAGGTGCTGTCGATGGTAAAGCCGCAGTTGTCCGTCGCAATGGGGCTGCCGTAAAGGGACAGGTTTTCCTGGTCATCCGTACACTGAATGGTGCGGGGAGCAGGACACCTGGTGAAGGCCGGGCGGGCACCATCCTGAAGGGTTACGATCGACTGGCAATCGGTGTAATGACCCACCAGGTTGCCACTGCCCGTTTCACGGGCCGGATCCACGGGGCCGGTTCCGGGGTTCACTTCGTACACGCGCAGCGTGACGGTAACTGGTCCGTTGGGTACATCGGCGCAACAGAAGAAAACCCGGTCGTCAAACCATTCCTGGTAGCCCGCTTGCTGGGGGCTGTCGTCACCGTTGGCCAGGTCACAGGCGGCAGAGTCGTTGCGGCGGGCCTTCAGAAAGACGGCGTTGCAGTTGTCGGAGCTGCCTTCGTTGAAAGCCGCCGCACCCATAATGGCGTAGCCGCCCGAAGCGATAGAGACCAGCAGTTGGTCGTCGCAGGCCGCAATGGGTGCCAGGTGATCCACTACCGTCAGTTGTACGGTGCAGGAATTGCTCGTGCCACATTCGTCGGTAGCCACGTACTGAACGGTATGCATGCCCGGCGCTACGCCGGCTACCGCGTTGAAGTTGGTGGCGCCGTAAGAGCTGCTGACCGCAAAGGTAATGGCGCTGCTGCAGTTATCGGTAGCCGTGATGGCGGGTAGTGCAATGGTAGCCGAACAGGCACCTGGGTCGCTGTTGAAAACCAGCTGTTCTGGCGTTGGGCAGTTCAGGGTGGGGCCCTGGTTGTCGCTCACGAGAATCAATTGGGTGTCTTCGCCGAAGAAGTCGGTACAGTTTTCAGAAACCGTCCAGGTACGGTCAATGCGGTACATGTACGCATTGCACAGAAAGGTCGTATCATCTATATAGCTAACGGTGAGGCCACAAAAGTCACCGTGCATCAGCGTGGTGCCATTCAATTGGGGAATGCCCGTGCGCAGCGGGTCGGCACCGGGATCATTACAAGGCAGGGTAATATCGTCGGGGAAAGCGACGTCCATAAACGAGGACCGCAAAATATTAATTTGCTGGGTGCAGGTGGCTGTCAGGCCGCGGTCGTCGCGCGCCGTCCAGACGCGGAGGATAACGCCCGCCGTATCGCTGAGGCAATCGCGGATTTCAAAACTCTCCACCGAGGTCAGGCTCAGGTCGGTGTCGCAGTTGTCGGCCAAGGAGGGAGCACCCAGTACCTCGGGCGAGGTGTTGTCCAGGCAACTGACCGTCAATTCCGGGCAGGCGCCAATGGTGGGTGGCAAATTGTCGACCACCCGGATGATGCTCACGCAAATGGTGCCGGTCGCCTGGTCGGTGATGGTCACACTCAGGCGGCTACCCACGTAGCTGCTGCCGGAAAACTGGACCAGGTCGAAGTTGTCGGCAATCAGGTTGTTGAGGGAATCCCGCACCGTCAGGCGCTTAACCCCCGGGCAGGACACCAAATCTTGCACCAGTACGTTGGTAGAGATGGCGATCTGGCACGACTGGTTCAGCACCACCTGTACGGGAAAATCCTGGGTGCCGTTGCACGCCAGGTCACAATCCTGTGCCATCGCCCCGAAAGGCAACCAACCTAGGCCGAGCAAGAGCAGCGGCCGAATGAAGAAGCGCAGGAGAATTGCTGAATAGTTAAAGTAGTGTTTCATCTTCAAACGATATTGATGGGTTAAATACCAGCTTACGGGGCATGGTCTTTCCACTCCTGCCCGGGTGGTCTGCCCGGGTGGGTGCTTGCGAAAACAGAGCGGTAAGCTGATTGACTTGCGGGCCGGGCTTGCGGGCCAGGCTACAGCAAGGGTAAAGAAAAAACCGTGCCAAAAAAAAAGCCTCCTGGTTGCCGGGGCAGCCAGGAGACTTTTTTTAACGCTATCGCAATCGTTAGGAGCCCGCAAAAAAATTCAGGCCTTTATGCGGTCAAGCTACGAAAAGAACGATCCGCTTACTTTTTCAGTAAATCCCGGATTTGGGCCAGCAGTTCTTCCTGCGTGGGGCCAGCGGGTGCGGCAGGCGCTTCGGGCTCGGCCTTCTTCACTTTGTTGTACGCTTTAATCATCATGAACAACACCAAACCAACCGTGATCAGGTTGACGATGCTGTTGATCCAGGCACCGTAGCGGATGGCATTGGCGGGCACGTAGCCTGCTTCACCAACCACTCCCTGAGCGGGTGACAACTCTATAGCCAGATTGGAAAAATCCATTCCCCCGCTAAATTGCCCGACAATTGGCATAACGATGTCGTTCACAAAGCCATTGATGACCAGGCCAATGGCGCTGGCCAAAATAACGGCAACGGCAAATTCAATGACGTTACCCGTCATAATGAATGCTTTGAATTCCTTCAACATAATTTTTTGTTTTGATAAGAAAAACCATCGTGTACCCATCCACGGCTGGTTATTGGTTTTGACATCAAGATCAGCGTCAGGTCACAATTTCGTCCCAATTTTTATTGGCACCAATCGCAATACACCGTATCGTTTGGAAAGTTTACCCGTAAGCTGCCCCTTTATGCCGCGCTATACATTCATTTCTCTTATCCTAAAGAGATCTGATAAGTCTTTGATATAGTCAGCATGGCCTTGATTCTGAAAAAAGAACCTCAGATAATATTTATCTGAACCATCCATATGCATATTGATCACCGAACTATAATCACTGATGACAAAGTCTAATAATCTCAGTTTATTTAGATCAAATAAATCGCCTTTTTTCAGCGGAGTTTTCTGAATTAGCTCCGATATACTCAAATTTGTTTTTTCAAATTCATTTTTATCAACTCTAATGAAGGACAGCCTGCTGTCAACCAAGTTTTCAACAACAAATTGAAGGTTATCAACTGATAATTCAACAATACTATAAATCAAAGTTTTATCTCCCTCAAGTAATACTTCTTCTTCGTATATGTTTGAAGAAAGTAGATGCTTCTTATAAGGGTAAAGTAATTTTTTCAAGCTCCTACTCCTTGCTTTTTGCTTTGCTGTTTTCTCTATCAGGTAAAAATGGATGCGATAATCCGCTAATAGATTAATAAGAATAGTTGCAAGGAAATCCTTATTTTCATTTGCGTAAGAACTGTAGGGAAGTTGAAACTCAAAAAGTTTAACACGTTTTAAGCTATCAATTTCTTTTATTGATAATTCTTTTTTACTCTCCGAAAAGGAGATGATGTTGCTATCAAGAATATTGTCTATGTGGAAAAACTTAATCATTTTCTCCGTCTTCTATTAAAATAATGGTGTCGGCGTAATCTTGTATTGTCTTCTTGAACTTCTCCAGAGTTAAAATGCTCACGCTGATCTCCTCTCCCGTCGACTGCGCCATATGAATAATCACTATCCTCTCGGATATGAATTTCTCTTTCTTCTGAAAAACCAAACAAACCTAATAAAAATACGACAAAACGATATAACGCTCTATTTTTACTCCTATCGAGTCCATACTCATCCCACTTATCTTTATCATTAGGTCTTATTACATCAATAGGCTGTTGGGAAACAGGAATACCGTTATCCCGCTTTGCTTCTCTAAAAGCTGCTTTTCGGGTCTCATAATGCTTATCAGGGTATTTCTTACTCTTCCCCTGCTGCAATGACTTCATCCATTATTTGTTAATAGGAATCAAGTTAAGGTATTTTTTATAATTTGTCAAGCGCTTAATATAACGGTAGAAAACTTTCAAGCGTACGCATTGTCCAGCACTTGTGCAACCAGATTTCCAGGATACTCCCGTGATGGACGGAAAAATCCGTTTCCCTTGTTTAGCAACCCACGAAACCGCATTTTTGCACCCAACAGGCGCAAAAAAACCTCGCATGCAGCAGCCATACGCCAAAATTGTCGTAAAAATTGGCACCAACGTACTCACCCGTGCCGATGGTAGCCTGGATATTACCAATATCAGCCACCTTGTAGACCAGTTGGCCACCCTCAAAAAGCAAGGCACGCAACTCGTCCTCGTGTCTTCCGGCGCAGTAGGCGCTGGCCGGGAGTTGTTGCCCGCTGCCGACCAACTGGAGGGCGTCGTACGCCGGCAGATGCTCTCGGCGATCGGGCAGGTGCGGCTCATGGAATTGTACCGCCAGCTGTTCGCGGGCCACCAATTGCTCTGTGGCCAAATCCTCGCGACCAAGGAAGATTTTCGCGACCGCCAGCACTACCTCAACATGCGCAACTGCCTCGAAGCCATGCTCCACGAACGGATTGTGCCCGTGCTCAACGAAAACGACGCCGTGGCCATCACGGAACTGATGTTTACGGATAACGACGAACTGGCAAGCCTGGTCACGGCCATGCTCAATGCCGACGCCCTGGTCATCCTCAGTAGTGTAGATGGCTTGTTTGCAGGTTCACCAAACGATCCTAACGCTCGGCTCATCGCCGAAGTAGACGCCGAAGACGAGTCGGTATTAGCGCACATTGCGCCCGTAAAATCCAGTTTTGGCAGGGGAGGGATGGATACCAAACTGCGCATGGCCCAACAAACGGCCCGCCTGGGCGCCGACGTCATTTTAGCAAATGGCCAGCGGCCGGACATCCTGCTACAGGTGCTGGCCGGAGAAGGCCCCCGAACCCGGGTCAAAGCCCGAAACGGGGTGTCGAACGTAAAAAAATGGCTGGCGCACCAGCCCGATGCCAAAGGAAAGGTCTTTGTGAACGCTGCCGCGAAGGAAGCCCTCCTCAACAGCCAAAGTGTAAATAGCTTGCTGCCGATCGGCGTCACCCACCTGGAGGGGGATTTTCAAAAAGGCGACCTCCTCCGCATCATCGGCCCCAACAAGGAAGCTATTGGCCTGGGGATAGCCCAGTACGGCGCCGGCGAAGCCCAGGATTGCCTGGGCAAAAAGGGGCAAAAGGCACTGGTGCATTACGATTATTTGGTGGTATTCTAAGGAAAGACACGGTTTCCTATTGTTTCGGCGTACTGTTGATCAGGGTGAGAAAAACCAACATCATCCGTTCGGGCAGGCTGGCCGCCAATTCGTCGATAATAACCCATTCCCGGGGGTCGCCTTCGTAGGCCGTGTACATCTCAAAATGGCCGTAATTGTCCGTATCCATCAACCATTCTTCCGAAATATTACCGTACCGGCTCCGCCATTTGTACTGGTAGCCCGCCGGGCTGGACACCCGCCACTCGCGCGGATCGTCCCGCCAAATGGCCCGGGCATCGACAATGACATTTTCGCCCCGCACTTCCCATTCGTCCACGCGGTTGGGCCATTTGGCTTTGATCAGCCCCGTCCATTCGCCAATGCGGTATTCCCACTGCGTCCAGTCGCCCTGGCTGTTCCAACGCAGGCGCAACTCGCCGCGCTCTTCCTCCACATCCGTGAAGATAATCCACTCCGCAAAGCTGTCACTCCACTGCGTAGCAATACCGGTGAGCTGTTGAGACCAGGCACAACTCCACCCCAATTGCAGAACCAGTAGCAGCCCGAATATCTTCTTGTTCATTGTTTATATTGATTCTCTGGCAATTTTTGTGATTAAAGTCAAGCAAAAACAAAAATAACGCTCCCTGTCAGTCACTTACTATTTTCGCTTTAGCTTGACCACAAAAATTGTCAGAGAAGGTTGATATTTCGCTTTCCTGGCTGGACAAAGTGATTAATACCGCTCAATTTCACCCAGCCCCAATTATTTTTTGACAAAAAAGGTTAATTAATAGTAAAGTTTCTAACTTTGATTTAGATATTGAGCAAAAAAAAGGTCGCCACCAAGTGACGACCGAAATGGACTAGTATGATAAAACGCTCAATAAAATTTTATAAAGGGATTCCCTTGTGTGAAACGCAAGGGAATTTTTTATGCTGTTTGTGTTATAGACGTTCAAACGTTCAATAGAGTTGCATCAAACAACTGATTTAACGAATTATTAATGTAATTTTAAGTAATTCCAGCACTCAACACCGAAATTTTCTACCGAAATCTCCATTTTATCGACTTAATGACTCCTTTTTGCTTTCTTCTCTAAAATTTAATTTTAAATTTTGGTAAGCATTGCTGCGCCAAAAACGCCGGCGCTATCGCCCAACAGCGGCCGCAAGATGGGCGTATCCAGGCGGGTATTGAAAACATACTGGCTGATGCGATCCACACCTTCGGTGTAGAGCAGATCGATCTTCGACAAGCCGCCGCCGATCACGATAGCCGTTGGGTCCAGGGTGTCGATCAGGTTGGCCAGTCCCCTACCAAAAAAATGCAGCAGCCGTTCTACCGTTGCCTGCACGTGTACATCGCTACTTCCTTGTTCGTAGGCGGCCAGAATGCTGGCCAGGTGGCGTTTTTCGCCACTCACCTGGGCGTAATACCGTTCGAGCCCCGGGCCAGAGATCAGCGTCTCCACACATCCTACCTGCCCACAGTAGCAGGTGCCGCCCGAGGCATCCAGAAAACTGTGACCCCATTCGCCGCCAATACCCTGGGCGCCAGCCCATACCTGGCCGTTGATGACGATTCCGCCCCCCACGCCCGTGCCCATAATAATGCCGAAAATGAGGTGATCGGCCGTGGCGTAACGCTTACCCGCCCCCAGCACTGCTTCGGCCATGGCAAAACAATTGGCGTCGTTGGCCATCTGTACGGGGATGCCCAGCGCGGTTTGTAAATCTTCTCGGAAAGGCCGCCCATTGAGGACCGTCGTGTTGCTGTTTTTAAGGAGCCCGGTAGGGGGATCAATCGCCCCTGGCGTGCCAATTCCCAGGCAGGTTGGCGTGGTGCCAATGTCCTTACTCACCAGGTGCAAGACCGCTCGGATTTGCTGAACGATGTGTTCGTATCCGTGCTCCTGTTCTGTTGGCAACCGCTGGCGGCTCAGTACCTTTCCGTCGGGTTGAATAGCGACGGCTTCAATTTTTGTTCCCCCTAAATCTACCCCCCACAGTATCTCTTGCATGTCGCTGAATTTTAATGATCGCTACTCCTCAAGCAAATAAAGCAAAAAAGGTTATTTATCCTGCTTTAAGAAGGAAATTTTTATTTTTTAACCACCTACCATACTATATTGCATTTACTATCCTGATCCGTAAAATTTATTCCCTTGCAGCACCCTCACTACATCATCATTGGCGCCGGCTCCGCGGGCTGTGCCCTCGCCAATCGGCTGACCGAAGATCCGGCGATCCAGGTTCTGGTTCTGGAAGCGGGCGGCCCCGACCGGCATCCGTACATCCATATCCCGGGCGCCTACGCCAAGCTGTTTCGCACCAAAGTCGACTGGGCCTACTGGTCGGAACCCCAAAGTGAACTCCACCAGCGCCGCCTGTATATGCCGCGCGGCAAAGCCCTGGGTGGCAGCAGCAGCACCAATGCCATGGCTTACGTACGCGGCAACCGCGCCGATTACGACGACTGGGCCGCGCTGGGGAATACCGGTTGGTCGTACCAGGATGTCCTGCCTTATTTCAAACACGCAGAAGACAGTTCTTCCATTACCGGTCTTGACCCCGCCTACCGCGGCAACGGCGGGCCGCTGCACGTGAGCAGTGCGCCGTACCAGACCCCCTATTCGGGCGCTTTCCTGGAAGCCTGTGCCGGGGCAGGTATTCCCCGTACCACCGACTATAACGGTGCCAACCAAACCGGGGCCAGCCGCTTCCAGTTTACCATCAAAAACGGCAAAAGGCACAGCACCGCGGCCGCTTACCTGACGCCCGCCCTGGGCCGGCCCAACCTGCGGGTGATGACCGGAGCGGCCGTGCAAAACATCATACTGGACAAAGACCAGGCCGTAGGGGTCAGTGTCCGGCACCGGGACCAAACCACCGAGCTGCGGGCCCAACGGGAGGTCCTCCTGTGTGCCGGCGCGTTTGGTTCGCCCCAACTGCTGCAGCTCTCCGGAATCGGGGAACGCAGCGCGCTGGCTCCGCACGGCATCGCCACCAAAAAAGAACTACCCGGTGTAGGGCAAAACCTCCAGGACCACCTCTTCTACGCCGTCAGTGCCACCTCGCCGGTGCGGGCGGGTTTGAACCACCTCATCAAACCCTGGCCCCAACTGCTCACCACCTTGCAGTGGCTGTTCCAGAAGAAGGGTGCCTTCACAATTGGGCCCCTGGAAGCCGGTGCGTTCTTCAACGTCGACGAAATGGGCGCACGGGTGGATACCGAATTTCATTTCGCCCCCCTGCACATTGGCAAAGGCTACGATTACGACATGTACGACCTGCACACCTACCCGACTGATATCGACGGCTTCACCATTCTGCCGTCGTTACTCCGACCCGCCAGCCGCGGGCAGGTCGCCCTCCGGAGCAACAACCCCGCCGAGGCGCCGCTGATCCAACCCAACTTCCTCAGCGCCGAAGCCGACCTCCTGCACCTGATCAAAGCCGGGCGCAAAGCCCTGGAAGTGCTGGAACACCCCGCCTTCGATCCCTGGCGTAAAGAGATTGTTGCGCCGCTCGACAGCTCCTCCGACGCGGCCTGGGCCGAGCACATCCGCCGGAGCGTGGAAACCATCTACCACCCCGTAGGTACCTGCAAGATGGGCCACGACGAAATGGCCGTAGTCGATGACCAGTTGCGCGTACACGGAATTGGTGGCTTGCGGGTTGTCGATGGTTCCGTGATGCCCACCATCGTCTCTGGCAATACCAATGCTCCCATTATCATGATCGCAGAAAAAGCAGCAGACCTGATCAGCGGCCGGTAATAAAAGCAAAAGAAGGCCCGGCCCGGCTATTTTGCCGGTTTATTGGACTACTTTTGCCCTTCGCAAATAAAAAAATATGGCACGACGCAAACGCTACCCCGAAGAATTACCCCTGGTTCGCTTCACCAGCATAGCCGACAAAGGCCTTTGTGTAGGGCGGGATGCCGAAGGGCGGGTCGTCTTTGTAGAAGGCGTAGCACCGGGTGACGTAGCCGATGTGCGCGTTTTCAAAAAACGAAAAGGCGTACTCTGGGGCCAGGCGATCCATTTTCATGAACTTTCCCCCGATCGGGTAGAGCCGTTCTGCCAGCATTTTGGGGTGTGCGGTGGTTGCAAATGGCAACACGTCAGCTACGCTGCCCAGCTCCGCCACAAAGAGCAGGGGGTGCACGAAGCCATTCGCCGTATCGGCAAAGTCGACGTCGCCGAAATGCAACCCATTTTGGGCGCCCCCGAGACCACTTACTACCGCAATAAGCTGGAATTTGGCTGCGCCAACCGGCGCTGGCTCACCGAAGAAGAGGTCAAAGACGATAGCATCTCCCAAATGGACAACGTCATCGGGTTTCACCGCCCCGGCGCCTACGACAAACTGATCCAGATCGATCATTGCCACCTGCAGGGTGGGCTGTCCAACGAATTGCGCAATGGGCTGCGCGAACTGGCCATTGCCATGGGCGTCCCGTTTTTTGATATGCGCGAAAATACCGGCCTGCTCCGCCAAATGATGGTGCGGACCAGTAGCCTCGACCAAACCATGGTCCTGATCGCCTTCTACGCCAACCAACCCAAAGTCATTGAACCCTTCCTGGCCGCCGTGCTGGAACGGTTCCCCGGTATTACCAGCCTCTTTTACTGTATCAACGGGAAGGTAAACGAATACCTCATGGACCTGGAGATGATTCACCACCACGGTACGCCCTACATCGAAGAAGCGCTGGGCCACATTCGTTACCAGATCGGTCCGAAGTCGTTCTTTCAGACCAACACCCAGCAGGCCATTCGGCTATTTGATGTAGCGGTAGATTTTGCTGGCCTCACGGGCACCGAAAACGTGTATGACCTCTACACCGGTATTGGCAGTATTGCCCTTTATCTCGCCCGCCAGTGCCGCCAGGTGGTGGGAATTGAAGAAATTGCCGCTGCTATCGATGATGCCCAGGCGAATGCCGCGCTGAACAACGTAACCAATGCCCGGTTCTACGCCGGCGATGTGAAAGATATCCTCACCGATGACTTCGCCCGGGAGCACGGCAAACCCGATGTGCTCATCACCGATCCGCCGCGGGCAGGGATGCACCCCAAGGTGGTGGATATGCTCATTCAATTGGCGGCCCCCAAACTGGTCTACATCAGTTGCAATCCGGCTACCCAGGCCCGCGACCTGCAACTACTGGACGCAACCTACCGCGTAGCCAAAATGCGGCCCGTCGACCTCTTCCCCCACACCTCTCACGTGGAGAACGTTGCCTTGCTGATCAAGCGATAATTCAAAATAGTATGTATCTTGCGAAACTCGCAACTGACAACCCACGTATGTTAACGGAGAAAGCTTGGAATGAATTTAAACAGGACCTGGAAGCATACCAGGTCATGCTGGCACAGGCGGCCGACCATATCGCCGATCAGGATATTTCCAACTATCCGGTTTTTGTGGTTTATCAACAGGAAGAAGAAAGTGGGCTGGGACTGCCCGTCGTCGCGGCAGATGACCATTCTGGCAAATGGTCGATTAACGTGACTATTCTGGAGGAACTGGTGGCGAAAAAAGTCGTGGCCATGGAGCAGGTAGATCGCTTCCGCTCGTTGTACAAAACCCATCCTGCTGATTTGTGCTACCTGGTGTGGCACGATGAAAAGGCGCAATTTGTTTTTATCCCCCGCAAGTTTGCACCGCCCGAACAAGCCGATGATAATTTGTTTTGAGTTAATCATTTGCGTCGAAAATGGAAGATTATGCCGGACCAATTACTTAATCGCAAGCCTATTTAACGCGCATGAACCAGGATTATCCCACCAAGCCTTTCCGACCAACACGGGTAGCACCCAGGTTAGCGGTACGGGTATTGCTGATTGAGGATGATCACAGTTATGCCGAGTTGATAAAAATTCTCCTGTCGGCCAATCCCGAACGGGAGTGCCAGGTAGCCGTAGCTTCCAGTCTTCAACAAGGACTCCAACAATTGGCTGGTGGCCAGGATTTTGATGCCGTCCTCCTGGATCTCTCGCTGCCCGATAGCGCTGGCCTGGACACCCTGCTGAGTCTCTTGTCAGCCTTCCCCAACATCAATGTGATCGTCCTGACCGGTTCCAGCGACCGCGAACAAGGCGCCCGGGCCGTAGGATTAGGCGCGCAGGACTACCTCGTAAAGGGCGAATTTGAACCCAAACAGCTGGCACGTGCGCTGCGTTTTTCTATGGAACGCAAGCAAATCCTTACCCGCCTGGAAGAAGCCCAACAAATTGCACGTATTGGAAATTGGGAATTCCGACCCGCCCAGGACTATTTCATTGCCAGCAAAGAAGTTTATCTCATCCTGGGCCTCGATCCGCAACGCCCCATCTATTCGTATACCGATATTCAGTCGTCGGCGTGTCCCTTCCACATCCTCCTGGCGCAAGAAGACTTACCCGCCGAAGTGGAATCCCTAAGTCGCAGTTTGCAGTGGGAATCCGATGGCAGGACTTGCTACGCGCAGCTCAACAGCCGGCGGTTAAAAACACCAGATGGGGATTTTTTCTTTGTGGGCACCCTACAGGATATCACCCTGCAAAAAAGAGCCGAAGAACTACAGCGGGCACAGGAATTAGCCGAAAAAACGGCACGCGTGCGGGAACAGGTAATCGCCAATGTTTCGCACGAACTCCGCACGCCCATGAATGCGATCGTGGGGATGAGCAACCTGCTGACCCGTACATCCCTTAATGAGGAACAAAAAAAATACGTAGATGCTGTCCGGGAAGCGTCCCAGCTGCTGCTGGGAATCATCAACGATATCTTGTTGACCTCCAGCCTGCAAAATGGCGAATTAGAACTCGACCCAGCACCCTTTGACCTCTCGCTAACGGTACGCCGGATTACCGAAGTCCTTAAACCACGGGCGACGGCCAAAGGCATTAGCCTCTCCTACGAACTGGCGGATGATATTCCCCAGCGGCTGATTGGAGACAAACAGCGCCTCAGCCAGGTGCTCTACAATATCGTAGGAAATGCCGTAAAATTTACGGAATCCGGCACGGTTCACCTCATCGTTCAGGAACAAGCAAGTACCGACCCCAAACAGCCACAGATCAGTTTTGCGGTTCACGATACCGGCCCTGGTATTTCTGAAGACAAACAAGAGGAAGTTTTCCAGCCTTTTAGCCGCATCCTTACGCCGGGAAAAAAAACCGAAGGCACCGGCCTGGGACTGTCCATTACCAAACAGTTGGTCGAACAGCTGGGTGGTCATATTCAACTGTATTCTACCCCGGGGGTAGGTTCGGTGTTTGCTTTCACCCTTCCTTTTTCCAACGCAGCGGGAACGGAGCAGGAGCCCAATCGCAAAACGCCCGCAATACCCACCAATGACAACATCAACCTGGGCCGAATCCTGATCGTTGAAGACCACTTAATGAATCAGGTGGTACTCCAAAAAACCCTCGAAAAGCAATGGCCGGGTTTGGAGATTATCCTTGTCAACGATGGCGAACAAGCGATTGCCCGGCTGGAGGTAGAAAATTTTGACCTCGTCTTTATGGATATCCAGCTGCCGGGAATGGACGGCTTCATGACCACCCAATACGTGCGCCAGTTCCTGGCTGATCGCCACGCGCACACGCCCGTGCTGGCCATGACCGCCCAGGCCCAAATAGCGGAAGACGAACGCTACCAGCAGGCGGGGCTGAACGATTACATCCTGAAGCCTTTTGACCCCCAGGAACTTTATGACAAAATAACCCACTACTTAAAAACACAATAACTTACCATGACACTAAAAAGCAAGCTCGATTTTCGCTACCTCGAGACGATGGCTGCCGGTGATCCAAAAACCATAAAAACACTCCTCGAAGGCCTGCGCTCAGAGCTCCGGGATGACCTTCCCCGGGCGCGTCTTTTGTTGCAAGCCAAAGATTGGGCAGGATTGGAGCGCTTTTGCCACCATTTCAAATCAACGCTAAGCTTTTCCGGCCACGCAGCCTTGGTGGCGGCGAACGAAAGTCTCTGGAAAATAGCCAAGCAACAAGGCAAAAGCAGTACGGATACTGATGCGTTATTAAAAAAAATGGAACAATACGCCAATTTGGTCACGCAGGAAGTCAACCGTCTGCTCAAAAACAGCTAACCAATTATGAAAGGAATTATTCTGGCCGGTGGCCTGGGTACCCGTTTGTACCCCCTGACCATGGCCGTCAGCAAACAGTTGATGCCCGTCTACGACAAACCGATGATCTACTATCCTTTATCGACGCTCATGTCGGCAGGGATTCGGGATATTTTGATCATTTCTACGCCCCAGGACCTGCCCAACTTCGAAAAGCTGCTGGGTGATGGCTCCCAGATCGGGTGCAACTTCAGCTACCAACCGCAATACGAACCCAACGGCCTGGCGCAGGCTTTTGTGCTAGGGGAAACTTTCATTGGCAATGATCCGGTCGCCCTCGTGCTGGGAGATAATATTTTCTACGGTGTCGGCCTCGACGAGCAACTACAAAACTGTGCCAACCCGACGGGTGGTATTGTTTTTGCCTACTGGGTAGCCGATCCGGAACGATATGGCGTAGTGGAATTTGACGGTGATTTTAAAGCGCTTTCCATCGAAGAAAAACCGGCTAACCCCAAGAGCAATTACGCGGTGCCCGGCTTGTATTTCTACGACAACCAGGTCGTAGAAATCGCTAAAAACCTACAACCCAGCCCCCGGGGGGAGTACGAAATTACCGACGTGAACAAATACTACCTGGAACACGGCCAACTACAAGTCAATGTCCTCGGACGCGGCGTTGCCTGGCTGGATACCGGAACCCACAAATCCCTGATTCAGGCCGGACAATTTATTGAAGTTATTGAGGAACGCCAGGGCCTCAAGATCGGTTGTATCGAAGAAATTGCCTACCACCAAGGGTTCATCAATGCCAATCAACTGGAAAAACTCGGCCATTACTACCTCAAAAGCGGCTACGGCGAATACCTGTTGCGGTTATTAGAGCGGGAAAGGTCTTAAAATAAATGACGATGAAAAGTATTGCCAAGCCGCTGCCCGGTCAACACCCCGATTGGGCGCACGTTTACATTGAACGCCTGCCAGACGACGGACAGGTGCTTGCTCACCTCACGCAAGGAATGGCTGACCTGATGGAACTGGTTGGATCCCTGACCGAAGAACAACTCCACTACCGCTACGCACCCGGCAAATGGAGTATCAAGGAAACCCTGGTACACGTGATGGATGTGGAGCGGGTATTCACTTTTCGGGGTCTGACCGCAGCCCGACAGGATACCACTCCGCTACCCGGGTTCGACCACAACGCCTACGTGCCTGCCTCCCGGGCCGATCTGCGCAAGGGTGCCGACCTGTTGGCCGAATACCGGGCCCTGCGCAGCGCTACGCTTCTCTTTTTTGGCGGACTGGACGACACAGCCCTCAACTTTGTGGGCGAGGCCAAAGACCAACCCTGCACCGCCCGGGCTATGATCTACATGATCACGGGTCACGAACACCACCACCTGGGTATTTTGCGGGAACGGTACTTACCGGCATTAGCAGCAGCCGATGGCCATGTGGGCGCCGGGTAATCAGCAATTCCCCGCTGACGCTTAACCTAAAACGGCCGATCGAAAAACGCTCTCTATGAAGTTACGCTTCCACGCTGGTAAGCCACTGCACGAATGGACCGACGAAGCGCTGGTGGCGGCCTTCCGCAAGAAAGGAAACGATGCGTTCTACGAAGTGCTCTTTGAACGGTACTACCCCCTGGTGTACGGTTACTGCCTGGGCCTGACCGCTAACCGGGAAGACAGCAAAGACCTGACCCTGGTGGTATTTACCAAAGCCTATGAGCAACTGGCCCGGCAGGCCATCAAAAGCTTCGACCGATGGTTGTTTACCCTGGCCCGCAACGAAAGCCTGACCCTGCTTCGGGGTGCCCGCCGCAATGCCCTGGCGCAAAAAAAATGGTGGGAAACCCAAGAAAGTGACGCTACGTTTATGGAAAATGGCGCCTTCCGTCGTCTTGTATACGAACAGGAGTTAGAAAAAGACCGCCTCTACCAGGAAGGGCTGCAAACGTTGTCGCCTGAGCAACGCCTTTGTTTGGACTTGTTTATCCACGATACCTTGTCCTATCGGGAGATCGCCGAACAAACGCAGCTTTCGCTGGACCAGGTGAAAAGCCACCTACAAAATGCACGGCGCAAGCTCAAGCAATGGGTGGCCTCGCAAACAGACAAAAAACTATGAGCAACCGCAAAAACACGCACCCAACACTGCGTACCCTGCTACTGCATTACCTGCGCGATGAACTACCCGATAACGATCGCAAGGCTTTTGAACACCAACTACCGCACCCACCGGCCGCAAGAACGGCCCTCGATAATTTGGAGGAAAGTGACCTTTCGCCCGCCAAACTGGAGACCGACCTCCAGGACATAGCGCAACGTTGGCACCAGCACCACGCCCAGGCTGCACCACAACGCCCCTGGCTGGGACGGATCGTCGTCGCAGCGCTTCTGGCAATCGCCTGTTGGGCCGTGTACAGCTATTACCAGGATCAACGCAGCAATCGCTTATTTGCCGAATATTTCAGCGGTGGACAATCCCAGGGATACTTGTCTGTACGGGGTACTGCCACCCCGGATCCGGCCTTTGCCACAGCCCTCCAGGCCTATCAACAACAGGATTTTTCCAACAGCCTCCTCCTTTTCCAGGAAGTATGCCACCACGACTCCTCCAACACCCAGGCCATCCTATACACCGCCTTGTCGGCCATCCAGGTGGGCCAGTCTTTTACTGCCCGCCAGGTCCTCGAACAACTGCTCGCCCGTGGGCTTCAGCCCGCCGAGCGGTCGGAAGGATACTGGTTCCTGGCCCTGGTTCACCTCCAGGAACACCACGTCGCCAAAGCCCGCACCGCCCTGCAGTGGCTCGTGACCCACGATACGGGCCAACGGGGTGAACAGGCCCGCAAACTACTGGCAGAGATCGGCCAACAGTTAAATCGTCAGAATAATCCAGATGAATGTAAATTTTGTCCATTTTTAGGTCCGAAACAGGCAAAAAAAAAGCCGCGTCTGAAAGACGCGGCGAACAACAAATCATAATCTCATGAAAAAAAAGACGACCTAAAATTCTTTGGATGTTCTTTAGAAACGTATTCCCACTGGGTTTTAGTCTCTCTGGAACTATATGTTTAACAACATTACCTTCTTTTTGGGTGGTTCCCCGCCTTGGCGGGGAACCTTTCAAAACTTTTGGGATTATGCCTACTGACCCGCTACTGGACCAGTAACTTACCTGCCTGCACGATCTGGTTGCCGTTGTAGATCTCGAAGAAATACAGGGCAGGAACCAGCTCGTTCCGTTGAAAAGTGAAGGTTGGTCCAGCGAATTGCTCGCGGCGAACTTGCCGCCCCAGCGCATCTCTGACGATCATCTCCACCTGTTGGCACTCGCAACCGTCGATCGTAAAGATGGCGGCGGAGTGAAAAGGATTCGGTTGAACCCGTATATTGATTCCCGCTGACACTGGCGGTTGCTGCACTTCTACCGTGAGGCAACCGTTGGTCAGGAAGTTTTCGCAATCCAGTACGTGACGTACCGTATTGGTAACTTCAGGAGCAATGTAATCAAAGTAGACGGCAGCACTATTTTCGAAGATTGTGCCAAGAGGAAGATTTGGTTTTTGGGATAATGAGAACTTCACAAAACCTCTGGAATCAGCCTCCGAAGTACCGCCGTCTATGGGTACCAGATGTAAATCATTAAAAGTTATCTTCAGTATACCGCCGTTGTACAGTTCAAAATCATAGGGATGACTGGCGGGTCCGATTGCGAGCGAACCGAAGTTCAACGCTGCGGGAAGGGTATCCCGGATAACCAAACGATTCAAAGTATCACTTCCGGTATTAGCGAATAAAACGGTGTATTCAATATCCGTATTCGCCGTAATGATCGAATCCAGATAGCCTTTGGGATGGCCTATTAAAAGATTCGCTGCACCAGAAGTGTTTAAAATTTCTTGAACGTCAATGTCAATGTATGGATCCTGATCGTTTTCAGGAAACTGGGTAACGCTACCCGTGGTGTAATTTTCGTTGTCCGTTTGGTGGCAACCTTCCACTGCTACAGTGGGGTAGTTGTTGCCAGGGTGTCCGGCCACCTGTTCTACAATCAGGCGGTAGGTTGAACCCATTTCGTTGGCCGAGATCGGATTGCCCAGCGGTACTTCCTGCCCAGGACCCAGTGGTGGAACCACATCCTGGATGAAGAGCAGTACATCCTCTACGATAACGTAGCTTTGGGTACCGTCGCTTGGTGCATCCCCTGCATTTTTGGCCATGAAGATAACTTCGTTGCCCACACAGCGGCCAGTCACTTCGATGCTTGACCGGTCCCAGTTGGGGTCGGGTTCGGCACAGTAGGCCACCGGATAGATACGTGTGTCGACCGTTACTGCCTGCAGGTTTTGGATGCCATCGCAGGCAACTTGCACCGTGATGGTAAAACTGCCGCAGGTTAGTGGCCCGAGATCACCGAGTCGAACAATGATGGAGTTGGCCGTTTCCAGAGCAGTGTCCACACTGGCACTAAGGAAGGTCAATTCATCGTCGAGGATAATCTCCACGTATGCGTCACTGGCAGTAGCCGAGCCATCGTTGCAGTACTCAAAAAGGTACTGAACGGTCGAGCAACTCGTGAGTACACCCGTACTGGCTTCTACATTCAGGTTGGCACAGCTGGTAGCTGCACTCCGCACCGGAAAATTGTAAACCAACGTGTCATAAGCGGTCGTGAAATCTACCGGAAAACTAGCGGGAGAACATACACCCCAAGCGTCGTTTTTAGGTAGCAGCGTGACGGTGTAGCTGCCGATATCTACCGGTATCAGGTAGTTGCCATTAGCGTCCGTCGTTCCGATGAACCGAGTTCCTTCGCCTTCCACCTGCACCAGCCAGTTGGCCAGGGGCAGATCGCCTGCTTCGAAAGGATTACAGCCATTTTGTGACCAGAAAACCTTGCCGCGCAGCACGTTGGTGAAGTAGTTGCCTTCGCCGTCCACCTTAACGATGGTGAGGTCATTGATAAAGACCTGTCCGGACTGGCTACTGTAGCCGGTGATAACCAAGCCCCCGTCTGCTGCCTGCGCAATGCCTTCGCCAAAGCGGTTGTCGGAAAATTCTTCTCCTAAACTGCGTTGCCAGATGACATCGCCATCGGCGGTCATTTTGAGCACCAAAATGCTCAGGGTGCTGGTGTTGCGAGCCGTTAATCCGGTAGCTACGATGCTACCATCTTCCAGCTCGATCACTGCTTTCAACTCGTTGCCAAAGGGACCCACTGTTATTTCACGGGTCCAGAGTGTATCTCCGTTGAAATCACTCTTTATAATGTAAGCGTTGTTGAAGTTGTCCGAAGAACCGACCAGCAAAATATTGCCGTCCTGGGTCTTGATCAAATCACTAACGTCTTCATTGTCGGATAAATCGCCGTAAACATTCAGGGAAGCCAGGCTTCCGGTATTGTTTATACGGTAGATCGCTACGTCGTTGTCGGATGATTGTCCGTCCTTCACATTAGCGGCAAAAACATAGCCACCAGGAACCTCTACAATCCCCTGACCAGCATCCGTATAAGGCGTTCCGTATACTTCGCGCCAAACTTCGTCGGCATTGCTGTCCAGTTTCAGGAGCAGGATATCATTGTCGGTACCAACTGTGCGTTGGGTGGAACCGATTACCATGTAGCCACCGTCCGTCGTGCGAATGATCTTGCGACCACTCTGCGCCAGGCCATTGTTGCCGTAGCGCCGGGACCAAACCAGGCCGCCGCGGGCATTGATGCGCATCAGGTAAACCTGGCTGGGTGTTCCAGCAGCGGTACCGTCTACGTCGTTGGCTTTGCCGATGACCAAAAAACTGCCGTCGGGCAATTGAATGATATCATTGGCCTGTTCGATGTAACCTTCGTCGTAGGTTTGCTGCCAAACCAGGGTGCCATCAACATCCGTGCGAACCAAATAAATGTCAAAATCTCCGTCGCTGCCAAACGACTCACTATAGCCTGCTGCCACAAAACCTTCGTCGATGGTCTGGAGAATGGAAAAACCAAAATCCTCGCTGTTTCCTCCAAAGGAAACTTCCCATCCCTGTGCGACTAACCCGGTGCTGAACGAACAAACAAACATAAAGGCCAGCGTCAAGCTTTGCCATATTTTGGTTGTTCTATGAGCCATTGCTCGTTTCATCAGCGCTTGGATTAGGTCGGTTGCTTCTGTTGACATTACAAATATGGGCGTTTGCACCAGCGAAAACAAAGACATTTTTTGCCATTTGTTGATAAAAAACATAATTTTATAGTACTTTATTTTTATTCAAACTACTGTAAATCAATTTTTTGAATACTTTTACATTGTTGATTAAAAAATATTTTTTTTTGATGAAAAATTCTTCTCTTATTGCTGTTTTAAAGACAATGGATAAAAAAGAGTGCCGGGATTTCGCCAAATGGCTGGCCTCTCCTTTCTTTAATCAACGTCAGGACGTAGTGGATTTGTTCCAATACCTAATGGCCGCTGACCATTTAGAAACAGAAAAATTCCTGGAAAAAGAACGAATTTATAAAAAGCTGTTCCCAAAAGCGGCTTACGACGATGCCAAATTCCGACAAATTGTGCATTTCCTCTACAAGCAACTCGAGCAATACCTGGCCTACCAGGAAATACAAGATGATAAATTTGCTTTCTCCTCGGCTTACCTGAAGGCGCTGCGCCGCAGGAAAGTCGTTAATGTTTTTTTATCCAAACAACGGCAACTGGAAAAAGAAGGCCTCGGTGGAATAGCACTCGACGCCCAGGGGCTGGAGCATTCCTTCACGCTGGCCGCCGAAACGTATACCCTGTTGCTGGGCATCAACAAAACCAAAGACGAACACCTGCTGGGAAGCATCGAATCGTTCGACGTCAAATTTATGGCCGACAAGCTCAAGCACGCCTGTCTGGAGGCTTCGCATAATAAGGTGTTTAAAACCAATTTCCAGAGCAAGTTCATTGACGAGGTGCTGGCGATGATCAACAGCGAACCCGAGTTACTCCGGTTTCCGGCCATTGCCGTTTACTATTATGGCTACCTGATCCAGCAAAAAGACCAGGATCGCGACGCCGATTATTTTCTCTTCCGCCACACGATCAGGGAATATACCCACGTTTTCTCCACCTCCGAGTTAAAGGACATTTACCTCATAGCCCTCAACTACTGTATTGAACGGACCAACAAAGGCACCTTTTCCTTCATTCGGGAATTGTTCGACATCTACAAGGAATGCCTGCAGATGGGCGTTTTCATCCAGAACGGCGTACTCTCCTCGGTGACCTATATGAATATTGCCTCGGCGGGCATCCGCCTGAAAGAGTTTGGTTGGACCAAGGAGTTCATCGATACTTACGCCCCGTACCTGGAACCCGGCAACCGGGAGAACTACCACCAGTACAACCTGGGCAAGCTGCTTTTTGAACAAAAGAAATACGCCGAAGCCATGCAGTTGCTCTTCCAGTTCGACTCGAAGCACATCTTGCTGAACTTCAACGCCAAGACCATGCTCATGAAGATGTACTACGAGTCGGGCGAGGAAAACGCCCTGGACGCCCTGCTGGACAGTATGCGCATCTACCTCAAGCGCAAGGATGTGATTGGCTACCACAAGGCGGTTTTTCAGAACACCCTGAAGTACACCAAAAAGCTGGTGCGCCTCAACCCCTACGACAAAGAGAAGCGCATGGCCCTGCGCACGGAGATCGAAACCGTCAGTCCGCTGACCGAGCGGCCCTGGCTGTTGGAACAGCTTAATAAAATGTAGCCACTCAGAACCAGACCTCCTTATATACTGTTAATTAGAACCAGCGCTTTTGCTGTAAAAACGCTCATAAAGCGCTTACCGATGTCTAACCCCGATCCCCGTTTGCAGCTGCGCCCTGAAGTGGTTACCCAACCGACCAGCCAGCCCACCGAAGCTTTTATGCACGAAACCCTGCGGCCCATCCTCAAACTACAAAACGCGCATTTTTTGCTGATCACCCGCCATTTTCTGGCCAAGCGCAAGGTCCGGCTGGAAACCCTGAGCGCTGCCCAACGCCTACAACAGATCAGCCACAGCATCGCCCGCGACAACCGCCTGCGCGGCCTTCTCTTTGGCTGCGTGCTGGGCCAGTTTACCGAAACCGAGCTGGCTTTTTACCTCGACAATGAAAGTGAAGTCAACCGGCGCATCACCCATCTGCTGGTAGAACGGATACAGACCCAAATGGAGGTGCTGTTGCTGCCGGTTTAGCAGCAATTTTTCTAACCTTTTTGTCCTTTTTCTGTTTGGCGTATAAACAAAGGAGCTACTTTTTATGGCAAATCGCAATATTTTAGTCGTCGGCGGCAGTTCCGGCATTGGCCTGGCGCTGGTAGAACAACTTTTAGCAGCGGGTGACCAGGTGTACGCGTGGTCGCGCGAGGAGCGGGGTCTGGCAGCCTTACCCGGGGTAAATTTCCAGGCGGTAGATGTCCTGCAGGACGAACTGCCGGTCGCCAGCCTGCCCGACACCCTGCACGGCCTGGCCTACTGCCCGGGCAGCATCAACCTCAAGCCTTTTCGCAGTTTAAAGCCCGCCGATTTCCAGGCTGAGCTGGATATCAACCTGCTGGGTGCCGTGCGCTGCCTCCAGGCCGTAGAACGACTCTTTAAAAAAGCCGACCAGGCCGCCGTGGTACTTTTCAGCACCGTAGCCGTGCAGCGGGGGATGGCTTTCCACGCCAGTGTGGCCGCCGCCAAAGGCGCCGTCGAAGGCCTGACGCGCTCGCTGGCCGCCGAATGGGCGCCAAAGATCCGGGTCAATGCCCTGGCACCCAGCCTGACGGATACGCCCCTGGCCGAAAAATTCCTCGCCACCGACGAAAAGCGCCAGGCTTCGGCCGAACGCCACCCCCTCCGCCGGGTAGGTACCGCCGAAGAAGTGGCCCAGCTGGCAGCCTATCTGCTCAGCCCGGCCGCCAGTTTCATTACAGGGCAAGTCATTGGGATAGACGGCGGGAAGAGTACCTTGTAACTTGGTGATCCCCAGCCGTCAGGTGATGGCTGGGAACCACCACAATTTAGAAAAAAGCGTTCTCGCTGCGAATCGCCAACGCTGAAGACCTGCCAGGCTGCGGCATGGCGTCGCTGACGGAACCAGGTTTCAGAAGAAAACCCTGCTCCTTCCAACCACTTGCACCACTTAGTGAGCACTTTTCCTTACCTTAGCGCGATATGCAAAAACACGTATGGGAAAGATAATTTCGTTATTGAATCATAAGGGAGGTGTAGGCAAAACCACCAGCACCATCAACATTGGTGCGGGGATGGTGGAACTCGGAAAAAAGGTCTTGTTGATCGACCTGGACCCGCAGGCCAACCTGACCCTCTCCCTGGGTATTCCGCGCCAGCCCATCACCATTTACGAAGCGATCCGGGGCGAATCCGATATACAGCCCTACCCCGCCAAACCGGGTATGGATGTGGTGATTTCCACCCTCGACCTGTCTAGCGCCGAGATGGAGTTGATCAATGAAGCCGGTCGGGAATACATCCTCCGCGAACTGTTTGAGCCGCTGCGCGAAGCTTATGACTACATTATCATCGATTGCCCCCCGTCGTTGGGTTTGCTGACGCTGAATGCCCTTACGGCCAGCGACTACGTGGTCATTCCCCTCCAGACCGAATTCCTCGCTATGCAGGGGCTCGCCAAGATCAAGCAGGTCATCCAGAAGGTGCGCCTGCGCCTGAACAAGGAGTTGGAAATTGGGGGCGTCGTAGCCACCATGTACGACGGCCGCAAAGTCCTCAACCGCGACGTCGTGGAAACCATCAAGAAATATTTCGGGCCGCTGGTCTTCAATACCTACATCCGCGATACGGTGGCGCTCGCCGAAGCACCCGCCCAGCAGAAGGATATTTTCGCTTACAGCCGCAACAGCTCCGGCGCCGAAGACTACCTCAACCTGGCCCAGGAAATTATTGAGCGCACGAGCTAACAGGCATAAAAGTTCGGCAGCGGGAAACTGAAAAACCGAAAAAATGCGTTATATTTATCTGTAATATCCGTAAAAAACGGATGGTGCACCTTTCAGCAGTTGTTTTTTTGTAACCAACTAGTAGGTCACTACTCTTTTTTACTGATCCTAAAAGCATGCAAATTGGCCAAGAAGCGTTTCACGGAAGGATTAAATAGTTTGTTTGGGAATGACGACAAGTATCCCAAAGCAACCCTTTCCCTGTTCCCGGAAGCGACGACTGGAACGGCGCAAAAGGACGAAGAGAAGAAGAGTAGCAAAGGTTTTGCCTTCCAGCTCGACGCTTTCCTGGCCGAAGCCTTTGAATCGGCCGACAACCAGGAACGGGAAGCGGCCGCCAACGCCAACAGCAACAAGCCCCGCCGCCTGGTGGGTCTGGATTTGCTGATCCAGCAAACGACCGACACCACGCCCAGCAACCGGCCAAAAGTTTCGGACAAGCGCCGCCTGACCCTGGCCTTCGACAAAGAACAGTTGGCCAAACTCAAAGCAATCGCAGAAGAAGAAGGCATCTACCTCAAAGACCTGATCAACCAGCTGATCGACCGTTATCTGCAAAAACAACAAAAAAAATAATCCTGGCTGCACCCGGCAACCGTCAGCCGACGGTACCTCCCGCCAACAAAAAACTACCCGATGAAACGTATTCTCCTGCTCCTCTGCCTCTGCTACGGTATTGCCGACCAAGCCGCTGCTCAAGGCATCGACTTCTTTAAAGGAGATTGGGATGCCGCCCTGGAAATGGCGCGTTCCCAGGACAAACTCATCTTTGTCGACGCCTACGCCGTCTGGTGTGGACCCTGCAAAAAGATGGCCGCCACGGTGTTTCCCGACGAAAAAGTTGGCGCTTTCTACAACCGCAATTTTGTGTCGGTGAAGATGGATATGGAAGCGCCCGAAAATGCCGTTTTCCGCGACAAGTACCCCGTAGCCGCCTTTCCCACGTTGTTCTTCATCGATGCGGCTGGCGAAGTGGTGCAAAGCCTGAAAGGCGCCCTACCCGTCGACCAGTTCATCAGCGCCGGTGAGAAGGCCATGGCCCTGTCCGAACCCAGCGAAGACTACGCCGAACAGTACGCTGGTGGCAACCGCGATGCCGAACTCGTCTACAAGTACGTGCGGGCGCTGATCCGCAACCAGGAGCCCCACCTGAAAGTCGCCAACGACTACCTCCGCACCCAGACCGACCTGGAGTCGCGGTCGAGCCTGCAATTCATCCTGCTGGCCGCCACCGAAGCCGACAGCCGGATCTTCGGGATGATGACCGAACGCAGAGCCGCTATCATCGCCATGGCCTCGGCCGACCTCTACTACAGCCAGGTCTATTCGGCCTGTGAGGCCACCGCCGCCAAAGCCATCGAGTACAGCAGCCCCGAACTCCTGGCCGAAGCCACCGCTAAAATGGAGGCCAACTATCCCGAGAAGGCCAAGAAATTTGCCTACACCAGCGAAATGGCTTACGCCAAAGCCCACCGCGACGGAAAGACCTACGCCCGGGCCGCCCGCGCCTACGCCAGAGACATCATCGCTGGCGACGCCGAAAAACTGAACGATTTTGCCCTGGAAATCGCCAATACCTTTGCCGACGACCAACGGGCGCTCGAAGTAGCCGAATACGCCGCCAACGAAGCGATCCGCCACAACAGCGACCTCTTCCAGCACTACTACACCCTGGCGATTGTGGAAAAGAAGATGGGCAATGCCAAATTGTCCCTGGCCGCCGCCCGCAAAGCCCTTGTGCTGGCCGAAACGACTATGCCCTCGGCCGTAAAAATGCTGACCAACTTTATTGAAGAGTTGGAAAAGGAGGGGTAGGCAAGAATAAAACGCATTAAAAAAGCGGGTCGGTAATTTGTAACAAATTACCGACCCGCTTTTTTTTCGTCATAGCGGCACACAACTAACTGCCAGCTATTACGCTACTGCTGCCCCTGCACCACAATCGTTTTCACCAGGGTGCCCTTGGGCAATTGGCTGGTGAGTTCCATGCCGTTGAGGATGGCGAGTTCTTCGAGGCGGTCGCTGGGTTGGCGGTAGGTGGCAAAAACCTCGCGCAGGCTCATGGCTCTGGGCAGTACCACCACCTTGAGGCGATCGGCTTGCCGGTTGAGTTTATCGGGATCACTGAGGGTGTTGAAGCCCGTCATGGTAGCGAGCAGCTGGCCCCGGTAGGTCGGGAAGTCCTGCTCCGTGGACAGGCCCAGGAAATGGTAGATGAGTTCGCCGTACTGGATGTAGTAGGACAAGGTCTTGAGCACCTGCTGGGCAGGTTGGCCGTTGGCGTCCTGGCCTTCCTGCACCAGGTCGGCGTACACCTCCAAAGCCGATAGACCGTTCACCGTGCGGCGTTGGCTGCCGGTGGTTTGCAGCTTGAATTTTTCGGCGGTGGCCTGTGCTGCGGCTTCCAGGGAAGCGCCCTGGCCCAGTTGCAAGAGAATCACGGCTTTGCCGTCCTTCGGCGCCATTTGTACCTGCTGGGGCGAATTGAGCAGCTGCCAGTCGCGGGGGACAGGGTACTGAAACTTCAGCTCGGGGTGGTAAAAGCTGCTGTTTTCCACAAATCCCTGGCGCGGGTCTTCGCCGTACATCATCCCGTCGATCAGGCGGAGGTAGCTGTCACGGTTAACCGCATAGGGCCCCGCGTTGCTTTTGCGTTGCCACTGGTCGGCCAGTTGGCCCACCCGCACGTTGCGATTGGCCGGGTCGGGGTGGGTGGACAAAAACGTGGGCAGGCGGCCTTCGGGGCCACCGGTTAAGCGGTCGAGGGTCTTGAAGAAGCCCGCCATTTCGTGGGCGTCGTAACCAATTTTCGAGGAATATTCCACGCCCAGTCCGTCCGATTCACTTTCGGCGTCGCGGCCATATTTGAGGAGCAACAGCTGCATAGCCTGGCTGGCTTCGTTGCCCAGCTGGGCAAACTGCGGCGAGATGATCATCCCCGCGATCAATCCTACCTGAGCCAGAACGGTGCGGCTGTACTGGCGGGCCGAGTGGCGCGCCGTCACGTGCCCGATCTCGTGGCCCAAGACGCCGGCAAACTGGGCTTCGTTGTTGAAGTGTGCCATAATCCCCCGGGTGAAATAGACGTAGCCACCCGGCAAGGCAAAAGCATTGACGACCGGCGAGTCGAGCAGCTTGAATTCATACTTCAGTTCCGGGCGGTGAGAGACCGCGGCCATCTCCTGCCCCTTCTCATTGAGAAAAGCCTGCATGGCCTCGTCCTGGTAGACGCCGAATTCGGCGACAACCGAAGGGTCCGACTGCTGCCCCATGGCGAGTTCCTGGGATTCGGACATCAGCATAAACTGCTTTTTGCCGGTGACGGGGTTGCGCGCGCAGCCATCCCAGAAAAAGGAAAGGGTCAGCACGAACAGCGTGAGCACCAATCCCCGGTAAGGCACTAGATTGCGTTTCATAGCTAATTGTTTTTTATTGAAAAAACGGATTGTAAGCGGTGGTATATTTCCGGCAGTTGCCGTTGAAAATTTGTGGGAAAAAGAAAATAATGGGCAATCCCCATGGCCGTCAGATCCAACTCCGGCAGCCCGATCCAGCGCTGGAGCGCCGCGTGGGGAAACTGGCTGATGGCTTCCAGGTCTGTCCAACTGACGCCCGACCAGTCGCCGTAATCGTAGCCCGGATAATTGATCCGAAAAATGCGGGCGTACTCGTACCAGGCGGGGTTGAGGTACTGCCCGGGCTGCAGGAAGCCGCTGGCGACGTGTTTAAAACAAAACATGACCACTCCGTCGGGTTCGTAGATTTCCGAGGCGTGAAACTGTTCAGGAAACTGCGGCGAGGGGAAATCGTGGGGATAGAGGACGATATTTTCGAAATTGTCAAACAAGAAAACGGGCTCCCGGAAGGTCAGCGTCACCGGAGCTACGGCAATCATCAGCTGCGCATCCGGTGGTACGTCTTCCATGCCCTGGGGCATGAAATTATTTCCCTGGTTGAAGAGAAAAACACGGCGTCGGAACTCCCGCTGCTCGGTAGCGCTCAGGTTCCGGTAAAAGGGATGGCGGTCGGTTAGCAATTTTTGCAGCTCCGGCGGGATATCCGGCGGGAAGCGTTCCCACCACCACCAGTTGATCTGCGGCGCCAGGATAAACCCTGCTACCAAAGCGACCATACCTATAATAATAAGAAAGGACCACGAAGAACTCACCTCGTAGGTCAGGTAAATCCCCAGCAGAAATAGAATGATAAAAGGTACAGCCAAACGGTAAGTAGGCATAATGGATTTTATTTGGCTACAAAATACGCTAAGTTGGGGTAATGTGTTAAGAATATCTTCCTCAACTAAAGCCTTATAGCTTAGACGAATAAATCCGGCCAGGTTACCCCTTCTCCGAAAACTTCTAAAAAAAGCTGTTGATAACTTGCAGCCTATGAAAATTAACTATAAATTTGCCACGCCTTAGAAAGAAAAGGCATTTCAATTGAAGGTGCGGTAGCTCAGTCGGTAGAGCAATGGACTGAAAATCCATGTGTCGGCGGTTCGATTCCGCCCCACACCACCTCCACAACTGTTATGAATCTAGTTTTCGTACATCATCATCACCATTTCCAAATTGCTTTTTCGGCAAATGGTGACGTTGTACATGCTTAATTTCTAACCAGAAAAGTATTCTACAAAAAGGTCTTCCGTTCGTCGCGGAAGGCCTTTTTTTATTTACCCAATTCTTTCGCTCCCAAAATCTACCATTCATTTATGGAAACCAGACTAAAAATCGCCGTACAGAAATCCGGCCGCCTGCTCGACGATTCGTTGATGTTGCTCAAAGAGTGTGGCATCAGTGTCGACAACGGCAGCGACCAGCTCAAGGCCTCGGCCCGGAACTTTCCCGTAGATATCCTCTACCTGCGCAACGGCGATATTCCCCAGTACGTCGAAGATAGCGTAGCCGATGTGGGCATCATTGGTCAGAATACCATCCTCGAGAAAGGCAGAGCCATTGAACAAGTGCTGTCGCTGGGTTTTTCCAAGTGTCGGTTGTCCATTGCCACCCCGCGCCAAAGTGGCTATACTGGCCCGCAGTGGTTGGCCGGCAAGAAAATAGCGACCTCTTACCCCAATTCCCTGCGCCGTTACCTCGACGCCCAGGGAGTCGTCGCCGAGATCCACGAAATTTCCGGCTCCGTAGAAATTGCGCCCAACATCGGTTTGGCGGAAGCCATTTGCGACCTCGTCAGTACGGGAAGTACACTTTTTAAAAACAATCTGGAAGAACAGGAGGTTATCCTCCAGTCACAAGCGTGTATTGTCAAAGGAAAACAGCTTTCAGATGAAGCCCAGCAGATACTGGACACCCTGGTTTTTCGCATCACTTCGGTACTTACTGCCCGCCAGCACAAGTACCTGCTCATGAATGCCCGCGACGAGAAAGTTGCCGACATCATCCGGTTGCTGCCGGGCATGAAGAGCCCCACGGTGATGCCGTTGGCCGAAGAGGGGTGGAGTTCCATCCACACCGTTATTTCCGAAGACCGTTTCTGGGACATCATCGACTCCCTCAAAGCCTACGGCGCCGAAGGCATCCTCATTATTCCAATTCAAAAAATGATCCTTTAAGACCATGCAATTGTTCCTCCACCCGCCCGTACAGGAATGGCCCGACATCCTGGCCCGACCGGCCCTTGACCTCCGCGAACTGGAAGCGCCCGTAGGTGCTATTTTGCGGGAAGTGGCCACCCGCGGTGACGCGGCCCTGCTCGACCTCACGGCCAAATACGACGGCGTGCGGTTGGCCAGCCTACGGGTTGCTCCCGAAGAAATTGCCCTGGCTGCCGAACAGGTTGCCCCCGAGCTGCGCGCCGCCATTCAGCAAGCTTACCAAAATATTGAGCGGTTCCACCGGGCCCAGCAAGTTGCTACCCCCGCCGTGGAAACCATGCCCGGCGTGCTTTGCTGGCGGAAAAGTGTCGGCATCGAGCGCGTTGGTCTGTACGTGCCCGGCGGAACGGCGCCCTTGTTTTCTACGGTGCTGATGCTGGCCGTGCCGGCCAAGCTGGCGGGTTGCCGCGAGATCGTACTCTGCACCCCACCCCAAAAAGACGGCACCGTACACCCGGCCATCCTGTACGCAGCTGCGCTGGCGGGGGTCGTACAAATTTACCGCGTAGGCGGAGCCCAGGCCATCGCGGCCATGGCCCACGGCACCGAGACCATTCCGGCGACGTACAAGATTTTTGGCCCCGGCAATGCCTACGTCAACGTCGCCAAGCAGCTGGTCAGTCGCCTGGGCGTGGCCATTGATATGCCGGCCGGCCCCTCCGAGGTGATGGTCGTGGCCGATGCCAGCGCCCCGGCCGAATTTGTGGCTGCCGACCTCCTCAGCCAGGCCGAGCACGGTCCCGACAGCCAGGTTGTGCTGGTCACCTACTCCGAAACCCAGGCGCGCGCCATCATGGCCGCTACCGAACGCCAATTGGCCGACCTGCCCCGCCGCGATTTTGCCGCCGCCAGCCTGGCCAACAGCGCGGTAATGGTGGTGGATACCGATGCGGAAGCGACGGACATCATCAATGCCTACGCGCCCGAACACCTCATCCTGGCCCTTGCTGATCCCGAGCGCCTGGTGCCCGGCATCATCAATGCGGGCTCGGTATTCCTGGGGCACTATACGCCGGAGTCGGTGGGCGATTACGCCAGCGGTACCAACCACACCCTGCCGACCAACGGCCACGCCCGCGCCTACAGCGGGGTTTCGCTGGACTCGTTCGTCAAAAAAATAACCTTTCAGCAACTGAGCAAGGAAGGCCTGCAAGCCATCGGACCCACCGTCACCACCATGGCGACGGCCGAACGGCTCGACGCCCACGCACGCGCCGTGACGGTGCGCCTGAACGGAACCGCAACGCCGCCGCCCACCCCACTACAGCCGCGCGCGGTGGCCAGCCTGGTGCGCCCCACTATCGCCAACCTGACCCCCTATTCGTCGGCCCGCGACGAATTCACCGGAACCGCCGAAGTGTACCTCGACGCCAATGAGAACCCCTTCGAGAACGGCCTCAACCGCTACCCCGACCCCCTGGCCCGCCAGGTGAAAGCCCGCCTGAGCGAAATCAAGGGCGTACCTGCCGACCAGATCATGCTCGGCAACGGCAGCGACGAAGTGATCGACCTCCTGTTCCGCGTCTTCTGCGAACCTGGCCAGGACAATGTCATTACCCTGCCCCCCACCTACGGCATGTACCAGGTGAGCGCCGATATCAACCGGGTTGCCGTGCAGGCCATTCCGCTGCTCCCCGGGTTTGTGCCCAACGTGGCGGCCATCCTGGCTGCGGCCAACGACCGGACCAAACTTCTCTGGCTGTGCACCCCCAACAACCCCAGTGGCAATGATTTTGCGCCAGCCGCCGTGCGCGAGTTACTGGCTAGCTTTCCGGGCATCGTCGTGATTGACGAAGCCTATATCGACTTCGCCGGGCGGGACTCCTACACCACCTTGCTCGACCAGTACCCAAACCTGGTGGTGATGCAAACGTTTTCCAAAGCCTGGGGCCGGGCGGGTATTCGCCTGGGTATGGCCCTGGCTTCGCCGGCAATCATCCGTTTGCTGAACGCGGTGAAGCCGCCCTACAATGTCAACCAGCTGACCCAGCAAGCAGCCCTGACGGCCCTGGACCAACCCACCGAACAGGCGCAGGAGGTACAAATCATCCTGAACCAGCGCACCCTCCTGCAGCAGCAGTTGCCGGGCTTTGATTTTGTGGAACAGGTTTTCCCATCCCACGCCAACTTTATCCTTGTGCAGGTAAAAGATTCGCAGGGCACGTACGACTACCTCCGGCAGCGGGGAATTGTCGTGCGCGACCGCTCGCGGCAGCCGCTTTGCACGGGTTGCCTCCGCTTTACGGTGGGTACCCCGGCAGAAAATGAGCAGTTGTTGCGGGCGTTGCGCGAGCTGCAATAAAGGACCACCGCGCCCCAAGACAACCGGCCCTGGAAGCACTAAACTTGACTAACAGAAGCAAATATTATGCAAAAGATACTCTTTCTCGACCGCGACGGCACCCTGAATCTGGAACCTGCCGACTACCAGGTGGACGCCCTGGACAAGGTGGCCTTTTACCCCCGGGTATTCGAGTACCTGGGCCGGATTGCCCGCGAGTTGGACTACCGCCTGGTGATGGTCACCAACCAGGACGGGCTGGGGACGGATAGTTTTCCGGAGGAAGCGTTCTGGCCCGCACAAAACCTGATCGTGAATACGCTGGCTGGCGAAGGCATTGTCTTCGACGAGATCGTGATCGACCGCACTTTTGCCCACGAGAACCTACCTACCCGCAAACCGGGTACCGATCTGCTGCGGCACTACCTGACCGGCGACTACGACCTGGCCAACAGCTACGTCATCGGCGACCGCCTGACCGACATGCAACTGGCCCGCAACCTGGGAGCCCGCGGTATCTGGATCAACAACGAACCCGACCTGGGGGTCGACGAATTGCAGCAGGCGGAACGGGCCAGCCTACAGGATACCATCCTGCTGACGACGAACGACTGGGCCGACATTTACGCCCTCCTCAAGCTGGGCAGCCGGCAAGCCATGGTACACCGCCAGACCAAGGAAACGGACATTCGTGTGGAACTGAACCTGGACGGCACCGGACAAAGCCAAATGCAGACGGGGCTGGGTTTCTTCGACCACATGCTCGACCAGCTGGCGCGCCACTCTGGTTGCGACCTGAGCGTGCAGGTGACGGGCGATTTACACATCGACGAACACCACACCATCGAAGATACCGCCCTGGCGCTGGGCGAAGCTTTTGCGCAGGCGCTGGGCAACAAGCTCGGCATTGAACGCTACGGTTTCTACCTACCCATGGACGACGCCCTGGCCCAGGTGGCCATCGACTTCGGCGGGCGGCCCTGGCTGGTGTGGGACGCCACCTACACCCGCGAAAAGATCGGCGACATGCCGACGGAAATGTTTTTCCATTTTTTCAAATCCTTCACGGATGCGGCCCGCTGCAACCTGAACATCAAAGTTACTGGCGACAACGAGCACCACAAGATCGAGGCCACCTTCAAAGGGCTGGCCAAAGCCATCCGGATGGCCAAAACCCGCGATGCGCGGGAAGCGCGTTTACCGAGCACGAAAGGGGTGTTGTAATCTTTAAAATTTTATGCCATGACTGTAGCCATTATTGATTACAATGCCGGTAATGTCCGCTCCGTGCTCTACGCGCTGGAGCGCCTGGGCCAGGAAGCCGTGCTGACGGCCGACCCTGCGGCCATCCGGCAGGCCGACAAGGTCATCTTTCCGGGAGTAGGCGAGGCCAGCACCACCATGGCCTTCCTGCGGGAGCGGAAGCTGGACACCCTCATCTGTTCGCTGACGCAACCCGTACTGGGCGTCTGCCTGGGCATGCAACTGCTGTGCGAACATTCGGAAGAAAACGATACCCCTTGCCTGGGAATCATCCCCCAGGAAGTGAAGCGCTTTCAGCCCCGGCAGCACGAAAAAGTGCCGCACATGGGTTGGAATACCCTGCGCCAGCGCCCGGGAAGCTGGCTCAGCGCCAGCACCGAAGGGCAGCACGTCTATTTTGTGCACAGCTACTACGTGGAAGTAGGGCCGTACACCGCAGCGGAGACCGATTACATTCATCCCTTCAGCGCAGTGCTGCGGAAGGATAATTTCTACGCCACCCAGTTCCACCCCGAAAAGTCGGGGAGTGTGGGCGAGCAGATTTTGCGCGATTTCCTGGCGGTCTGATCAGGCCATCAGGCGCTTAAACCCTTATCCTGCTTTTTAGACAGGTTGCCAAAACGAAAACTACGATCATGCACATTATCCCCGCCATTGACATTATCGACGGCAAATGCGTGCGCCTGACCCAGGGCGATTACACCCAAAAAAAAGTGTACAACGAAGACCCCCTGGAGGTGGCTAAAGCCTTTGCCGATGCGGGCATTACGCGCCTGCACCTCGTGGATCTGGACGGGGCCCGGGCCCAGCACATCGTCAACTACCCGGTGTTGGAACGGATTGCCAACCAGACGGAGCTGCACATCGACTTCGGAGGGGGCCTTAAAAGCGACGCCGATCTGAACATTGCTTTTTCGAGCGGTGCCGACCAGATCACGGGCGGCACGGTGGCCGTCAAGCAGCCCGAGCTTTTTCTGGGTTGGCTGGAGCAGTACGGCGCCGAGCGCATTATTTTGGGCGCCGACGTCCGGAACGGCAAGGTAGCCGTGAGCGGCTGGCAGGAAGAAAGCCAGGAGGAGTTGTCGCCTTTTCTGGCGCATTACCTGGCGGCGGGGGTAACCTACGCCATCTGTACCGAAGTGTCGCGGGATGGCCTTTTGCAGGGGTCGGCCGTAGATCTGTACGCAGCGCTGCGGCAGGAATTCCCCACCTTGCAGCTGATCGCCAGTGGCGGGGTCACTACCCTTGACGAGGTTCATCGGTTAGCGGAAATCGGCTGCTTTGGCGTCATCATTGGCAAGGCGTTGTACGAAGGGCACCTCCGTTTGGAAGACCTGGTGAAATAAGAAAAGCAGTTTTTAATATTCACGTATTCAACCTGGACGGCATGTTGGCAAAACGAATTATTCCTTGTCTGGACATCAAAGACGGACGCACCGTAAAGGGCGTCAACTTCGTGGAACTACGCGATGCGGGTGATCCCGTGGAGCTGGGGGCCCGCTACAGCGAGGAAGGTGCCGACGAGCTGGTTTTTCTCGACATCACGGCTACCCACGAGAAGCGCAAGACGCTGGCGGCCATGGCCCGGAACATTGCCCGCCACCTGCGCATACCTTTCACGATTGGCGGGGGTATTGGTGCGGTGGACGACGTAGGCGTTTTGCTGGATGCCGGCGCCGACAAGGTATCGATCAATTCGGCGGCCGTGCGCCGGCCGGAGCTGATCGGGGAGTTGGCGCGTGGTTTTGGCAGCCAGTTTGTCGTCCTGGCCGTGGACGCCAAGTGGGTGAACAACGACTGGTACGTACACCTCAACGGCGGCCGGATTGCGACCGACATCAAGTTGTTCGAATGGGTGAAAGAAGCTGAAAGTCGGGGAGCCGGCGAGATCTTGTTTACGAGCATGGATCACGACGGCACCAAGGCGGGTTTTGCCTGTGAGCCCCTGGCGCATTTGTCCCAACTCGTACAAATCCCCATCATTGCTTCCGGCGGTGCGGGGACGATGGAACATTTTGCGGAAGTGTTCACCACTGGTCAGGCCGATGCCGGGTTGGCAGCCAGTATCTTTCACTTTGGTGAAATCCCGATTCCTGATTTGAAGGCGTTTTTGCACGAAAAATATATTCCGGTCAGGATGTAAAACGCCATGCTACGATGGTGAAAATACAGCCACCAAAACACGGAAAGCACCAAATCCCACTAAATTACTTTTGTGAAGTTTTCGTGCCTTTTGTGCTTCTGTGGCTAAAACATTTTAGTAGTAACACCGGTTAAAAGGTCGCAAAAAGCAACCCAAAAACAAAAACAAGGGCATAGAAGCCCAACACAATGGCCAGCATAATACCATAAAACTTAAAGAAGGATTTGTGGTTTTCAAAGGCATCAGCCAGGAAGACGGGGTTCTCTTCGGCCAAAGCCACCTGCATTTTCGTAGCAAAATTGTAGAGGTAGTACAACGGCACCAGGGCGACAGCGGAAATGGCGAGGAAAAAGACCACAAAAAGCCCGCTGAAACCATCCATATCTGACGGTAAACCGACAGCTAAAAGGGTGCTTCCACCGGCTAAAACGCCGAGAAGACTCAGGCCAACAAAAACGAAGCCCACAATGGCGATGAAGCGCGCCCAGCGGGCAGATTCACTCAAAAAATCGCTGATGGCATTGTTAATAACCAGTTTAGAACCAGCTGATGCGTGCGAATCGTCTAAAATGCTGTCAATATCCATTTGTTCAAAGGTTGATAGGTGACGGGATAAAAATAACTGATCCCATTTTTGATTCGCTAAAATTTTCTAAGCGAGTGACTAAAAGGAGCTTGCGTGAAAATATTCGCGAATCATTGGAAAAAATGGGATCAGTTACCGCGTGGCGCGGCAGGCGCTATTTCCGTCAAACTACTAGGTGGATGAATTGAACAAGGATACGAAATGTTTTTCAAACCCCCAGAGCCAAAATACACAGAAGTATGAATAATAATTTGCTAGAACAGGTCGATTTTTCTAAAACAAACGGCCTCGTGCCCGTCATTGTACAGGACGCCCAGACACGGGTGGTGCTCATGCTCGGCTACATGAACGCCGCAGCACTGGCCAAAACCCAGGAAGAGCAGCGGGTCACGTTTTTCAGTCGCTCAAAAAACAGGTTGTGGACCAAGGGCGAAACCTCTGGCAACTACCTGGAACTGGTAGACCTGCAGCTCGACTGCGACCAGGACACGCTGCTGGCGCTGGTTCATCCCCATGGGCCCACTTGCCACACGGGTACGGCTACCTGTTTCGGGACCGCCAACACTGGTGAATTTGTGCCCTACCTGGAAAAAGTGATCCAAAATCGCCGGGATTCGCCCACCGACACCTCTTACACCAGCTCCCTATTACGGAAAGGGATCAACAAGGTGGCCCAAAAGGTGGGGGAAGAAGCGGTAGAACTGGTGATTGAAGCCAAGGATCACAACGCCGACCTCTTCCTCAACGAAGCCGCCGACCTGCTCTACCACTACCTGGTGTTGCTGGCCGCGAAGGACCACACCTGGGCGGAGGTCATCGCAATTTTAGAAAGCCGGCACCAATAATCTGCTGAAAATGCGCTAACTTTAACAAGAAATTCAGCGTATGGCAGCTGCAAAAACAACCGAGGATATTCCAGGACTGGTGAAGGCTCACTTCCTTTCGCCTTTTGGCTGTTTCCTGGTCACGGGTAGCCCGCGTGGCATCCGGTCGGTCAGTTTTGTCGATACCAAGCCCTGCCCCGCCGGGCCCATCCCGCGGGTGTTGCGCAACGGTGTGAAGCAGTTGGACGAGTACTTCCGGCAGCAGCGCACCGAATTCGACCTGCCGCTGGATTTTTCCGGACATACCCACTTTCACCAGGCCGTCTGGCAGGAGCTGCTCAAGATTCCCTACGGCCGTACGACTTCTTACCTCGCCATCGCCGACCGCCTCGGCGACGTCAAGGCCATCCGCGCCGTGGGCCAGGCCAACCGCAACAACCCCATGGCTATCATCGTGCCCTGCCACCGCGTCATCGCCAAGAATGGCGACCTACAGGGCTACTTCTACGGCCTCGACTTCAAGCGCCGCCTGCTGGAGCTCGAGAACCCCCTGAGTTTCGCCCGCCAGGGGAGTTTGTTTTGAAAGGGGTCCTCCACTCATCCGGAAGCGATTCTGGGTTGATCGTACCAACCTTGCGGGTCCGCTAAAACAAGCTCACGTACCCAAAATGCACCTTGGGCGCGCCCAGGTCGAAGGGTTGCTGGTCCTGGCGGCCGAAGGCCAGGCTGAGGCCAAAGAGGCCGGCGCGGGTCTCGAAGGCGATGCCGGCGCCGAAGCCCTGGTAGGTCTGCACGGTATCGCTGTCGGGCTGGCTGTTGAGCGACTGGCTGTCGACGCGCCCCGCATCGAAAAATCCGTAGAGGTAAGAATTGGTTGACAACAGGAAGCGGTACTCGGCCGTCAGGATGCCGAAGTTGGTGGCGAAGATGCTTTCCTCGTCGAAGCCGCGCAGCAGGCGGTTGCCCCCCAGCCGAAACTGCTCGTTGGCCAGCACGGGTTCGTTGGCGATGAGGGCGGCGGCCGTGAGACCCAGCTTCACGACTCCGCGCTGCCCCAGCGGCCGGTACAGGGCCGCCCGGGTTTCCAGGCGGTACTGGGCGCTCTTGAGGGTCAGGTTGTCGTAGAGTTCGGCGAAGCCAAAATTTTCCACTTTGGGATTGGTGCGAATGGTTTTCTGGCCGGCGCTGCCCTGGAGTTGCCACTCCCAGCCCCGGCGCGGATTGGTGCGGTAGTCGAGCTGCCGGAAATCGAAGCCCAGCCCGAAGGCGCGCCGCCGGACGTCGAGGGTGTCGGGCAGCTGCTGGAAGCGGGCCAGGTTGGTGCTGTCGACGCCCAGGAGGTTCGTCTGCCGTTGCGACCAGAACGCCTGCACGGTGCGCCCCCCGCGCAGCAGGTAGTCGACCCCCAGCTGCCAGTTGAGGTTGATGAAATTCGTGTCGCGGCGGTAGAAATCCAGCTGGGCGTCGATGCCGAAGGGGAGATCGAGTAGGTAGGGGTAGTTGAAGGCCAGGTCGAGGCGTTGGGTCAGCGGCCGCAACTGCTCGAAGGCCAGCTGGATGACTTCTCCCTTGCCGAAGCTGTTTTGCAGAGCGGCGTCCAGTTGGCCGGTCACCAGCAGGCGGCCGGTTTGGCGGCTGTTGGGCAGCACCCCCACGACGAAGTCGAAGCGGCTGGCGCGTTTCGGCGCCAACTCGAGCAGCAGGCGGGCCTGGTTGCCGATGAACTGCACCCGCGGCGGATTTTTCAATTGCAAAAAGGCCAACTCCTGCAGGCGTTGCTGCACCCGCTGGATGACGCTTTCGTTGTAGGGTTGCCCGGGCGTCAGGCTCAGGTATTGTTCCAGGTAGCTGGTACTGATCTGGGCCTCCCCGTCGAGGTCGATGCGTTCGAAGAAGATCAGGGTGCCCCGGTCGACGGTGATGGTGGCGGCCACTGCTCCCGGCGCGGCCCAGCGCAAACTGTCGAGGCGCACCCGCGCAAAGGGAAAGCCATTGTTGGCCGCCACTTGGGCCAGGCGCTTTTGCAGGGCCAGCCATTCGGCGTAGTCCAGGGGTTTGTTTTCGAACAACCGGGCCCGGAAGCCCGCCTTGCTCAGCCAGGATTCCGGCACTTCGCCACCGGCCAGCTGCAACCACTGGTAGCGGGGGCCGCCGTGGAGGAGGGCGGTATACTGGCGGTCCTGGCGCACCAGGGTGTCGACGGAAGCCTCCAGGTAGCCCGCCTGCAGGAGGGCCTGCGCAAAGGTGCTCACGGCCTGCCACACGCTGCTGCTGTCGGGTTGGCTGGCGGCGGGCCAGTCGGCCGCTTTGGCCAGGGCCACCGAGTCGGTATCCGTGGGCAGGATGCGCAACGTCCAGGGCTGGGCAGTGACGGCAGCAGCAAAGAACAACAAAAGTAAAACTACCCGCAGTGATCGCATGTTAAGTAATTTGACGGAAATAGCGCCTGCCGCGCCACGCGGTAACTGATCCCGTCACTAAGATTAACTGACTCCAAAGTTTCCCCTTGATAACGTTTTTATCGGGGAATCGTTATATCCTTGTTGTTCGAACAGTACCAATAATACTCAGATGGCTGGTCTTTATCTCCATATTCCTTTTTGCAAACAAGCTTGTAACTATTGCAATTTCCATTTTTCTACTTCCCTGAAGTACAAGCAGGAGATGGTGCAGGCCATTGGCCAGGAGATTTTGCTGCGCCAGGATTACCTGGCAGACAAGACGCTGGATTCCATCTACTTCGGTGGCGGCACGCCTTCCCTGCTGGATGCGGAGGAGCTGGACTACCTGTTCGGGTGCATACGGTCGGTATTCACGCTGAAGGAAGGCATCGAGATTACGCTGGAAGCCAACCCCGATGATTTTAGCGAAGCAAAGCTCCGCGTCTGGCAAGCCTCGCCCATCAACCGGCTGAGCATTGGCATCCAGTCTTTTTCCGACGACGACCTGCGGTTCATGAACCGCGCCCACAACGCCAGCGAAGCCACCCAGTGCCTCACCCTGGCCCGCGCCTACGGCTTTGACAACCTGACGGTGGACCTCATCTACGGCGCCCCCACGACGAGCGACGCCGTGTGGCAAACCAACGTGCAGACCCTCCTCGATCACCAGGTTCCCCATATTTCCTGCTACGCCCTGACGGTGGAACCCCGGACGGCCCTCGACCACCAAATCCGCAAGGGGCTGGTGCCGCCGGTGGTGGAAGAGCAGGCCGCCCGCCAGTTTGAGCAACTCATGGGCTGGCTCACCGCGGCGGGTTACCTGCACTACGAGATTAGCAATTTTGCGCGCCCCGGCCACCTGGCGCAACACAACAGCAGCTACTGGCAAAGCCGGCATTACCTGGGCGTGGGCCCGTCGGCACACAGCTTCAACGGCCATTCCCGGCAGTGGAACGTCGCCAATAACGCCTTCTACCTGCAAGCCTTGCGCGCGCGTACCGCGCCCGACCACGATCCGGCGGCGGCCAACCAGGCCCTCTTCGAAATGGAGATCCTCAGCCCCGCCGACCAGTACAACGAGGCCGTCATGACGGGCCTGCGCACCATGTGGGGCGTCGATCCGACTCGCTTTCCGGCTCCCTTCCAGCAGCATTTCCTGGCCCATATCCCCCCTCTCGTGGCGGACGGGCTGGTGGAACTCCGCCACGAAAACTACGTGCTGACCCCCGCTGGCCGCTTGCTGGCGGATGGGATTGCCAGTGACTTGTTTTACGGGGTGGAGGGAGCGGATGAATAGCTGTTTTCTGTAAGCGCCGGGTAAATATTTACTGACTCCTCTTCCGCACCCCTATACGCTAAATCAGAGAATTACAAAAAACTAAAATTTTGATGGATACAATTTATCCACGAAATCTCGGAGGGAGACTCCGAGATTTCGTAGATAAATTGTATGTTTAGTAAAAAAACCGATGCACCCGGTACTTCCCAGATTCAGCGACCAGCAGGAAATACAACAACTTATGGGGATTTTCCCCGTCACCGCTATCCTGGGGCCGCGCCAGGTAGGCAAGACCACGCTGGCCAAAACCTTCCAACCCGATCACCTTTTTGATTTGGAAAATCCACGCGACTATGCGCGCCTGGAAAATCCACAACTTGTGCTGGAGCGACTGGAAGGCTTGATTATGATCGATGAAATACAGCGCAAGCCGGATCTGTTTCCATTGATCCGGTATCTGGTAGACCAGTATCCGCAGCAGCGGTATTTAATTCTGGGAAGCGCCTCTTCCACGTTGAAGCAGCAGAGCGGCGAATCGCTGGCGGGCCGCATTGGCTACTACTTCCTTTCGGGGTTCAATTTAGCCGATGTAGGCGTGGCGCAACTCGACGAGCTGTGGCTAAAAGGCGGGTTCCCCCGCTCTTTTCTCGCCAATTCGGACGCGGACAGTGCGCTTTGGCGAAACAATTTTATCGCTACCTTTTTAGAAAAAGACCTCGCTTTTTTAGGGGTGCGGATTCCTTCTTCCGTGATGTATCGCTTCTGGCTCATGCTCAGCCATTATCACGGTCAAACGGTGAATTACAGTGAATTGGGGCGATCATTTGGCGCCTCAGATAAAACGGTTAAGCACTATTTGTCCATTCTGGAAGACACTTTCATGATCCGCCTACTCCTGCCCTGGCACACCAACGCAGGCAAGCGCCTGGTGAAAAGCCCTAAAATATACCTCCGTGATTCGGGCATTTTTCATTCACTACAATCGATCAACAACCTGGCAGAACTCCATTTGTCGCCAAAACTGGGGGCATCATGGGAGGGATTTGCGCTGGAAGAGTTGGCGGCACATTTGTCAAAAAGAGACAATGAACTGTTCTTCTACGGTTCGCACAAAGGCGTAGCATTAGATTTGTATTGGCAAAACCAGGGAAAACCCTTTGGTGCAGAATTCAAATTCATGGATGCCCCGAAGGCCACTAAATCTATGCACCAGGCCATCGAAGACCTCTCCCTGGCACACCTGTGGGTCATCTATCCAGGCGACCAATCCTACCCGCTGACGGAGCAGATTACGGTCGTACCGCTGGCGCAGTTGGGGATGTTGGGGTGAGTTGGTTAAGAGCACACTGGTCAACCTTCGCCAATACAAGCCGCGCAGCGCGCCAGTAACCTCTTTCCCACCAGAAAACCATAATTTCCCACGAGTTCACTACATTTGAATCAGGTTTACACCAGTTCAACAAATGCCCCGTCGGGGGAAGGCAGATGGATCGCGATTTTAATGTGCTCTACCGGATTGCTTTCTTGATCTGCCTGCTGGGCATCGTCGGGTTGATCACGGATTTTG
>Ga0213861_10000089_pt1 | contig 64103 bp, 51 predicted proteins | sample PICome_4_FD_160110 | JGI IMG/M metagenome (GOLD analysis project Ga0213861, IMG submission 160110) | Coastal seawater microbial communities near Pivers Island, North Carolina, United States - PICO131 | ecosystem: Environmental > Aquatic > Marine > Coastal | place: USA: North Carolina... | reverse complement strand
TCTAATTCACCGGTTATCTTTCCAGTAGTTTCATCTGATGTGCCCTTTTCCGTAAAAGTCTCTACATTAAAAAAGTTAGTCACATTTGTTTCAAATGTATCTTCTGAATATCTCATACCAGCAACTATACGAAAGTCATCACTGACACTGTATGTTCCTTGACCATAAAATGAATATGATTCTCTTGTAGGAATTGCATCAGTAACAAAGTCCCAATCGGCTCCAAAAACATCAAATCTTCCTGGAATTCCATAATCATGTGTATAACAGTATGCCGAATTGGCAAATGATTCTCCGCATAAATATCTTAATTGGCCAGTCAAGTCATTATCTCTATAGCCTCGGATAGTATTTTCAATTTCATGCTCCATGTAAAAAGCACCTATTGTCCAATCAAGTTTTCCGTTGAGAATAGGCTCATTGGAGATTAAATTAATTTCAAACGTAGTAGTATCTACAACAGAAGTCTCAGGATTAAATTCAGCTCTTTGATAGCGCGCATATCTGCACTCGTCAGGCTGCGGAAAGATTTTTATACAAATATCTTGTACTGGAGGCAATCCAGGAATCGATTTAACAAAGTCACCATAGTTATGTCTATCATTATCTCTAACAACCAAAATATCATCCTCTTGGATGCTGGCCATGGCTTTAAGAGATGCAAAACCCAGATCTGTTTCATAAATTGCTGCAAAAATTGAAGAGGTTAACTCATGTTTTGAGGTGGTATCTTGGGATAATTTTCTGATATTAGGTGTTGGATCATCAATACCTCTCATGGCAGATCCGTTTCTGTCAACCTCAAAAAACTGTCCAAAGAATCTTAAGCTTGAACTTGCATCCAGATCGATCAACAGGTCACCACGGACACTAACACTGCTAGCATCATCTAAATCCTGGCCAGTGAAAATATTATCTGTAAAACCATCTCTTTCGGTAATAGCAAAAGAGATTCTGCTAGCAACATTATCTGCAAGTGGAATATTATTAGATGAGCGGAATTTGGTAAGACCGTAGTTCCCAAAAGTAATATCTGATTGACCTATGTACTCCTCCATTGATGGTTTTTTGCTAATTACATTAATAGCTCCGCCGGTGGAGTTTTGGCCAAATAAAGTGCCTTGTGGTCCTCTAATAACTTCAATTCTATCCACATCAATGAAATCAGTTTGAAGTGCAAAAGGAGAAGCAATAAATATTCCATCCATATGAAATGCTACTGAAGGAGCTGCTATAGCATTTTGATTAGTTTCATTGCCAACTCCTCTAATAGATATAACAGTTTTATAGCCTTCATTCTTTGCAACTGTTACTCCTGGAACAATCGCACTAAGATCAACCATTGATTCAATATTCTTAGACTCAATATCTTGATCACTTATTGCTGTAACTGCCTGAGAGATATCTTGTAGGCTTTCACTTCGCTTTTCGGCAGTAACAAATACCTCTTCAATGACATTTTCTTGAGCAAGTAATGGAGATCCAAAAACCAATAAAGAAATTGTTAATAAAAATTTTTTATGAATAGAGATGTAGTTCATTAAAATACCCCAAGGTTTTGATATTAATTTTTTAAAAAGCTTCTGAGAAACTTTTATATTTATGGTTGAAGCAATATTAATGCCAAAAGATTGAAAATAAATATAAATTAAATTTTCAGCCTAAAAGGCTATGCAGTATTGAATCAATCTATATTTGCCTTAAGTTATATTTGAACTTATAACAATCTAATATTATAAGTTGTAAACTTAATTTTTAAATATAAATATTGAAATTAATGCTAGAAAAAATTTTCAAGTTAAAAGAAAACAACACATCAGTAAAAACTGAGTTAATTGCAGGTTTTACCACATTTATAACAATGGCCTATATTATTTTTGTTAATCCACAGATGATGTCCTCTGCTGGCATGGATCAAGGAGCAAGCTTTGTAGGAACTTGTTTAGCAGCTGCAATAGCATGTATTTTAATGGGCCTTTATGCTAACTGGCCAATTGGATTAGCTCCTGGAATGGGGCTTAATGCATTCTTTACCTATACAGTTGTAGGTGAGATGGGCTATACATGGGAAATTGCGCTTGGCTCAGTATTCATCGCAGGTATTTTATTTTGGATAATGAGCATTACTCCAATTCGGCAATGGATGTTAGAAAGCATTCCCATGAACCTTAGGATTGCTATGGGTTCTGGCGTCGGTCTTTTTATTGGGTTTATTGGCTTAAAAAACGGTGGGATCATAGTCTCAAATGAAGCAACTCTTATCAGCATGGGAGATTTACTAAAAATTGAGACCATTCTTTCAATGCTTGGATTCCTCTTAATAGCAATACTTGCAGTACGAAAAGTTCCTGGCGCTATTCTTATTGGCGTAATGATGGTTACAGTTGCTTCAATTTTTTCCGACCTCATCCAATTTGAAGGATTGATCTCCTATCCCCCTGCTTTCATGCCGGTGTTTATGAAATTAGATATTTTAGGAGCGCTAGATTTAGCTATGATCAGCGTCATAATGTCTTTTCTCTTTGTAAATTTATTTGACACTGCAGGCACTCTTCTAGGAGTTGCCAACCAAGCAAAGTTGGTTGATGAATCAGGCAATGTTAGCAATCTTGATAAAGCATTAAAAGCTGACAGCTCTTCTAGTGCTGTTGGAGCATTTTTAGGATGTGCTCCTGTAACAAGCTATGTTGAAAGTTCTGCGGGTGTTGAAGCTGGAGGCAGAACCGGTTTAACTGCAGTAACTGTAGGTTTTTTATTTTTAATTGCAATCTTCTTTTCACCCTTAGCAAGTATAATCCCTGCTCACGCAACTTCCGGAGCGCTTATATATGTAGCGATATTGATGTTGGGTGGAATGGAAAAACTTAACTGGTCAGATACATCAGAACTTCTTCCAGCACTAATAATAATTGTAATGATTCCATTAACTTTTTCTATTGCAAATGGAATTGCCCTAGGTTTTATATCTTATGTTGTGTTGAAAATTGGATCAGGCAAGGTCGCCCTTATATCAGCTGGAGCTTGGTTTCTTACTTTAGTATTTTTATCAAAATTTATTTTTCTTTAGAAGAGTAAGTTAGCTTCTTTGGTAATTTGGAGCTTCTTTGGTAATCATCACATCATGAACATGACTTTCTGTGATTCCAGCATTTGTAATCTCAACAAATTGAGTCTCTTGATGCATATCCTTAATTGATTTGCATCCCACGTACCCCATACTTTGTCGAATTCCTCCAATCAATTGATCAATCACATTTACAACCCAGCCTTTAAATGGCACTCTTCCCTCCACTCCCTCGGGAACCATCTTTTCATTGCTGATGCCATCTTGGGAGTAACGATTTAAATCATTTCTTTCAGACATAGCTCCAATGGAACCCATGCCTCTATAGGTTTTAAAACTTCGACCTTGATAAAGCTCTAGCTCTCCAGGAGCCTCTTCAGTTCCAGCAAAGATACCTCCAAGCATTACTGCATCTGCGCCAGCTGCAAGCGCTTTAGAAATATCACCTGAGAATCTAATACCGCCATCAGCAATAAGCGGAACACTATTAGTAGAAAGTTTTTCTTTTATTGAAAGAATAGCAGTGATCTGAGGGACTCCAATTCCTGCAATAATTCTCGTCGTACAGATTGACCCTGGACCCATTCCAATCTTAACCGAATCAACGCCAGCATCGATTAAGGCTTGAGCTCCCTCTGGAGTAGCTACGTTGCCACCCATGACATCTATATCTGGAAACTCCTTTTTGATAAGTTTAATAGTATCGATTACATTCTGAGAATGGCCATGTGCACTATCTATAACAAATAAATCAACGCCTGCTTCAGATAAAGCCTTAGCCCTATCCAAAGTATCTGCTCCAGTTCCAAGAGCGGCTCCAACTTGTAACTGACCTCTAGAATCCTTGGTTGCAAGGGGGTGCTCAGCGGATTTATCAATATCTTTCATGGTAACCAATCCAGTTAAGGAGTTATCTTCATCGGTCACTAGAATTTTTTCAATTCTGTTGTTGTACATTAATTTTTTGACTTCTTCTTGATCAAAGCCCTCTTTGACTGTTATTAATTTTTCATATGGCGTCATGATTGAAGAAACTAATTCTGATAAGTTATCTGCATATCTAAAGTCCCGCCTGGTAACAATTCCCATTAATTTTCCGTTATCAACAACTGGCATACCGGAAATACTAAGCTCGCTTGTCAATTGCATGAGCTCATTGATTGTTTTGGTTGATTGTATGGTCGATGGATCTCTAACAACGCCACTTTCGTATTTTTTTACAGCTCTAACCTCTGCAGCCTGATCTTCAATTGAATTATTTTTATGGAGAATTCCAATTCCACCATTTTCAGCTAACGCTATTGCCATAGCAGCTTCAGTCACTGTATCCATTGCAGCAGATACCAAGGGAATTTTTAAGGATATATTGTTAGAGACCTTTGTTTGAAGCTGAGCTTCTGCTGGCAGGAAATCTGTAAAACGAGGCAAAAGCAAGACATCATCAAAGGTTAAGGCTTTAAGTTTGATCTTTTCCATATCGGATTATAGCGTAAGCCATTATTAAAAAAAAGATTAGTTGTTTGAAGCTATGAATTGAGCGATTGCTTGTAAACTATTATTACAATGCATTGAAAATTTCATCAGACTTGGCAGCACAAATGAAATCATTCATGTGCAAGCCTTTAATCTTATGTGACCACCACTCTATACTTACACTCCCCCATTCGAGAGTAATTTTTGGGTGATGATCTTGTGATTCAGCTAAAGTAGCAATTAAATTAGCAAACCTAATTGATTGCTCATAATTATTTAATTTAAATTCTTTTATAAGTTTTGAAATATCTGAACTGTCAATAATCCAGCCATCCAGTTCATGTAAAAGTTCAGACTGCTGATGATGAGGAACTAATGGGGCGCCTATTTCACATGCGCTACAGGTTTCCTTTGAAAGTTTTGTCATAAACCACCCTTGGTTAATTTTGCAGGGTTTAATAATATCTTTAACTTCTTAATTGGCAGTCCAGTTTCTTCATGAGCCACATCAATGATAGATCTTTGTTCTTGGTAGGCTTTTTTAGCAATATGCGCAGCCTTCTCATAACCAATTTCTCTGTTTAATGCTGTTACTAGTATTGGATTCATGCTAAGCGATCCTTTAATATTCTTTTTATTGACTTTGAAGGTTTTGATTGCTTTGTTAGCCAAGAGCGGCATTGAATTAGACATTAGACTAATGCTTTTAAGTAAGTTGTATGCAATGACTGGAAGCATCACGTTTAATTGAAAATTTCCAGACTGACTTGCTATTGATACTGTTACATCGTTCCCAATTACATCAGCACAGGCCATGGCTACTGCTTCCGGTATTACTGGATTAACTTTGCCTGGCATTATGCTGCTTCCAGGTTGCAATGCCTCAAGTTCTATTTCTCCAAGGCCAGTAAGTGGACCACTATTCATCCATCGCAAATCATTGGATATTTTAGTAAGTACCAGGCTTAAATTTTTAACAGCAGATGACAATTGAGCAGCAGAATCTTGAGCGCTCAAAGATTTAAAGTAATTTGTTGATGTCTTAACATTAAGTTTAGTTAATTTGGAGACCTCGGAAGCAAATATTTTCCCAAAATTCTTATGAGTATTTATCCCAGTTCCAATAGCGGTTCCTCCTTGGGGCAAATAAGCTATTTCTTTTGCAGCAGAAATAATAGACTTTTCAACAGCCTTTAATTGAGAACTCCATCCTGATAATTCTTGTGAGAAATCTATTGGCATCGCATCCATTAAATGAGTCCTTCCAGTTTTTACTTGGCCCCTTAAAGATAGTGCTTTTTTGTCAATAACTTTGATAAGGCTATCCAGAGATGGTAACAAAAGTCTTTGGGTGTCTAATAATGCGGATATACAAATTGCCGTTGGAATAACATCATTGCTACTTTGGCTCATATTTACATGATCATTTGCATTGATTTTAATACGTTCTTTTTTTGAAGCTAAGTTTGCAATCACCTCGTTTGCATTCATATTGGTGCTAGTTCCAGAACCAGTCTGAAAAACATCAAGTGGAAATTGGCTATCATGAACACCTGAAAGTATTTCTTTTGATGCAATTTTAATTGCCTTGGCTTTCCGGGAATCAAGTAATTTTAGTTTTTGATTGGATGCTGCAGCAGCAAATTTAATTATGCCTAGTGCTTCTATGAAACTTCTTCCAAAAGGAAAAGCAAATTTGATACCACTGATCTTAAAGTTTTCAAGAGCTCTTTGAGTTTGAGCTCCCCATAGCGCATCATACGGGACCTGAACCTCTCCCATTGTGTCCTTTTCGATTCTATATTTCATATTAGCTCCATAATTGGGTAAACTATTTTACACTTACAGGAATTCATTATGGCAAAAGTTGTACCAATTAGCATAGATATTAACAAAGGAAAGCTTCCTCAAAAACCTAAAGGCATCAATGAGACAGTCGAATGCACCTCAATTGAAGAAAAAAGACGGCATGAGCTTGAAAAGCTAACAGCAGGTTTTAGATTATTTTCTTATTTTGGATATGATGAAGGGGTTGCTGGGCACATTACTGTAAGGGATCCTGAGTTTTCTGATCATTTCTGGGTCAATCCAATAGGGGTTCACTTTGGGCAAATTAAAGTTTCTGATCTTTTACTTGTAAATCATGAAGGTGAGGTTGTTCAAGGTGATCGATCTGTAAATATAGCAGCGTTTACAATTCATTCTCGTCTTCACATGGCAAGGCCCGATGTAAATGCAGCTGCACACTCCCACTCCATGTATGGTAAAACCTTTTCAACTCTTGGTAAGTTTCTTGATCCAATTTCTCAAGACTCATGTGCCTTTTATGAGAGACAGGCAATATATGACGATTTTTCTGGCGTTTCTGAAGATACAACTGAAGGAGAGAGGATTGCCAGCGCCCTCGGTGATAAACAAGTCCTACTGATGCAAAATCACGGAATCTTATCAACAGGCTCTTCAATTGATATAGCTTTGTGGTATTTCTTTTCCCTTGAGCGTTGTTGTCAATCACAGCTAATGGCAGAAGCAGCAGGGAAGCCTACTTTGATACCGCATGAAACAGCTATTAAAACTAGGGAGTTTATTGCAAATGAGCTTGCAGCTTGGGCCAGCTTTCAGCCGTTATATGACATGATTACGCAAAAAGAACCCGATTTATTTGAATAGCTATTAATTACCAATAATTGCTTTAGTCTCCAAACACTCGGCCAGTCCACTTAACCCGTGCTCTCTCCCATTGCCAGAAGTTTTAAAGCCGCCAAAAGGAGCGGCTGGTCCTCTTGAACCACCATTAATACTGATTTGACCTGCTCTGATTCTTCTTGCAATTTGCTTTGCATGATCTTCATCACCGGACTGAACGTAGCCTGCTAGCCCGTATTCAGTATCATTTGCAATTTCAATAGCTTCATCCTCAGTGTCATATCTCAATATACTTAAAACAGGGCCAAAAATTTCTTCCTTTGCAATTGTCATATCATTGGTTACATCAGCAAACACTGTGGGCTTTACAAAATACCCTTTAGAGATACCGTCTGGTCTCCCTAAGCCCCCTGCTACTAATCTTGCTCCTTCATCAATTCCAATCTGAATTAATCTTTGAACTTTTTCATACTGAGTTTTATTAGAGATGGGTCCAATTTTTACACCTTCAGCCTCAGGCGAACCAACTATTGTTGAATTTGCAACATCAACAGCAGCTTCTACAGCCTTGTCATAATTTTTAGATGAGACCAACATTCTTGTTGGTGCATTGCATGATTGGCCAGTATTCATAAAGCAATGATTTGCCCCTGCAGCTGCAGCTTTTTCAATATCCGCATCATCTAAGATAATATTTGCGGATTTACCCCCTAGTTCTTGAGCAACTCTTTTTACAGTTGGGGCTGAGGCAATTGCTACAGCCACTCCAGCTCTTGTGGAGCCTGTAAAGTGCATCATGTCTATATCTTGATGCTCAGAAAGAGCAGCGCCAACAATGGGACCCATGCCATTAACAAGATTAAAAACTCCTGCTGGAACTTTGGCTGCATGCAATATTTCAGCAAAAATTATCCCGCAAAATGGAGTTATCTCGCTAGGTTTCAAGACCATGGTACATCCAGATGCAATAGCGGAAGCTACCTTTGTACACATCTGATTCATAGGCCAATTCCATGGAGTAATCATTCCAATTACTCCAATAGGTTCTTTCCTAACTAAATAATTATTTTCAGTTCCTTCAAATTCAAATGTTCTTAAAACATCAAGCGTATCTTTAAAATGAGATAAGCCCGAGGTAACTTGCGCGACATTAGAGAGCCATAGTGGTGCACCCATTTCTTTCGAAATTGTTTTTGCTAATTCTTCTGAGCGTTTTTCATATTCAGAAATAATATTTTCAAGCAACCTAATCCTTTCTTCTTTGGAAGAAAAACCAAACGTTTTAAATGCTTCTTTAGCTGTGGCAACAGCTATATCAATATCTTCTTTAGTCCCAGCTGAAATAGAGCCAATAACAGATTCATCAGAAGGATTTATGACTTCAATTGTTTCTGGCCCTAGTGGATCAACCCATTCCCCATTAATATAAAATTTAAAATGATCAGCCATATTTATTCCTCTCTAAAAATTGAATTTAATTATAGCGGATGTTTTTAAATTATCACTAGCGTTAATTCTACAATGCAATAATTTAGATACTGGTATTCTCTCTGGCATCTTTGAATGCCTGAATGGCTCTGACACGAGATTCTTTCAAATCAAGCATAGGCGCAGGATAGTTAGTCGATGAAAAAAGATCGATTTTTGGCTGATGAATTTGTGCAACAGGAACATCTATTAATTCAGGGATAAATTTTTTGATAAATTCTCCAGCAGGGTCAAAGTTTTGTGACTGAGTAATTGGATTAAAGATCCTAAAATAAGGCGCTGAATCTGTGCCAGTTGAGGAACTCCACTGCCATCCTCCATTATTAGAAGAGAAATCTCCATCTATCAAGTTTTGCATAAAAAAATTTTCTCCAAGTCTCCAATCATGGAGCATGTTTTTTGTAAAAAACATTGCAACCACCATTCTTAATCGATTATGCATCCATCCTTCCGAAAGCATTTGTCTGATCCCAGCATCAACAATAGGAAAGCCTGTTTTGCCAGTATAAAAGGCTTCGAGCTCCTCGCTTGAATGTCGCCACTGGATAGATTTTGTATAGTCTTGAAAAGGTTGGTTCATGCTTACTTTGGGAAATGAGTGCATTATATTTCGATAAAACTCTCTCCAAACAATTTCATCTATCCACTTACAAATTCCTTTATTGCCTGATGTAAACTCAAAATCATTGAGTTTTAAACCCTCCAAGATGCATCTTTTAGGAGAGAGAATACCAAGAGCTAGATAGGGTGATATTCTACTCGTTCCATCAATAATCGGAGAATTCCTTGATTCGCTATATAGTTTTGCCTTTGAGTGAAGAAAACTTGAAAGTCTTTCGTGAGCAGCTATTTCACCAGCAGGCCAAAGATTGATATTTACTAAATGAGATTTAACAAATTTTAAGTTGGATAAATTGCTTTTAGTCGAAGAAGGTTTTTTTGCTGGTTGGGGTTGCGTAATATCCAAAAAATCCATCTCAAAGTTTTCAACCCATCTTCTTTTAAAAGGTGTAAAAACTGAGAATGGGTTTCCTTGGCCTGTCTTGAGAAAGCCTGGTTCGAAGATGACCTGATCATTGAATTGGGAGGTTTGAATATTTACTTTTTCCAAAGCCTCTATCACGCTTTGATCTCTATTAGTCTCATTATATCCAAATTCATTATTCCAAAATGCATGATCTATTTTCTGATCAACCAAAAAAGAGCATAAATCTTTTGATAAAGTTTTATATGACTCAGTATTTATAGCTACTAGCGAAATATTGAATTTTGCAAGAGATTGCTCTAGAACAGTTAAATTATTTATTAAAAATTCATGCTTGATATTTGATTCGTTATGAAGGTCCCATTGCGTCTGTGAAAAAATATAAAGTCCTACGACTTCTTCACATTGATTGAGCGCACTTAACAATGCTGGATTATCATCAATCCGTAAATCAGTTCTAAACCAAATTATTCCTTTCATAATTTAAGTCCCTGCAATATATTGATGAGTTCTTTTAATAACTAAATATCCAAATTAAAATTAAATGATTGTTTATTTTTCTATGTTTTTATTAGTAAAGTTTGCATCTACCCTGAAGTCGGGTTGTAAGTTGCTGATTGAAATCTGTCCACCAGCTGCTTCTACAATTGCTGCTCCTGCAGCAATATCCCATAAAAATATACCGTTTTCTTTATATGCCTCTGCTTTCCCAGAAGCAACATATACTGAAGCCATAGCAGCAGATCCAATCATCCTAATTTTTTTCCAGGATTGAAAATCAGAAATCATATTTTTGAACTCGACATCTGAATAATTATCTTTAGCAGGTATTCCAGTGACTAAAGTGGATTCTTTTTTTAGGCTTAAAGAAGAAACAGATATCTCCATATCATTTACATAAGCCTTTGATTCTTTATGGGCGCAATATAAATCAGAATTATTAAAATCAAATATTACTCCAAGAGCAGGAGTTAAGCCCTGCATCAAAGATATTGAAACACATGAAATTGGAATATTTCTTAAAAAATTTGATGTTCCATCCAGCGGATCTACTACCCAGAAAAATCCATCACGCTGGCCGCTCATGCCAGATTCCTCAGCTAAAATTGGTAAAGAGCTTTTTTGCGTGATGTGTTCTTTGATGATCTCTTCAGCATCAATATCAATCTGAAGTTTTAGATCTCTTGCCTTATTTGAAAGAATTTTTAAATTCTTAGCTTGCTGTTCTTTGAGATAATTTCCTGCAAGTAATGCAGCTGATTTAGCTATTTGCAGGCAAGAATCTAAATCTAACATCTATGTTTCGTAAGTAATGCGATAAATAACATTAGCTTTATCATCTGATAAAAGCATGCTGCCATCACTTAATACGAAAGGAGCAGAAGGCCTTCCAGATACACTTTCATCTTTTAACCAGCCTGAAATAAAATCGTTTGATTCTTCAACATTCCCATTTTTATCAAAACTTACTCTGATAACTTTATACCCTACCCTGCTAGATCTATTCCAGGAACCATGCAGTGCAATAAATAAGTTATTTTTCATTTGTGGGGGAAACATTGATCCGGTATAAAATGCTACGCCAGTTGGTGCAACATGGGCGCCAAGTTCTAAAATTGGATCAACATAATCAAAACCTGAATTAAGATCTCCAAACTCTGGATCTATTATATTGGTAGCATGTTTAAATGGATAACCAAAAAATTGACCGTCTTGATCTAGTCTATTTAATTCACATGAGGGAGAGTCATCACCAAGCCAATCTCTTCCATTATCTGTAAAAAAAAGTTTTTGGGTTACGGGATGAAAGTCGAATCCAACACTATTTCTTACTCCTCTTGCAACATACTTCAATTCACCATTCATTATTTTTAAAATAGATGCATATTGTGAATTTTCAGATAAACAAATATTACAAGGAGCTCCAACATTAAAATATAAATCCCCCTGCTCATCATGCTTTAACCACTTCCAGCCATGCCATTTATCACTAGGCAATTGATCTGTAACAAGAATTTTTTTTGGGAGATCTGAGTTCGAATTATTTTTATTTAACCAGTTTTCAATATTTTCTATTTTCCATATTTTACTAATTTCTGAGAAATATAGATCTCCATTAAATATACTTATACCAGTTGAATACTCTAACCCTTCTGCGATAATTTTTTTTTCATCTGCTTGCCCATTTTGATCTGTATCAGTTAAAGCTATGATTTGTCCTGTGCGCTCTCCAACAAAGATAGTGCCATTCTTCCCTTGAGCAATTTGACGGGGAGAACTTAAATTTTTAGCAAATATAGAAATTTTAAACCCCGGTTCTAAAACTAAATTATCTATATTTTGAGCAGGTAAGATAGGATGAAAGAAAGCAAAAAAAGAAATTAAATTTAAAATTTTGTATTTTTTCATCGTTTAAAACCCTCAACATTTTCTGTAAGTATGCTTAAAATCTTTGCATTATCATAATTCCTAATGTGCTCTTTCATTTGCTCAAGGATTGGTTGAAGATGATCTAGCTTAATGTAAGATTCATTTGCTTTAAAAATCTTTGGATTGTCAGTTTTGATTTCAGATCCAGAAATCAATAGTTCTTCATACATTTTTTCACCAGGCCTTAAACCTATCTCAAGAATTTGAATTCCATCCTCAATCTCTCCCTCCCCTTCTATGTAATTTCTTCCAGATAGGTGTATTAGTTTTTTAGCAAGATCGTATATTTTAATTTGTTCACCCATGTCAAGTATAAAAACTTCGCCCCCAATTGACATTTCGCCTGCCTGCAAAACTAAGCTTGAGGCTTCTGGAATAGTCATGAAATATCTCATCACCTCTTTGTCGGTTACAGTTACTGGGCCTCCTTGCGAAATTTGGTCTAAGAATAATGGAATAACTGAACCAGATGAGTTGATAACATTTCCAAACCTAACCATGCTAAACCTCGTAACATCAGTACTGGCATTTATTGATTGAATAATTATTTCTGCAAATCTCTTTGTGGCGCCCATAATGTTGGTAGGTCGAACAGCTTTGTCAGTAGAAATCATTACAAAAGAATCAACGTTATTTTGAACTGCGGCTTGAGCTAAATTGTAGGTGCCAAAAATATTATTTTCTGCTGCTATTGCAAGATTATTTTCATCCTCGACAAGGGGAACATGTTTATATGCAGCGGCATGATAAATATGATCAATATTATACTTTTTAAATAAGTTATTTAAGTTATTACTGTCTCTTATATCACCGAGTATGGGAATAATTACAGTATCTAGATCTTTAGACTCTATAATTGCAAAGCATTCTCTTTCGATCTGAAAAAGGTTGTATTCTGACATCTCATATAAAATAATTTTTTTAGGATTGCATGCAAGTAATTGTCTTGTAATTTCTGCGCCAATTGAGCCACCAGCTCCGGAAACAAAAAAAGTTTTAGATGTTGCTTCAAAAACGCTAGCATTAGATATTCTGGCTCCAGGCAGAATATCGTCAATTGATAATTCTTGCAGATCAGTCATCTTCTTTTGATCTGAAATTAATTCAGTGATGGAGGGCACAGTCCTAACTGCTACTTTCATAGCCTCTAATTCAGATATAATTTTTCTTCTTTCTTCAGTTTTAATATTGGGAATTGCAAGAAATACTTGAAGGTTTTTATGTTTAATTTTAAGCAAAGATAATTTATTGACGCTTGAAATAATAGGGACATTGTTTATCAATAAATTCTTAAAAACAGACGAATTATCAAAAATAGCAATTACATGTTTAGTAGAATCATTTTGCAGCTCATTTAATAGAACCTGTGCTGACTCTCCAGAACCATAGATAACAACTGGAGTTGCATCATCATCTTTTTGATATGGATATAAAAAAAATTTTGCTACATCTCTAGAAATATTAATAAATGCATATAACACTGAAGATAGCAGCAAACCTTGTAGCACAATAATTGAAAGAATGTTTGTGGCTATTTGATCAAATTGCAAAATATATATAGCTGCCCATGAGAACCCAAATATGAGCGAACCTGAAACGCAAAGCAGTATAGAGTCTCTAGAATCAAAATATCTTATTAATGATTTATAGTAGCCAAAAAAATAGAAGTAAGACAAAAAAAGAAAAGCCGGAAAAACAAATGAAAAAATTTGATTTTGAATTAGTAGCGCTAAACTATAAGGATTTTCATTAGAAATAATAGTTGCCATAGGTGGGCCAAAAACTAACCAGCATGTAAAAGCGAGAAAGAAATCATTTAACAATACTAAAAAGGTCTTATAAGTCCTGTTTAGAGAGTTTAGCTTTGTACCTATTAGATTCATCTTTTAGTATATTTTTTAGATTACTAGGGCAGTTTAAAGTCTTTCCTAAGCTTTTCGTTTGATAAATGAAAGTTTCCAAATAATCTGCATAAAATTAATTGTAATAGATTTACATTCATCATAACTGTAAAAAAAAAGTTAGGTAAATAAATTATTCTTAGTTTTTTGTTTGTGCTTTTTGCAAACCATCGCAAAAGATCATTTGTAGAAATAGGATCATTATCAGCAAGGTTATAAATTTTATTAGAATTAATAGCTTGTTCATTTAGAACTATCTTCAAAACATCAATTAAAAGGTCATAATTAAGAAAACTCCTACAATTTGCATCCCCCACATGAAATGAAGGAATGGGAAGCCCTTGTTCCACGAAATAAAACAACCTACCGAGATTTGATTGAGGATGATTTATTAATACTGGGGGCAATCTAAAAATAAAGTAATTGAAGTTCTTTGTTTTAGCAGAATTTTTTAACTCTAATTCGCAATTTGCTTTTGCTTTTCCATAAAAACATTTTGGTTGAATTGGAGAATTTTCATCAATGAGATATGATCCAAAAGAATTATCTCCGTATACTTTAATCGTGCTAAAAAAGATAAAATTTTTGCAGTCTAAGCTTTCCATGCAATTTATAGCACTCTTAATAAGCAATATTTCATTTGTGACTTCTGATTCTTCTAAATTTGAGTTAATTGAGGCAAGATGAAAGAAATAATCAGCCTTAAAATTTATGTCCTCAGACTCTAATTCTTCATATAAAAAAGTATTATTATCATGCGATGAGCGAGAAGAAGAAATACATAAAACCTCATGACCCATCTTTTTGAAATCAGCAAGAAGATGAGATCCAATTTTTCCAGAAGATCCAGTTAAAGCAATATTCATATTAATGATTTAAAATAATACTTTATTTTACACGACAAAATGTTGCTCAAAAAATTAATCAAAATTTTAAGAAATATAATCTGCTTAATTGGCATGCTTATTGTTTTACCATTTTTGTTTTTGGCTGCTCTTGCTATCATTATTGAAGATGGATTACCGATTTTTTTTATTCAGCAGCGTATTGGCAAAGATAGAAGAGTATTTAAAATTTTTAAAATAAGAACTCTAAAAACAAGTACCCCACACAGGGGAACACATGAAGTAGATAAAAAATATCAATTAATTAGTGGCAATTGGATCAGAAGAGTGAAGCTTGATGAATTCCCTCAACTAATAAATGTATTAAAAGGAGATATTAATTTAATTGGTCCAAGGCCTGGACTCCCATCTCAAACTGAGTTAATAAAAGAGAGGATTGAAAATAAAATTTTTAAGATAAAGCCTGGTATTACAGGTCTTGCTCAAGTGATGGGATACGATATGAGCGATCCTGCAAAGCTCGCTGAAGTCGATAAAACATACATTGATAGCAAATCTTTGCAATTAGATTTTTTAATACTTAGTGCAACATTTTTTAAGTTCCCAAGAATATATTTGAAGAAGCTTATAAAATTATAAATATGATAAAAAACTTATTTAAGAGAAAAAATTCTATAGAAAATATTAATATTCATGAAGCAGATATTGCTTTAAGGTTAATGTTTGAAATTGCTATTAGTGATGGAAAGCTCGAAGCTTCAGAGCTGCAATTAATTAAAAAAAGAGCAGCTATCATTATGGAAGAAGATGAAACAATTTCATCAATAATTAAAAAAATTATTGATGAAAGTGAGAATTCAGTTTCTCTCTATCCTACAGTACAAATAATTAATGAAACTTTTAAAACAGAGGATAAATTAGAGCTGCTAGAAATCTTATGGGAGCTTGTCACTATTGATGAAATGGTTGATCCTTATGAAGAAAACTTATATTTCAAGATAGCAGATTTGATAAAAATTCCACGATCAAAAGCTAATCAAATTAAACAAAACGCCACCTAAGGCTTATTAACATATATTGGTGATGACCATGCTCTTTCATTGGTTGCGCTCAGACAATTATCATTTAAATCGGTCCTAAAACTTCCTTTGCAAAGTTTAAACTGATCATGTTGGATTAGCGAAGCGCCATTAATCGCAAGTGTTGCCTCTTGGATTGCTCTGACATAATAAACACTATCCCTTGAAAAATCCTGATCTTCAAATTCTACAATGCACTCGCCTGTACCTTGGCATGGGATTGTCTTCCAAGGATCTTGTATTAGAGAGCTCACTGCTTCACCAACATAGTTTTGAGGAGTAATTTTGATAATTTCTATTTTTTCAATGACTTCTCTTTCATTGCTTGGGTTATAACACTCTCCTGCACATAAATATTCTAGTCTTTCTGATGAAAGGGAATCTATTGATTCATCTGAACAACCTTTATTTTGTTTAAAGCTTCCAGCAGCTCTAACGGTAAATCTAGGATTTTGACTCATTGTAATTTCAGTACCCATTGGAACTTGTCCTTCAGGAGAATTTATTAAGTCAAACCATAGTAATATTCTTGGGCCACTGGTGCCATAAACATTTTTATTTTTTAAGGCTGTCCAAATTTCATCCTTGCCTCTTCCGCTTGCATGCACGGCTAGAATACCGCCAGGGTATACAAAACTGGAAACTCTCTCGCTATCAGGCTGGCTCTCTCCCGGGGTAATTTTGGGAATTTCAGGGAAATTTGGGTCTTCAGCCTCATGTTGATATTCCCACATTTTAGATTTAACACCAGTAGCAAAAGTCATCTTTCGTCTTTCATACTGCTTATAACCAGTTCCTGGTCTTGCAGTATGATCGTCTGTTGAAGCTATAAATCCAAAATTATATCTTTTGGGAGATTCTTTGGAGTTTTCAAAGTTTGAGATAGCCAAAGCATATTGAGCAGATTGCTTAGGTCTATAATTAAATGCTGGCTTAAAACAATCAGTACATTGATCACAGCTAAGCCATTCTTCAGGCTTGGCCTCAGGAAATACCATATTGGTGTATGGACCTCCAGCTAAAGTATATTTTTTTGCAAGCTCCACCCTCGCATCGCATTCATCGTTTGTAAGTCCATCGCAACGTTTTTTCTGCATTTCGCCAGCTTGCCAGCAGCAAGGTAAAAAATCTTCAGTTGGCTCGGGGCAAATCATTTCTCCAGTCTGTAAAAAATTTGCAGATGTAATGTCTCTATACTCCTCACTGTTGCCGTGACCGGACATAATTTCTAGAAGAAGTTGTTTACTTGAATCATGGCCTTCATCATTAAGACGATTATCCCAAGACGTTCCTAATGGAACATGAAAACCCCATGATTGACCATGAGGAATGACTATGCTGTCTACATTCCATTCATCTAACTTAGAGAATAAATCTCTTGGAGTTTTTGCATATTCATAACAATCAATCGGAAGGTCTGGAGAATCAATGCCCTCTTCACAATAAGGTATGTTTCTTACCTCATTGAGAAGCCATTTTAAATCTGAATAACGCTTAAAATTAAGTACATCTAACCATCTTGCACTTACGGCTTGTTCAGTAGTGTCAAAGACTCCCAATCCTGAATCTGGAGTTCTTGCACCAATGGGCCTGGCAGGAAGATTTTGGATATCTTTAAAGATTACATTTCTATGGCCCCAATGATTTTCTTTAGTGGTACCGATTTGAGTCCATTCCCAACCAGGAAACACTACTAAATCATTTGTTGCAGGATCACTATTTGAGATATTACATTGTTGGATAATTTTTTTCTGCTCACGCCAATGATCTGGAGTTAATCCTTCTGCATGATCATTAAAACTAAAAAAATCTAGATTTGCACAATACCTGGCAAAATCGCATGCCATAGAACTATCATGAGCACCTTGAAGGCCCATCATTGGCAACTCTAGTGTAAAAGCATCGATAGAATACGTAGTATGGACATGCAAATCTCCAAAAAGAATTTGAGATGTGTTGTCAGTGTCATTTCCTAATAAACTTTCTTTGGTCTGAAAAAATTTTGAATCTTGTTTGAAAATTGCTTCTGAAGATCGAGGAAGCCCCTCAATTTTTCCGGGATCGACGTCAGACCCACAACCTGAAAAGAAGCTTATTACAAGAAATAAAAAAAGAATCTTATTTTGTGTCGGGATCATTAATAAACAGTCGCTGAACCATATTCTTCAATTAAATCAGATTCTATTTTTTTACGTTCGAAGTCCATATCGAATTGTTCGCAAGCGCCCTCATTCCATTTCTTAAATTCTTTTTCAAAGTAATCCCCAATATTAAAAAACGTTTCTTGAACTAATAAACATTTTTCTAATAATGTTCCCACTGGTGAAAGTCGAACATTTTCGGTGATAAATTCAAGAGACAATATCTCTTGAGCTATAGATAAATTTTCATCAGAATCAAGCTTCATGAAGGATCTATCCTTAGAGTTAAATTTTTTCCATTCATGGCTTTTTCCAGTTTTTGGAACGCCAGTTTTTGCAAATGATGTCCAAGCCTGCATCATGGTTTCTTTCATTTGATCTCTTAATTCTCCTTTGGGATAAACAAATCGTCCAATTGGACCAAACTTAAAGTCACCAGTAATAAAAGAGATTTCAAATCCATGAGCTGCTCCTATTAAATTAGGAAAATCTGCAAAGTATGACGAGACTTGATCGTCCCAATCAAATCTATATGCATATAAAGAATTATAACCAGCTTTTTCTAACTCCATTAATGGCTCATCAACGCCCCTTAACTTCCAGCCAAGTGAACGAGTTTTGACCCAAAGTTTATATAACTCCTCTCTTTTAAATTCAATCTTAGGAATAGGCACAAGTTTTGTGAATGGATAAGATGCATTTACAAAATACCTATTTGATCCTAGCCAAAGAGAAAGCTCATCCTTGTTTGATCCTGCAATAACAGGAATATTGTTTTTATTTCTAGAAGAGGCGAGCCCTGCACTTACTCCATTAATATGAGTTACTATCCCATCTCTTGTTAGCAGCGGCAATCGATCATAAGTATCTTTTGAAAGTTTCTCATAGGTTTCTAAGAGTTCTTTTCCGTCAATAGATCTCAAATAACCCTGATATTCTTCTGCATATTTCTTAGGGTCTTGATTAAAAAGGTTTTTTATTCTTCCATATCCAGAAGAGTCAAAACTTGAGAGCACTGGATCAGAACCTAATTGATTTACTACAGTGCCTTTTTGATTTAAACCTAAAGCCTCTTTCTTTGTAAAACTTGTTGTGTAGCCTGATTGAGAGATTGCCTTGTGAAAGAGTCCATTTCCCATAGGAGAGGCAAGTAAAGACAATACGTTATTTCCTCCAGCTGACTCTCCAAAAATTGTAATATTCCCTGGATCTCCTCCAAAATTTTGGATATTGGTTTGCACCCATTTTAATGCTTCCATAATATCGAGGGTTCCAAAATTAGATGCTTTGTCAATTCCATTTTGCAGTCCCTGTATAGCAGGATGGGTAAACCAACCCATAGGACCTAAACGATAATTAATTGTTACGACGATAACCTGATGTTCACGAATAAGTTCTGAAAAATCATAATAGTCCTTTACTCCAGATGTATTGCCACCACCATGAATCCAGAACATTACCGGAAGCTTTTGATTTAAATTATTTACAGGGGCTTTTATGTCTAAGTACAAGCAATCTTCTTGCCCTACTATTCCTTCACCCTGTATTCCTGCATAAATACTCGCTTCTTGAAGGCATCCATTACCATCTTGAGGTTGAATATTTGATTCAGGAGATATCAAAGCTCTAGGAGCCTTCCAGCGAAGATCTCCCAGAGGAGGAATGGCGTAAGGAATGTCCTCCCAAGAAACAACATTTTTATTTAATATTCCCTGAGATACTCCAGATGAAGTGGTGATTGTTAATACATTTCCTTGTTGGATAGGATTCATGCAGGATCCTAAAGCAAATAAGCATAATAAAGTAATTAAAAAATTTTTATAAATTATTTTTTGATTCATGCAGCAATTTTATCCTTTCTTTGTTGGGCATAGATTTTATTTTAGGAGTTGAATTTATAAACGCAATGGATTCATTAATATTATAAGTATCCCAACGCATCAAATCTGAAGATGGAGAACCGGTTTTTGCAAACTGAGTCCAAGAAACTTGAAAAAAATTTGAAATTTTGTCAGCTTCTTTTGAACAAAAATCTTGAATAATTTTTTTAGATGCTGAACCGAAGACATATGGAAGCTCGCTTGCATGATATGCGCCCAATTTTCCTTCTAGGGCTGGACTGGGCTCATTAAAAAAATATCCATAAGCATTATCTTGATGTTGCTCCAATAGTTCCAATGCATGAATTCCAAATGTCCAATCAGTCATAATATTTGATAGCGCATGCTTATATTGATCATCTGATGCACCTTTGAGTAAATAATTATCAGCGATTTTATCAACAGCCTCTGTTGTGAATAATTTATTTAACCTTTTATAAAAACTATCTTGATTTAAATTTAGATAATATGGTTCAAATTCTGACCAAAGCCTGTATTCATCTGCAGTTGTTCCAACTATTAATTTAATTGGTGAATCTTGAAAATTTTTTATGGGATTTAAGGGTAAGAAATTACCATCTGCAATCGGTGCATATCCTATTTCTGGTGAAAGCCAATTTCCACTTGCAATCATCGTATGTTTTATAGTGGATGCAAGTGAGGTTATCTGCTTGTGATCAAGTAATAACAAATCATTGATTTTTATTCCATTATCATTTGCGGTTTTAAGGAATAACTCACCCCATTGATTTCCCCTCTCTTTATCAAAATATGCATTCATTCCTCCGCTTTGACAGATAGCTTTTGAAAATAAATCGCCTTTTGGGCTTATTGCAGATTGCAATGCAACACTCCAAGCTCCAGCAGATTCTCCAAAAATAGTGATGTTTTCAGGATCCCCTCCGAACCCAGCAATGTTTTCTTTTACCCACTCTATTGCTAACTTTTGATCCATCAAACCCTCATTACCTGTAGATTTAATTTCACCATTTGAGACTTCATCAAGTTTCAAGAATCCGAATGGTCCTAAGCGATAGTTAATTGTAACTAATACAATTTCATGACGAGGAAGAAAATCAAGATCGTAGATAACTGAATTAGATGAGCCGGTAACATATGCTCCTCCATGAATCCAAATCATCACTGGCATATTGCCATTTATATTTTGCGAGGCAATGTTTAGAGACAAACAATCCACTGATTCATCTGGCATGTTTGGATCAGTTAAAAAAGAATCTCGATAAATTGTTTGAGGTGCGCTAAACCCTTTTTTAGTAGCATCAAAAGATATTTCAGAATCAATTTTTTCAGGTGCCTGCCACTGCGTTTTGTTGGTTAATGGTTTTGCGAAAGGAATGCCATAAAAAAAATTTATGTCATCATCATTGATCCCAGTAAATTTTCCTGCACTACAATGAACACTTATATATGACATCGAACAATTATAGATGTATATGGTAAAAAATTTCCGAATGCGCAATATTTAATACAAATGTGCTCATAAAAATTAATAATTCTAATATTAATCGTAAAAATAATATTAAAAAATATGAATTATTATGTTGAATCAATAAAGTATTAATGGAATCATTATAATCTGTACATTTAAGAGGTGAAAAATGGCACTAGCGACATCAACGATCACTAAAGAAAGAACAAATCTTGACCTACACAACGAAATGATCAAAAAGGCTGAAGATCTTATTCCTGTTCTCAAGAAAAGATCTGAATCTGCAAACACTGATCGAAGAATTCCCAAAGAAACTATTCAAGACATGAAAGATGCTGGATTTTTTAAAATTTTACAACCTAAGCAATATGGTGGGCATGAATTAGATCCGCACACTTTTTCAGAAGTTCAATTAAGAATTGCGCAGGGTTGTATGTCTACTGCATGGGTCTTGGGTGTTGTTGGCATCCATCCTTTTCAACTTGCTCTTTATGATGATAAGGCTCAACAAGAGGTTTGGGGCCAAGACGATAACACTCTTGTTTCATCTTCTTATGCTCCCATGGGTCAGGTCAATCCTGTTGAGGGAGGGTTTAAATTCTCAGGTCATTGGCAATGGTCCAGCGGCTCAGAACATTGTGATTGGGCATTGCTTGGTGGGTTAATATTTCCACCTGAAGGAGGCGCCCCAGAATATAGAACCTTTTTAATTCCAAAAAGTGATTATGAAATTAAAGATACTTGGTACTCAATGGGATTAAAGGCAACGGGCAGTCAAGATATCCATGTTAATGATGTTTTTGTCCCAGAATATCGTACCCATAAACAGTCTGATGGGTTTAATCTCACTAATCCGGGTTATACAGTAAATAAAAATGATTTGTATAAAATTCCATGGGGCCAGTTATTTGTGAGAGCTGTATCTACCCCAGCGATTGGTGCTACAAAAAAGATGTTAGAGCTATTTATTGATGGGGCAAATAATAAAGCCTCTAGTGATCCCGCAAAACTCGCCGGTGACACTCATACCCAATCAATTGTTGCCGAGGCATCTGCAAAACTTGATGCTATTGAAACCGTAATGTTCAGAAATTATGACATCATGGTTGATCAAGCTGGCAATCAAGGCGGCATCCCTATGATAGATAGAGTAAAATTTAGATATGATGCTTCTTTAGTGATAGAAAAGTGTCTTGAAGTAGTGGATACATTATTTTCAAACGCAGGCGGTGGCGCAGTATTTGCTGGCAGCGATATTCAAAAAATATTTTTAGATGTACATACATCGAGAGCACATGTTGCTAATAACCCTGTGAGTTTTTCAAGAAACTATGGAGCCATGCAGCTGGGAGTAGAAAACACAGATTATTTTGTATAAATCTTACAGATGATAACCACCATCCACTGGGATACAGTGGCCAGTAATGTAACCACCTTTGCTTGACGCTAAAAATACCGCTGTGTCAGCAACCTCTTTTGGAAGCCCAAATCTTTTGATAGCAAGTGTATTCATTACTGCTTCGTGCCAAGCATCATCGAAAAAGGTATTTTCTTCTTCTCGTAACCTATGAAATATTCCTGTTTCAATAATTCCTAGTGCAATAGAATTTGCTCTTACTCCATTGACGCCCTCTTCTTTAGCAATACCTTTTAACACATGCTCTATCGTCGCCTTTGGAGCAACCGAGAGAATGTCTCCCGGAGGATATTTAAACAATCCTGCAGAACTTATAAAAACAATAGAGCCTTTAGATTTACGAAGATAAGGTAATCCAAATTTTATTAGATTAAAAAAACCATTGATATCAGCATCTATAACCCCTTTCCATAAATCAACATCTATTTCACCAATAAACTTTTGAGGTATATCAAATCCAGCTGCATTAACAAGTGTATTAATTGACCCGTGATCTTTTATCACATTCTTAAAGGTGCTATCCACAGATTTAGAATTACTGTTATCTAATTGATATATTTTTACATCAGCATTAATTTCATTTGCAATATCAATTGCAGCTTGCTCATTTTTATAATAAGTAATAGCTAGCTTGGCGCCTGAATTGGCAAATTCTTTTGCGCATAATGATCCAATACCGCCACTTCCTCCGACAATCAGAACACAACCTTTTTTAAAATTTGAATCTGTCATTTAAAACTTTTTACAATCAATTTTTTATCAGCCAGTGCTTCTCCCAACTGACTAGTAAATTGTACTGCATAGACACCATTAATTGCACGGTGATCATAACTTAGCGAAATTGGTAAAAAGCTTCGGCCTTCAAACCCCGCTTTTGTTGAGACAACTTTTTCATAACTTTTTGATACCCCAAGTATGGCCACTTCAGGTGGATTGATTATTGGCGTAAAAAATCTTCCGCCAATTGCTCCCAGGGAACTGATACTAAAAGATGCACCTTTCAAATCAGCAATCTTTAACTTTCTTTGTTTAGCAGCCTCGGCTAGTTTATTAATCTCAGATGAAATCTCTATGGTTGATTTCAATTGCACATTTTTTATATTGGGCACAATTAATCCCTCAACAGTATCTACAGCAATTCCTAAATTTACATAATCTTTGAAAATAATTTTTTCCAAATTTTGATCTAGAGAACAATTAAGCAACGGAAAATCAATGAGTAGTTGAGATGTAATTTTTGCTATGAAAGCTAAAGGAGATATTTTGACTTCATGCTTTTTGCATAATTGAGCTCTCACTTCAAGCAATGTGGTTAAATCACATTCGTCATGTTGAGTAACATGCGGAATATTTATCCAGGATGTATGAAGATTAGCAATAGAAGACTTCTGAAACTTAGAAAGGTTTTCTTCTTTAGTAGCCCCCCATTTAGAATAGTCAATATCAGGCTGAGAAAACTCAAAGCTATTCTTTTGCGAGGTTGCTGAGAGTTGAGATTTTACAAATAGATGTAAATCTTCTTTTTGTATTCTGTTCTTAGGACCTGAAGGTTGCACAAGTGATAAGTCAATGCCGAATTCTCTAGCAAGCTTTCTCACAGCAGGTCCTGCATAAATATTTTTATTATTTGTCTTGGTTGAAATTGCAGGTATGTTTTCTATTTCAACATTAGATAATTGCTCAGATTCACTCTGTTGCATTTCTTCAGAAACCACCTGATTCTTGTTAGCATAATCTTCAAGAGAATCTTCTTCTGATTGCTGAAAAGAATCATCTGAGACTTCAATTTGCAAAAAAGGCGAGCCTGAACTAACCGTATCTCCTACAGAAACTTCAATAGAAATTACTTTGCCAATTACAGAGGCTGGTATTTCCATTGCAGCTTTATCAGACTCCAAAACAATAATTGGATCTTCTGAATCAACTTGATCGCCTGCTTTTGCGCATACTTCGATAACTTCAACATCTTCAGCTTCACCAAGGTCTGGAATATTGATGATTTTATTAGCCATTAAACTTCCCAAGGATTTGGTTTGCTTGAATCAATCTTTAATTTTTTATATAAAGATTTAATCTCACTTTTGCTGATATCTCCTTTAAGAAAAAGTGAATAAATTGCAAGTCTTGCAATGTTGGTTGAGTCAACCTCAAAGAATTCTCGAAGTTTTTGTCGTGAGTCACTTCTTCCATATCCGTCTGTCCCGAGGGTGAAGTATGGTGCCTTGACGTAACCTCTGATTTGCTCAGGATATGCCCGCATGTAGTCAGTTGCAGCAATAACAGGAATTTCGAGGCTTGGTAAACATTCCTCAACATAGGTCTTCTGTTGCTTTGATGTAGGATTTAACTCATTAAATCGCTCTTTTTCCATTCCATCTTTTCTTAACATATTGAAGCTAGTGGCACTCCAAACATCAGACAAAATCCCAAAAGAATCTAGAATTTTTTGAGCTTTGATTGATTCATTGAGAATTGATCCTGAGCCAATCAAAGTAACTTGAGGTTTTTTATGACCATTAAGCTTGTACAAACCCTTGATGATTCCCTCCTCAGAATTCTTTGGTTGAGCTGGTTGCATATAGTTCTCATTGGTAACAGTGATGTAATAGTAGTAATTTTCTAGATCTACAAACATTTTTTTAATTCCATCTTTAAAAATTACTGCCAACTCATAAGCATATGCTGGATCATATGATCGACAATTAGGAATAGTTGAGGAGAAAATGTGACTGTGTCCATCTTGGTGCTGTAATCCCTCTCCATTTAATGTTGTCCTTCCTGATGTAGCTCCAATTAAAAATCCCTTAGCTTGTGAGTCACCAGCAGCCCAAGCAAGATCGTGAATACGCTGAAAACCAAACATTGAATAGAATAAGTAAATGGGAATCATTGGTATGTTGTAGTTTGAATATGCTGTTGCAAGTGCAATCCAGGCTGAGAATGCTCCAGCTTCGTTTATTCCCTCTTCAAGCATTACTCCATCTTTTGATTCCTTGTACCACATAACCTGATCAGCATCTTCAGGTTTATACTTTTGACCTTCGGAAGAATAAATTCCAATTTGTTTAAACAAACTCTCCATTCCAAAAGTTCTTGCTTCATCAGGCACAATTGGAACAATGCGCTCTCCAATATTTTTATCTTTTAAAATATCAGTCATCATTCTTACAAATGACATAGTGGAAGAAATTGCTTTATCTTCAAACCCTTGAGTAAATTTTTGAAAAATCGAATCTGATGGCTTAGAGAGTTTTTGAGTATGTCCACGTCTTCTGGGTATTGGACCACCCATTGCATCTCTGGTCTTTAAAAGGTATTGAATTTCAGGCGAATCTTTTGGAGGCTTCACATACGGGAGTTTTTCAATTTCTTTGTCTGTCACTGGAATATCAAACTTATCTCTGAATGACTTGATATTCTCAAGTGTTAATTTTTTTACTTGATGGGTAGTGTTATCTGCTTCTCTTGATCCAGTCCCATAACCCTTTGTAGTCAATGCAAGGATGACTGTTGGAGCTCCCTTTGAGTTTACTGCTTGATGATAAGCAGCATAAACCTTATATGGATCATGGCCGCCTCTATTTAATTTATATATATCTTCATCCGTGAGATCATCCACCATTTCCAATACATCAGGATCTTGCCCAAAAAATTTCTCTCTGGTGTACGCTCCGCCTTTAGCTTTAAAATTTTGTAGCTCTCCATCAACTACAGTATCCATAAGTTCCTGAAGCTTGCCTTCTTTATCTCTGGCAAAAATAGGATCCCATAATCTACCCCAAATGACCTTGATAACATTCCAGCCTGAGCCTCTAAATTCTCTTTCTAATTCATGAACAATTTTATTGTTTCCTCTAACAGGCCCATCTAATCTTTGTAAGTTACAATTTACTACAAAAATTAAATTCTCTAATTTTTCTCTACCAGCTAGACCAATAGCGCCCTTGGATTCTGGTTCATCCATCTCCCCATCACCACAAAAAACCCAAACCTTTCTGTTATTCCTCGGTGCTAGACCTCTTGCAGACAAATATCTCATAACATTTGCTTGATAAATCCCCATGATAGGCCCTAAACCCATTGAGACTGTTGGAAATTGCCAATAGTCGGGCATTAGCCAAGGATGTGGATAGGACGATATTCCAGGTTTTTCAACCTCTCGTCTGAAGTTGTCTAAATCTTCTTCTGAGAAATAGCCCTCTAAAAAACTTCTAGCATAGATTCCTGGTGAAGAATGTCCTTGGAAGTATATTAGATCCTCTTGCCCATCTTTTGAACCTTGAAAAAAATAATTAAAACCAACGTCGTATAGTGTTGCTGAAGAAGAAAAAGTTGCTATGTGACCGCCTAAGTCATCCGAGGATTTATTTGCCCTTAAAACCATTACCAAGGCATTCCATCTTATTAAAGACCTTATCTTCCGCTCCATAAAAAGATCGCCAGGCATTTTGGCCTCCTCATTTACCGGAATTGAATTCCTAAATGGAGTTGTTAAGTTGTAATTGGGAATAGTTCCTGATTCTGTTAACTTTGATGCAAGTTTTCCTAAAATATATGAGGCCCTATCATTACCATCTTCATTTATTATATTTTCTATGGCATCTAACCACTCTTTAAGCTCTAGGTCATGCATCGGATTTTTTGCTTGGGAGTAATCTTTCAAAATTTTTTTAGTTTGACAACGCTGTCATTATATATTGGTAGCTTTATAATTGTTATTATATTATTTCTATAAAATTTCATCAAAAGGTAAATAATTATGCGTTTTTCATATCATCCAACAATGTGTGATCCATCATTTTATTTGGAGCTTGGTAAAGCTGCTGAAGCTGCTGGCTTTGATGCAATTACATTCCCTGACAGTATCTGCTATCCAAAAGAATGTGATTCAACATATCCTTATAACGATGATGGCAGCAGAGAATTTTTAGATGGTGTGCCCTTCCTAGAGCCATTTTCTATTATTCCAGCCATAGCAGCTGTTACAGAGAAGTTAGAATTTTCAACATCTGTTTATAAACTTGCTCCTAGACAAGCTGTCACAACTGCAAAATTTGTTACTACGTTGGGCGTAATGACAAATAATAGATTCCATTTTGGAGTAGGAGTTAGCCCTTGGTATGAGGATTTTCTTGCCACAGGAGAGCGCTGGGAAAAAAGAGGTAAAAGGATGGATGAACAAATAGATATCCTTAAAGGCCTTATGAATGGAGATTACTTTGGTTACAAAGGGGAGTTTTATGATATTCCAGAGCTTAAGCTGTGCCCTGTGCCTACGAAACCAGTACCTATTTTAATTGGAGGCCATTCAAAGCTTGCTTTAAAACGAGCTGCGAGAGTTGGAGACGGATGGATAAGCGCTGGATTAAGTTTAGAGGAAACAAAAACTCTGATAGATCAAATAAATGAGTACAGGAATGAATTTGGAACTTTAGATCATCCAAATTATCAATTTCAAGTGATGGGTGAAGCGGCCTATTCACCAGAGGGAATAAAACAACTTGAAGAGCTAGGTGCAACAGAAGTTATAGTTGCTTTTAGAAATACTTATGAAGGTGGAGCTGATGAAAGAACCCTTGAAGGCATGATAGCTGAAATCAACTGGTATTCTGATGAGGTAATCAAGAAATCAGCTCAATAAAATAAATGGTCGGGATGGCCGGATTTGAACCGACGACCACCTCACCCCCAGCGAGGTGCGCTACCAGGCTGCGCTACATCCCGTAAAAATTGATCGTAATGATACATTTTATGCAGTCAATAAAATAATTTTTTTTTATACATTTTTTTATACATTAACGCAAAAAACCTGTTAACATGCGTATCCTTTTGAAGCTTTGCAATCAATCAAATATTAATTAATTGATTTTAAAAGTAGACATAACGAATAAATTCAGTGAAAATAGAATTTGTTTTATAATAAATTAACAACAATTTATACAGAGAAGTAAATTATGGCTAAATTTAAACTAACACTAAGAAATTCTTTAACTATGGTTTTTGCATTTTTTGGAAGTCTCATATCACCAAATGTATTTTCGCAAGAAGTGACAGATGCAGAAGATACTTCTCCTAAAACTGCTGGCGAAGAAGCCAAGGAACAAGCTTCAGGATCATTAAGTGCTGGAGCAATAGCAGCCGCAGTTGCAGCAGCTGCTGCACTAGCAGCAGTCGTTGACTCTGGGGATGGTGGTGGAGCCGCTCCTGTGCCTACACCTGCACCTACACCTGCACCTACACCGGGACCTACGCCTGCACCCACACCTGCACCAACAGAAACATATACTGTTGATGTAGCTGTCCCAACGCAGGTTAATGTAAATACAACTACATCTACTGAGACTACTACAAATACCATTACAGGTGTGTATTTACCAAATACAAATACAAATACGAATACGAATACGAATACGACCACAAACACTCTTACTCGTTACGTAACAAATACCAACACATCAACTAATACAGTTACTAATACTTCAACAAACACAAGTACTACAACTAACACTGTTACATCAACATATGTGAAAGATTCTAACAGTGATGGAACTCCGGACGATCCATATGTAGCAACTGTTAATGGAGACGGCTCATCTGGTGTCTTAGTTAATGATTTCGAACAAACTATTACTCAGGATATTACACAGCAAATTATCATCGGTGATTCTAGCCTTGTATATGTATATCCTAATGGGGATAAAGTTTCTGGTAACGGTCAACAGTTAATCCAAGATATTACTCAAGAGGTACCAGTCTTTTATGATAATTACACAGATTATGATGCTGCTGCAGCCTTCTACAACCTAAATGAATCAGGAAACCCTCAAGTTGATACCAATGGAGCAATTGATCTTGGTAGTAACTTTAACATTGTTGAGGTCCTTGAGGATGGCTATGTTATGATTGAACAAGACTTTGTTCAAACTATAAATCAAGACATTGTTCAAGACGTTTTCTATGAAGTAGATATTGTTCAAGATTTCATTCAAGTTCAAGATATAAATCAAACTTATACCGTTGATCAAATCATTACAGAAACAAGAACAAGGCTCGTTGGTGAATAACAAACGATCATAAAAAAAACCCACCTTTTTGGTGGGTTTTTTTTTACCAAAATAATCTTTATTAATTTCTTAACTAATTGTTAATAGTTTTTTTAAATAAAATTAATACTTAATGTAGTATTCAAGTTTTACCACAGGCAAACGTGGATGAATTTTTTGCTCGGAGGATTCTATCTGCTTAGAAGTAGCATTTTGATAGTAAATATTTTCTCCATTCCACCCAATAGCATCCACCCTGAAGCTTTCCTTTATTCTATTAACTTTAATATCTTGCCCTAGTTTTTTTATTGTTTCATCGCGAATATCAAATGATCGCTTAATAGTTGCTCCATATAGATCTGGATTATAAAGATTTATAGTCTCATAAAGATTTTTTGAAGAATGGTCCATCTTAAATGGCTTTAGTATTTCACTATTATGAGTTAAGCCAGATGTTTTGATAATTCTGCCGTCTAAAGTAAATATCTTTACATCGTCTGCTCCTGCCCATTCATATATATCATCCTCTATATAGGCAAGAATTAAAATTGCATGTGGCCCTCTTCCAAACCTAATTTTTAAAAAACTGCTTTCATACTCATCAAATATCTCCTCTGTTATCTCATTTTCGGGAAAACCAAATACAACATTGTTTACAGATGTAAAATTTTGTAAATATGTAATTGGCAGATTTCCACAAGAAGAGAGGAGCAACAGAATAAATAATATTCTAGTCATAAAAACCATCCCATTCATTTATAATCTGTGCTTCATTGGCTTGATAGGTGGTGCTCCATAAATTCTGAGCATGTACTAGAAATTGAGCCCCGTCTCTTGTTAATGGTCTTAAACCAAACCCTGTTTGACCTCTAGAATACTCTTGAAAGAAAAGCTGAATTGGTAAATTAAAGAAAAACCCCTTATCAAAACTTCCCTCTCCAAACTCTGCCTTACTGATATCTGTTAATGAAAAGAAAACTCCCATATTCAAGCCACTCTTAAAGTCTCTCGAAACATTGAACGTGAAGCCTGAGTCCTCGGCAAGATACCTTCCTCCTCTTAAATGGAACAATACTCTAGATCTAGGTTCTCGATAATAAAAATTCATATGGCCTGTAACTGTTTCATAGTCTCTAAACCTAAAAAGTTGCCTATATGAACGTTGCTTAACCTTCCAAATTTCTGCACCAATACCAAATGATTGCCCAAAAGGTTTATACAAAATTTCTCCTCCATAACCTGCAAACATTGGTTCAAAAATTCCGGCAGAAATCTTTGTGTAAATGCTCTTATATGGATTTCCAAAGTAATTAGCTTGCAATCGAGTGATATGTGATTTCTTACTTGCCTTTAGATAGCTAACGATGTCTGTTCTCACATGAGGAATAATACTATCTGAGGCTAGCTTGAGTTCATCAAAATTATTTATTAATCCAACTGATGCAACAGCCATAATATTAAAATTCTTTTTTATGAGTGTTTCACTGTGAATTGATAAAGAAAGATCACCAAAATAAAATCCATCTGGACCACCTATTTGACTTCTGATCGCAGGTGATATCTTGTACATAAAGGACGGTAATATTGGCTGGGGTCTATAATCATGATCTAAATGTTGTTTTGGATCAGGCTTATATATCCTTACTTCCTCTAATAAAGCATCAGTTTTCTTTGCTTCCTTGTAAAGATTATATCCAGCTCTTGGAATATCTACCGCAAACATAGATTGATCTGCATTAATAGTTACTAATGAAAACTCCTCAATTACATCAGGTGAAATTTCATTTAATATATTTGCCATTCTTCCCAGAGCCTGAGCATTATTAAGGTATTTGGATTGGGAAAACGTAATCTCATATCTATTTTCATCTACATTGGCTGTTTGCAAATACAGATTATTTTCCCTCAATACACTAAGGGAAGATTTATATAAATTTTCAGCCTTTTCTGCGTTAACGATTTTTCTAAAAATCTCTGCATTCTCTATTTTTGCAGGAGGATCATTTTTTGTAATAAGTGTTGAGTTTCTTTGTCCATAATCCCCAGCAATAGAAAAACCAAAACTTAAGGTATTATTTCTAACATAACCAATTTTTACGTGAAAATTTTTAGATATAGGATATACAAATGAGTAATTAAATTTCCCATCTTGTGATACAGGCAAGTATCCTTCTCCATCCTCTAGATAATTAGTTGTATCATATTCAATTTTTAAGCGAGTGCCATTTAGCTTTGGTAGAAAAATCTCAACACCACCAAATAGGCCAGCCTTTTCACCCCCAAAGAATTTTCCAAAATTAATTTCCCCACCTTGAGTATCGCTAAGTACATTTCTATCCCTGCTTTTAAATCTAGAATCTAATCTAGCTAATGGATTTGTGATATTTTTATTTGAAATGGTTCCAAAACCCAAGCCCAATGTAAAATCTACATTCCCTATTAACTTTGATGCAACAATATACTCCGCAGCAAACAAGGCTGAACCACCAAAGTCTCTAAAGCCGACAGCAACCTGAGGAATAAGTGCTCTTTCTTTTATTATTCTGAATTTTGCATCAAAACTTTTATCCTTATATGATTGTTTGCCGCTAAACTCTGGCGAGTCACTATATAGATAATTGTTAACATCAGTATATTGATAAGAAGCCTCAAACCAATCAAATGGATGCCCCATTATTGAGCCTCTAAGATAGGGATCAGCATGCGTCCAAGTAAATCCTACAGTACCACCAGGATGCATTCTTGCACTTGGCATTTGAATTAAACCAACAGTCCCATAATTTGAATAGGTTGGGTCAGAAAAATGAGGGTAAATATAATCTGCTATTTGTGTATAAGCATTGGATGCAGTGAGTGAGTAAATCACAGCAAGTATGAATGAATGTCTCATTTAAGAGATCAATTATTAGATATTGCGGCTATAGATGCAGCTGTCACTGATAAATTAGCCAATACAGGAGTTATGGTCTCTACTAAAGCTAATGAATCAAGTGGTCTAGCTTTTCTTGGCACTACCAGTGTTCCACCGGGCAAAATATCATCTCTTTCAAACGGCATAAAAGGAAGAACAGGTATCTTAAATCCATTTTTTCTTCTTAGAGAAACTCCATTCGGTTGCAATACGTATATCTTAGATCGATCAGCCTCTTTTTTTGCTCCACCAGCAAGATTTAAATAATAATCAAAGTCTTCTCCAACCTTATGAGGAACAGTAACTGGATTTAATACCTGCCCAACTATAGTAACAGTATTAAGAAGTTTCGGAATGTAAATAACATCTTTATCATGAAGTTCAATATCTAACGATGGAGATGTTTCTACTGTATTTGGATTGAGCTCAGTAACGAGCCTTCCAATGGCCTTGGTATCATCTAGAGCAGTCATTAATCCAATTAAACCCATTAAATCTGTAGAATTTTGTTGAAGATAGCCGCTAGCTACTGCTGAAGATAAAATTTCTGATAATTCTGCCTGAGACCTATTAATTGCTTCTTGTTCAATTTGTCTTACTGACTCCCTCGTTAAAATTCCAGCCAAAGGGTATGCGTTTTTAGTTAAACCGCCGGCTCTTTCATAAATTTGACTCAAGGTAGTTCCCTTAGTTATCTGATAAGTACCGGGATTATTAAATTCACCTTTGAGAGTAATATATCCGGGAGGAATAGAAGCTTCATCTATCCGAAGGTTGAACATAGAGATATTGGTTAAATCTTTTAAAGCTTCATAAGGATATAATCCAAAACCTCTGGCCCTAATTCCAACATCAAAGCTGGGAATTGTATTCAATTTACTAACTAGCACTCCTCCAGCAAGATTAAATATCTCCAAAGCATTGAGGTCTCGAGTAGTTGGGTAAAGCCCTGGAAACCTGACGTTTCCTAGCACAGGTATAGAATTAATAATAAGTACTGGGAGAAGATCTGGATGATTTGATAAAAGCGGGGGGCAGCTCGAATTTGTTGAGCTTTCAAAAAGCTCTAATTTTGCCTCTATAAAGTTTGAAATTGGATTGGCCAGCAAACTATCGAGAGAGGATGTGCATGGGTTATATTGTTTTGGATAATTCCCTTTAAGGTCTTGAAAATAACTCTTTTCAATCTCTTCTTCTTTAATTTGCATACTTAAGTCTATGCTTTGAATATCTAAGGGTTGTGAAATTTGTTTCGAAGGATTTAGTTTGCTATTTAGGTAAGTGTAAACCTCTTCAGATTGTGTGTACTTGATGTCATCTTGTGAAAAGATAAATATTTGATCGCCTGCATAAAGATTTAGTTTATTCAGGTCAACTTGACTACTTAAATTAAATGTTACTAACCTGAATGATTTAGAAGAAAAATTAAGTCTTTTAATAACTCCAAAGCCTGTATATGTATTATCTAAAAGATCTCTTTTAAGATCAATGATGCCTCCAAGAGTAGGATTATTTTCAATAGAATAGTCACCAGCATTTCTGATTGATCCAACTAGTGCTAAAGATTGGATTGTTTGGCCTTCAGAGGTATTAACCGTAATGTGATCACCATTTTGTAATACAAAGCTATGATCTTTAGGGTTCAAAACAATTTTTTCACCATTAGGTGTTAATCTTCTAACTGAAATATTGCTTTTATCAGCAAATGGTGTGGTTCCAAGAGCAAAAGAAATAACATCTGCTAAAGTTTCATCATCTTTGATCTCATATATTGCAGGCCTTATAACTTCTCCAATTATTGAAACACTTGATTGCAGTCCTCCAACTAATAATGAATCGCCATCATCAAGAACAAAATCTGCTGAACTAACATCTCCATCAATCAATAGATCATATAAATCAATCACTTTAATAATATTATCTTTTCTTACAAGCCTCACATTTCTTAGGGAACTATTATTTTTAACCCCACCAGAAGAAATTAGTGCATTTAATGCTGTTCCAAAAGCATTTAATGCATAGGTACCAGGAGTACTTACATTACCAAGCACAAAGATTTGTTTGGATCGAACACTATCTAATGATATATAGGCTTCTGTACCAGCATATTTGTTTGAAATATCATTCTTAATATTGGCCGAGGCATCAGAGTAAGATAAACCTGCTACTAAATACTCCCCAACATCTGGGATAATTATGGATCCATTGATGCCAACTTTCATTGATGCTTGAAGAGAAAACCCTCCAAACAATGATATCTTTAAAACATCTCCAATTTTCAGAATATAGTCATTATCTAGTGGCAAACTATCATAGAAATTAAACTCATTTGAAAAGCCAAAGAAAATATCCTGCCCAAAAAGCTGGAGATCTTCAAATTCTTTTGGCATATCTTCTTTTGATTTGTATGACCTATACTCATCGATCAAAAAGCATGCTCTTTGATCTGATTCACACAATGAAACAGCAAGCTTAATTCTCTCTTCATTTATTCCAGCAAATGTAATGTCTTCCATTTTTTGCTTATTTAACTCTCCTGATTTAAAGAAGATATTTTGAAGCTCATTTTGGACAAAAGATTTATAATCCTCAGTAGAGCCAGAGACACCAATCCCTCCGCCACCTCGATTTGTTGCACCTACATCTTCTGCTGAGGCAACATTCTCATTAAATTCAGCCAGAGCTTTTGTTAGATCAGCATTAGGGTCTTGAGCCAACAAAACTGAGGAAAGTGGAATCAAGATGGCTAAAATAAGCAGTGATGAGTAGCGAATATTTAGAATTATTTTTGTTTTAAAATGGGGTGTAATCATAGAACAAGATTATACACTTATTGCCATAATTTTTTATAGAATTTTTTATTATAGGTCATGAGCTAAATAGTAGTGCTTACCAGGAATAGTTTTCTAAGAATTAAAATAAATACCAGAATTATTTATAAATAAGCTTTTCATTATTAGCGCCATCAGTATTATTTTGATGATGCTTGCTTATGTATAGCAAGCCGAGTAAAAATGGGTAATAAAGGGTAAATCTGTAGCGAACAAAAGTGCCTTCGTTTGCCATTATCAAAGCATATAAAGATAGCCCCACAATCAACATTAAGGTTAATAAGAAAAATTCGTAGCTTTTGTACAATTTATTTTCTAAAGTTAATTTAACGTACAAATAAATTAACAATAAACTTTCAATGGATTGCAAAGGATAAAAAATATTACTCCAATTCCATGGCATAGGAATTAACAACAGGATTGGTAAATTGATGATTGCAAAAAATATTACTTCAGGAATTGAATTTAATGTTAGTGCCTCTTGATCTTCTTGACCATATTTAGCCCATGCTTCATAAGAGATAGTACCATCAGGACCAATGAAATTCTCAGCAACAAAAGCTAGCCTATAAAGATTAACAATTTCTAAAATGGTATTTTGATAAATTACTACTACTGCAAAAATAGCACAAATAAAAAATATAAATAAATTTCTGGTTTTATGAGCTTGGAAAATTAAATGGCCCGCAAGATAAAGAGCAAGAACTGCAAACATTTGTATCTTTAAAATAACCATAGGATACAAAAGCAATATTGGCAATATAAATCTCCCTCTTATCAAATTGATTATAAAAATAGTTGCGATGACCATCACCAGAGTGTCTCTAAGCCCTACAGAAGAATAAAGAACAAGACTTGGAATAAGAAAATATAACAATACTTCATTTTCACTATTAAAAAAACGCTTGAACCACAAAAAAGTTAAAAAGAGAATAAATTTATTTGCAAATGCTAATGAAGATACAGTCATATATGCAGGCAAAGGAATTATCCCTAGAATTTTTGCTGTCAAAGTTACTGGATTAATTGCATTTGAACCTAAAAGAAGAGATCCGCTAGCTTGAGTATGCTCATATGATTCTCCGGTAGTCTTCAGAGACATAATTTCAGCTGCATATAAAAATTGATCCCCAAATAAATATGGAGAAAAAATAAAATAATTAAATAAAAGGGGTGAGAAAAAAAGACAAAGCCAAACTATTAATGAATTTACATTTATAAAATCTAGCTTATAAATGATAAGGACTAGACATGCTAAAACAGAAAAATTGGCTAACTCGAAAAGATAGAATTCTAGAGTTCCGCCATAATTTGTTAAATGAAAATACTCATTTACCATAAATCTTCTTTATTCTTTAGAAGAAAAGAAAACAATATTGATAAAAAGAAAAACATTACCGCACTTGCAAAAAATATAGCAGGTACATTTGGAGATACAGGATACTCAGACGAATGAGGGGGATCAACAATATCAATATGATATGGCATGTCATTCTCAAGATTTGCAATTTTAAAATATTCTGAATTGATCGTCTCACTAAGAGCTGATGCCATTGATGAATTTCTTGAGGTGGCAAGTTGCTTTAATGTAGAAGCAATGATTTCATTTGATCTTTGTATTAAATTTTCCTTACCATATTTATCTGTTTCTAAGATTAGAGCATTCATAAATTCGATTGCAAAATCCTTATTGGAATGAATCATTTTTATGTCAATAGTGCCTGAATACCTATCTTTATCGGGATCAATTTTACTTTTAATATATGATTGCAAATCGTATGCAGAGTAATATTCATATAATTCATATCCCATCAAAAATGCCGCCAATCTATCTGAAACTCTATGTCTCTTTGGTATTTTATTGAAATATTCGTCGTTTAAATCTCCATTACCATATACTTTAGAGCCCCAGCCTTGATTCCACATTCTTTGAGCTAAGGCAAACGAGTACATATCAAGCTTAAAATCATTAAAAGCTCCTCCAGCTGAGGCGTCTGCACCCATCAATAGTTGAGCTGCGCCCCCTCCTATACCGCCTTTCATTTGACTTATTTGACTAGCCTCTTTTAAGGTGGAAGTTACACTAAACTGCGAAATCGATCTTTGAGTAATAAAAAAACTAAAAACTAGTGAGATGAGAATTGCATAAATAGATTGCTTCGTAAAGATATACTCGAAAAAAAAGTCTTTTAGTATGTGGACTCTCTCTTTAACTCGAAATTGTTTAATAAAACTCATATGAAAAAAATTTGATTAATAATTGTACAGTATAGTTCTACTTGGTTTTGAAGCAACAGATGATTGATATTTTCTAAGTGAAAAGCTCTTAAAAAATTTTTTTAATTTAAAAATATGTGCATTGATATATAATCTGCGAATCTATGATAGATTCAAAAATCACAATAGGCGTAATAGGCCTTGGTTATGTTGGACTACCCCTAGCGGTAGAGTTTTCTAAATCATTCAATGTACTTGGCTTCGATATCTCCAAGGATCGCATTGATGGCCTAGCTAAAAACTTTGATGAAACGCTCATGATTTCTAAAAAACAACTTGCAGAATTCAAGGGTAAATTTTCATTAAATGAAAGAGATCTTGCAAAATGCAACGTTTATATTGTGACAGTTCCTACTCCAATAGATAAAGGCAATAAGCCTAACTTGAATCCCCTTATAAATGCTAGCAAAACTATTTCTAAATTTTTGCTTAAAAATGATATTGTAATTTTTGAATCAACAGTATATCCAGGGGCAACAGAAGAGATTTGTGTGCCTGAGCTGGAAAAATCTGGGTTGAAGTATAATCGAGATTTTTTTTGCGGTTATAGCCCAGAAAGAATAAACCCAGGGGATGATTCAAAATCTTTAAGGTCCATTACCAAGATAGTAAGTGGATCAAATAAAAAAACAGCCTTGTTTCTTGAGGAACTATACTCAACCATCATCGATGCTGGTATACACTTAGCACCAAACATTAAGACAGCTGAAGCTGCAAAAGTCATCGAAAATACACAAAGAGATCTAAATATTGCATTGGTAAACGAGCTATCAAAGATATTTTTTAAACTCGAAATTGATACTCATGAAGTTTTGGATGCTGCGGCAACAAAGTGGAATTTTGCTAAATATACTCCTGGACTTGTAGGCGGACACTGCATTGGCGTAGACCCATATTATTTAACACACAAAGCCCAATTGGAGGGTTATAACCCTGAGATAATTCTATCTGGAAGAAGAATTAATGATTCCATGCATGAGTTTATTTTTGAACGAGTCCTGTCACATATTATTAAGAATAAGCTTCCATTGAAAACGTTGAAAGTTTTGATTTTAGGCATGTCATTTAAAGAAAACTGTAATGATCTTCGAAATAGCAAAGTATTTGAACTAATTGAATTGTTTAAAAAGCAATCGATTAAAATTTTTCACTCTGAACCCTATATAAATAATTTAAAGGTTAGCGGCTCTACAAATATTAACTTTGAAGCCCTGAAAAAAAGTAAACAAAAATTTGATGTAATTATAATTGCTGCCCCTCATGATGAATTCTATGACTCAGAAAAAACTATAAAATCGAAACTGAAAAATAAAAATTCATTAATCTTTGATATTAAAGGCAAAATGAAGCAAGGCAAAAATTATGAAAGGCTCTAAAAAAATCCTTGTTACTGGAGGGGCTGGGTTTATTGGCTTCCACTTATCCAAGAGACTTATTAAAGAGGGGCATGAAGTCACGGGACTAGACTCGATTAATAATTATTACGATACAAATCTTAAAAAAGCTAGAATAAATATCTTAAATAAGACAAAGGGTTCATATAATTTTTTGAAGCATGATATCTCAAGAACATCAACAATTGATCTTTTAAAAGAAATTAATCCCTCATTTATCGTAAATTTAGCGGCTAATGCCGGAGTAAGATACTCGATAAAGAATCCTCGAATTTATGTTAAAAATAATATTTATGGCTTTTTAAATATCTTAGAGGCAGCAAAAGAAATTAATCTAGATAATCTTGTTTATGCTTCTACCAGCTCAGTATATGGAGCAAATACAGACTATCCTTTTTCTGAAAAAAAAGGAGTAGACCACCCGCTTCAGTTTTATGCTGTGACTAAAAGGACAAATGAGCTGATGGCGCATTCCTACGCCAGTCTTTTTAATGTTAAATCAACTGGTTTAAGATTTTTTACAGTCTATGGTCCATGGGGTCGTCCTGATATGGCATTATTTTTATTTACTAAAAATATATTAAAAAATAAACCTATTAGAATCTTTAATAATGGAGATCACCTCAGAGACTTCACTTATGTTGATGATATAGTTGACGGTATTCACAGAGCAATTTTTGATGTTGATTATGAAGATCCAAATTGGGATAGTAAAAAGCCAGATCCTTCGTCATCATATGCTCCATTCAGAATATTCAATATAGGTGCCAGCGACCCAGTTCAACTGATGGATTATGTTAAAGAAATAGAGAATAATTTAGGCATCGAAGCTATTAAAGAATTTCACCCTCTTCAACCTGGCGATGTAAAAGCTACAACAGCAGACATAACAAATATTCAGAGTCAGCTGGGCTACGCTCCATCAACCAATATAAAAACTGGCGTTAAGAATTTTGTAGACTGGTACAGAGAATATTATCAAGTCTAAGCATTTTAAAAATCTGTTAAATTGAAAAAAAATATTCTTTATCTTTCTTATGATGGCCTGATGGAGCCCCTTGGGGAATCTCAGGTACTTAACTACCTAAAAAAGATTTCATTGACTCATAATGTTCATCTGATTTCATTTGAAAAGAAAGCTGATATACAAAATACAAAAAAATTTAATGAATTTAAACAATCCTGCTCTATCCATCAAATAAAGTGGAAGCCTTTGAGATACTCAAAATTTATTAAATATGTTTCTTCCTTAATAAATATTTTTAATCTTTTTATTCAAGTAAGCAGGATTTTAATTACCAATCATATTCATGTAATGCATATAAGAAGTTATATGCCCGGGATTGCTGCCCTGCCATTAAAAAAAATTTTTAAATTCTCATTGGTGTTTGATATGCGAGGCCTTTGGGCCGATGAAAAAGTAGATAGGCTTGGCTGGAAAAAAGATCAATTCAAGTATAAATTTTTTAAATTTTTGGAAACTAAACTGCTCAAGGAGTCTGAATCTGTAGTTACGCTAACAAATGGTTTAAGAAATTATTTAATTGAGCAAGGTTATGATGGAAATAAAATTACTACAATAAGAACATGCGTAAATCTTGACGAATTTTACCCGATTAACAGTCAGAATAAAGACACATCTATTAATTTCGGTTATCTCGGATCTGCAGATACAGCCTATGATATTCGTCCAGTGTTAAATTTATTTAATCAGATTCTTTGTATCCAACAAAATGTTAAATTGAAAATTTTTACCAAGAGTGATCCAGAAATAATTTACAAGATTGCTAATGAAATAGGTATTAAGTCTAGATTTTTAGATATTAGTTTTTGTGACAGAAAGGATCTTAATGTTGCAATTAATGATCTAAGTTTAATTTTATTCTACTTAAAGCCTAGTTTTTCACTTCTTGCATCAATGCCTACTAAAATTGGAGAATCGCTAGGATGCAATGTTCCAATAATTTGTAATACTTTTAATGAAGATATTCAGGAATTGATGCTAAACAATGATGTGGGTAAATTAATTGAATTCAATGATATTCAACAAGCAGCATTAGAAACTTTAAATTTTTTAGAAAATTATGCTCAAAAATCAACATGCAGAGATCTTGCAAACAATGAGTTTAATCTTGACTTAGGTGCTCAAAAAATTTCTGATATATATTATGAGTTTTAAATCGTGTTAAAAAAGCGAATGCTCATTATCTGCCCCTATCCCAGGGGATGGGCGGCTGGTCAGCGTCTTAAATATGAGCAATACATTTCCCATTGGGAAAAAAATGGTTACGAGGTAGTAATCTCTTCATTCTTTGACCTAGATACCTGGAAAGTTTTATATGCAGAAAATAATTACATAAAAAAAATATTAGGGACAATTAAGGGTTATTTTAAGAGAGTTCGAGATATTGGAAATGCTAAAACATATGATGTGATATATATTTTTTTATGGGTCTCGCCTTTTGGAAAATTTTTTTTTGAGAAAGCGCTACTAAAGAAAGCAAAAAAAGTCATTTATGATTTTGATGATTCTATTTTTTTAGATTCTAATAATTTTTTTCAGAATATACTTAAAAGCCCAAAAAAATTTAACTACTTAATTAAAAATGCTCATCATGTAATTCTTAGCTCTCCGTTCAACTTGAATAGATGTAAAGAAATTAGCCTAAATAATGCTGTTTCATACATCCCATGCAGCTTAGACACAACAAGATTTAAACCAACTGAGGGCAATAGTGCCTTAGATAAAAAAATTGTTCTTGGCTGGACTGGAACTTTCAGCTCAATACCTTACCTAAACTCAATAAAGCCGATATTAATAAAGCTTAGAGAAGAAAGAGATTTTAAACTATTATTAATTACTAACTTTGAATACGAATTTCCTGAAATGGATCTTGAGGTGCTTGAATGGAAAAAAGAAAGTGAAATCTCTGATCTTAGTAAAATAGATATAGGTTTATACCCTATTCACATGGATGAGTGGTCTCTTGGCAAAGGAGGATTAAAAATGATGCAGTATATGGCTATTGGGATTCCAGGAGTAGCAACAAATTACGGAACTGCTCAGCACATAATAGATCATGGCTCAAATGGATATTTAGTATCCACGGACCAGGAGTGGGTAGATGTTTTAAAACTCTTAATAGATAATGAAAATTTAAGAAATGAGATTGGCGTAAAGGCTAGATATGATCTTGAGAAAAATTACTCGTATAATGCTGTTAAAAATTTGTACTTAGATATATTAAATTCAATTTAAATCATCATGATAATTAAAGATAAATGCAGCACCTGTAACTCTAGTGTTGAGGAAGTTGTTAATATTGGCGATAGTCCGCCCGCAAATAATTTTATTAATAATATAGATGAGCAAGCTAAATCATATCCACTGATAGTTGATTACTGCAAAGAATGTTATGGAATACAGTTAAGACACTGCCTGGAGATGAATGAATTATATGCTAACTATTCATACATGACACCAAATGCTAAATCTTTAAATGATCAGTATAAAAAAATTATTAGCTACCTAAAAGAAGCAAAAATTCTTAATTTACATATGCAGTGCCTAGAAATTGGAAGCAATACTGGCAGATTTCTTAAAGAACTTTTACCTGAGGTCAAGAAAGTTCTAGGAGTTGAGCCAGCAGAAAATATAGCTGAAATTGCAAGCAATAATGGTATTAATACAATATGTAAATTTTTTAGCGAGGCGGCTGGAAAAGAAATATATAAAGAGCATGGAAATTTTGAAATAGTTTTTGCTAGACACATGTTTGCGCATAATTCAGACCCCCAAGAGCTAATTAAGGGAGCAAAAAATGTAATGCGTGATAAGGGCTACTTTTTAATAGAAAATGCATACGCGGTAGATACTTTTCTTCATGGTGAAATTGATCAAATTTATCATGAACATATGTTTTATTTTTCACTTCATAGCATCAAAAACCTAATGGATCTGCACGGATTCTATTTAGTAGACTTTTTGACTACTAATGTTCATGGGGGATCACTTGTATATATTTTTTCAAATGATCCTAATGAGTCGCCAACAAAAAAGGTAATTGAATCTTTGACATACGAGCAATCACTGTTTGAAAAAAAGAAAATTTTTAAAATCTTTAATAATAAAATTGCTTCTTTAAAAAATAATGTTGAGTCTGAGATCAAACAAGCAATTGCCAACGATCAAAAAATTATTGCCTATGGTGCACCTGCAAAAGCATTTACTATGTTTACGTATTTAAAATTGAATTCTGATCATATTTCTTTTTGCGTTGATACAACAGAGACAAAAATTGGCAAGATATTTCCTATATTCAATATACCAATTCTATGTGAAACTGATTTATCAAACCAGGAATATGATATTGTTCTTGTCTGTGCGTGGAATTATCAAGAAGAGATATTGCTTAAATCAAAAAAATTATTTAAAAAAGGAACAAAGTTAATATTTCCGTTACCTGACTTCAAAGTGGTCATTGTTTAGAAATGGGTCAAAAAAAAATACATGCCTTATCAGGTATTAAAATTCTTACAAGGCCACTATTTTCATCTGAATTAGGGTTATTTTCCGAGATATATAGAAAAAATAATTTTAAAGAAGACTTTGCTCAAGATTCTTTCTCTATATCGTATAAAAAAAATACTTTACGTGGAATGCATTTTCAAAATCAGCCATTTGCTCAAGGAAAACTAGTAACTGTTCTCAGTGGGTCAATAGTAGATTTTGTTGTTGACATTAGGAAAAATTCATCAACCTATAAAGAATATGCCTCCATAAAGCTTTCAAGAGATAATGGAAAGATGATTTATATACCCGAGGGTTTTGCTCACGGCTTTCAGACTCTTGAAGAAAATACATGCGTACTTTATAAACTTAGTAATTATTATTCTCCAGAGCATGAAATGACACTGAAGTGGAATGATCCAACAATTGGAATTGAGTGGGAGGAAAAAAATATTGTACATATGTCAGACAAAGATAAAGCTGGAAAATTATTTACAACTATTGAGCAGGATTTAAGCTTTTAAAATGCAAAATAAGAATAAAATTTTAGTGACAGGTGGTGGTGGCTTCATTGGATCTCACTATATCAATGAAATTTTATCTTTGTATCCACATAAAGAAATATTAAATCTTGATTGCATTTCGTATGCTACATCGAATAAAACACTTGATTTATTGAATGATTTTAAAAACTATCGATTTAAACAGATAGACATTAATAATTTTGATGATGTGCTTCTTGCATTCAAAAACTTTAAACCTGATTTAGTGGTGCATTTTGCTGCAGAATCACATGTAGATAATTCCGTTTCAGGCCCAAAGATCTTTCTAGAAACAAATATTATGGGTACATTTAATTTACTGCAAGCCTCTCTAGAAATAAAAAAAATATTGCCCTCAATAATCTTTCATCATGTTTCTACTGATGAAGTATATGGTGATCTTGATTTTCATGAGGCAAAATTTACAGAGTTTTCAAACTATCAACCAAGCTCTCCTTATTCTGCCTCTAAGGCTTCCTCAGATCTTCTTGTGCAATCATGGGCAAGAACTTTTGATCTTAACTATATTATTACTAACTGCAGCAATAACTTTGGGGCAAGACAACATACAGAAAAACTAATTCCAACTGTAATAAGAAAAATTCTTGGCAAGAAAAAGATCCCTATCTATGGAAATGGGCTAAATATTAGGGATTGGATTTTTGCTAAAGATCATGCCCAGGCTATTATTTCAATTCATGAGCATGGTCTAATTAATGAGAAAATTAATATTGGAGGAGACCATGAGATATCTAATTTAGCACTTGTTAAGTTGATACTTGAGATGATGGACTGCAATGAAGATCTAATAGAATTTGTTGATGATCGTCTTGGGCATGATCTGAGATATGCAATTGATAATTCCAAAATATACTCATTAACAGATTGGAGACCTAGTCAGGATTTTATTAAAAATATTCAAAAAACAATTGAGTGGTATCAAAATAATCCGAATTGGTGGGAGACGTGATCCTGGTCATAGGTAAGTATGGTCAATTGGCTCAGTGCTTTCGGGATCTCAAGCCAGATGCACTCTTCCTTTCCTCACAACAAATTAATTTAATTGAAATAAAAAAAATACAACAAGTTTTATCAAGGCATAAACCTGAATTAATATGTAATTTTTCTGCTTTTAATGATGTAGATGGAGCAGAAGAGAATAAAAATAATAATCTTATAAATTCTGAGGCTATTTTAGAGCTGGGTAAATTTTCAATGACAAGAAAAATACCTATCATTCATATTTCTACAGATTATGTATTTGACGGTGCTCTAGGAAATTACTCGGAAGAGGATCAAACGAATCCTATCAATAAATATGGTTTGGCAAAATTAAATGGGGAGGAGAATTTGTTAGAGTCATCTTATGCATGCTTAATTATTAGAACTGCGTGGCTTTATAGCAGATTTCAGAATAATTTTCTGGAAAAAATAATTTCTAATATAGTTAATAATCGTGGCTTAAGTGGAGCCTACGACTGTATTGGGTCACCAACATCTGCTAGCTCCCTAGCAAATGCTATAAATAAAATTATTCCAAAATATTTAAATGATCTTTCTTTAGGAGGAATATATCATTTTTCTAACCAAGGCTCAGCTTCAAGGTATGAATTTATTCAAGAAATTCAAAAATCATTTATTAAAAACTCTTCAAATGAATATGCTCCTCAGGAAATTCTAAAAGTGAAGAATTCATCCTTCAATCTTTCTGCAAAAAGGCCACTTAATACTTCACTAAACTCTGATAAGATTTCAACTACTTTTGACATCAAACCTGTTCACTGGAAGGAAGAGCTCAACAAGGAAATAATTAATAGGTAATAGATATGAAAGGAATAATATTAGCTGGTGGATCAGGCACTCGCCTGCAACCCATCACTGCAATCATCTCTAAGCAACTCTTGCCCATATTTGATAAACCAATGATTTTTTATCCCCTTGTTACCTTGATGGAGCTAGGTATAAGAGATATTACAATTATAGTGACTACATATGATTTAGAGAGATTTAAATCATTGCTTGGTAATGGTGATAAGTATGGAATTAAAATTGAATATCTTGTTCAAGATCAACCAAATGGACTGGCAGAAGCCTTTATTATAACTAAGAAGAAAATTGCAGGGAGTAAAACAACCTTGATTCTTGGAGATAATATTTTTCATAGTAATAGCATCAACGAAAATGTGATTAAAGAATTTAATACAGGAGTAAAAATTTTTAGTTACATTGTAAAAGATCCCGAAAGGTATGGTGTTATAGAATTCAATCAAAAAAAAGAAGTGTCTCTAATAGTTGAAAAACCAAAAATTGCTCCATCAAATGCCGCCGTAACAGGACTCTATTGTTATGATGAAGATGTAGTAGAGCTTGCTGCATCGCTCCTACCTTCGTCCAGAGGAGAACTTGAGATCACGGATTTAAATAATATATATATTAGTAATAAAAAAATTGATGTTGTTACTCTAGATAAAGCATCTATTTGGCTTGATAGTGGAACTTTTTCGTCTCTGCAGGAATCATCGAATATTATTTCGTCTTTACAAAGAAGAAATGGAGAGCTTATCGGATCACCGGAAAGCACTGCATTAAAAAAAGGATGGATCACAAGAAACCAACTCTCCAAACAATTATCATCAACTAGCAATAGTTCTTACTTTCAAAGCTTAGCAAATCTTTTGGACGAGACTTAAAGAGCAAGAAATTTTTATAACCATTTAAATAGTAGCTAAATACTGCAGATTTAAAATTTCTTCCTGTCTGCTGAGAATACTAACTTTGGTCTGATTTCATTTTTTGCATCAAAGTTAAATATTCTTTTCCTATCAAAGAGATATCAAAGTCTTTATATCGTTTAAGAAGAATATCTGGGTTGAGCTTATTCAAGTATGCCGTATTAATTGATTCGGCCAATCTCTCAGGGTTATCTACTGAGCAGAGATACCCATACTCAGAATTACCAAGAATTTCTCTAGGCCCACTTTCGCAATCAGTTGCTACAATAGTCTTGCCATACCCCAGTGCCTCTACAAGGACCATTCCAAACCCCTCAAAATCTGAAGGTAATACAAATAAATCTGCATTCCTGTACAGGCTTTCTGTATCTTGAACTCCTCCTAGCAAAATAACGTGATTCTCGAGGCTATACTCCTTGATAAGAAAACTTAAGCTTTCTTTCTCAGGACCATCTCCAGCAATTAGTGAGATGAAATTTTGATTATATTTGTCTTTTAAGATCTTTAGAGCCTTAAAGAGGTTGGGGTAATTTTTATTCTTTCTTAAGTTTCCAACAGATAGTATTTTGATACCCGTAAAGTTTTTCCAATTTAATGCATGTTGATCACACTCTTCTTGATCACTAAGTTTTGAATGAACATCTACTGGATTAAGGATAACTTTTAACTTAGCTCTTTTCACTCCCAGTTTTTGAAGATCGTTTTTAACACCGTTAGATACACAGATTATTTTAGAAGAGAAATTATAAAAAAGCCTAATAGATAATTTTACAACACACTGAAAAGCAAAGCTTTTATGATTGTATTCATTTGAAATAATGCAGTGCTCTATAAACAAAACATCAGTTTTTTTAATTGAAAACAAGGATGCTATAAAACCTATAATTGTTATAGGCCACATATTCCCAATGATAAAATCATATTTATTCTCTTTCAGCAAAGCTCGCAACGGGAAGAAACTTGATAAAACTTTATTTTGGTTTAGTGGGATTATTTTAATACTAGAGTTAAGCGCTTGTTGATTATTCAGCTTATTCAAAACAACAATAGTGACTTCGCAGCTATGACGAGCTAGATAGTCTGAAAGTATGGCGATAACTCTCTCAGCTCCACCTAATTCTAAGTTGTTTAATAAAAAGCATATTTTCATACTTAAAGTATAATGTCTCTATGTGCGGAATACTCGGTTCAATTGGCCAATTTAAAAATATTAACAATGATAGTTTTCACAAAGCTTTACTAAAATCAAATTTCCGAGGTCCAGATTACTCTGATTCACATAATTTTATTTCCTGTAATAATCAGATATTCCTTGGCCATAATAGGTTATCAATTATTGATCTTAACCCAACTGGAAATCAGCCCAAAGAATCTCGCTCTAAAAATAATATGATAATTTTTAATGGAGAAATTTATAATCACTTAGAGCTAAGAGAAAAATTTCCTAGTGATTTTTCGTGGACTAGCAATTCAGATACTGAGACATTAATTGAGCTTATCGAAAAATTTGGGATTGTTAAAACGCTCTCATGGATAAGAGGAATGTTCGCATTTGCTGTATATGATTTTAAGAAAGATATTGTTACATTAGCTAGAGATATTTCAGGAGAAAAGCCACTGTATCTTTACTTTCATGAGAAAGGATTTATTTTTTCATCTGATCTTAACTCTCCTAGCCACCTAGGGATGCCATCAAAGTTAATAAACCAAACTGCCATCAATCAGTTACTTAAATTTAATTATATTCCAGCCCCTCTGAGTATATATAAAAGCACCTTCAAGCTTCCAGCAGCCTCATATATATCTATTGATTTAAAGACATTTAAACACAAGTCTGCAAATTCATTTAATGATTTAGTAAGGTCCAATGGAATAAAATTTCAAAAATTTTGGTCCCTTCCTGAGCAAAAAGATCAATTTAATGATCAAAACTCTCTATCGGACCTCATAAAAGAGACTGAACAGCTGCTTGAAGAATCTATTCAAATGCAGCAACTCTCTGATGTGCCAATCGGAGCTTTTTTATCTGGTGGGATTGATTCTTCTCTAGTTGTTGCCTTGATGCAAAAGAATTCAAGCTCAAAAATTAAAACATTCAACATTGGGTTTGACTTTGATGGATATGATGAGTCACCTTATGCAGAAAAAATTGCAAAACATCTTGGTACTGATCATAGCTCAACTCAATGCACGAAGGCAGAGACGGTAAAAATTATCCAATCACTTCCTAGTGCATTTGCAGAACCTTTTGCTGACTCCTCACAAATCCCAACGATGCTTGTTTCAAAGATAGCAAAAGAACAAGTATCAGTAGTGTTAAGTGGAGATGGTGGAGATGAATTATTTGGAGGCTATAATAGATATCTGCTATCAAGTAGTTATTGGAAGAAATTGCGATTGATTCCAGCGCCTATTAGAAAAAAAATATTTTATATTTTATCGAAATATTCAGTTAAACAATCTACATATGTTCTTAAATATCTTTTTCCAACAATGCTCTCTGGTGACTACTCAGAAAGAGTAGAAAAACTTTTTAAAAAATTATCAAAAATTGATAATGACTACTCGTTTTATACCTCTTTAACAGGATCTTGGAATGAATTAGAGCTGGAGGATATAAATTTGGAGTATGAGTCCACATTTAATAACTTAACCTTCAAGACATTGGAAGAAAAAATGATGTTAATGGATTTTCAAACATATCTACCAGATGATATTTTGTGCAAAGTGGATAGGTCCTCTATGTACTACTCTCTGGAAACAAGAACACCTTTTCTCAATCAAGATCTAGTTGAACATGCGTATAGGCTGCCATTAGATTTAAAAATAACTAATGGTAAAACTAAAAATATTTTAAGAGAAATATTGAATAAGCATGTTCCAAGTCACCTCTTTGAGAGACCGAAAATGGGATTTGGAATACCTGTTCATGACTGGATTAGATCAGATTTAAAAGATTGGGCTGCCCAAATGCTCTTTGATTGCCCGGCAACTGATTCTTTTCTTCCAACTGACCTAGTAAGAAAGAAATGGGAAGATCATCAATTAAAGAAAAACAATAACTTCTATGAGTTGTGGTCAATCATTCAACTGAATCAATGGATGAATAATCAAAGCTAATAAGATTTTATGAGATTAATATATTGATTTGCAATATCTGTTGCAGAAAAATTGCTCTCAACATACTGCCTTGAATTCATAGAAAAGTATTCGTAATTATTTAAAGCCGAAATTTTCTCTAGATATGATTCCATCTCATCAACACTTCCTTTCTTGAATAGAAACCCATTAAGGCCCTCTTCAATACAATCTCGGCATCCCGGAACATCAGACATTAATAATGGCTGGCCTGTAGCAGCAGCTTCTAGAGCTGCCTTGGGGAATCCTTCCCTATAAGAAGGCAATAAAAAAATATCAGTGGCACTATAGAGGGCAAGCATTTGCTCAAATTGAGTATGTCCATGATAAACAATATTTGATTCCTTGAGACACTTAGAAAAATAATCAGGATTCACTGCATTTGGATTTTCTATATCTAACTTGCCAGATATATGGAATTCAAAATTTTTGTTCTTGAGTTTTAAGGCTAATGCAATAAATTCTTGAATACCTTTATCTATTAACAATCTCCCAGCAAATAGAACTTTTATTGGCTTAGTTTCAATACTTTCTCTTTGTTGAAACTTAAATTTTTTTAGATCCACTCCCATGCCAGGAATAATCGTAGTTTGCTTGTCTTTTAAGACTCTGTGATCAAGAAAAAGCTTTTTGTCGTCATGATTTTGAAAAACAAATAAAGAATTACCTTTTTTTGCAAGAAATGAGTAAACCCATAAAATTAATGACTTCAAAATCCTAGCTAGAAAATTATTATTTATAAATGCATACCCTAACCCACTGATTGAAAAGATGGTTAATTTATTTAGTTGAAAAAATGAGGCGAAGCCTCCCAAGATATTTGATTTATGTGATACAAAATAATAAACATCACATTGGTATATTGAAAGATATTTCCTAAGCTTTATTACCTTGAAAAAAAAACTAAAAGGGTTGATTGATGCTCGATCAATTGCAAAATCTACAAATTTAATATTTTCATCATAATGGTGTTTGCCGTTCATATCTGTAATCACAACAACCTCATAGCCATTTTTAATAAGCTCTTGAGCTAATGTGTTGCGATGACTCAAAAAAAACTCAAGGCTATTTACAACTATTAAAATTTTTTTATTCATTAATTTTTTATAATCAAAGCTTGAGAGAATTTTTCCTGAAATTGCAGCCTTATGTGATAGAAAACCCACCATCCACCATCAGCACTTCACCAGTGATATATGAACTAAGATCAGAGGATAGAAAAATATATGCCCCCATTAAATCTGATGGGATTGCCATCCTCTTTAAGGGAGTTTTCAAGGAGTATCTCTCTATAAATCCTTTATTTTGATTTTTGTCTTGGACACCTCCTGGGCAAATTGAGTTTATACGAATATTGAATTGACCATAATAGGACGCCATTTGTCTTGATCCCTGAATAATACCGGCCTTAATTATTCCATAAGTGAGATTCTCTGACATGTCAGTTCCATGGTATAGATTTAAGTCTTGCGCTTTTAGCCCATAAATTGAGCTTGTTAAAATTATTGATCCAGCTATATTAAATTCCTTCATATAATCTGCTGCCATCTTGGCCAACCATATGTAGCTATTGAGGTGAATATCTATATTTTTGCGCATTGTTTCAAGAGAGATTTTTTCAAATGAATTACTCGCCCAATCCTCTGTTCTGGGATACGAGCAATTAATAAATACATCTGGGCACCCAAAATTCTTCACCGTCTCTGAAAAAACCAATCCAGCTGCCTCCACCTCATCAGAATCAATCTTTATGAATTGCACATTAGGATCATTTTTAAATACAGGATTTAAATCTTTAGGAGTATACCTGTCAATAATTATTACCGAGGCATTATATTTTAGGAGACCTGCAACAACTTCTTGCCCTATTCTTCCTAGGCCTCCAATAATATATATATTTTTATTTTTGAGATTCATTTTGTAAGATTCAGTTTCATGATTAATTCTACAAGATACCAATCAATCATTGTATCAATATCAATTGATCGTTCTTCAGGCATTTCATGCAATACAGTATTTTCATTTATCAAACTTATATCATTGAATAGACAGTCCCTCTTCCATATATAAATTGATGCATTCATGTCATAGACTTTCGGTGCAGCTTGTCTTGATTGAGGGGAAGATGAGCCATTGATTGATTTAACTAATTTAATTTTTTTTTCAGAGAATTCAATCATATTAAAGTAGGGATTTTTTCTTGCAGGAGTTGCGGTAACAAGATTAGATCCCTTAGATTTCATGAAGTACTTAAACGCGCTTTGAATATCAGAAACTTTCCGAAGAGGTGATGTAGCATCTAAATCAAATACAAAATCATAACTTTTATTAAATTTTTTTTCCGCTTTTGAGACAGCATGTCTAATAGCGTCAAGCTTAGAGGCATGATCGGAAGAGAGATATTTTGGTCTAAGAAACCAACATTCAGCGCCTGCGTCTAAGGCAGCACTAGCAATCTCTTGTGAATCAGTTGAAACAACAATATTTGAAAATAATTTTGATTTAATAGCCTGTTGAATAGTGTAAGTTATTAAAGGAACTCCATTTAACAACTTAATGTTTTTATTTGGCACGCCTTTTGAGCCACCTCTTGCACATATAGTACAGATATTATTCATGGTGATGATAAGTATTCAATTTGTTCAATTTGTTGAAGCACCAACATAGCTTCCTGAAGAGAACAAACATTTTCAAGATTATCAGACATGATAGCTTGATGCATTGCTTTATAAGAGGAATTAGTATCAATGTTATGTTCAACGAACGTATTCGTTTCTCCAATAACCATTAAGTTACAATTTGCAAGATCCAGCTTTATTGATTCTTGAGAGGTTTCTACAAAAATTTCTCTTGAATTAAATCTAGAAAAGTAATTTAATTCGATATTGAATGGTGCCCCGCATCCTAATTTCCCACAAGCCAGAAGATAGTCATCAGTTTCAATATCTAATTTAGATATTTTTCTAGAATCTGCATATATAAATTTTGGAGCACCAAATAAAAAATTTATTAAGTCGAGCTCATGGCTGAGATCACGCAATACTCCTCCACCCTGAGATTTAAAAGCACTTGCAGAAGACTGATAATTTATATTTTTACGCCACTCAGGTAGATAGGAATAGGTTTTAATTGCCATAGAAATTATATTTTTATCTCTAATTAATTTGATAAATTCATCTATAATTTGATGAAACCTCAGGTTATAGCCAACGAAATAATGATTAGATTTGCCATCAAAAGATTGAACATTGCGAAATAGTGGCTTTTCAATAAGAAATTTAATTTTTTCATATTGCTCATCAAGAAATTTTAACGCGTCATAGTGAAGAGATGTTGGGTTTGAAATAATAATGTAATCCAAATCTTCTGTTGAAAATGACTCTAAGTTATTAAATGAATTATGAACCCCTTTTTGCTGAGTAAGAATGGAGAATTGAAACTTACTACTTAGCGAGGCTAAAACCTGGTGATGTTTTTGACCTATCGAGCCATATCCAACGATGCCAATATTTTTAATTGTCATGTAATCTGACTAACAGCTTTTTTGTATTCTTCCCATTGACCGACATCTACCCATTGATTGTCATTGATTGGATACACTCCAACTTGATAATTTTCTTTAAGCAGAATAGATATCAAGTCAGTTATATCAAAATACTCATTATTTGGAATAAATCTCAATGCATCCGGATGAATAACATACAAGCCACAATTAATTAAATAATCCAGGACTGGTTTTTCCTGAAAATTTGAGAGATACCCATCTTCACTAGTTTTAAGAGAGCCATATGGAATCGTAATTTCTTTTGCAGATGCAACCAAGGTGATTAATGACTTAGTTTTATGATGATGATCTAAAACGTCTTTATAATTTAGATCAAAGAGTACGTCACAATTAGTTAAAAAAAATGAATTTTCAATCTTCTTCTTTAATTTACTTAGTGCTCCGGCCGTACCAAGCGGTTTTAATTCCTTAATAAATGAAACATTATAATTAGGATTAAGTTCTTGAAAATATGCTTTCAAGATTTCTCCTTTAAAATTTATGGAGATATAGACATCATTTTTTCCATGCTTATGAAATGAATCAATGATTCTCTCAATAACAGTTTTATTATTAATTGGTATTAAAGGTTTTGGCAAAACATTTGTGAAAGGAGCCATTCTCGTTCCCTTGCCTCCTGCCATAATTACAATTGGAACTTTGATCTTTTGGGTTAATTCTTTTTTTCCAAAAAAATCAAACCATGTAAGTACCTTGATGATATTCTCGCTGGAATCAATAACTGGAATTAAGCTATAGTGGTTTTTTATAAATGCTTTTTTAATTTTTTGATGCTCATCTATGTCTTCTGCATTGATAAAAAATGCATTCTTTTGATAGATATTCTTAATTGGGGTTCGCATATTACCATCTTTTAAAAGTGCTTTTCTGATGTCGCCATCTGTAATTGTGCCTAAAAATTGAGATTTTTTTACGACGATCAAACAGTTAATTCCAACTGCTTTAAATTGAGAAAAGGCATCTCTGATATTTGATTCAGGAGAAATATAGAATTTAGAATTTGATTGTTTATGCAATGTCATTAAATATTTTATTAGTTTTTAAATTCAGATCTTCTTTTTGTAATATTTTTATTATTTTACTTGAGGGAGAATCCTTAGATAACAGTTTACTCAATTTATAGTCTTCTTTCTTATTAAGGCCATATCTAATTGTGCTCAAAATATCTGATGCATTGCATGCACTCGATAAAACTGTCTTGGCCATAACCCTTCCTGACTGTCTAGAACCTATATTGACCGATAATACACCCAGTAGTGGAGCTTCAATGACGCCACTAGATGAATTGCCAATCACGCAAGAGGAATAACGCATAAGCGATAAATAAATCGAGCTGCCTAAAGAATTAAAAAAATAAGCATTGGAATGATTTGCAACAAACTTTTCAATTTCTGTTCTTATAATATCAGCCTCAAGATCAACATTTGGCGCAGTAAAAACTAAATTATAATTACTGAATTTTTTTAAAGCCTTTAGTAGTTGTAAAATATTTCTTAAATTGTTATTTTTTCCATATGTTTCTGGATGCAGCGTAATTAGAAAAAAATTTCCTAGCTCACTGATATCAAGAAGCTTACATAATTTAGATTGATCATAAAATTTTTTATCTATAAGGTTATCAATGACCATTGGGCCAACATTAAAGATGCTATTTGGCTCCTCCCCCAATTGAGCTACCCTGATCTTATACTCTTCGTGGGAAACAAAGTGCAAATTACTCATTTTTGTAATTGAATGCCTCATCGGATCATCAATTGCACCATGAGTAACCTCACCGCCATGAATATGTGCGATTGGGATTGCATTAAATAATCCTGCAATTGCTGCAAGAAAAATTTCATATCTATCACCAAGCAGGATTATTAGATCGGGCTTGGAGTTTTTAAAGAAATCTAGAAAATGCTTTAAATAATGGGGTAGGTTTTTTTGAATTGATAGGGAATCAGTCTTGCTGCTTAAGATTTTTATAGAGTGAATTTTTTTAAAATCTTTTTCAATCTCTTGCAATGTATTGCCATGTTTTTTTAATAGATGTGATCCCGTTGCTATAATTTCAAGTTGAATGCCTTCAAGAATATGAAGCTTTTTTAGAAGCGGTCTTAAAAGATAGTAATCTGCTCTGCTACTAGTAATAGCTACAATTTTTTTCATTTATTTAGATTATAGTATTTATTCATAGAGATAATGGCTTATCCTGCAGGAATAACCTCGTCAATTAGATCATCAATCTGATATTTTTGCGACGATTTTTGCCCTGTTAATCTATGAATTAACATTGGGGACATGCCTTTTCCAGCTCGCTTTACAGTCAAATTTTCTAAATTAAATGGTTCATCAATATTTATTTTATTTTTTGCAACAATTACCTGTCTTGCTATATTGGCATTATCAATTTCAGTCTGTGAGGGTTGCTTTATTTTTTCTCCGAGCATAATTTGAGCATCTCTAATGCCTTTAACATATTCTTCAAATTGTTTAGGATCTAGACTTGCCATATGATCTGGTCCGTCATCATTACAATTCAAGGTAATATGTTTTTCTATTATCTCAGCTCCAAGAGCTACTGATAACATTCCAGCGGTAATTCCCTGAGTATGATCTGAATAGCCAATACGAGTTTGAAACTTCTCTTTTAATAGAGTCAAAGCATCAAGATTTAGATTATCTTTATCGGCTGGATACTCGGAACTGCAATGCAATAAAGTAACCTTTGATAAATTTTGTCCATTTTTAGAAAGAACTTTCAAACATTCCTCTATTTCAGACATAATTGCCATTCCTGTTGAAATAATAATTGATTGATTTCGAGACCCAATTAACTCTAAAGAAAGTTGATTGGTGATTTCTCCAGATGGAATTTTGTAATAAGGAAGATTAAAGTTTAGAGCTGCAGAAACTGAATGAAGGTCAAATGCTGAAAGCATAAACCCTATTTCAAGCGATAAGGCAAATTGCTCAAGTTCGAGCAATTGATCCATATCAAATTGATATTTTTTTAACATCTCAAAATGAGAGTCAGTCTCATCGACTGATCTGAACTGATATCCAGCTTTTTTATGATCAAGAGTTACCAGATGGTTGGCATCATAAAATTGGAATTTAGCAAAATCAGCTCCAGATTCTTTAGCAGCAGAAATTAATTTTTTAGCCTTTGCAATTAAGCCGTCATGATTAACACCTATCTCTGCAATAATCTCAACCTTCTTCATGCTTTAAATATTTCATTGCTATCAAGGCTACGATTCAAAAATGAGCCCGCTTGCACAGTACAGTTGTCACCAATCGTAAGATTATTGCCTATGACAGCATTTGAACCAATAAATGTATTTGAGCCAATAGTTGTCGATCCATTTATTACTGCACCAGTTGAAATATGACAGTTTGAACCAATTTGAACATCGTGCTCAATTAAAGCTTGAGAATTAATTATACTAAAAGAACCGATAGTAACATGAGTGTTAATGAGTGCTTGATGCATAATTATAGTTCCTTCACCAATTTTAGAATCAACCGAAGAGTATGCGAAGGGTGATATAAAAGATGGAGTAGTGAATCCAATTTGTTGTATTGTTTTTACCAAACTTTTTCTTGAGCTTGCATCTTTAATGAAACCTATTCCTAAAAAAACTATCTTATAAGAAGCAAAAAGCTCCTCCAAAGAACCTTCTATCAATGGAATGTCCTGAAATGGAGAAGTTGATATCTTCGGATCATTGATTCCTGATATAGAGAACTCTTTATCATGCAAAATCACATCTATGCAAGATTTAGCATGTCCTCCACCACCAATTATTAAGATATTCTTCATAACAACCTTATTACTCGCGCGACCCTTTCCAGATCATCATTTTTTATACCTGCACTGGAAGGTAAGCATAAAGATGTATCGATTTGCCTCATAGCATTTTCAACTTTATAAATGTAAGAGTCCTTATATGGTTTTTGTAAATGATTTGCATGCCAGATTGGTCTAACTTCAATGCCCTCAAGTAAGAATTTTTTAATAGCTTGGTTCTGTAGCTCAGCACTTTGAAATCTTATGACATTCAACCAGTAATTACTTTCAATGTCTTGATTTGGAGAAATTAGATTTATATTTTGATTATCTGCAAAAATGTTCTTATAAAAATAATGTATTTTTTCTTTTTTAGACTTTATATCATCAAATTTTTCAAATTGAGCAAGACCTAAAGCCGCCTGAATATTTGTTAAACGAAAATTATAGCCAATTTCATTATGCAGAAAAGAGAAAGAGTCATCTTTGGCCTGAGTTGATAAATATTTTGCCTGTCTGAAATAATCCTCTGAATTTGTAAGAATCATTCCACCTCCTCCACATGTAATAATTTTATTCCCATTAAAAGAGATGCATCCTATTTCCCCCATAGCACCCGAATGAATACGTCCAGGACCAATAAATGATCCAAGGCTTTCACTGGCATCTTCAATAACTTTTATGCCCCTCTCAGAACAAATCTCTATTAGCTCAAAAAGATCTATAGTAGTCCCAAAAATATGGACTGGTAAAATAGCTCTTATAATTCTGCCAGTGTCTTTATTTATATTTTGGCCATTTTTATATTTGACTTTAGTTTTTAAAAACTCAATCGTCTTACCAATGTCAATGTTGAAGAATTGATCAGAGTCCATGAAAACTGGCTTAGCTCCAAGATATGAAATTGCATTTATGGGCGCTATGAATGTTAGAGTAGGAGCAATGACTTCATCGCCAGGTTGAACACCTGATATTTTAAGAGCAAGCTGTATCGCAGCAGTACCATTGACCATAGAAATTGCATGCTCAACTCCTGCATATTGTGCAATTGAGTTTTCAAATTTATTGACATAGCTTCCAGCAGAAGAAACCCATCCAGTATCTATACAATCATTTAGATACTTTTTTTCATTTCCTTGAAAACTTGGTTCTGAAAGAAAAATTTTCTTAGACATTATATCTGTCAGCTTTATAGACCTGATTTAAATCAATAGATTTCATCCATGTAAAGACATTTATTAATCCATTTCTTAAATCTACTTCAGGTTTCCAGGATGTAAGCTTAGATATCTTCGTATTGTCACATAGCAATCTATCAACCTCACTTTTTTCAGGCCTTAATCTTTCTTGAGATTCAATAATATTTAATTCTTTGCCGACAATATCTTTTATCATAATTGCCAAATCTCCAATACTTATTTCTCTATTTGAGCCTATGTTAATTACTTCGCCAATTAATTGAGAATGACTAGCAATCTCTACAAAGCCTCTGCAAGTGTCTTCAACATATGTAAGATCTCTTGTAGGGGAAAGATTACCAAGTTTAAGCTCATTTCCAAGCATGGCTTGAGAAAAAATTGTAGGTATTATTGCTCGAGATGACTGTCTTGGACCATAAGTATTAAATGGTCTGGCAATAGTAATTGGGCTATCAAATGATAAGTAATAACTCAGAGCAAGTTGATCTGCACTAATTTTGCTTGCTGAGTAGGGTGATTGCCCAACAAGCGGATGAGACTCATTAATTGGAATAGTCTGAGCTGTTCCATATGTTTCACTTGTGGAAGTGATGATAATTTTTTCTACTTCACGTAATTTAGAAGATTCGAGAATATTATATGTCCCTTCAATGTTAGTACGAATATATGCCAATGGTGATTTGTAAGAATAAGGTATGCCGATCAAGGCAGCAAGATGAAAAATTATATCTTGTCCAGATGTTGCAGCATGCACAGAATCAAAATCTCGAATATCTCCCAAGATAACATTAATATCATTGGCGAATTCTGAACCTTCTAACCAACCCCAGCTATTATTAATATTATATCTATCAAAACAAGTCACATTATTGCCCTGTTTTAGAAGCATTTCTGCTAAGTGAGAGCCAATAAATCCAGTGCCCCCTGTAATCAGTATATTTTTTCCTTCTATCACGATTTCCTCAGATATTGATCTTGTCATCCAACGAAATTATACCATTCTCGATTGAATAAATTTTATTACATTCTTTAAGTGTTGAGGTTTTGTGAGCAATGCATATTACAGTTTTCTTACCTTTTAAAGCCTCAAATTGATTAGTAATTTCAGCCTCTATCGAAGCATCCAATGCAGAAGTTGCCTCATCTAAAATTAAAATCTCTCTGTGATGATAAAGAGCTCTAGCAATAGCCACTCTTTGTCTTTGCCCTCCAGATAAATTAACACCCTTATCTCCAGCATTTGAAGAAAGCCCATCCGGTAATTCATTAATAAATTGATTTAATTTTGATTGAGATATAGCATCATTTAAATTTTTGTAAGAAAGATTTTTATCATTATCGCCTAAGATAATATTATTTTTTATCGTATCATCTATCAGGAATATCTCTTGAGGAATATAAGCAATTTTTGAGCGCCAGCCTTCAATATCATCAAAGATGTCAATACCATCAACTAAAATTTGGCCTTGCTGTGGACTTAATAAACCTAACAACAAGTCAACAAAAGTCGTTTTACCAGAGCCAGAAGGCCCAATAATACCAATGAAGTCACCTGATTCAATCTCAATATTTGCTTGATTAATAACTAAGTTTGTTGTGTTTGCATATGCAAAACTAAGGTTAGTAACTTGCATCTTCTTGAATGCGCTATTAAAAAAAATTGGTTTTTCTTTTTTATCTGCCTTGGCTTTAAAAAATTGGTTTTCAGAAGGTGTTGAAGTTAAATTGAATAATTGAGATAAGGCATCCTCTCCATATTTAATTGCATTAATTGACGTAAAAATCTGAGTTACCATTGGAATTATCCTTATTGCACATGCAGAAAAAATACCTAAAGTAATTACAGCTTGACTTAAATCATCTCCGATAAGAATGGTAAAGATTACAGTAAGTACGATGAATAAAACTACTAGTAATTCTAAAAAAGTCCTGGGAGCAATTGATATTAAATTTTGTTTTACCTCAACATCAGCCATTGCACGAACACTATTTGAAAAAATACCCTCAAAAAAACCCCCTTTTCCAAGAACTTTAATTTCTTTAAACCCATTTGAAATCTCCGATAGAGATTTAATCATCTTGGTATTACTCTGGTTAAATCTCAGTCCATAGCCTTTAACTTTTGTAATAAGCACGAAATAGTAAGTTAATGAAAAAGTTGAAAATATCAATGCTAGTATTAAAAATGTTTTCAAGTCTACAGATAACATTAGAATAACGATAAACAATAATAGAAGCCCATCCGCAAATAATTTAAATAAAGCTGTTAAGGTCTGATTCATTCTTCTAGCAAACTCAGATACTGCAGCAATAGAGAGAGCTGAATTGCTTTGAATATATGATTCGTAATTTTGATTAATGTATCTTCCCATTAATTTTTCTTGCATTAAAAGCTGCTGATTAATAGAAAACTTAAAAATATAGAAATTAGCAGATAATACAAAAATTATTTTTATGAGGAAAATACCTACCAGTGCACAACCAAATAAAATATATTGATTTGAAAGTGAAATATTTTCTTTCAAAGAGCTAGCTAGCAAGGGATTAAATGAATGCAAGTTGTTCATAATTGATTCAGGATCTACTATAAAGCCAAGATAAATTCCAATAAAAGCAAGGCTTAAAATCTCCAAGCTTGATAGAGTTAGCACTATAAGCCCAATCAAAAATAAATTCATTTTTGTTGCTTCAACCATTGAAAAAAGCTTTTTGAATCTAGAGAAAATTATTTCCATAAGCTACTTTGTATTGGTTCGTTTTAAAAATGCTCTGCACTTAATCATTTAATATAAATCAAGAGTTTTGTTGAAACCCCTCTATCATGAATCAAAATACTATCGCCCAATACCATGATATTCAATATGGGCATCTGTAATTATTTTTTGATCTAAAATATTTCTTCCATCAAAAATTTTCTTATCTTTTAATTTTTTTAACTTTGCAATATCAGGATTATAAAATTCCTCCCATTCTGTACAAATAATTAAAAAGTTAGAACTTTCAATTTTTGAGTATTTATTTTTTAAGAAATAAAGATTTGGGATATTTTTCAGTTCTGATTTGGTATTCTGATTGGCAACTGGATCATATAGATTAAATCTATGCACTTTGGCACACAATGCCTTTATTAACTTAATAGCTAAAGATTCTCTTACATCATCAGTTCCAGGCTTAAATGAAAGGCCCCATAGCAAAATATTGCTTTCATGAAGTGATTTACCAGTATTTTTCTTTATCTTATTTATGAAATATTTTAATTGAGCATTATTAGACTTATCGGCAGCCTCAACAACTTTGGTATTAAGATTATGTGAAGAAAATGTCTTGATCAGCCCTTTAACATCCTTTGGAAAACAGGAACCGCCATAACCTAGACCAGGATTGAGAAACTGAGAGCCTATTCTTGGATCTGAACCAAGACCTAGTCTTACATCATCAATATTAGCATTAGTTTTTTCACAGAGCCTTGCCATCTCATTTATAAAGCTAATTTTTGTAGCCAGAAAAGAATTCGCAGCATATTTTATTAATTCTGCTGATTCAATGTTTGTATATATTATTTTATTAGATTTCCTGGTGTAAGGTTTATAAATATGATTGCCAATTTTCTTAACTTCTTCATCGTTAGATCCAATAATAATTCTATCAGGCTGCTTAAAGTCTTTGATTGCATTTCCTTCCTTTAGAAACTCTGGATTTGAAGCAAACTTAATATTTGGATTTTGATTATATTTTTTAAATATGGACTGCATATTTCTATTCGTACCTACTGGAACAGTGGACTTTATAAAAATTACACCATGATTTCCAATATTTTTTGCCAAGGAAATAAAAACATCTGAAATATATTCTAGATTTGGAAAACCGTTCTTTTTTGCAGGAGTGCCAACACAGACAAAGATTACTTCAGCATTATGAAGTCCATCTTTATACGAAGAGGTAAATTTAATACAGTTAGCATTTATAGCTTTTTGTATAACAGAGCGTAATCCTGGTTCATGAAAAGGCACATTAGCAGTAACAAGCTTTTTAATAACTGATTTATCTTTATCAATGCAAGTCACCTTGTTGCCAAGTTCTGCTAAACAAGCCCCTGTAACAAGACCTACGTAACCTGATCCAACAATTGTTATATTCATAATTTTAATAGTTTCATATGCACACAATGTTTGCTAGACACTTTTGGTTGGAGGCTGAAGCCGGAATCGAACCGGCGTAAACGGCTTTGCAGGCCGCTGCATAACCACTCTGCCATCCAGCCTTATCTCCTAAATGTTGCTATTGTATATGAAAGTCCTGTTTGAAGAGTAATTATTAGGGCTAAAAATAAAAGGAAATTAGATAAGAATAATATCAATGCATTGTTAAGCACTAATCCAAATAAATATGAAGAAAATGTTATGAATTGAATGGATGTTTTGGTTTTAGCGAAAAAGGTAACTTTGGTAGCGTCAGAGTTATTTTGCCTCGCATTTAAATCCCTCAAAGCACCTACCCAAAACTCTCTTACAAGCATTAGTCCTCCTACCATCCCAATAAATATACTGGACAATTCGAGACTTAAAGCAAGAATTAAAAATGTAACTAATATTTTATCTGCAATAGGGTCTAATACTCCCCCAACAATAGATTCAAGTTTATACTTTCTAGCAAGGAAACCATCCCAATAATCTGAAATACTGGCAAGAAAAAAAAGAAACATCGCCATAGTATACGAATCATACATAGTGATTAATAAGAAAATGAATGGGGCAATAAAAATTCTGAAATATGTTAGAAATTGAATAAAGTGATTCATAATTTATAAAAAATGTTTATTTCTTTGGCTAGTTTAATACTTATTCCTGAAACCTTACATAGATCATCTACTGAAGCGGCCTTAATTAATTGTATAGATTTAAAATAGTTCATTAAATTCTTTTTTTTCTTTGGTCCAAGACCTTTTATATTATCAAGAGACGATTTCTTTAAAGACTTATTTTTTTGCTTCCTATTGCTTGTGATAGCAAATCTATGGGATTCATCACGAATCTGTTGGAGGAATAAAAATCCTGGGCTATCTTTTGGCATTTCAATAATCCCATCTTTGGAAAGAATTGTTTCAGTTGCTCTAACCCGTTTAGATCCCTTTACGATACTCAGTATGATGGGTGGGTTTTTTATCAAGGCAGAAAAGGTACTCAATACAGCGTTCAATTGGAGCTTCCCTCCATCAATTAAAATAATATCTGGCAATGGATTGATACTTTTTTTATTAATTCTTCTCTCAAGAACATGCCTCATTGAACCTATATCATTTCCAGATAATTCCTTGGGTATATTGAAAAGCCTATAATTCTTTTTTTCTGGTCCATGAGATGAAAACCTCACAGCTGAAGCCACAGCAT
>Ga0213861_10000088_pt1 | contig 64144 bp, 58 predicted proteins | sample PICome_4_FD_160110 | JGI IMG/M metagenome (GOLD analysis project Ga0213861, IMG submission 160110) | Coastal seawater microbial communities near Pivers Island, North Carolina, United States - PICO131 | ecosystem: Environmental > Aquatic > Marine > Coastal | place: USA: North Carolina... | reverse complement strand
TTTTCCGGCGCCTATTTAATGATCGGCTTTGTTGCCATCGACTACCTCACCATGCTTAACGCCGCACTCACCGCAGCCGGGTATCCCACGATTCCCTCCAGCCCACAGGCACTTCAATTACAGGCGCGGAACAACAGTGTCGTGGCAACGTGGCAGCCGCCCATCATTTCCCCTGAAACGGTCGTGGGCTACGACGTGCTCACTGCGTCTGGGGACCTTGCCTGCACCACAACCACTACTACCTGCACGGTGCCAAACCTGGCCAACGGCGAGCACACGTTCACGGTTCGGGCCCGCAACAGCGAGGGGGAAGGTAATGCACTGCCTGCGACACTCACGGCGTCGGTGGTACCACCGGGCCAGATGTCACCGCCAACAATCGTTGGAAAGAAAATTCGGTTTAACACCTTGGTGGGACGGACTTCAGCTGTCGTCACGTCCTATCGAGTGATCGATGCCAAAGGCAAGCGAATATGCACTCTCAACCGCTTCAAGGCCAGCGCCAGTCGTCTCACCTGTCCACTTCCCAGCAAGGCTGGGAAATATCGCTTCAGGGTGTACGCTGTGACAGAAATGGGACAATCTGTCCCCTCGGGTTTAAGTCGTTTAGCGCGAGTTTCTTAACGAAATCCGTAGTTTAATCGCAAATTAACCGCGAATTCACCCCCCAATAACATTTAGGTAACAACCATGTCCTAGAATTGTCACATACCGGAGACCCCGGCAACGAAACTAAGAAGTGGACGTGATTTACATGCAGAGCTTTGGACGAGTTCTCAGCAACATCTTCAGCACCAACCGGCCTCGTAACTTCCATCAAGAGTGGGACTACCAGCGCACCATGGCAATGAGCCCATCGCACCGCGATGAAATCGATGCCATCTTCCGTCGCCACCTTGGCGAGTAAATTCCCTACAACTCCACATCTTCACTTGTGGCGCCATCCGAGTGGCTCCGCTCGTGAGAAACATGGTTGCAATTTGTAGCGATGTTTCACTCCAGCAGCCCGCAATCAATGATTGCGGGTTTTGCTTGTCACCGCAATCAATTTTGTGCCCAGTTGGCTGAGTGCAATTCCTATTGCAAGCGCAAGGCACCAGGTGCGGTGCTTGGCACATAGGGCCGATGGGGAGCTTGCGGTTTCACACTGACAAATTGCTCGCCGGGTGCCGGGCGAGGATCTGGCTCACCCTTATTCGGCCACATTGCAAGTGCTCGCTCGGCTTGGGCAGTGATTGTGAGTGATGGGTTCACCCCAAGATTCGCCGTGATGGCGGAACCATCGACAACGTGCAAATCCGGGTAATTGAATACACGGTGATAAGGGTCTATCACTCCATGTTCTGAGTCCGCCCCAATCACGCATCCGCCAACAAAGTGCGCGGTGAGGGCCGCATCAATATTTTCAAACACCGAACTACCTGCGCGGCCGTCGATCAAACCTGCGACCTGTTCAACAACGTCGGCCGCAACAGGAATATATGTCGGTGCCGGATTTGACTGTGAGGTGTCTGTAGCTAGAACCCAGCGACCGAAAAGCCCTCGCTTGCCTGACAAAGTTAGCGAATTATCCACCGTTTGCATGACAAGTGAAATAACTGACCGCTCACTCCAATTCCGCACATTGAGCATCGCAATAGCATCCTTGGGATGAGTGACTAATTCACGCGCCCACACTTGCCAACGCTTTTTTCCAGGTACAGGTCTCGTGATGAGGGACTGGAGAAGTCCCATGGAGTTTGAGCCTTTTCCGTAGCGCACCGGTTCCACGTGCGTATCAGCATCCGGGAAGAAACTTGATGTAATGGCAACACCTTCGGTGAAATCGGTACCCGATGTTTTTGCGACCGCACCAAGAATCGATTCAGAGTTTGTTCTCGAAAGCTTGCCCAGACTGGGTGAAAGATTAGGCAGGATTTTTTCGTCCTTCATTTTGTGCAGTAACTTTTGGGTGTTGTAAGCACCTGCTGCGAGGATGACTTGGTCAGCAGTGAATTCTACGATTGTTCGTGTACCGGTTTTTCGAGCAAGGACGCGATAGCCCCCCGCCTCACGGGGCTCTATCGCGGTGACCGTGGTCATGGGAAAGACGTCCGCACCTGCTGCCTCGGCGAGGCCCAAGTAGTTCTTGGGCAGGGTGTTCTTGGCGTTGTACCGACAACCGGTCATGCACTCACCGCATTCGATGCACCCCGTACGGGACGGCCCAACACCACCAAAGAATGGATCCGGTGAATCTTTGCCGCGACCTTCGCCGAAGAAGACGCCTACGGGTGTCAGCGTGAAGGTTTCTCCCACACCCATTGAGGTAGCGACCTCCTGCATGATTTTGTCTGAAGGCGTGAATGATGGATTCTGAGTCACTCCCAACATTCGGCTCGCCTGATCGTAGTAAGGAGCAAGCTCCTTTTTCCAATCAGTTATCGCACTCCATTGTGGGTCATCAAAAAATCTGTCTCCTGGAACATAGAGCGTGTTCGCGTACACCAAACTGCCGCCACCGACACCTGCACCGGCCAGAATCGCTACGTCTTTGAGCACATGAAAGCGCTGGATTCCAAAGAACCCCAACTGGGGAGCCCACAAAAAATTTTTCAGATCCCACGAATTCTTGGCGTAATTACTTTCGTTGAAGCGGCGCCCCGCCTCCAAAACAGCAACCGAATAGCCCTTCTCGCGCAGCCGTAACGCAGAGACGGACCCGCCGAAACCTGATCCAATGATGACTACGTCTCTGTGCGCATGGGTCACGGCATAAGAGTATTACCTGGATACTGAACAGGGGCGCAATTTCCCCCGGTACGGGCAAAATCCCAAGATAGTGCTAACGTCAGCCTTCCTGGGGAGCTCGCGGGATCAGCGTGCTGAGAGGACAGTTGCCACTGTTGACCCACAAACCTGATCTGGGTAATGCCAGCGCGAGGGAGTGAGAAATGGCTCGTACTTTTCTGTCATCAACGTTTGTAATTATCGGTATCGGATCTGTATTACTCACAGGGTGCAGTTCAGATGTAACTTCCGAGGCGCCCCGACAACCCAGTGAACAAAGATCTGTCGTGCGACTGCTCACGCATGAATCATTCGCATTGTCTGAGACCTTGATTCAATCGCTCGAGGAACAGGGCATCATTCTTGAGATCCAAACTGCAGGCGATGCCGGAACCATGACCTCCAGTGCTGTATTGGCAGCCGGCGCACCGACGGCCGACCTGATTTTTGGTGTCGATAACACCCTCGTTTCTCGAGCGGCAAGCGAAGGAGTTTTCGCTGAGTACACCTCTCCCGAACTCGATAAAGTTCTGCCGGAATTTCAAGACCAAACTTCAGGTGGGCTTGTGACTCCCATCGATTTCGGTGATGTGTGCATCAATGTGGATAATTCATGGTTCGCTGAACAAGGTGAGCAACCACCAACAAGTCTCGAGGCTCTGCCCCAATTCGCAAAACGCCTAGTCGTTGAAGACCCCGCAACGAGTTCTCCTGGACTGGCATTTGTGCTTGCCACCATTGCTCGCTTTGGCGACTCGTGGACCGACTATTGGACACAACTACGCGACAACGGCGTGAGCGTGGCCGGATCCTGGACGGATGCGTACTACACCCAATTCACACTCAGCGGTGGCGATCGACCTCTCGTGGTCTCTTATGCAACAAGCCCTGCCGCCGAGGTTCTCTTCGCTGAAGACACCACGGTGACGGAGCCGAGCACGTCGAGCATGACCGACAGCTGCTACCGGCAAATTGAATTCGCAGGCGTGCTTGCCGGGGCAAGTAATCCAATCGGCGCCCAGCAGGTCATCGACTGGCTTCTCTCCCCCGACGTACAGGCGGATATTCCTGTGAGCATGTTTGTCTATCCTGTTCGCAGCGATGCGACGTTGCCACAGGCATTCGCCGATTTTACACCCGTTGTTGAATCCAGTGCACTCCTTGAATCAGAGCAGGTTGCGAAGCAGTTGCCAGAAATTCTGCGCCGTTGGAGTGAGGTGATGGGGCGCTGAACACTCGAGCCCCGCATAGAAATCGCATGACACGCGAGCGCGGTGCACTGGGCAACCATGCACCGGTATTTGTTCGACACGCGTGGATTGCGCCACTGGTGTTTTTCTCGATCTTTTTGCTTTACCCGCTGCTCGTCCTAATACGCACTGCGATCAGCGCTGACACACTCACTGCCCTCGTCAACTCGGGGCCTTGGTCAATCGCTTTGCTTTCGACTGGGCAAAGCCTTGCCAGCGTGGGGCTCTCCCTGATCATTGGCATCCCCATTGCCGGAGTTCTTGCCCGGTATCAATTCAAGGGCCGAGCGCTCGTGCTCGCGCTGATGACCGTGCCATTTGTTCTTCCCACGGTCGTGGTCGCCCTCGCTTTCAAGTCAATCCTTGGCGAATTACTCGCACCTGGACTGATCTTGGTAATTCTCGCTCATGCCTATATCAACGTGGCAGTGGTTGTTCGAATTGTTGGTGCGCAGTGGTCGGCACTTGACCCGCGCCATATCAATGTTGCACAAACATTGGGTGCCAACCCATTTCGAGTATTTCGGACGCTGACGTTGCCAAACCTGAAAGCGTCAATACTCAGTTCCGCGTGCATCGTCTTTGTCTTCTCGTTTACATCCCTTGGTGTCGTTGTGATTCTGGGTGACGGCTCTTCCACCCGCACTTTGGAGCAGTCAATACTGCGCCAAACCTCGGTTTTGCTTGACTTTCCAGGAGCACTTGCAAGCGCCCTGATTCAACTCGTCATCGTCACAGGGGCGCTCATCTTGGCCGCTAAAATGCGAGGTGCAACAATCACATTGACGCATACTCACCGCACCAAAGTGCGGGGTATGCGGCGCAGCGCTTGGGTGTATTCGATCGTGATTCTCAGCGCCCTGATCGTTCTCACTCCTCTCGCAGGATTGGTCATTGGATCCTTTACATCTACGCAGGGCATGAACTTTTCCTCATGGGTCGGTGTGATCAATGCCCAAGATCGATTTGCCGGCTTGGGTTCACCTCGGGCAGCGGTAGCGCTCACAATCAGTCTGGCGTTAATAACGGCACTTATCGCCTCCGCTATCGGTGGCCTTGCTGCAATTGCCGTGATGGGTCGACGAACATTCATCGCTGCGATCGCACTTATTCCACTTGGCCTTTCAGCAGCCACTATTGGATTGGGCACCCTACTGGCATTTGGACGCCCACCCATTGATTTGAGGAGTTCTGGCTTTCTTATTCCCATTGCACACGCATTGGTTGCAATCCCCCTGGTGGTGGCGGTGGCTTCGCCCGCACTGCGCACTGCTGACAGCCGAAGGTTCTTCGTCGCGAGCTCACTCGGTGCCTCGCCAGCACGCGCCTGGTGGACCGCCTATGGCACTCTCCTGCGAACTGTGATGATCGCAGCAGGTGGTTTGGCCGGTGCAGTTTCACTTGGTGAATTCGGGGCGGCTTCCTTTCTCGCCCGCGCAGATTCACCGACCGTACCCGTGCAAATTGCAAAACTACTGGCAAGGCCTGGAGATCAGGCCTATACCACTGCTGCGGTGTTGAGCACAATTTTGGTTGTAATGACACTCGCTCTAATGTTGTTCATTGATCGTTTCTCAGCACAGGGAAGAATCACAGTGTCATGACAGATTCAGGACTCAGTACGTCGAATTTGGTGATCGGGTATTCCGATTCACAACCGCTCCACGAGCCGTTTAATTTCAGGGTGACCCCCGGTGAAACTTTGGCAATCCTTGGCCCTAGTGGATGCGGGAAGTCAACATTATTAGCCACGATCGCTGGCATAACACCGGTTTTGAGCGGTGACATCTTTATCAATGGTGCGAGGGTGAACGAGCTTCCTATTCACAAGAGAAATATCGGCTTGGTCTTTCAAGACCCACTCCTCTTCCCCCACCTGTCACTCATTGACAACATCGCCTACGGGTTGCGTGCACACAAAGTTAGTCGGGATAGGGCACGCGTTCGAGCAACAGAACTGCTTGAGTGGGTAGGTCTGGCACACGTGCGAAATAACCGCACCTGGGAACTCTCCGGTGGACAGGCAGGCAGGGTCGCTTTAGCTCGGGCAGTTGCACCCAAGCCCGAAGTACTTCTTTTTGATGAACCGTTTAGCGCACTCGACTCAACCACTCGGATTCGACTGGCGACGGAGATCGCGGGGCTTGTCAGATCACAAGAAATCCCAGCAATCCACGTGACACATGACGAACAGGAAGCCGAACTTGTGGCAACCCAAATGATGCGAATGTAGAAATAGCCCAGATACGCGGTGTCGCAATTCTTCATTTGCGATACTGATCATGTGAGTATCCCCGACGGCACCCGAGTGGCTCGACTCAAGAGCTTTAAACCAACGACCTATACCCGTCTTGCCATCCTCACTTCACTTGCCGCATTCGCAGCCTATTTAGTCTCCGATGCAATTCCTTATGCCTCACCCGTTCCCGCAGCAATTACTGCAGTGATTGCAACGCGGGTCACATTTCACCATGCGGCAAAAGAGACCTTCATCCAATTATTGGGCGCCCTCGTCGGTGCTGCAGTTGCGCTTGTGATTGTCTCATTCATTGGATCGGGCGCGATAGTCATACTTCTGCTTGTCGCATTAAGTTTCATCATGGCCCGCCTAATGCAATATTCCAATCCAGACGAGTCCCCCGCTGTTGCAGCAAGCCTTGCCGTCACGGTCATCTTGGTTGTGGGCAGTCACCTCACAACAGAGTTGGCGTTGGAGCGATTCACAGGTGTCATGATCGGTGCGCTGTTCGCCCTCGTTGCTTCATTCCTTGCTTCACCAACGCGAGATACCCAGAAACTGGCATCAGGCCTGGCTCGAGTGCAAGTCAATTTGTCAACGTTGCTAGCCAAGATTGCCCGCGACCTGCGAGACAATCCATCCCGTGATACCACTCAGAACTGGAGTGATCAGGCAGTTGAGTTGCGCAACCAGGTTCTGGGGTTAGCTGCTCAATACGAGGATCTATCCAAACATTCCAAATGGAGTCCGCGAATTCACAGCTCTGACATGGCACAACTCAAGGAGTTACTACAAGCGAACCAGGTCATGAGCGCTCGCGTTCTCAATATTGCAAACGACCTTCGCACCGCAACCCGCAGCAGCTCGACAACGCAAATTCCTGCCGCCGCATTGTCACCACTCGCTGACCTGATTGAAATGGCCGCGGACAACATGGCAACAGACGATCCAACCGAAAGCATTGGGGTGACAGCGGCGCACCAAGCCGTGCGAGGCGCCGACATGACAGCCCAAATCGCACTCATCGGCGGCATCGTGTCCCACGTCAATCAGATTAATCGAGCATCAACTTGGGAGGACCCGCACACGGCACCGGTTACAACGACACTCGAAGTCACCGATGCGGAAAAAACTCCCCGAACCGATTAAGCCAGATTCGCTAGTGCAGCGGCGTAATCATCGGCGTTGCGAGCCTCGCCCGGTCCGTTAACAACGGCCCAACGAACAACGCCTTCTTTGTCGATGACGTAGGCCGCACGTGTTGCAAAACCTTTGTCTTCGAGGAATGCGCCATAAGCCTGAGACACCGCACCGTGGGGATAGAAATCACTGAGCAGGTTGTGAGTCAAGTTCTCCTGTTCGGAAAAAACCTTGAGTGAAGGTGTTGGATCGCACGAGATGCTCAGCACTTCAGTTTCATCGTTAATAAAGTCAGTCTTGCGGTCCCTGATCGTGCACAATTCTCCCGTGCAAATTCCAGTGAAAGCAAATGGATAGAACGTGATGACCACATTCTTTTTCCCACGGAAATCCGAGAGAGTGACGGTTTCACCGTATTGATTTGCCAGGGTGAAATCAGGGGCTAGTTCTCCAACAGGTATCGACATGTGCCGAAGGCTATCGCTTAGCTTTCGGTGCCACCAATCGAGTTCCTTGCCAGTTGGTGCCGGCGCTGATCGTGCTCGTTTGCCGCAGCCCCGCAGTCTGCGCAGCCTCGGTGATGTCTTCGGGTTCGACATGGCCATCGCGACCAGGCTTGGGGGTCAGCAGCCACACGACACCTTGGTCAGCGAGAGAAATAATGGCATCGACCAGAGCGTCGGTCAGGTCACCATCGTCCTCGCGAAACCACAGGAGAACCGCTTCCACGACCTCATCAAAGTCAATGTCCACCATGTCCGATCCGATGATGTCTACGACACCTTGACGCAGGTCTTCGTCGCAATCATGGTCATGGCCGATCTCTTGAACAATCTGGCCCGACTCAAGAGCTAACCGCGCAGCCCGCTGTGTTCCTTCACTTGGTTGCGCTGAGGCGCTCACGCCGCTCCTTTGTTAAGTCCCACCCTGCACGGCCACCTGCCGTACTTTCAGGCACTAGTCCACCCAAAAGTTAGTCATTTGGCAAGCACTTCCGCCGAACTGACTCAAAATGCCCGCTAAGCGACTTTTCCATGTGGGCGAATGTGACACCGAACACCGCATGCGCAAGGATAGGAAGTGGAAAGAACCCACTTTACAAAGCGACATGCTCACCAGCGGCGATCCCGTTTGTGACAGGCGAAAGGTAGCGACTGTGGCTGACCCTCGAGGGAATGCAATGGCAGGTGGCTTGCCCACTCAGTATGTTGATGTGGATCCATCGGAAACCCAAGAATGGCTCGATTCATTCGACAACATGGTGCAGGCGGGTGGCAACTACCGAGCTCGCTATCTCATGCTTTCACTCCTGCGTCGCGCTGCCGAACAAAATGTCGGAGTCCCCAGTTTGCGCAGCACCGATTACATCAACTCCATTTCCCCTGACCGTGAACCTTTTTTCCCTGGTGATGAATTTGTCGAGCGCCGCATTCGGGCAATGATTCGTTGGAATGCAGCCATCATGGTGCACCGAGCTCAGCGTCCTGGCATTTCTGTGGGCGGACACATTTCCACCTATGCCAGTTCAGCGACTCTCTACGAAGTTGGCTTTAACCACTTTTTCAAGGGCCCGAACCATCCGGGTGGCGCAGACCAAATCTTTTTCCAAGGACATGCATCCCCCGGGATCTATGCCCGCGCATTTGTTGAGGGTCGGTTGACCGAGGCACAAATGGATGGGTTCCGTCAAGAGTTATCCCACCGCGCAGGCGGGCTGCCCTCCTACCCGCATCCAAGATTGATGCCGTGGTTCTGGCAGTTCCCCACCGTGAGCATGGGCATTGGGCCACTCAACGCGATTTACCAAGCCCGTTTTAACAAATACCTGCACAATCGCGGAATCAAGGACACTTCCGGTCAAAAGGTATGGGCATTTCTCGGCGACGGTGAAATGGATGAGGTCGATGCCGTAGGCGCGATTGGCCTCGCCGCTCGCGAGGAACTCGACAACTTAATCTTCGTGGTAAATGCAAACCTTCAGCGTCTCGATGGTCCTGTTCGTGGAAACGGCAAAGTAATCCAAGAGCTTGAATCCCTCTTCCGCGGTGCCGGGTGGAACGTCATCAAAGTGATTTGGGGTCGCCAGTGGGATGAACTTCTCGCCGCTGACCGTGACGGTGCATTGGTCAATCTGATGAACACCACGCACGACGGTGACTTTCAAACATATAAAGCAGAAGATGGCGCATTTATTCGTGAGCACTTTTTTGGCAGAGACCCGCGGACAGCGAAACTTGTTGAAAGTTGGAGCGATGACGACATCTGGAGCCTTTCTCGTGGCGGTCACGATTACCGCAAGATGTATGCCGCCTACAAAGCTGCGACGGAAACAAAGGGTCAACCAACGTTGATCTTGGCCAAGACAATCAAGGGCTGGACTTTGGGTTCGAGTTTTGAAGCACGAAATTCAACACACCAAATGAAAAAGCTATCCCTCGAGGATCTCAAGGAATTTAGGGATCGCCTCCACATCCCTATCACCGATGCCGAGTTGGAGAAGGACCCCTACCTTCCCCCCTACTACAACCCAGGGCTCGAGGACGAAAACCTCGCGTACATGATGGAACGTCGACGGGCTCTGGGCGGTTCAATGCCCGAGCGTCAACAAATATCCACGCCCCTCGTACTTCCGGGTGACAAGGTCTACGACGCAGTTAATCGCGGGTCAGGCAACCAGTCCGTAGCAACGACCATGGCCTTTGTCCGCTTGCTCAAAGACCTGGTAAAGGATGAAAACATTGGACACCGAATTGTGCCGATCATCCCTGATGAAGCTCGAACCTTCGGCATGGATTCACTCTTTCCAACACTCAAGATCTATTCACCACATGGTCAGCAATACACCTCGGTTGACCGTGAACTCATGCTCTCCTACAAGGAATCAGAAACAGGTCAAATCCTTCATGAGGGCATCAATGAAGCTGGTTCGGTTGCTTCATTTACCGCAGTCGGTTCCTCGTATTCAACACATAGTGAACCAATGATTCCCATTTACATCTTCTACTCCATGTTTGGCTTCCAAAGAACGGGAGATGCTTTCTGGGCAGCTGGTGACCAAATGGTTCGCGGGTTTGTCCTTGGCGCAACAGCGGGCCGCACAACACTCAACGGTGAAGGGCTACAACATGAAGATGGGCACTCCATACTTCTCGCGAGCACTAACCCCGCGGTCGTTTCCTATGACCCTGCCTATGGATACGAACTCGGCCATATTGTCAAAGACGGCCTGCGTCGCATGTATGGCGAGGACTCAGAGAATGTCTACTACTACCTGACCATCTACAACGAGCCTTACATTCAACCTGCACAGCCTGACAATGTTGATGTCGATGGAATTTTGCGCGGAATGTACTTGCTCAACGAGGGACACGGGCCTGGACTCAAGGCTCAAATCTTGGCCAGTGGCGTTGCCGTTCCGTGGGCCCTCAAAGCCCAGGAACTATTGCGTGATGACTGGGGAATTGTTGCTGATATTTGGTCCGTAACCTCGTGGAATGAGCTCCGCCGTGACGGCCTTGCCGTCGATCGGCACAACTTCTTGTACCCGCAGGAAGATCGACGCACCGCGTATGTCACCGAGCAGCTGGAAGGCCGCGAGGGACCCGTCATCGCAGTCTCGGACTACATGCGCACCGTCCAAGACCAAATTCGACCCTGGGTCAATGCCCCATTCGCGTCATTGGGCACCGACGGCTGGGGCATGTCTGACACTCGAGGGGCACTCCGACGACACTTCCTGGTCGATGCGGAATCAATCACGGTGCAAACCCTCTCCTGCCTCGCCGAACACGGTCAGGTTGATTCTGATTTGGTGCGACAGGCCATTGAGCGTTATCAGTTGCATGATCCAGCTGCAGCTGATGCGGGTAATACAGAAGGATCTGGGTGAGCATGAAAGGTGATCCCAAGAGATTTCTAAGGTACCTCAACGCCGAACGCAATGCGTCTTTGTTGTATCGATCGCTGGCTGAAACCACAACCGGAGAACGCAAGCAAGCCTTAATCGAGCTCGCGGAGATCGAAGATCGCCACGCGGCCCACTGGATTGAGAAGCTCACCGAGTACGGCGTTGACATTCCACCCGCACCAACGTCTCTGGATCCCAATGATGCAGCCATGGTTGCCCGTGCCAGAGCCGCTGGATTGAACACTGTTTTGGGCCAGTTGGAAGAAAACGAAGGCGCCGACGCTGGCATGTACGACGACGAACCTGAAGCCCTCTCCACCATGTCTGAAGACGAGCGCGAACATGCTGAAGTGTTTCGCAAAATGATGCGGGGAACGCCTAATCCGATGGCTGGAGTCACGCGCACCACAGATCGCAGTGGAGCCGAGCAGTGGCACAAAGTGGACAAGTCGGGTTCCGTTCGAGCCGCGATCTTCGGCGTCTCCGATGGTCTAGTTTCCAACACCGCATTAGTCATGGGTTTCGCCGGTGCCAGCCTTGCTGGGTCACTGGATAACAGCACCGTGCTTTTTGCCGGGCTCGCAGGCCTTTTGGCCGGTGCATTCTCCATGGCGGCAGGTGAGTACGTCAGCGTTGCAAGTCAACGGGATCTATTCCGCCGCGAGATCGAAATGGAAGCCCAAGAATTACGGGATAAACCCGAAGAAGAAGCAAAAGAACTCGAATTAATTTACCGCGCGAAAGGCCTCAACAAGGAACAAGCACGCGAGGTATCGCAGCAGATTATGTCCGACCCCAAGACGGCACTCGATACATTAGCCAGAGAGGAACTGGGGCTCGATCCCGATGAACTCGGTAACCCTATAAAAGTCGCCATTTCAAGTTTCCTTGCTTTCGCTCTTGGAGCCAGCGTTGCAGTTATTCCCTACGCACTCTTTTCGGGTGCCACGGCCTTCTTCACCGCTATTGCCCTCGCAATCATTTCACTGTGCGTGGTTGGTGGTCTTGTGGGCAAATACTCCGGCCGCGGAATTATTTTCAGTGCGATGCGCCAACTCCTTTGGGGAGTGGGAGCCGCGGGCGTCACCTACATGGTGGGAAGTGTGATCGGCGTCAACATTGGCTAGGTCTGGTTCCACGGCATGAGCAGTTCGCAACTTACCCATCAACTGGCTCACGCAACTGGTGAACTTGCAACGGCGGCAGCGGCCGAAATGGAACGATCGCTTCCCTGGTATCGAGAACTCGGTGCGCAAGAACGCTCATGGGTTGGCCAAGTCGCTCAGGCAGGTATCCAAGCGTTCATCGATTGGTTCGCCGAGGGAAAAGACACCTCAGCGTTAACATCAAATGTTTTTGGAGCCGCTCCGCGGGAATTGGCTCGTGCGATCACTTTTGAACAGACCGTTGATCTCGTGCGAACCACGATCGCAGTTGTTGAACAATCGATCGAGCACTTCACGTTAGATGGCGATCGAGCACCGCTCCGTGAGGCGATTCTGCGTTATTCGCGAGAGATTGCCTTTTCAGCTGCCGAGGTGTACGCACGAGCAGCCGAAGCTCGCGGAGCCTGGGATGCTCGGCTTGAAGCTCTTGTGATCGACGCACTCATCCGCGACGATGTCAGTAACGAGATTCTGAGTCAGGCCTCTGCACTCGGTTGGTCGAGCACTGGTGCAGCGCTTGTTATGGCAGGTGCGCCTCCTGAAATTGACGCCGAGGCCTCGCTATCCGTTATGCGCAGAGCCGCCCATGGTCATGCATTAGAACTACTCACTGGAACTCAGGGCTCGGTCATGCTTACTGTCATCGGAGGCCCTGGCGTGGAATCGGGCCATGCGCACAGGCTTATGACCCCCTACTTTGGCCCTGGTCCCGTGGTCGTGGGAGATGTCATTAGCGGTCTCCACGAAATTGGTTCGAGTGCTCGGGCATGTGTGTCAGGTTTTCATGCAGCTTCTTCATGGCCAACGGCAACCAGGCCCGTTCCGGTCTCCGAGTTACTGCCCGAGCGAGCAATCCTTGGGGAGCAGGCTGCCCGTGCAGATCTCATCGACAATATTTTCCAACCCCTGGCAAAAGAATCGGTTCTCATCGAAACTTTGACCGCATACTTCGATAACTCTCACTCGCTAGAAGCAACCGGAAGAGTCATGTTTGTTCATCCCAATACCGTGCGTTACCGACTTAAACGAATCGCCCAAATCACGGGATATGACCCCACACATTCACGCGAAGCTTTCGCTCTCCACATTGCGATGGTGTGTGGCCTAGGACCTCGCATCTAAATCGCCATGCCGATTTTATTGGCCAATTTCATTCGCCTGAGGAATTCCAAACCATTTTTGGCTCAACTCCTCATAGGTCCCATCTTCAGATATTTCTGTGATCGCGGAGTTAACAGCGTCTAATAATTCCGTATTGTTTTTCTTGAACCCAGTAGATGCTGAATCAGTCATAACTTGAACGCCAAGGCCCCGTGCATCAAGTTGACCCAAATTCTTGTAGTAAGACACAAACAGACCGGACACGAAAATTGCTTCAACTTCCCCTGCGACCAATGCTTGGATGACGTCAGGGTTTTCAGCGTATTCAGAGATCGACCCGACACCTGGAAGTGCCGCTGCTGCATCAGCAAATGTCGTTCCTTTTTTCACGCCAAGGGTCGCACCATCGAGATTCGTCGGTGACGAAAGTGGTGAATCCGATTTGACAAAAACGTCAGCGGCGGACCGGTAATAGATATCGCCAAAATCGATTTGCTCCGACCGCGCATCAGTTGCGGTCATGCTTCCAAGAATTACGTCACTCTGATCAGAGCTCACCGAATCAATGAGATCGGCGAATTCAGTGGGCACTAACACGGGTTCTACGTCAATTTTTTGCGCAATCTCGGCACAAAGGTCTACTTCGAAGCCCACGCGCTGATCCCCCTCCACGAAACTAAATGGTGGGTAGTCCGCCTGCACCGCACACGTGAGTTTCCCTGGTGAAACCAATGAAAAGCCGCTCGCGCCGGTTCCTTCGGCCGAACATGATGTGAGGCTGAGCGCCACGACAGCCCCGACAGACATGAGTCCCAATGTCCATTGTGGTGTCCAAGTGTGAGTGAATTTCGTCCGCATGCTCCTCATTGTTGTCCGTTGTCTCATTGCGCAGTACCGTGAAACTACGGTTATTGTCACCCAGCAGGGTCGATGACCTCCGAACTTGTAGGATTCCTACAAAGAAATGGCCATTTAATTGGGCGCTTCGCCCCGATCCCTTGTGGTTTCCTACGGAAGGCTAGAGCAGTGCTCGTAGTTGTTGCGCCCGGTCAGGGTGCTCAGTCCCCCGGTTTCCTCACTCCATGGCTTGACGTTCCTGGAGTCGCTGAACGACTTGAGTGGCTCTCACTCGTGAGCGGCATCGACCTGATTGAACATGGCACCCGATCTGATGCTGACACGATCCGCGATACAGCAGTTGCCCAGCCGCTCATTGTCGGCGCAGGTCTTGTCACTTTGCTCAGTCTGTTCCCTCACCCGTCGGGTGCCTACGCATCCATAAGCGCCGGCGCCGGACATTCCGTTGGTGAAATCACCGCCGCCGTTGGCGCTGGAGTCATGACCGCCGAGCAAGCCATGGTTTTTGTTCGCGAGCGCGGGAGAGCAATGGCACATGCCGCGGCGGTGACCAAAACCGGCATGAGTGCCGTCCTGGGCGGCGACCCAGACGAAGTCGTTGCAGCGGCACGCGAAGTAGGACTCACTCCCGCCAACATGAATGGCTCAGGCCAGATCGTGGTTGCCGGAACAATTGAGCAACTAGCAAGTTTCGTCGCTCCTGACGGTGCCCGAGTTCGCGCGCTTGAAGTCGCCGGCGCCTTCCACACGGAACATATGGCGCCAGCGACCACCATACTGGGCAAAATTGGCAACGCCATCACTACACATGATCCACGCATTCGATTAATTTCTAATAAAGACGGGCAAGTTGTCCATGACGGACGCGAAGTGATCCGACGTTTGGTCCAGCAGGTATCCCAACCAGTTCGGTGGGATCTCTGCATGCAGACGATGCTCGACCTAGGCGTTACCGCAATGATTGAAATCCCACCCGCAGGAACTTTGACAGGACTTGCCAAGCGTGCAATGCCTGGAGTCGAAACACTCGCATTGAAAACGCCCGACGACCTCCCCGCCGCCTGGAAACTAATTGAGAAACATGGAGTACATTCAGTGATTGATTCGACGCCCACCTGGCGATTAGTAATTGCCCCCGCAAAAGGAACATTCCGCGTGGGATCCCAGCAGTTCGTTGACGGAGATATTGTCCCTGCGACCACACAGATCGGAATTATCAAAACCCTGCGAGAGGAAATTCCCATTGCAGCACCTCATGGGGGCACCGTTATCGAATGGCTCGCTGAGGACGGCGATCCTGTCGCGCCTGGCCAGCCTCTACTTCGCCTACACCCACTCGAACAAATCTGATCGGAACGATTTATGCCTGAATCTGTAATACTTGCGAGCCCAACTGGGGCGCGATACTCACGAATTCTCTCGGTGGGAAGTTATCGACCTTCACATGTTGTCACGAACGCTGAAATTTGCACGCGCATTGATTCCTCCGATGAATGGATTCGCGAACGCTCTGGCATCACCGAGCGCCGGCACGCTTCAAAAGATGAGACCGTGGTCACTATGGCAACGTCAGCCGCATCGATGGCCATCGCGCGCGCAGGCATCGATCCAAGTGACGTTGACATGGTGCTCCTTGCCACCATTAGCCACCCGTACCCAACACCATCGGCTGCAGTAGAAGTCGGCGAACTCATCGGAGCACGTGGTGCTGCGGCCATGGACATATCGGCCGCCTGTGCCGGTTTTTGTTACGGAGTGGCCCTGGCAAATGACATGATCCGTGGCGGCAGCGCCAAGTATGTGGTCGTCATAGGTGTCGAAAAATTATCCGATGTCGTTAACCCCACGGATCGCGGAACCGCTTTCCTTTTCGCCGACGGAGCTGGGGCAGTAGTCATTGGCCCCAGCGATCAACCAGGGATCGCGCCTGTGGTGTGGGGTGGTGATGGAAGTCAATTGCAGGCCATCAACATGACCGCTTCAAGTATCGCCTTCCGCGATGATCCCTCGTTGGGCTATCCCACGGTCACCATGGCGGGACAGCAAGTGTTCCGTTGGGCCGTCACCGAAATGGTTAAAGCCACAAAGGATGCCCTTGAAGCCGCTGGAATCACGGCAGAGCAGCTCAACGTATTCATCCCCCACCAGGCAAATAACCGAATCACTGATGCCCTCGTTCGCGCACTCGCACTGCCCGAAAGCGTTGTCGTTGCCCGCGACATCGTGACAACGGGCAACACCTCCGCAGCATCGATCCCACTCGCAATGGACCGCATGATGGAGAACGGTGAGGCGCAGTCAGGCGACACCGCACTACTGATTGGATTCGGAGCGGGACTGGTCTATGCAGCACAGGTAGTAAAACTCCCTTAAGCCACCCACCTCTCGGTGGGAGCCCACTTGGGCAACAATCGAAAAAGTCAAACGAAAGGAAAAGCAATGAGCCAGGAAGATGTACTTGTAGGTTTTGCCGCGATCATCAATGAGGTTGCAGGTGTGCCCGTTGAAGATGTTCAACTCGATAAAGCATTTGTCGATGACCTCGATGTCGATTCACTCTCCATGGTTGAGGTTGTTATGGCAGCCGAAGACAAGTGGGGCGTGAAAATCTCTGATGACGATGCAAAGAACCTGCGCACAGTTGGCGACGCAGTCGCATTCATCAATGCCAATTCATAACTGATTGCACCGATAAATAACAAATAAGTGGGCGTACCGGTCATGTTTCATGACCGGTACCCACAAAATTTCAGCAAATAATTTCTTGGAGGAATCATGTCCTGCGAAGTAGTAGTCACCGGAATGGGGATGACAACACCGGTTGGTGGCGATGTCGAGTCCAACTGGGAAGCAGTACTTGGCGGGCACTCTGGCATCAGCGTTATTCCTGAAGCCTGGGTTGACGACCAAAATGCAAAAATCGCTGGCATCATGGCCGTGAATCCTGTTGATGTACTTGACCGAGTCGAATCACGCCGCATGGATCGTTCACAGCAGGCGGCGCTCGTTGCCGCACGTGAAGCGTGGGCTCAAGCCGGCGCACCTGAGATGGATCTCGATCGCTTGGGAACAGTGATCGCAACGGGGATCGGCGGCGTCACCTCACTTCTGAATGCTTATGACACTCTCCTGGAGCGCGGGCCTTCGCGCATATCTCCTCACATGGTCACCATGATCATGCCCAACGGCCCAGCGGCAATTGTCGGTCTCGAAATTGGAGCCCGCGCCGGTGTTCACACGCCCGTGAGCGCCTGCGCATCCGGCGCCGAAGCTATTTCTTATGCAGCCCGCATGATTCAAAGCGGCCGTGCCGACGTAGTGGTAGCAGGCGGTGCTGAAGCCGCGATCCATCCCATCACGATGGCGGGCTTTGCCGCAATGCGAGCCCTGTCCACGCGCAATGATGACCCTGAAGCAGCATCAAGGCCTTATGACCTTGCTCGTGACGGTTTCGTCATGGGCGAGGGCGCCGGAGTTGTTGTGCTGGAATCCGAAGAGTTTGCCAAGGCCCGCGGGGCCAAAATTCTTGGGCGCTATGCCGGTGCCGGATTGACCAGCGATGGTCACCACATTGCCCAACCAGACCCAGAAGGCGCAGGTGCCGCGAGGGCAATCCTCGCAGCACTTGACGATGCAAGCCTCTCAACAACCGACATAGTGCACGTCAACGCCCACGCAACGTCAACCCCGCAAGGTGACATCGCTGAGGCCGTCGCTATTCGCCGAGCACTGGGCCCGGCAACAGACAGCGCCTATGTCGCGGGCACAAAATCGATGACAGGCCACCTGCTAGGCGGTGCTGGAGCAATTGAATCGATTTACACCATGCTCGCACTTCGTGACCGCAAAGCCCCGCCAACTCTCAACCTCGTGGACCTTGACCCAGAGGTCAATCTCAACGTGAGCGGAGCCGGAGTAACCGACCTTCCTAGCGGGGACATCGCCGCACTTAATAACTCATTCGGATTCGGTGGACATGACGTCGCCGTTGTTTTCAGGAGCGTTTGACATGACCGCAGAAACTGAGCTCGATCCACGATCACCTCTGGTGCGACTTGGAAAATTCTTTGACGACGGTGAGTTCACCACCATCACGCCCCTTGATGATCGCGGAGTCATCGCAGCCGTTGGCCGCGCCCAGGGAACTCACTGCGTAGCCTTTTGTACGGACCCAACCGTTCAAGGTGGCGCCATGGGTGAGGCTGGCTGTCGCGCAATAGTCACGGCCTACGACCGCGCACTCGCCGACTCAGCACCTGTCGTTGGCATTTGGCATTCCGGTGGAGCTCGCTTACGTGAAGGTGTCGCAAGCCTCGATGCCGTTGGTCGTGTATTTCTGTCCATGACTCGCGCTTCCGGCAAAGTGCCACAAATTTCTGTTGTACTCGGACCTGCCGCTGGTGGCGCCGCCTACGGCCCGGCCCTGACCGACATTGTTGTTCTTGGACCGGCCGGTCGCATCTTTGTCACTGGGCCCGAGGTGGTTCGCTCCGTGACCGGCGAAGATGTCGACATGGATCGCCTTGGAGGTCCCGAACCACATGGTCGTCGCAGCGGAGTCGTGCATATCACGACCGATTCGGAAACAGAGGCCATCGACTATGGCAGAACACTCGTTGATCTACTCGGACACCAGGGTTCACTGAATCTGGAGGACATCGAGGACCGCGATCTTGGCGCACTGCTCCCTGAGTCATCACGCCGTGCCTACGACGTTCACCCAATCGTCGAAGGATTTGTTGACCTTGATTCATTTGTTGAACTGCATGCCAAGTGGGCACCCAACATTGTTGTTGGGTTAGGTCGCCTTGGTGGCAGGACCGTTGGCATTGTGGCAAACAATCCGTTACGCCTTGGTGGGTGTCTTGACTCATCCAGTGCAGAGAAAGCAGCACGCTTTGTGCGCATGTGTGACTCATTTGCTGTTCCCCTCGTGGTAATTGTCGATGTCCCTGGCTATTTACCGGGCCTGGGTCAAGAGTGGGAAGGTGTTGTTCGCCGCGGAGCGAAGCTTTTGCACGCATTTGCCGAGTGCGTGACACCACGCGTCACCGTTGTCACCCGCAAGGCATACGGCGGCGCATTTGTTGCAATGAATTCATCTTCACTTGGTGCCACCAAAGTGTTCGCCTGGCCAAATGCCGAAGTTGCAGTCATGGGTTCTGTCGCAGCAATTCGAATTTTGCATCGCCGCCGCCTCGCTGAAGTTCCCGAGGAAAGCCGCGAACAAGTCGAACTCGAATTGGCAGCAGAGCACGAGGTTATTTCCGGTGGAATCAAGCGGGCGGTCGACATGGGTGTCGTGGATTCAGTTGTTGAACCCATGGTGACGCGTCGAGCGGTCGCCGAAGTACTCCTAGAAACACCCGGAGCGCGCGGCAATCACGGAAACATTCCTCTGTAAGGACGAGCGGCAAAGTCACGAAACGTGATGCAAAATGCGCACCGTTGAACCTTCATGTGCGATTCGGAATGCTTCAAGTTCATGGTCCCAGGGCTGTCCCAATAGTCGTTTAATTCCACTTTCCATTGACTCGCCCGTCGCATCACTCTGGGTGATGAGGTTCCTGAGTCTGTCTTCGTGGACCAAGACATCTCCGTGCTGGCCAATGGTTGCTCGGAAGAGTCCCAATGTTGGGGTGGCCGCAAAGCGCTCACCTTCATGGCCTGCTGAGGCGTCCTCGGTTACTTCGTAGCGCACCTGCTTGAAGGCGAGTAGTGAACTGGCTAGCTGGGCCCCCATACCCTGCGCACCTGTCCAGATAATTTCGGCGCGCAGTGAGCCGGGCTCAATAGGTTGGTCACCCCAGATGATTGGGGTGTCCGAGCCAAAAACTTTTGCAAGTGCCCATTCCACGTGTGGCGCGATCGCCTTTGGGCATGAATGAATAAAGACCACGCCACGACTATCAATTGAGCCTGCGCGACCGTAGGCAACTACTGTCATTGTGACCTCCTGTTGTGAGTGACGCCTTCCCCAGCGGTCTCACAAACATTCAGCTCAGACGGTCCACCTGACAGTTGATCCCTCTATTACTGGCCTAACTGTAACCTGAGGTGTCAATATTGGGTAGTGTTTCCCCCACGAACAGGGGATTTCCCCCAGAAATGAACCGTGAAGGATCCCATCATGGCTTTTGCCTCCCCCGCCCCACGTGTCCTGGCTGATTTTGCTTCCAAGACGGCGATTGCCCAAATCGCCCTCGTACTTGGTGGAGCCGCATTCGTCGGTATCGCAGCGCAGATCGCTATTCCACTGCCTTTCACTCCCGTGCCCCTGACCCTTCAAACATTCGCCGTGCTCCTAACGGGCGCCGCCCTTGGCTCACTCCGAGGCGTTCTCTCCATGACCGTTTATGCACTTGCAGGCGTTCTCGGAGTTCCCTGGTTCTCTGAGGGATCATCGGGCTGGGGTGGAGCATCATTTGGTTACATTCTCGGATTCATTCTCGCTGCCTTCATTGTGGGTAAATTGGCAGAACGCGGCAACTCCACGACGCCACTGCGAACAACAGCGCTCATGGTCATTGGCAACATTGCCATCTACGCCGTTGGTGTTTCGTGGCTCAAAGTGTCACTGGATGCAAGTTGGGCAACGGCGATTTCACTCGGCCTGACGCCATTCCTCATCGGTGATGCTCTCAAGATTGCTCTTGCTGCAGGGCTACTTCCACTCTCGTGGAAGGGTCTTGAGAAACTCAATCTAGGACGATAGTTTCTAACGTATCGATTACTTGATCGACCATTTCAGTTGTCGTCGCTGGATGCAGGAACACGAGTCGACCTATCGTTTCGCCATTCCATGCACTTGACGTGACAAAAGCAATTTGCTTCTCCAATAACATTTGAGTCCAACGCTCGTAATCCTCAGCGTTCCAGCCATTGCGGCGAAAGAGCACGACTGAGAGATCAGGTTCCCGAATCAATTCCAGATCCGGGTGCCGAATGATTCGCTTCGCTGCATACTGAGCCAATTGGTTTCCCTTGACCACTGCGTCTCGGTAGGCATCCAGACCATTGACCGCAAGTGAAAACCACAGCGCCATCCCTCGGGCACGTCGAGTCAGATGGTAGGCAAGGTCACTCGGATTGAATTCAGTCTCTGCGTCCGCGTGAATGACATCGAGATACGACGCATCTTGAGTGTGAACTGATTTTGCCAATTGTGGGTTGCGATAAATCAGGGCCGCTGAATCAAATGGAGCAAACCACCATTTGTGAGGATCCATGACAATCGAATCAGCCAGTTCAATGCCTTTATAGAGAGGCTTTTTTGTTGGATCCAACATTCCTGCACCGCCGTAGGCGCCGTCAATGTGCAACCACCATCCATATTTGGTCGCGGTATCGGCCGCTGCATCAATGGAGTCGACGATCCCTGCATTCGTGGTGCCTGCGGTTGCCACGATGGCCACGACATTGCTCACATCAAGGCCTGCAAGAGCCTTATCAAGGTCACTGTGAGTCATGCGACCATCAACTGTTGGAACAACCACCGCTTGCATGTCCAAAATATTGAGTGCATTTTGAATCGATGAGTGGGCCTGGTCGCTCACGACAACAGCCAGCGGATACAAGGATTCCCCCGAGGCTCGTTTTTTATTTCGAGCCGTATCCCGCGCAACAACGAGTGCCGAGAGGTTTCCAGCGCTGCCGCCCGATACAAATGTGCCACCGGCAGACTCAGGCATTCCCGCAATATCAGCCATAATTCGTAGCGCCTGGTTCTCCGCCATAACGGCACCCGCCGCCTCGAGCCACGAGCAGCCCTGAAGTGAAGCCGCCGACACCACCATGTCAAAAAGTAATGATGCTTTTGTTGGCGCAGCAGGAATGAAGGCAAAGAATCGGGGGCTGTCCGCCGAGAGGATTGTGTCAGCCAAGTATTTCTCGTAAATCCCAAGCACTTCTGCCGGATCCTTGGGTCCAGAACCAATTAATCCCTCGAGGGCCGCCTTCATTTCTTCGCGGTTGCCAAGACCATCAACGGGAGCCTCCGGGAGCACCAGCCGTTCATTGACATATTTAAGAATCACATCGATGGTGGCCTGGTCTGCGATATGCATACGCTCAGGAGAATTTGAATCTGGGAATGTCGACACTGTTTTTCCTCGCACTCACCCGGGCCAAGCCGGATAGATGCGCCGTCAGCTGACCTGCCAGCAGGCACCTACTCTGATGGTACCCATCAGCAGTTTCAGAAGTGGATCTGGCTCTGGGGCTTGCCTATACCTCAGCGCGATGCCGTACTACAGCAATAATCGTGCGAAACGTTACGTAGCCCCACACGCCAATTGCAATGGTTGAGGCGAGAACCGCCACGATGTCCGCTGAGTCTATGAGTTGGTCAACAAGTGAGATGGACAGTGCCATAGCCGCAACCGGAAATACGAATCCCCACCAACCCAAGTGAAATGGAATCCCACCATGCGTGTGGGAACGACGCAAATCAACGAACGCGAAAATGGCCCACCAAATTCCGAAACCAATTCCCATACTCGCTACTGCAGCCGCGATGAAGACAGCATCCTCGCCCACGAAATTAGTTTCCTGTGCGGCTTGCGTCAACCGAATGAGGGCAACACCAAATACTCCTGCGGGAGCGAGCGGAATCCAGAGGGAAGGCGCCATAGCGCTAGGTAGTGGCACCTGCGTTGCAATCCGAATAACGAGTAACGCGAAAATTGCGAGAAAGAGCAAGGCTCCTATGCCCAGAAATCCGAAGCCAACTGCAAGCAGTGGCGCCGCATGCTCTGGAAACTGTCGGACGAATGGCACAACGGCAATAGGAGCCAGAAGGTTCATGACCACAGGAATGAGCCATCCGCCATTAACGCGCTCCAGTCCCACTTCCCGACGACTGATTGTTGAGGCCCAGTAGGCGGAAAAACCGATAGAAACGAAAGCTCCCAGAACAACAAGGATCCCTGCGATCCATAGTGCGACTCCGGTGGGCAGCGTCTTTGGACCGATTGAGCCCCACCCAATGGCTAAAACAAGCAAGCCCGCGGGCATGGTCGCGAGCATTGCGCCGTGGTTTGGGTCGCCAACTTCCTCATGCAGTTCATGCCTACTACGTAGCCGCTTCAGGTACCTGGGCCACAACACAATCGCTACCAGGCTGGCAATCCACAGTAGGACGATGGCAATGACCTCAAGGAATGTGGAATCGAATCCGTCGGCCTGAAGGTTGAACAATATAGCGATTGCTCCCGTGCCCATGACCGTTCCGAACCATGCGGGCTGTTTGTGCAAACTTGGCAGTGACATGGCCTGTGATGCCTCCAAAATCATGAACGTACCTGTCGGGAATATACCCCATGGGGTATTGTAGCAACATGCGTCTCACCTCGTCTTTCAGCACGTGGCGAGCAGCACTGTCAACCTGGAGCGCTCGCCGCTGGTGGTCGGCGTTGATTTTCGGACTGGGCATCGCCGTGATCATTGCACTGCCCACAGCCGTCATCCCCAACCCTATTTTTGGTCGCTCGATTGAAACCACGTGGTGGTCATATCCCACAGTAATTATCACTGGAATTCTCGGCGGCCTGCTCATGGCAACCTACGTACGTGAACCCTCAGAATCCCCGAAACCCGAAGACGATGATGAAAAAGACTCGGCACTGCGGTGGGGAACTATTGGCGGGTTCGTCTCATTCTTTGCGGTTGGTTGCCCTGTCTGCAACAAACTGGTCCTCATTGCCATTGGAGCATCAGGGGCAGTCACCTGGTTTGCACCCATTCAGCCGTTTCTCGCACTCGCCTCGATCGCCTTCATGCTATGGGCATTGAATGAACGGCTAAAGAATCAAGATTCCTGCTCACTCATTGCTCAATGAACGTGCGCCCAGATGACCAAACCTGTTACCAAACAGCGCACTTGGCCTCAACGATGATTTACTTACCTTCATGTCACGCAAAATTCTTGCCACAAGTGGAGGCTTCATTCAGCGCAAGACCACCGGCGGGCATGAGCCCGGCGGACTTATGCTGAAAGCCTTGGAATTGACGGGCAAGGAACGCCCCAGAGTGACATTCATCATGACCGCGTCTGGTGATGACTCCGCATATCTAGCAACCATGTACTCGGCCATGTCGAGAGTGCCTTGTGATGTTGATCATCTGTCCTTATTCATGATGCCGAACCACAATCCCGCCGATCTGATTGGTAAGAGTGACATTGTGTGGGTGGGTGGAGGAAGCGTGGTGAACCTGCTCGCGGTCTGGCGCGCTCATGGGCTCGACGCAATCATGCATGACGCTTGGGATCAGGGCACCATCCTTGCCGGCGTGAGTGCTGGCTCTATTTGTTGGCACGTTGGCGGACCAACGGATTCCTTTGGCAAAGAACTCAGGCCAGCACTCGATGGTCTAGCTCTACTCCCCTATGGCAACGGCGTGCACTACGACTCAGAGGCACAGCGACGTCCCCTCGTGCACGACCTCGTGCACAAAGAGTTGCTACCTCTGACGTACGCAACTGATGATCGCATTGGAATTCTTTATGAAAACACCGAGGCCGTGGCCGTGTATTCCGACCATGAGATCGATCCAATCACCGGACCTGCGGCGTACCGAGTGGAAAAAGTTGGAAATGAAGTGGTTGAGACCAGAATGCCTGTGGGCAAAATTGAGCTATAGATCTCGGCTGGCCACACCGCAGAGAAACTCCAGGATGCACAGGGCAACAAGTCGCACTGTTCTGCCGTCAGGGCTATCTGACTGAGCATCCACTTCGGTGAAATCGACTGAGCCCACCCGCGAATCTGCTCCCATGAGAAATGACACTTGTCGCAATTCATCGGCAGAAAGACCGCCCGGTGCGGCAGCAGGACAACCGGGAGCAACCGATCGATCACAAACGTCGACATCAATGTCCACGTGAACAGGGCCGCCACCTCGGCTCGCTACTTCAATTGCTTGATCAACAATCGATCCAATTGATCGTGCATTGAAGTCCGCTCGTGGGATAACCGTGATGCCCATGTCTTGAGCTCGGCGCGCATAGTGGGCGGAGTTGGAAAAGTCAGCAATGCCCACTTGCACAATGTTGTCTCCCGGCATTCCAGCCTCCACCAGACGGCGCACGGGCGAGCCATTGCTGATCCCATCGCGAAGATCATGGTGTGCATCAAAAGTGATGAGTCCTGATTGCTTGATGGACTCACCCGCAAGCGCAGTTGCCACCGAATAGGTGATCGAGTTATCGCCACCAATGGCAATCACAATCTTTTCTTTCAAGGATTCGAGAGCCTGGGCAACTCGGGCTTCGCCTTCATCGTGATCGGGTGATTCGACATCACCTGCATCGAAAATATTGAGGTTCTCGAGATCGATATCGTGAGTGGCACTGAAAGTGGAGTAACGCCGCAAAGCATCCCTGACTGCTCCCGGAGTTGTGTCCGCCCGTGTTGGACTTATCGATGTCTCACACGCTGGAACTCCAATAATGGCAATTGGAGCTCCTGAGTCGCGACCCAAGAGTGCATTCGCACGCGGCCATGATGGATCTTCACTTGACTGTGCCTGGAGATCGTTCACATCATTCACGGCCTGTGACCACCAATTCGTTGTGTGAGTGCGTTTGCGGAGTCTCTCACAGTGGCGATTAATTGATCTCGTTCCCGGTGATTTAGCGTTCCATCCCGATACGTTAAACCGATCGCCGCAACAGGTTGGCCAAGGTGGTCAAATGCCGTGCTCGCCACTGATGAGTGTTCAGGCGAGACAAACCCTGATTCACTGGAATACCCGGCACGGCGCTCGCCTGCAAGAATCGTGCGCAGTTCAGGAAGTGTCTGTGGACCCTTTCCTGTTCGACTCGTAAAAGCCGACGCGTTGGGAAAGAGGGCTCGAACTTGGGCATGAGGCAGGAATGCCAACATGGCTCTGCCCGATGCCGTGAGCGCTGCTGGAAGCCGAACACCGATATCAGTTACCAGAGTGATGTTGGGGCTACTTGACTCTTTGGCAATGTACAAAGTGTCGGAACCACGCAGGACTCCGAGGTGAGCGACAACAGGGGCCATGAAGCCGAGCCCTTTGATCGCTCTCAAAATAACTGGGCGCGCTTGATGCTCGAGGGGTTCGTGGCGAAGGTATGCAGAGCCCACCTCAAATGCACTTGCCCCAAGGCCCCAACCTGCGGGTTCCACAGGTACGACGAAGCCAAGGGATTCCATGGACGTGAGCAGGTGATAGAGCGATGAACGGGCAATTCCTGTTTCCTTAGCAATCTTTGTCGCTGACATAGGACCCGCTGCACGGGCAAGGGTCAACAAAATCTGCATGGTTTTTTCGGCCGCGGGCACTTGAGTCACGGACAAAGTCTTGCATAAAGTCTCGAATACGAGACTACATTCCCATGGAAACGTACAGATCGAGTCGGGGAAGGAGAACAATGTTTCTATGAGCTCAGAACTGATCACTGCGACGTTTGACCCCACCCGAGAAATCCATGCGCAGCGCGGTACCAAACTTTCGACTTTGGGCTGGCCTCAAGAAGCAGCACTGCGCATGTTGCAGAACAACCTCGACCCAACCGTGGCCGAGCACCCGGAGAAATTGGTTGTTTATGGCGGCACCGGTAAAGCTGCGAGGGATTGGCGCAGTTTTGATGCCATGATCAAGAGCCTGCAAACGCTCAAAGCCGATGAAACCATGTTGGTCCAGTCGGGTCGGCCTGTTGGAATCATGCAAACGCACGAGTGGGCACCGCGAGTACTCATTGCTAACTCGAATCTGGTGGGCGACTGGGCCACGTGGCCTGAGTTTCGCCGACTGGAGCAGTTGGGTTTGACCATGTACGGCCAAATGACCGCCGGTTCATGGATCTATATCGGCACCCAAGGAATCTTGCAGGGAACCTATGAAACTTTTGCAGCAATCGCGGACAAGAAGTTTGGAGGTACCCTCGCCGGAACTCTGACCCTCACGGCTGGATGCGGTGGAATGGGTGGAGCTCAACCACTGGCCGTCACCATGTGTGAGGGGGTCTGTCTTTTGATTGATATCGATCCCTCACGCCTTCACCGGCGCGTGAAGGACCGCTATCTCGACGTTGTGGCACCTGATATTGAGACCGCGTTGGATTTGGTTCTTGATGCAAAGAAGAATAGAAAGCCACTCTCCGTTGGGTTGGAAGGCAATGCAGCAACTCTGTACCCCGAACTGCTGCGTCGCGGCGTTCCCATTGACATTGTTACCGATCAAACGTCAGCACATGACCCCCTGAGTTACATTCCCGAGGGCATCGACATAGATGATGCCGGTGACTACGCCGACAAGAAACCCGATGAATTCACCGATCGCGCACAAGAGTCCATGGCTAAGCACGTTGAGGCAATGGTTGGTTTCCTCGATGAGGGTGCCGAGGTTTTCGATTACGGCAATTCGATTCGCGATGAAGCCCGCAAAGGTGGCTTCAATCGAGCATTCGCATTTCCTGGATTCATTCCCGCATATATTCGACCACTTTTCTGCGAGGGTAAAGGGCCATTTCGGTGGGTTGCCCTCTCGGGTGAAGAGAAGGACATCTATCGCACTGACCAAGCAATCCTGGAACTATTCCCCGAGAACGATCACCTACGTCGATGGATCACCATGGCTCAGGATCGAGTCGCTTTCCAGGGTTTGCCCGCGCGCATTTGTTGGCTCGGCTACGGCGAACGCGATAAAGCAGGCGAAAAGTTCAACGAGCTCGTGGCTACAGGTGAGGTGGCTGCGCCGTTGGTCATTGGCCGTGACCATCTGGACTGCGGTTCAGTTGCATCTCCTTACCGCGAAACCGAATCGATGCTTGATGGCTCGGATGCAATCGCGGACTGGCCACTCCTCAACGCAATGGTCAATATCGCCTCGGGAGCATCCTGGGTTTCAATCCACCATGGCGGTGGCGTGGGCATCGGCCGATCCATACATGCTGGTCAGGTCACCGTTGCCGATGGCACCGAACTTGCTGGCGAAAAAATTCGTCGGGTGCTGACCAACGACCCAGGCATGGGAGTTATCCGTCATGTCGATGCCGGATATGACCTCGCGTGTGGCGTGGCTGAGGAAAAAGGTGTTCGTATCCCCATGAGTGAATTGGATGTGAACAGATCACATGCGCATGAAAACGAGTAACACATGAGCACGCTAGTGAGCAATATTGGCGAACTCGTCAGTGAGTCTGACAATTTGCCCGCTCGTGCTCAAAGGTATGCATTCTCATTTGACCACGGCGTAATTACATGGATTGGGCCAGAGGATCGAGCACCACAATGCGATGACATTATCGATGCACATGGTGGAGCTGTCCTCCCAGGTTTTGTCGACTCCCATGCCCACCTCATTTTTGCGGGAGACCGATCGGCTGACTTTGCTGCCCGCATGAGTGGTGATTCATATTCGGCCGGCGGAATTGCATCCACCGTCACTGCAACTCGGGCAGCATCAGATGCTGAACTGAGGTCCAATGCGCAACGACTTGTCGGCCAAATGCACTCCCAAGGAATCACAACCCTGGAGATCAAATCCGGGTACGGCTTAACTGTTTCTGATGAGCAACGGGCATTGCGCATCGCTCGAGAGTTCACGAGCGAGACCACATTTCTTGGCGCACACGTGGTTCCAGCCGAATTCAAATCTGACCCTGATGCATATGTTGACCTTGTGTGTGGCGACATGCTCACTGCCTGTGCGCCATTTTCACGATGGATTGATGTTTTTTGCGACCGCGGTGCATTCACGCCTGAGCAAAGCGCTCGAGTGTTACTGGCGGGAAAAGCTGCCGGACTAAAGGTACGACTGCATGCCAATCAGTTGGAGTCACTCGGGGGAATTGAGGTTGCCGCCGCATGTGGAGCCATCAGCGTGGATCACCTGACTTTCATGAGCGATATGGAACTTGCCGTCATGGCAGAGAACAACATCGTGGCAACCCTTTTGCCCGGTGTCGAATTTTCCACTCGGTCCCCCTACCCCGATGCCCGCAGATTTCTTGAAGCTGGGATCACCGTGGCCATTGCAACTGACTGCAACCCGGGGAGTTCATTCATCACATCAATGCCGTTCTGCATTGCTCTTGCAGTTCGGGAAATGCATATGAGCGTTGACCAGGCGGTTCGGGCGGCTACCGCAGGCGGCGCACAGGCCCTCGATCGCCATGACGTTGGGCGAATTGAGCCGGGGATGAGCGCGGATTTCTTGACCCTTGACCGCCCATCTATCGACTACCTCGCCTACAGCCCCGGTACATCACCCGTGCAACGAGTCTTTCGGGGCGGTCAACTCCTAAGGTCATCACATGAGTAATAACGAGTCTGGCAAGACAGTCACCCTGACGACCGTGCCACCGACGTTCACCGATGTGATCAATGTTGCGCGCCACAATTTTGCGATCACCATTTCTCCTGAGGCACTCGATGCGATGGCACAAACTCGAATTCATGTGGAGGAACTTGCGGCCTCGCCCCACCCTGTCTATGGCGTCTCGACTGGATTTGGCGCCCTCGCCAACCGACACATACCCGCCGACATGCGCACGCAGTTACAAAAATCGCTTATTCGTTCTCACGCGGCAGGCATTGGGCCAGAGGTTGAACGCGAAGTGGTCCGCGCGACCATGTTCCTTCGCCTAAAAACCCTCACATCTGGTCGTACCGGGGTTCGGCCTGACGTCGCACTCACCTATGCCGCGATTTTAAATGCGGGCATTACGCCAATTGTCCACGAATTTGGATCTCTTGGCTGTAGTGGAGACTTAGCACCTTTGGCCCATTGTGCACTCGTTGCCATGGGCGAGGGCCAAGCTCGAAATGCTGAAGGATCCGAAGTGGCTGTTCCTGAACTTCTGGCATCCGCAGGCATCACACCTGTCGAGTTACACGAAAAAGAGGGCCTTGCCCTCATTAATGGAACCGATGGCATGCTCGGCATGCTCATAATGGCCATCAGCGACTTGGAGTCACTGTGCGAGGCTGCCGATCTTGCCACCGCCATGAGCATTGAAGGACTCCTAGGCACCGATCAGGTATTTCGGCCGGAACTGCATGCACCACTTCGTCCGCACCCAGGTCAGGCTACGAGTGCAGCCAATATTTACCAACTACTCCAAGACTCGGGAATTGTCGCAAGCCACAAGCAAGGTGATGATCGCGTGCAAGATGCATACAGCCTTCGATGCTCACCACAGGTGACAGGTGCGGTTCGCGACACCATCACCCATGCTCGCATGGTCGCTGAGCGCGAATTGGCGTCAAGCATTGACAACCCAGTGATTCTTCCCAGCGGTGAGATAACAAGCAATGGCAATTTTCATGGTGCACCTATTGCTTATGTCCTCGATTTCCTCGCTATCGCAGCCGCAGATCTCGGTTCCATCTGCGAACGTCGCACGGATCGAATGCTGGACAAGGCCCGCAATCACGGACTGCCACCGTTCTTGGCTGACGACCCTGGCGTGGACTCGGGCCTAATGATCGCCCAATACACGCAAGCAGCTTTAGTGAGCGACATGAAACGTCTCGCCGTGCCAGCGAGCGTGGATTCAATTCCCAGCTCGGCCATGCAAGAGGACCACGTCTCCATGGGCTGGCATGCGGCCAGGAAACTTCGCAGTGCTGTGGCTAATCTGACGTCCATTATTGCCATTGAAATCATGACCGCCGCTCGCGCCATCGAATTGCGCGCACCACTTGAGTCATCGAAAAGAATTTCACAGTCAATAACTGAGTTACGTGCATACAGCCAAGGACCGGGCCCTGATCGATTCCTGAGCCCTGATATCGCCGGCGCACGTGAATTCGTGGTCAATAAATTTCTGAGTTAACGCCCACTCAGAGATTCTGCGCCCAGTTTTTGAACCAATCAATGGATTCAGGGTTTTCCAATGCAGTCGTGTTACGAACAATTTCACCATTGATCACGTCGGTGACGGCCAGCTCGGCTAGTTTGCCGGTCTTTGTTCGTGGCAAGCCTGGCGCTTGCACGATAAGTTTGGGAACATGTCGCGGACTTGCCTTGGTGCGCAGCGCAATTCGGATTGATTCACAAAGCTCTTCACTGAGATCCATCGACCCAGTAAGCACCACAAAAAGAACAATTTCGGTGTCACCATCAACTTTCCGAGCCACCGCAAGCGATTCAGATACCTGCGTCAACTCTTCAACAACACCATAGATTTCAGCGGTGCCAATGCGCACACCCTGGGAATTCAGAGTTGCATCGGAGCGACCGTGAATGACCAATCCGCCAGAGGGCCTGCGCTCAATAAAGTCACCGTGAGCCCAGGTTTCTGGAAAGCGGTCAAAGTAGGCCGAATGAAATTTCTGGTCACCATCTGGCCCAAGAAAGCCAAGAGGTACCGAAGGAAATGAATTTCTGCATACCAACTCGCCCTTTATGCCAACTGGAGCCTCATGGCCTTCGTCGTCAAAAACGGCGACATCCATTCCCAACGCGGGCGCTTGAATTTCCCCGTGCATAACCGCGAGTGTCGGAACTCCCAACACGAAGCAACCACAGATATCGGTGCCACCGGACATGGACGATAAATGCACATCATGCTTGATATCAGAGTAAACAAAATCAAATCCGGCTGGGCTTAATGGCGAGCCCGTGGACGCAATTGTCCGCAGAAGCGGGTAGTCACCAAGGCTCTTTGGTGAGAAGCCCGACTTCACAGTCGAATCAATGAATTTCGCGGAGAGCCCCATGAAATTCAACTTTTCATCCTGGGCCAGTTGATAAATCCTAGAAATATCTGGATACATGACATTGCCGTCATAGAGAACGACGGTAGCTTTGCGGGCCAAGGTGAAAAGTAGCCAGTTCCACAGCATCCAGCCACATGTCGTGACGTAAAGGACTCTGTCCTCGGGCTGGACTCCCATGTGGTGGACCTGTTCGCTCATGACTTTGAGCATGATCCCCGCTGCCGAATGAACAATGCATTTTGGTTTGCCCGTGGTTCCACTTGAAAACAAGATGAAACCCGGATGGGAAAATTCAAGTGGTGTGGTGATTAAAGGTTCACCAAGATGCGGTGCAATCCATTGGTCCCACGTTTGACACTTAATTCCCACCTCTGGAATAGATTCACCAACCACAATGACTTCGCGAACAGTTGGAAGACCACTCACAATTTCAGCCAACTTTTCATCTACATTGTGGATTTTGCCTGCATACCGATACTCGGAAACAGCAAGAAGAATGGTCGGCTCCACTTGACCGAATCGATCTATGAGGGCTTTTGGCCCAAAATCAGGAGAGGCGGTGCAGACCTGCGCGCCAATGGCAAGAGCACCCAGCGCAAAAATCATGGTCTGCGCGAGATTGGGAGTCCACGCAGCCACTCGGGATTCAGACGTTAAGCCCGCTGCCCGCAAAGCGGCTGCCACTGCAGCGACCTGATCTCGCAATTCCTCCCATGACACCACCTGCCGAGATGCATTTTCAGAGATTGAAATGATTGCCGGTCCCGAGCCTGACTGCGCAAGCATGGTGTCCACAACATTGAGTTGAGCCTGCGGAAAGAACTTTGTTCCAATGAAGGATCCGGCCGCTACTGATTGGGCTCCCCGTTCGCCCACTACCCCAACATCGGACCACACCCGACTCCAATACTCACCGGGACAGTCAATAGACCAAGCGTGCAAGTCTGAATAGTCAGTGGCTGACTGATCAGCCATCAACTCCATGAGGGCCGTTGAATTCCTCTGCAGCCACGAAGGTGTGGCACGCCACAGTTCCTTGCTCAATGGTCACCCCATCTGAATCAAAAAGTATCGAACCAGACTAGCGCACCACGAGAAGTTGAGTCGCGAATTATTCCTGCGGTGGATTTACATAGAAAGCCTTGCGCATGGGCATCACGGGACGCATCATGAACTCAGGCCTGCGCAGCCCCTGAGCATTTGGCCCTGGACGTGTTTTGGCCATCCACTCTTGGTACACCTCGCGTGACTTTGCAGTATCGACAACAACATCTCCGTACTTGTCTTCATCATGAGCCTTTTCGATGGAGACTTTCTGATGCCAGCAATGCATGCCAGACCAAGTATCTGGATGCACGGGGAATGCGAGGTTCTGGTGTACACCTGGGTCTTCCCAGTTAATGCGCATTGAATCAGGATCTCCTGAAGCAAATGGCTTTACGCCTTCTTTGTAACGCAAACGCCAGCGCCCGTCGGGGAGCTTGCCCACATCAACCTTGCCTGTTACCCAACGACTTCCTGCATCGTCAGTGGTGCGCCAGCGACCCATATGGTGTGACAAGGCAGTGACACCTGGACGGACTGCCTCTGTCGCCCAGATGCGGGCGACGAAGTAACCGATCTCAGTACTGACGCGCACCATGTCCCCTGTTTGCAATCCAAGACGCTTTGCGTCAATGTTGTTCATCCACATGGGGTGTTTGTTGCTAATCTCGTTGAGGTACTTTGCGTTTCCTGAGCGAGTATGAATCAATGTGGGCAGGCGGAAAGTGGGCACCAGTACCATTTCATTGCTGGCAACATCAATCGCTCGGTGTGAGACATGGGACTCTATGTAGACCGGAGTTGCGTATTCGGGCCAGCCGAAATCAGCCATTGATGGCGAATACAGTTCAAGTTTGCGCGAAGGCGTGAGCCACCCGGCAACTTCGGAGCCATCGTCAAGAACAACACCGACTGCACCTGCTTCACCCACCAATGGCTTCTGTGACTCCATTGTTGTTGGCTTGCGCAACACACCGTTTTCATCGGCCACAGCGCCTTCGCGCTCAGCAGGCGTCAATGGGCGCTCATCCTGACGATAGAGGTCAGCAACGACTTCAACAGCACCATATTTGCGCATGTATTCCAACGGAGTCAAACCAAGTTTCTCTGCCTTCTCTGGCAAACCTGGCACGTTATTGTCAAAGATGTAACCGTAGTACTCATCGACTCCAATTTTTGTCCCAGGATTCTTCATCGACTCGAAGTACTTGCGAATTCCAAGTTCACCATCAGGGTCAATGCGCCACGAAAGTTCGATCCAGAACTCGGTTTCCTCCCAGACCTCTCCCGGGTTTGTATCGCGGGTGTCGGTGAAGGTTTCGCCCATGCGCTCCCGGGCGACTCGAGAAACAGGTTGGCGGAAACCAAGCCACTTACCTGCGTACTGCTCATAAGACTGAGTGTCATGTCGCTCGGTGCTATGGCCGAACGGCAGGATGAAGTCCGCATAAATCGCAGTCTCACTCCAGGTTGGAGTCATGGCCACGTGACACCCAACGAGGTCTTCGTCAGAGAGCGCTTCAATCCAACTGAAGCCATCGGGATTTGTCCAGACAGGGTTGTAAACCCGAGAGAAGTAGGTATCCACTTTGCCGCGACCATCTTTAAGAAAGTGCGGCAACAAGATGGAGAGCTCGTTCGTAGAGAGAGGGAACTCTGCAGGCCACAACAATTCATTCCACGAATCATGGCCGCCAGGCATATTGGGACCGTGCGGAATCAATTTGTTCCAGCCGTTCGGGCTTGTGCCACCTTTTTGGCCGATGCTGCCGGTAAGGACGGTGAGGAAGAACAGTGCACGAGCAACTGCCCAACCACCGAGATTTCCGGCACTTGCCGCCCGCCAAGTGTGCGCGGCCAACTTGCCATCGGCCCCTGCCACAATCTTGGCAACCTTTTCAATTTGGCTGGCAGGCACGCGGCATTCCTCTGCGGCAAATTCAAATGTGTATTTTTGGTAGTCCTCGGTTAACGCCTTTTTGAATGCCTCGAAATCACCTGCAGGCTGATCTGGGTGCAGGTTTGCCATGTAGACCTGCCAATTCACCCAGCGTTTAATGTAATCCCACGCAACCTGATCGGTGCGAAGAATGTATGCGGCAATAGCAAGCAGCATGGCAGCCTCACTGCCGGGCCAAGGTGACACCCATTCATCCGCATGAGCAGCTGTGTTGGACAAGCGTGGATCGACCACAACCAACTTCGCTCCACCCCTGACTTTGGCATCCATGATGCGCTGGGCGTGTGGGTTGAAGTAGTGGCCAGCCTCTAGGTGGCTGGAGAGTAAAAGAATTACTTTGGCGTTGGCATGATCGGGTGAAGGCCTGTCATAGCCACCCCACATGGAGTATCCAAAACGAGCACCAGCGGAGCAGATATTCGTGTGGGTGTTATTCCCGTCAACTCCCCATGTGAGCAATACGCGCTCAATGAAGCCATCTTCACCATGGCGACCAACGTGATACATGACCTCATTGCGCCGGTCTTCCTGGATGGCCTTACGAATACGTCCAGCGATCGTATCCATGGCGTCATCCCATGAGACGCGTTCAAATTGTGCACTTCCGCGAGGACCTGTGCGCTTGAGCGGATACAAAATTCGCTCAGGATCAGAAGTTTGATTAATTGTTGCTGGACCCTTGGCGCAGTTACGACCACGCGAACCCGGGTGTGCTGGGTTGCCCTCGATTTTGACAACTTCCTTCGTTTCTTTGTCAACATAGGCCAATAAACCGCACGCTGATTCACAGTTGAAGCAAGTGGTAGGTACCAACATGTAGTTGCGTGCAACTTTGCGCGGGTGATCCTTGGCGCTATACATGACAACGTCATCCCAGGTCTCCACCGGCGGGTAATTGGACAACGTTTCCCGCACTCGCAAACCAAAGTGCTCAGGGGCATCTGGTCCCACTGGTGTGGCGGCCGGACCGTGTGGCGCCGGGGTCTCACGTGGCTTCATGTCAGCTCATTTCTTTGTATTGTCAACCGAAAATTAGGAGAGAGGAGGATCCTGCGCTGCCTTCACAAAAACTTTTTCGTGGAAGACCAGACTCACCTGCACTACGAGCCCGGCAATAATCGCCCAAAGCGCAGCCCCTGTTCCTATAGAGATAAACGCAAGTGCTGCTGCCACCAAACTCAAACCTACTGAGCCCAGGTAGAACTGCCGTGAGTATCGACCGTGCGTGATTGAGTGCGCTGCCACCTGCGCATTGCGAGTGGGGTGAGTGCCACCAAACTCGACAAGGGTGATCAACAGATGCGCGGCTATGCCGGCTATCAATGCCCACGTAAGCCATGTCACGGTGGCATCCTCTGGAGCAAAAATCGCGGAGACAATAAGAAGCGCACCAGAACCAACCATCACCGCCTGAGCCTGCAAATGCCAGAAAAGCACCGGTGACTGCCAAAGGTCACGGCCTTCAGCCTGCCCAAAGAGGAATGCCGTGTAACCCGCAACCATGATCGCCGCAGGAATTGCCGGCCACGCCAAAATGTCGATTGCGCCAGTGAAATCACCGAGGCCGAGCCAGGTTGCAGCTCCAGCAAGGAACCACAATCCACCGACAGCTGCGCCAAGGGTGAGGAATATTCCACCGAGCGCCAACCAAGACTTCTTATTGATTTTGCGTGGGTCAAGAAGGAACAGGAACCGATCAGGTCGTTTCAAGTCCCAGATCAACAGCGCCGCTGTTATAGCTAGGAAGAGTTCAGAAATGAATGGCGCAACGGTCGTTACAAACTCTGTGCGATCCGGTGTAAATAACACCAAGAGTGCGGCCACCAACAGTGCTCCGGCAGAAATCGATTTGGTCCACAGGTAGGTCCAGACTTTCCAACCCCAAGGCCGAGGATGCGAAGTGTTGAGTGTTAGGCGCGCCTTTGTGAGCGGATCACCGGGTAATTCTGCGGCCGTTTCCAATCTCAGCACATCGGCTTCCGCCCATAAATATGTTCCATCAACGGGTGCCGCGAGTGGGTCAAGCACGGTTTGATCAGCACCGACGTAATACACATTGGGCCTGGTGCCCTGTTCCGGAGTGCGAACATTGATGGGCTCGATGCTCAAGAATTTGCTAATCCCACTGGAAGGATCATCGATATCCCCCACCCAGATGGACTCTGTTGGACATACCTGTACGCATGCGGGCTCAAGACCCTGGTCAATGCGGTGCGCACAAAAATTGCACTTGGCAGCCGTGTGAGTGTTTTCATCGATGTAGATAGCGTCGTAGGGGCACGCCTGCATGCACATCTTGCAGCCAATGCAGTTTTCGTTATCGAAATCAACAATGCCGTCGTCGCGGATGAATAGCGCAGTGGTTGGACACGCTTTCACGCACGGAGCATCAGTGCAGTGATTGCATCGCATGACACCCATCTCGCGCGTTGTGGTGGGGTACTCGCCCTTGTCCACATATTTCACCCAAGTTCGGAACTGGCCTACGGGCACATCATGTTCGATTTTACACGCCACCGTGCAAGCGTGGCAACCAATACACGTGCGCTGATCTATTGCAAAGCCGTAACGCAATGTGTCACTTCTTTCTAATGTAAAACTTCAGGACTCCGCCGTCTTCAGATGACTCCACGAGTTCATTACCAGTTTGGGTAACCCAGGCTGGAATATCTGAGCGAGCACCAGCATCGGTGGCCTCGAGATACATGATCTGTCCCTCTGCCATGCCTTTCGCTGCTTTAGCTGTGAGTAGAACAGGCATAGGGCAACTTTGATTCTTTGCATCTACTTCAACGTCGAATTCCACTGTTTCCTCCATCATCTCTTATTCGATTAGTAGTTAAATAAACAAACTGACTTGGGACTTGGCCATCATTTGAAGCGCTGTCGCTGCACCAACGGGCGCGCCTAGGTTAGGGCGCATCTGCTCGGGTTTAATGCCCAGTAGATCCATTGTCATCTGACAAGGCCACATGTTCACTCCCATGTCCAGACAAATATCGAATAAATCTTCTGGTGGCATGAGGTTTCCCTTTTTTGCGACCTTGCGCATCATGCGCCTGCCCGCTCCACCCATATTCATCTTGGACAATTTTGCTCCTTGGAAACCTGGAGCATTCATACCCGCGAGCATTTTTGTCATCGCGTCTTTACCTGTAATTCGCACATCCTCTTTGACCAGCGGGAATAGGCCCCAAAATGTGAAGAAGACCGTGACGTTCATGCCCGTGGCTGCCGCGGTCGAACTCAAAATCATGGTGGGCCACAGCTTGTCCAAATCCCCACTAAAAGCAATGATGGTCATACTTTCTTGTTCGTCACTCATAGGTTTTCCCTCGATTCAGATCCATTAAAAAGTGCACTGTCTTCACGTTAGACGCCGCAGAGTCTCTCGGCAAGGGTAATGGCAAAAATTATTTAAATTTGATTAAAACGGCTCAAAGCCTCAAAATTTGTATTAGCGTTTGCGCATATAACAATAAATCGATGGCCACTATTCTCCACTTGATCAATAGGAAATTGATCGTGAGCTTGGTGATCATCTGTCATGAGACTCGGGAGAATCATGAGTGAAGTAACGTCAATTAGTGCTGCAGATCTATACGCTGAAATCGGGCGTGGAAGTGTCCCCTACATCCTTGATGTTCGAAATCAGGATGAGTTTGCCGCGTGGCAGGTTGAAGGCCCCGCACCTGTTGCGACCAATAATGTTCCTATCTGGCTTGCGGTCGAAGACGTCGAGAACCTTGCACAAGAAATCCCCGAGAATTCCGTCGTTGTATGCGCCCACGGTAATGGCAGCGCAATGTTGATTGAGATGTTGAAGGACGAGGGTCGACATGTCCGCAACCTTGAAGGCGGTACCGCGGCATGGGCCGAACTCGTGATTCCCAAGGAATTGCCCGGCATGCCCGACGGCGTTCTCGGTTGGCAAATCCAACGCCCATCCAAAGCCTGTATTTCCTATGTCTTTGGCAGCGACGGCGGCAATGCAGTCGTGGTTGATCCTGCTCGATTCCCTGAGCCCTATGAATCACTTGCTGCAGCCCACAGCATGACCATCACTCATGTACTTGATACCCATGTGCACGCCGACCATATTTCAGGTGGACCTGACCTGGCAATGCGAACAGGTGCCAGCTATCACCTTCCCGTGGAAGATGCTGGTCCCAAGGTCCCGTGGCCCAATGAGCCGCTGGCAGATGGTCAAGAAATCGACCTTGGCACGACTAAAGTGCACGCATTCGCCATCAGAATGCCAGGGCATACTCCTGGAACCACCTGCTTGCACCTGCCAGGCGTATTCCTTCTCACCGGCGACACTGTCTTTGTTCGAGGGGTCGGCCGGCCCGATCTCACGGGGAAAGCCGACGAATTGGCCAAAGAACTATTCCATACAGTCCACGATCGCCTGCAACCATTAGATCCGAACACCATGATCCTGCCCGCCCATTGGTCCACTGAGGCCGAAATTGGCGCAGATGGACTCGTCGCCACCACATTGGCGCACATATTTGAATCCACATTAATGAACGAGGATGATATGGAGACTTTTGTCCAAGAAATCGTCGGAACTCTGCCCAGTGCCCCAGACACCTACGACACTATCCGGGCCGTCAATGCAGGCAAAGTTGTCAGCGCTGAAGAAATAGAATTTCTTGAGATTGGCAAAAACCAATGTGCCGCATCCACCACTGTCGGATAGTCTGATTTCTCATGGACCGCGAACTGCAAATTGAAATTCACGAACTGCATGCACGACTGTGCAAAGCAATTGCTGACCCTAAGCGCCTTTTGATTATCACGGAACTGCGTGGCGGACCATTGACAGTCAACGAGTTAGCACTGGCACTAGAACTCAGCCAGTCAAATACGAGCCAACACCTTGCCGTGCTGCGTGATCGTGGAATAGTTCAAGTTGAACGCGACGGACTCAATGCGATTTATTCGTTGCGCAGCAAGAAGGTCCTTCGGGCCATTGACCTTCTGCGGGAGTTCATGGCTGAAGAACTAGGCGAGTCATCCAAATTACAAAGGGCTGCGGGCAAGATGCCCGCAGCCACTTCGCGTCGATAACTAAAACGTCACGCTATGCGCGACGCGTGAACTTCCGCTTCCCGTACAGCACCCTGTAATTGGGTTCCAGCTGCCGTCAATTGACCATTCCACTCATTTGCGCGCACACACCACATCACTTCTTCTTGGGCCTGCTCGAGTTGTTCGCGTAAGTTTGCTGGCCCCTGCCCATTGAGTCGCGAGAGAACTCGATCTGATGCAGCCACCCATTGTTCGGCAAAAGTGAGATGGTCAATTTCCTTGGCCAGTTGCTTAATCTCAGCACCAGGATGTGACTGAGTGGGTTCAACACCTTTCACTAATTCCTCGGCGCGATCCACTGCCGCCAGAAGTTCATCGCGGACCACCGCATGAATGTGTGATTTTCGTATTGCCTTTCGAAGGCTCTCGCAGCGGGCTCTGGCGTCATTGCGGGCGGCAAAGAAGCGATCTTCGCTCCGATGCGGCTTATGCTTGGCCTCCGCGCGGGTGAGTCGACTGGTTTCGTAATTGCTCATGGCATTCCCTTTCCAGTAGTTCCTTCACTAGAAACATCATCCATCAATTTCGCACAGAATGCAGCGTTCCTCGCAGTATTTCGAAAAGTTTTTCGCCCCAAGCTGCTACGGCATTGCTGAGAGCCCGCCATCCACCACAAGCTCTTGGCCTGTCATGAACGTGGATGCATCACTTGCAAGGAATAGAGCGGCATCAGCGATTTCCTCAGCGCGACCCCAACGAGCCATGGGGACTCTGGAGAGCGCCCCCTGTTCGGACTCTTTAGTAGTGCGTAGGAAGTCCGTCAGGTCAGTCTCAATCCAACCGGGCACGAGGGAATTAACCCGCACACCTTGACCGGCCAGTTCCACTGCCAAACTGCGGGAGAAGCTGATCAAGGCCGCCTTCGCTGCACCGTAATGAGACATGAATGGGGAGCCGCGAAGTCCCGCGACGGAAGACACATTGATGACGGAGCCATTGCCAGAGTTGACCAGCCGTGGAATTAACGCCTGAGTGATTGCGACAATCGAGTCAAGATTCAGGTTCATAGTTTTACGCCAGCCTGAAAGGCGCATTTTCTCGGTGGAACTCATGAACGAGTTTCCACCAGCGTTGTTCACCAAAATATTGAGTGAATCAAAATCCAATTCTTGAGACAACTTCTCTGCAGCATCCTCGGTGGCAAGGTCCATGACTATTACTTGACTGGTGCCGCCTAATGCATCGATCTCAGCCTTGACCTCCGCCAAAAGTTCCGCGTTTCGAGCAACCAATGCGACTGAGGCACCCTCACGGGCAAGTGACACGGCAATCGCACGACCAATACCGCGCGATGCTCCGGTCACAACTGCGGTTCGGCCAGCTAATGAATATTTAGTCACAGGTTCTCCAATGCGCATGAAGGGAATATTAATTATGAAACTCGGGGATAAATCTAGCGAGAAATCCGGGGTCTTACATGCCAATGTGCAGGAGTGAGTGAATTGCAGTAGATTTTTACATCATGAACTCTCCCCTGCGCGTAGGACTATTGGCCTACGGAGCCATTGGCCACGAACACAATCAGGCAGTTGCCGCCACACAGGGTCTGACCCTCACGGCCGTCTGCGATACAAATCCAGAGAGAATTGCCGCCGCCCAAGAGTTGGCTCCAGAAATAGCATCTTTCGGCGACGCAACGCTCATGCTTGACTCAGGTCTGATTGACATTGTGGTGATTTCAACTCCGCCCAATAGTCACTATTCATGGGCCCGAGAGGCACTTCAGCGCGGAATTCACGTTGTGCTGGAAAAACCCATGGCCCTGACCGCAGCCGAATGCGATGAACTCATTGCACTCGCAGCCGAGAAGAACCTCACTCTGGTGGTCTATCAAAACCGGCGCTTTGATCGGGACTTTGTCACCATGCGACGTTTGATTGAGAGTGGCGCAATTGGTGAGCCTTTTGCCTATGAATCATTCGTTGGCGGCTACTCGCGTCCCTGTGACTATTGGCATTCCATGTCTGATGTCTCCGGTGGAGCAATTTTTGACTGGGGCTCGCACTACCTTGATCAAATCTTGAACCTTTTTCCCCAAAAAGTCGCGCACGTCTCGGGAGTCAATCACAAGCGCCACTGGCATCACGTGACCAATGCCGACCATGCTGAGGTGCGCCTGACATTTGACAATGGCACGACCGCAATATTTGTAAATTCAGACCTCGCCGCAGCACGCAGACCCAAGTTCTACGTCCTGGGCACTCACGGCGCAATCATCGGGGAATGGGACCTTGCAGCCGAGCCCGCAGTAGCTGACCTTCCCGCACAAATATTCGTGTATAAAGACGATGGCCATCGCGCGCAAGTCGAACTTGATGACGTAACCCCCTACCTCTTTCACCAGGAACTTGCCGCATATTTACTTGATGGCACTCCCATGCAGGTCAGTGCACTGGGATCACGTGATGTCGTGGCCTTGATGGAAGCGGCCGAAACATCTGCACTGCGCAATGGAATGCCCGAAGTCCCTCGACTCCTTGCGCGATAAAGAACTATTCTCTTCACATGACTTTTCACATGGAAGTGGACACATCTCCCGTTCGGTGGGGCTTCATCGGCGTCGGAATGCTCGCGCAGCGAGCTACAGCAGCCGCAGTTCACGAAGGCGAAGGCATAGAACTATTCGCGGCTGCCGCCCGAGATGCTCAGCGCGCCGCAACGATTAACCCGGGGAAAGTTCACGCGACCTATGACGATCTTCTCAGTGATCCTGAAGTCGATGCCGTTTACATTTCATTGAACAACGACGCACACTTTCCATATATTGAAGCATCCCTCCATGCGGGCAAACATGTCCTCTGCGAGAAGCCAATGACCATGAGTGCGGCCGATACAACTCAGGCTTACGCCTTAGCTGAAGAACGCGGACTACTGCTGTCTGAGGCGACCTGGTCATTATGGAGTCCGCGCATGCGTCGCATAAATCAACTTGTCGCCCAAGGTGCGGTCGGTTCACCGAGAAATTATCTCTCCACCTTCACTTTTTCAGGTATACCCGAAGACAACTATCGTCTTGCTCCTGAACAAGGCGGTGGGGCGCTTTTCGATGTTGGCATCTATCCACTCCATGGAATTGTTGCTCTCCTACCTGAAGAAACTCTTTATTCGGTCACGAGTGCGAGCGCCGACAACGCTGGATATCGAGTCGATATGACCACAAAGGCGCAAATTTCCTGGGAAACACCTGATGGCAATAGAGGCTCAGGTGCGATTGTCGCCTCATTCGACATGCATCCCTCTCAAAGGTTCATGATCAAGGGAACTGATGGTGAAATCTCCATCCCCGACGATCAATCATTCACGCAATGGCATGAAGCGGGTGACTTGATTGTCAATGGCGCCGTTGAGTCATTTCCCGCGGTCAATCCCTATCGCCTCATGTTCGAGCAATTCAGCAAGTGCATCAGGAACCAAGGTGGCTGGGTACCGGGACCATGGCAATCCATCCGGGTTGCCGAGATCGTTGAGGAAATTCAAGCCCGAGCGAACTAACTTAGACGGAGTAAGCCTGCTTGCGAACCTGTTGGTAACGCTCACGAATTTCAGGTACGGCAATGGGGTCAACGCGGTGGGTGATCCCCGGATTCAAACTGTCCCACACGGGCGGAGAATCAAATTCAGACAAAGCCCATGCTGCCTGCCGAGCAGCACCGTCCGCAACATATTCTCCCGCTGGAGGAACTTCGACCGGTGCATCAAACATGGTTGCGGCAACATCAAGAACTGCAGAGTTCGCCGCCGCGCCACCGATCACAATTACGCGATTAACGCCAACTCCAAGGTTGGTAAGAGCCTGGACTGCATCAGATAACCCGCCAAACATTCCCTCAATGGCACTGCGAGCAATATTTTCGGCGGTCATATTTTCTCGGGTCATTCCATGAAGTGATCCGCGGGCGTGCGGCAGGTTTGGAGTTCGCTCACCATCGAGATACGGCAAGAAAGTCAAGCCACCAGATCCCGGTTTCGCAGCACGAGCCAGGCGGGCAAACTCGTCAAAATCAACACGAAGCAATTGCGCGGTCGCACTGAGAATTCGCGCTGCATTCAACGTGCATACCAGCGGTAGGAAGTTCCCCGTTGCATCGGCAAAACCTGCAACCAAGCCGCTGGAATCCGCAGTCCCTTGGAGTGAGCCGGCATACGCCGTTCCAGATGTTCCCAATGACACCACCACATCACCCGGCTGCACTCCCAACGCCAACGCTGCCCCCATGTTGTCACCGGTGCCCGGCGCAATAGCTATCGGACTGGAACCAAAAAGCTCTGAGTAACCAACTATTTCAGCCGGTGCTGCCACACGCGGCACATCTAGTTCATGGCCAAGCGCCATTTCAACAAGGTCCTGACGGTAAGCGCCTTCACGAGGTGACCAATAACCCGTTCCGCTGGCATCACCGCGATCTGTGATGAACTCACTGGGCTTGCCCGCAAGCAACCAAGTCAAATAATCATGCGGTAGAACCACTGTTTCAGTTTTCGCGGCATTTTCAGGTTCGTGCTCGGCCATCCAGCGCAATTTGCTCACAGTGAATGCGGCCAAAGGAACGCTTCCCACTGCCTGCGCCCATTTATCCGCACCACCGAGATCTGTGACCAAATCCAAAGCCGCCTGAGCAGATCGAGTGTCGTTCCACAACAGCGCCGGGCGCACTACCTCCGCCTGAGCATCCAACGCAACCATTCCGTGCTGCTGCGCTGATATTGAAATCGCCGAAACGCCGTCGAGAACATCTGGTGCGATTGAACCTAGTGCTTGCCACCAAATCTCGGGGTCAATCTCAGTACCATCGGGATGCGGAGCTTTTGCCTCGCGAATCAGTTCACCCGTTTCACAATCGCGAACAACAATCTTCACAGATTGCGTGGATGAATCAACACCTGCGACAAGTTGTTTGTTCATGACACGCGAACAATAACCTTGAGGTCCTCCGGGTGTTTGCGCGCATGGCCCAGCGCGTTCTCAACGTTGCCTAGGTCATAGCTCGCACTGACGAGATCAGAGATAATCACGGCACCACTAGATACCAGCCCAATTGCCGTGGGATAGGTGTGTGCGTACCTGAAAGTTCCCGTCAGCCACAACTCCCTGCCCTGAATCACATCAACAGGCACGGTCACATTTCCATCGGCAGCCATGCCCACCAGCACCACCACCGAGGCAGGTGCCGCAGCCCTAATTGCCGTGTTGATGGCATGGACATTCCCGCTGCATTCGATGACAGCTGTGAAGGATTTTTCAGTCAAAGCTTGGTCAACTCCCGACCTGTGAATGGTAAATCCCATCGCCGCAGCAGCCTTTAACCGCTCGAGATTGACATCGGTCACGGTTACTTCAATGGCACCACTTGCTCGTGCAACCTTGGCACACATAAGCCCCACCGGTCCGGCTCCTGTTACCAGAACACGTGAACCGGGGGCAATCTTTGCCTTCTTGCATGCCCACACACCGACAGACAACGGTTCGATCAGGGCTGCTTCATCAAAAGACATGGAGTCTGGAACTCGATGAGCAAAGTTCTCATCAATCACCACGAATTGTGCGAACGCACCGTCCACAGGCGGCGTGGCAAAGAATTGAACCTCTGGGCATAAGTTGTAACGACCCATTCGACATTCATAACAATGACCACAGGGAACTCCCGGCTCAATTGCCACGCGGTCGCCCACCGATACAGAAGTGACATCAGACCCAATTGCCGTGACCACCCCAGAAGCTTCATGACCGAGAACAAGGTCACTCTCAACAACATAAGGCCCGATGCGACCGTGCTCCCAATAATGAATATCTGAGCCACACACACCGACTGATTTGACAGCGATTTGGACCTGATGGGAATTGGGCAGGGGTGCTTCAACTGTTCGCGTCTCAACCGCCAGATCTGCGGTCAGCACGCTTATTTTGTTATGTGCCATGTTGCACCTTAATTCACAACCCTATGAATGAAACTGCAGGGAGCCTTAAAATTTGTAACGCCTTATATCTAATTGGCTCATTGACAAAAAATGCAGCGGCTCTTGATAAAGCATGAAGATCCGCCCCGCTTCTTTGTCTTGCGAGATTACTCGCGCTCTGATCCAGCGACCTGAGCCTCAGGCATTTCAGAGTCAGCCCGGGTCAGCATCCACACGATGACCGCAATGACTGCACCCGCTAACGGAGCAAGGATGAATAACCAGACCTGCGACAGTGCTGTGCCACCTTCAAATAGTGCAGGACCGAATGAACGAGCTGGGTTCACCGAGGTTCCCGTCAATGGAATGCCTACAAGGTGCACGAGAGTCAAAGTAAAGCCAATGGCCAGACCCGCAAACCCAGGTGCTGCAACTCGCTCAGTGACAAGCAAGATCACGAGCACAAAAGCTGCCGTCAAGAGTGCTTCAAGCACAAATGCACCCGTCATATTGATGGCCCCATTGTCATAGGAGTTTGTGCCAAGTGCACCGGTGTAATCCGTTACTCCGAAAGATGACACGAACAGCTTGAGCATCGCTCCTGCCGCAATAGCACCTAGGAATTGGACGATCCAATATCCGATCGCCTCCGAGGCCGGCAGCCTGCGCCCCAGCAACATGGCCAAAGTCACGGCGGGATTGACGTGCGCACCACTCACAGGACCAAATGCATAGGCAATGCCCAGAAGTACCAAACCGAAGGCCATTGCCACACCGACAACTCCGGATCCGGGTCCTGCGCCGTTGTCCCCAACAATTGCGGAGATGCCAAATATCGCAGTACCGACCGCGAGAAACACCAACAGGAATGTGCCGACAAACTCTGCAGCCAGTGCGCGTGCATACCTACTTTGCATAATTTCCTCCTCAGGAAAGTCATGTGACACTTCTGAGATTAGATTTTCCCGAGACCATTTCCTGGCAACACGCCCAAAAAAATAGGACACTTCACCCCAGTGAGAATCTGGGGCGGAACCCAAAGTCGGGTAATTCGAAATCCATTGCCTTGAGTGCGTTGAGGCGGTCAGTGCACAATGTGGACATGGATGAAGCAAAAAAGGTACGCGCAAAAGCAGATGCGGAACATGCGGGCAAGGACTTGGGCAAGGCAGTTGGCGTAACAGCTGAGGTTCTCGCTCACGGCCTTGAAGGGACCGTCAAAGGCTTAGCCGATGGTATTGAATCTGTTCACACGGAGAGGTCAGACTCTAAAGAGTGAGAAGCTGGCTCATTAATCAATGTGTACGACCGATTAGTGTTATTGGTCAGTGTGACCGGTCAGTATGGTGGTGAACAAGATGCCAGCCATCGCTTTCCTTGCGAAAGATATTGGTCGCTCGGTGCTCGAGATTTACATTCTCTCCATCAATAACGTGATTGATTCCGTGTTCAATGCAGGCGGTGTAACCAATGTTTCCTCCATCGACAATATGAACATCTGATACTTCGATAGCGCCCTGCAAATTCATGGCAGCTGACGCATTGAATGCATCGACGATGGCGGCTCTACCTGAAACAAATCCGCCAAACGGACCACCGTAGGTGACATCCTCAGCACTTGACCAAACGGCCAAAATTGGATCAGCCTCTCCAGTCAGCATCACATTCAATGCTGAATACAGATCTTCATGTGCTTGGGCTAATGAGTCGCTCATGTGTCCTCTTCCATTGACAATAAATATGTAACTAACTGTACACATGTATATACCTGTGTGCCGTGATTCGCGGCCAGTTAACCATAGACCGAAACCGTGCTGAGTATTTTGGAGAAAGTCTAAATATTGACAATGTCCAAAATAGCCCTAGACTTTGGCGCATGCATTCCGATCAATTGCTCCGCGAACATGGGGTACAGGTCACGGCCCAGCGAATTGCCGTGATGAACGCGATAACTGATCACAAGCACATCAGCGCTGATGCTGTCGCGACCGCTGTTCGCGCTGATATCGGGTCCATTTCTCGCCAGTCCGTCTATGACACCCTGGCATTGCTGGTGTCTGAAGGTCTAGTGCGAAAAATTCAGCCTGTCGGATCCCCTGCCCTCTTCGAGCGCGAATTAGATGACAACCATCATCACATTATTTGTCGCGATTGCGGTCACCTCGCTGATGTTGAGTGCGCGGTGGGCAATGCTCCCTGCCTGACGGCATCAGACGATCATGGTTTTGAGATCGACGAAGCCGACGTTGCCTACTTAGGGCGATGCCCAACATGCCAAAAAGTTTCAAGAAATTAGATCAACACCACATATATATAGGAGAGAAAATGACGACAGAAGCTAAATGCCCGGTAACCGGTGGCGGCACCTGGCAACCAATCGCAGGAACCACAAATCATGACTGGTGGCCAAATCAACTCAACCTAAAACTCTTGCAACTCAACGCTCCCGCGGCAAATCCCATGGGCGAGGATTTTGATTACGCGAAAGAATTTAACTCACTCGACTTGAATGCGGTCAAGGCGGATCTGACAGCACTGATGACAGATTCACAGGAATGGTGGCCCGCCGACTATGGCCACTACGGTCCCTTCTTCATTCGCATGGCTTGGCATAGTGCTGGCACCTACCGCACAACCGATGGTCGTGGTGGCGGCGGCGCTGGCATGCAGCGTTTCGCTCCCCTGAACAGCTGGCCAGACAACGTCAACTTGGACAAGGCACGTCGCCTATTGTGGCCAATCAAGCAGAAATACGGCAAGAAACTTTCCTGGGCAGATCTGTTCCTACTCACCGGAAACGTGGCCATGGAGTCCATGGGCTTGAAAATGTTTGGGTTCGGTGGAGGCCGCGAGGATGTGTGGGAACCAGATGATGTCACCTACTGGGGTTCCGAGGAAGCCTGGCTAGACGATGAACGCTATTCAGGTGATCGCGAGCTGGAGAATCCACTCGCTGCTGTGCAAATGGGACTTATTTATGTCAACCCCGAAGGTCCCAATGGCAAAGCTGATCCACTCGCATCGGCCCGCGATATTCGCGAAACTTTTGCCCGTATGGCCATGAACGATGAAGAAACAGTGGCACTCGTTGCCGGCGGCCACACATTTGGCAAGACACACGGAGCGGGAGATCCTGACAAGTATGTTGGTCCAGAGCCTGAAGGTGCTCCTATTGAGCAAATGGGCCTGGGATGGAAGAACAGCTTCGGCACCGGCAACGCGGAGTACACGATTTCCAGTGGCCTTGAGGGTGCTTGGACTCCAACACCCATTACTTGGGACAACAGTTACTTTGAAACACTGTTCAAGTACGAATGGCAACTGGTCAAGAGCCCTGCCGGTGCGCAGCAATGGATCCCAACGGATCCAGCAGCCGCCGAAACCGTGCCAGATGCCCATGTCGCCGGTAAGACACACGCTCCCATGATGTCTACTGCCGACTTGGCACTTCGCATGGATCCGATCTACGAACCGATCTCTCGCAGGTTCTATGAAAATCCTGCGGAATTCGCAGATGTATTTGCGCGAGCATGGTTTAAGTTGTTGCACCGCGACATGGGTCCACGTAGTCGTTACCTCGGCCCTGACGTGCCAGCAGAGGTCCTGATCTGGCAAGACCCCGTTCCCGCCTTGGATCATCCCGTGGTTGACGCTGCAGATATCGATGCACTGAAGTCAAAACTTCTGGCTTCAGGCCTATCGGTTTCTGAACTCGTTGCGACCGCATGGGCATCTGCCTCCACATTCCGTGGAACAGACAAGCGCGGTGGCGCCAATGGAGCGCGCATTCGCTTTGCCCCCCAGACTTCATGGGAAGCCAACGATCCTGATCAACTGGCCAAGGCACTCAAAGCAATTGAGGCAATCCAGCAGGAGTTCAATGGATCCGCATCGGGTGGCAAAAAGGTCTCAATCGCAGACCTGATTGTTCTCGGCGGTAACGCAGCAATTGAGCAGGCTGCGAAGAACGCGGGCCTGAGTATCTCCGTTCCGTTCACACCAGGTCGCACGGATGCCCTAGAAGCACAAACGGATGCCGCCTCGTTCGAGGTCCTCGAGCCCAAAGCGGACGGATTCCGCAACTACCTTGGCAAAGGGCTGAGCGCTCCTGCCGAGGCGCTGTTGCTTGAAAAAGCAAGCTTGCTCAATCTCACAGCTCCCGAAATGACGGTGTTGGTTGGTGGCATGCGTGCGCTCAACGCGAATACCAAGCAGTCCCCACTCGGGGTCCTGACCAACAATCCTGAAACCCTTACAAATGATTTCTTTGTCAACCTCGTTGACATGGGAACCACGTGGGAGCCAACAGATGACACCGCGGAGTTGTTTGAAGGCCGGGATCGCGCAACCGGCGACCTGAAGTGGACAGCAACTCGAGTTGACCTCGCTTTTGGTTCCAACTCGCAACTTCGTGCACTTTCTGAGGTCTATGCCTCAGATGATGCAAAGGAGAAGTTTGCTAACGATTTTGTTGCAGCGTGGAACAAGGTCATGAACGCGGATCGATTTGATCTCAAGAAATAGTTAATTCAAGCGATTAAGGCCCGAGGAGCACATGCACCTCGGGCCTTAACTTGTGCGTGCAGAATCTATTTGGGAATCTCCGCGATCCTCGCCCGCGCCATGTCCTGCAAAAGTTTCTTGTCAACTTTCCAGTCAACCGGCACCTGAAAGGTCTTCTTTTTGACCACATAACCCTCAAGCCTCGGCCGAAATGCATCCAAAACATCGGTGCTCACCGGTGCAATGATTATGTGATTGGTCGCCACTGATGCCCCAAAAACATATTGATCTCGCACCCGGATCATTGGCTGGTTCCAAGCAATGACCAACTCCGCCTTGGGGAATTTGCTCGTGATGGCTGCAAAGATCTCCTTGAGAGTCTGCTGTTTAATCGGATCAAGTGGTGCAAGGAATTCCTCAAAGTTGTCATACCTTCGGGCACTTTTCGACCCTCTGCAATAGAGCACCAAGGCATTTGCGTGGGCCTGGCTGAAACCATGATTCTCTCTGAGATAGGCAATCTGCTCCGGATACTTCCAATCAGAAATGTCCGACATCTGGTCAAACCAATGAGACATGGGAAGCCCGTGCTTCTTTTCAATCGCCGGAAAATATGACGAGCGATCAGGGTTGGTTGACGCCACCCCCAGATAATAATGAGCAATGTCCGGTTGATCCCACATGCAACCCCGATGGTGACTTTGCCGCTACGCTCAAGCCTCGTGAACCAGGAATATATTTCCCTCGCAGTCATTGCAGCAATTGCCGCATTTGTTCCCCTACTGATCGGGCTCTTCCGCATCAAGGTGGCCGAGGTTGTCCTCCTCCTTGGCGCCGGCATCGTATTCGGCCCAGAAGTTCTCGGGTGGATTCAACCCGAAGGTTCCATCGAACTCTTGAGCGAATTGGGCCTTGGGTTGCTTTTCTTCTTGGCGGGCCTTGAACTTGAACAACGGGCTATCCTGGGCCAAAGTGGGAAACTGGCCGCCATTGGATGGGTACTCTCACTTGTTGTCGCACTCATCGCTGCTCTGATCATGACCGAAACTGGCAAGGTGGAAGACACAGTGGCTGTTGCGATCGCGCTGTCCTCGACTGCCCTCGGAACTTTGTTGCCAATGCTGCGCGACAGGGGTGAGTTGAGCACCAAGTTTGGAACGTTCTTCATGGGAGCAGGGGCGTGGGGCGAATTTGGGCCGATTATCGCCATCGCGGTCCTGCTTGGGACCAAGTCCTCATTCGCCGCGATTATCAGCCTGCTCGTGTTCGGTCTAATTGCGTTACTGCTTGCTGTCATTGGAAATCGGCTTGCCACCGACCGGGTGCGTAATATTTTCGAACGGGGCCATAACACCAGTTCACAAACAGCTCTCCGATTTGCCTTGCTCCTGATCATTGTTCTACTAACCATCGCTAGCGAATTTGGATTGGACGCAGTATTGGGTGCATTCATCGCCGGCGTTATCGTGCGGCGATTCGCGCCGCCATCGGAGGAATCCAAGTTGAGTGTACGCATTGAATCAATTGGTTTTGGATTCATGATTCCGCTATTTTTTGTCGTTTCTGGGGCGAACCTGGACATTGCTTCGATCATTGCGAATCCATTCCCCATGATCCGATTCTTTATCTATATTTTCCTTGCCCGAGGAGTTGTTCAGTTCATTCTCTACCGCAGAGCACTACCAGACCCGAGGGAAAGGGCTCGTTTCTCACTGTATGTTGCAACGGGACTTCCTATCATTGTTGCCGTCACTGGAATCGAAGTTGCCAATGGTTACATGACCACGGCGAATGCCGCTGCACTCGTTGGTGCGGGAGCACTGACTGTTCTCGTATTCCCTCTTGTGGGCAACGCGTTGACCAAAAGTTCCAAGGACCCACAACTAAATCCAGTCCCCTAAAAAGAGGCTTGCTACTCCTGAAACAGGTCCGCTAGCTAGGCATGAGCATCTGCATCGCAACTCTAAGGAAGTGAGACGTGTTCATCATGGGATTTATGGGAAATGCACCGCCCTTACGCACCAATTAACCCAGTGGCGATCTAATGGAGGTTGAACACTAATTAGAGTGAGCCTGGCCGTGTAGCCCTTTTCAGATGCTAACCGTTCTTCACTTGAGCGGAGACAAAGCTATCTGGTTCTGCGACTCCTTAGGCCCTCGACAACAAACAGTTAAACGGACTGGGGCTCGAAGTCGGCTACCGTGAGAACAAGTCTCACTATTGTGCTCTCATTTTCACGGTACAAAGACCATGAGCCCTCATAATTGGAACATATCTCATTGAGCAGCGCAGAACCGAGTCCAGAACCCAGGGTTTCACTTGGCCCTTGGCCATTATCTGTGCACAGTAGAGTCACTATTGGTCCATCTGTAATTAACTGAATTCGCATGTCTGATGCAGCACCGTGGCGAATGGCATTGACTGCCATCTCATTAATCACCCGTCTGAGCTGCGCTTCGAGTTCAGCCTGCGAAACTCCTAATGTGCTCCAATCGACTTCATCAGAAATGTCCAAACCTGGGACTTGAATAACGTTAATTGCAAGTTCTGAAATTTCGTTGCGAGTCCATTGACCAAGCCTAATTTCTATATCAGGCAGGGTCTTGCTCACCAAAGATTGAAGTTCCGCGACCGCCTCCTCGCGCCGATCAAGTCGCAAAAGTAGGGAAATAGCCGCAAGTCTTCCTTGTACACTTCGATGGAGAGCCTCCGCCAAATAGCGATCTGTGGCGTCGGCATTCCCCAACACCTCTAATCGAGTGTCTTCTGTTTCCGCTTTGCGTTCCTTCAACGCCGCTGTGTCTATTCCAGACTGCACCAAGAATCCCCGCGTTACTGTGAAGCTGAGGCCAACCACGGCGTAGCGCATTACTGCACCAAATACTCGCAAACCAGATCCAATCGGGAGTTGATAGCGCGGGGCCATCAATGCGATGACGGCATTGGACAAAATGGCCGAAGCAGCAGCAAGGAAAAGCCACATGCCCACAACTCGGAATGCACCCTGGCGTGTCCCCTGGCGGATTCGGACACGTGTCAGCGGAATCGCGATGAGTGCTGGCAAGACAACACTGAGAAGCGTGAGGGCCGGGCCTTCAGAAGCCATCGCGTCGCGGCGAACAAGGTGAAATGCAGGTGCTGAAACCATCCCGATGTAAAGAATCAAATTGATGCTAATTGATGGTGGCTGAGTCCAGAGTCGCCAGCGCGTGGATCGTCGCTCAGCAACAGGTGATTTTCGCGCTGTGCCATGTTGCATGGGCACCGCAGTGACCCCCAACAAGGGAGCCTGTAGGTGGATTTCATCGTGACTGATCTGGACAACACGCAACCCAGCCACTACTTGAATGGGATCTAAAGTGCGACTGACCCGAACCCCACGGGCAATGATCAAGAGGCGACCTGAATCCGTTGTTAGCGTCAAGGAAACGCCACCGTCATAACTCTTTAGGTGCCGAATCCATCGAAAAATCTGTGGCACCACATTCAAGTCCAGAAGTGTGGCTTGCGAGTCTCGTTCCCTTAGAGACTCGTCGGCATGGATGCTGTAGTGGGTCTCCAATGATTGAATTGCCGGAATTAACCCGACCCGCAAGGTGACGGGATGCAGTTTATGAGCAAGTGGCCTCATGACTCGATTTTGAAATCCATCAAGCCGATCTGCCAATACATTAGAACCTTCACCCGAGCCTTTCATGGAAGCCAATAAGCGCACTAGGGGTTCGCCAACATCCCTCTTGATAACACTGCGGTACTCGGTAAACCGGCTGTCTTCAGCTTGCGACAGGAGCTCATTGAGGTGCTCTTCCTGCCGCACCGATTGCGCTAACTCATCCCGCAAGGATTTGGCTTGCCGCCATGCACCCCACGTGCTGAGCAGGACCCATGTGACCCCGACAGAAATACTCACGATCGCGATAAACAGCACTAGTGCCTCAATTGCGGGCGAGATGTTGCTTAACCAGTATTCACACAATGAGTAAAAAAGCCATAATGGTGTGGCCAGCACGATGGCATACTGAAATATTCCCTCAAAAAAAGTCGCAGGCTTTGGGTCCACTTTCGATTGAAGGAAGACCAACAATGCCACGGCCGCCAATGCCGCGAAGTAGGCAACAAGCAGCGTTCCAAGTGTTGTTGGTTCGCCCACAAGTTGGCCAGAGTCGATAGCCAACGTCACGGGCAGAGCAAAGACAAGGAGCAAAAGTCCCGACACGAGGAACTTTCGGCCATTCATGACGTGAATTCTCTTCCACACGGACTTGAGTTCCAATGTCAACACATGACCTCTCAGGTTTGTTGCATCGGATGCGACCCGGTTGGAGCGTTCGCAACCGAATACTTCAAATAGAACAAGATACTGCTCACGCGTGGATTCAATCCTTCCTCACCATCGCGCAAACCGAGGTTCTCAATAATGTTGTGCACCACCGACTCGACGGATCGAGTGGTCAAAGATAGATCAGCAGCGATTTTTTTGTTAGACCAACCACTTGCCATGCGCGCTAAGACATCCAATTGGCGGGGAGTTAGGCCCGCAAGTGGCGTTTCACTCGCCATGGACATTGCCCCGACAAGGGAGTCGTCAACCATAACGCCGCCCTGATTAGCAACCAATAATGCACGGCCCACCTGACCAACATTGGACGCACTGGTTTTGAGCAAATATCCCCAGCCGTCCGCGACGTCTTCGGGGACATCGGGGATCACATTGGGCAACGCAAGGTTCGAAAGGAGAACCACCCCACGAATGCCCGTGGTCCGTCGAATTTCCACTCCCAGGGAAACCCCATTCATGCCGGGGCCGAGATCGATATCAGTGAGCAACACATCAGCATCAAGATTCTTTGCTTCTTTAAGGCACTCCTCAGCTGTGCCAAAGGTTCCAACAACGGTTGCGATCTGGATTTGTGAAACGATGGCACTCGACAGGAGGTCCCGAAATAATGGTTCGTCCTCGACAATAATCACTCGAAGGGGCGCCATATGGCCTGACTTGCTCGGGGAGCTCATAGGTTGAGATTAGAGGATAAGAAATCTGACTCCTACCGTACTTCCACGGTATGAGTCCCTCAATATTCATGGAACACTCCTCATGTGTCCAAAAAAATCGAGGATTTCATCACCTACCTCCGCAGTAATGCCGAATTCAGGGAATTAATGGGCTCAGCGGGGTCAATGGCCGAATGCCTAAATTTGGCCAAAAATCATGGATTCGACCTAACGAGCGAAACGATTCGGGCCGCGCTGCAAATACCCCTCGAGAGCGATGACCTCAGTGATGACGAGTTGGGCTTGGCTTCAGGTGGATTTTCCAACCTCGATTGGTGAGCAAGACCATTGACCAAATTTCTATATTCATACGGGTTGCCTCGTTTTTGCCCTACGGCTAACAAAGACAAACTCGCCCAAAGACGCGATGCTGATCCCTCGGATTCGATCCTTACTAGAGGCACCACTCATGGCAGGGAGCTTGCAGTAAACCGCAGCGAGGGTGTCACGTTCGAAAACCTCATCATTACAGCTGGGTGACGCGAAGCACCTTCCAAGCCACTGCGGCCTCCAGCTCATTCACGGGGGCCATGCGATCACTCATGACGCGGCAAGGCGCCGAAATCAATGGGTTTTGAGATTGACCTAAGGAGCGGTCCGATCCCCGACTAGTTGCCGGTGTCTGTGCTTGTGTTCGCCAGAGCACCCTCAGATCTCACTAGGCCGCCATGCACATGCATCTGCGGGGAGCGCGAGGTTAGAGAAGTAATCCACTTCTCAATTTCAACAATGAGATACAAGGCCACACCCAATGCCAGGATGACAACCCATTGCTGCCATGCAATTGGAGAGGATTGGAAAACATAATTCATAACGGGCAGGTACGTGTATGCGATTTGCAGGGCCACCATGATGAGAACGCCCATGATGAGTAAACGGTTGCTGAGAAACTTCAGTGACATTACGGACCGATTCAATACCCTGCAATTGAAAACATAACCGATTTCCATTGCCACAAACGCATTCACCGTGACTGTGCGTGCCTGATCCAGATCAGACCCTTGACTGAGAAACCATTCAAAGAGCCCGAATGTTCCCACCACCATAATGACAGCCACAGTTATCATTCGCCGGATCAAAACTGCGGTGAGAATTGGCCTATTTGGACGCCGAGGCGGACGTCTCATGATATCTGGCTCGGCTGCTTCGAATGCCAACATCAGCCCGAGCAAGATTGCGGTGGTCATATTGATCCACAGAATCTGCACTGGGACTATCGGTAGCGCTACACCTGCCACAATCGCTGCAAGAACCACTAAACCTTCGCCCATATTCGTGGGCAAGGTCCATGTCAAGAATTTTGTGAGATTGTCAAAGATACCGCGACCCTCCTCGATTGCGGCCTCGATCGTGGCGAAGTTGTCATCCGTCAGCACCATGTCTGACGCCTCCTTGGCTACTTCAGTCCCCCCTGAGCCCATTGCAATGCCGATATCTGCTTGTCTCAAGGCTGGGGCATCGTTAATCCCATCGCCAGTCATCGCAACAACATGCCCACCTCCCTGCAAAGTGCTTACGATGTGGAGTTTCTGCTCAGCGGAAACTCGCGCGAAAACGTCAACTGCTTCCAACTGGGTGGAGCCGATCGATGGCCCTAGTCGCGCAAGTTCCTCCCCTGTCATTACTACGCAGTCGACTTCACCATCGCCGCTAAGACCCATGCGTCTTGCGATCGCACTCGCTGTTCCAACGTGGTCACCTGTGATCATCTTCACCTCAATGCCTGCCGTGTGACAGGCCGCAATTGCCCGGATTGCTTCAGGTCTTGGTGGATCTGACATGGCTTGTAAACCTAGGAATGTCATCGGGTGATCGCCAAGATTCCCAGAGACGAATCTCCAGTCTTGAGGCACTTGGCAACTAGCAAATGCTAGAACTCGCAGAGTTTCCTCACCAAATGCAGCGACTTGCGACTCCACTGCAGCCCGATCCAATGGCTCCTCTTCCCCTGACTCACTGCGCTGACCTTCACATAAGTCAAGTACTGCTTCTGCAGCCCCTTTGACCACCAGTAGATTCATGTCTCCAGCCGGCGCCACATGAAGAGTTGCCATGAGTCGGGACTCTGAAGTGAAGGGGAGTTCATCAATGCGAACGCCGTGTGATTTCTCCAGCCGCTCCGCCGTTCCGAATTCCTGAGCTGCGACGAGAAGTGCAATCTCCGTAGGGTCACCAATACTCGCAAGTTCACCCATCTCGTCGATATCTATGGAAGCGTTGTTGCAGAGAACTCCAGCGATGAGACACGAACTCACTTGGTCCAACTGCGAATCCTGAACTGAATGAACGCGGCCATGAGCAAACACATATTGCACAACCATCCGATTTTGGGTCAACGTGCCGGTTTTATCTGTGCAGATCACCGTAGTGCTCCCCAAAGTCTCGGCCGCCGGAAGTTTTCTGATGATCGCATTTCGTCGCGCCATGCGCGATGCTCCGATTGCCAGAGTAATGGTGAGTGCGGCGGGGAGACCTTCGGGAATAGCACCAACAGCAAGAGCTACCGCTGCGGTAATCATGTCGGCTAGAGCCTCACCTCGAAGAATGCCGACAACTAATGTCACAGCAGCCAAGGACAGAATCACGATCGTGAGCCATTTGCTGAAGGTGACAAGCCTCCGGGTGAGAGGCGTGATAACGCCTTCTGCTTCATTTGTGAGTCGATGAATGCGCCCTATCTCCGTATCCATGCCGGTTGCCACGACAAGGCCTCGACCGAATCCCCTGATTACCAGAGTGCCGCAAAATGCCATGTTCACCTGATCGCCTAGTGCAGTGCTGGAGTCCAGTTCACAAATTGCCTTACGGACGGACATCGACTCACCTGTGAGCGCCGATTCATCTGTGCTCAAGTCTTGAGCCGTAATCAAGCGCAGATCGGCGGGTACCTTGTCTCCCGCTTCAATCAGGACAACGTCACCGGGAACGAGCACTTGGGCATCTACTCGACATCTTTCACCGGAACGTAGGACGGTTGCCCCGGACCGCACTACCGTGGCGAGTGCGTCTAAGGCTTGCCCTGCTCGCCTTTCTTGAATGAACCCAACGAGAGCGTTGATTAGAACAACGGCAGCGATAACCGCAGCGTCAATCACCTGTCCGACAGCAAGAGTGATCATCATTGCCGCGATCAGAACATAGATCAGAGGGCTGTGAAACTGGGCCAACAGGCGCAGCAGAGGTCCTTGCCGTCGATTTGATGGCAGCAAGTTCGGCCCATACTGCTCAAGTCGCTCTGCAGCCACCTCATGGGTCAAGCCATTTTTGGGGTCTGATCCGAATGAGCGGGCCAATTCATCCGTAGGTGTCACATGAGTTCCACGAATCAGTGCAGGGTTAAATTTCTCCGCGGTACTGGATGTGATCATGATCTACCTCCCCTATAAAAACTATCGAAGTCCAAGGGGTGATTGCATTTTTTATGACATCAGGGATCACAAAACATGCGCGTCCAACACGGCATTGTCACTGGGAAATGAGCACTTTCTTACGCGTGTGGCGAGAACTCGCATCCGCTTGCTTCATGGACAGCACCAGCAAAATTCCGGTAATTATCGATGGAAATGAAAAAGTCCCAACCATCACCACAGCGACTGTCTCTTCAGGGAATCTGTCATTGAAAGCGACCTCAGCAATAAGTGTTATAAGTGGCATGGCGAATGCGGATCCAAGGAGAAACCAGCCAGCCAGTCTCGGTTGCCAGAAGGCAGCCACAAAGACTCCGATTACCGCAATATTTCCAATAAGCACTGGAAGAATTTCAAGGCTTTGTTCATTCAACAATCCACCTATGACAATGATGAATCGAAAGGCGATTGAAATTCCTAGTAAGACCAAGGCAATAACCCAGGGGATATAGATCTCAGGTTTACTGCGCCCCGCTCGAAAAGACATTATGAGCAAAATGATCGCTGCAATTACACCGACTATTACGGTAATAAGAATTTCATTTCCCATGGCGATCTCCTTAACTGTCAATCTCCATTATCAATCCGTGTATCACGCGAACCAGGATGCTCAGATCCTTTGACCGGATAAATGATGATTACTCAAGTCCAGTCTTTTGCCGGCAATGGCTGGAGGTCAGCCTCGGGAATGACGCACGGTCGCCATATGAAGCTGATCATGACAGAACGGGTCACTTATCAGCCGAACCCTAAACGTCAAGGATCGGCAAACACATCACAATTCAGTTGTGGGGCGGGTCGGGTTCGAACCGACGACCGAATCATGGGAACGGTGGGGGCTCTTGCGCTCCACTAACGAAAGAAAACCAAACAACCACCAAAGTATCCCTGACAGAGCCCTAACAGGGCAGGCGGTGGCTGATAGCGAGTTCCGCCCTGACCTGCGTTACTTGATGACCACCGATGTGGTCACGGTTGAGAAGGCCCAACTGGACACCGATACGGGATAGTCCCCTGCCTTCTTTGGCGTTACGACCGCTCTCCGGTTGATCTTGACTCGCACGGAGGAGGAAGGGAATGTCCCGCGTATCGAAATGTTGAGCACCGAGTCCTTCCCTCGCTGGACCCAACCGCACTGGAATACCGTCCCCGGTCCCTTGTATTTTATGAGCTTCTTCGGGCACGCACCATCCCGATACGCAAAGGTGCCTTTCGCAGTGAAGCCAGTCAAAGTCACATCGTAGGAAATGTCCGCGTATTCCTGCTGTGTGACCGTGGACGCGACAATCACGTTCGCGGACTTGGCGCCCGACTTGGCAGGGGCAACCGTAACTTTGTCGATGGTCACATCAACAGCTGCGTGGGATGTTGACGTCGCAGCAAAAAAGCACATTCCAGCCCCCAGGGCCACCGTCATAATTCGTCGCAGCATTTCTTCCTCCAGGGTGTTGACCCACCTTTTCCTACGGCGAACAGTACCAGAAATCGGAAGCTCCAGTCTTGAGCGGTGCGTGGTCCGCACAACTAGAGACGTTCGATTCGCTATCCGAGTGGGAAGAGGCCCGGTGAATCTGATCGATCCTCGCCGGCGATTGGGTTACCGGTCACGAGCGGCTTGGGCGCAACCGCTAAAAACCAAATTGAATTAACGAGTTAGCGATTCTCGTGCTCGTTCTCCACGCCTACGACCTACCACCGCTCCGATAATAAGAGCAACTATGGCCACGGTTGGAGCAATTAATTCCCAACCTGAGGGCAATGGAAATACTTGCAAGACAATGATTGCGATCAGAATCCCAATTCCAACCATTGGGATGGCAGCCAACCAGCGACGCGAGCCTGTCCAAAGAACTTTCATCGCTGCCGCACAAGCCGTGCCATAGGCGGCTGCGATGAGGACCCCTGCCATGTCACTCACCATTTCAAAAGCGGAAAAAGAATCAAATGCAGTTGTAATGGCGGCGAAAATTACCAGAACAAATCCCGCAGCCCCCAAGGAATAACTGCCGCGAACCGGAGTTCCATGTGCTGAAAGTTCGCCAAAGCGCCGGGGAAGGACCGAATCCCGACCAAAGGCGAAAAGAATGCGTCCCCCAGCAATTTGAGCACCAACTAAACAGGCGAATGAGGAGACCGCACCACCCAGAGTGATCAAGTCTCCCATGCCATCAGCGACATAAACATTTGCGATGTCACCGGGAAGTGAGCCCGAGGCCGAAAATTTTTCCAATTGATTCGGTGCCGTTCCAAATGCCCAAACCGCCACCGTAGTGACAAATATGTAAAACAAACTTGATAGTGCCGTGACAATGATTAGCGCACGGGGAATAGATCTCCTGGGGTTACTCGTTTCTTCACCTGCGGCCGCAGCTCCTTCAAATCCTGCGCTGGAGAGCAGTGCGAAAGTGAGCGCAAGAGCAATCGGGCCGATAGCTATTCCTTCAAATTTGAGAGCCGACCAATCGACCGTCTGTCCCTGGGGACCACCACCATTGATGAGTTTGGACAATGTGATTCCACAGACGGCAACGATTGCGATCATGGTCAGCCCTTCAAGAATAAGCAACACATGACCAAGTGTCTTAATCGTTCGTCCGGAAAGGTATGAGGTGATGGGTACCATCACCAGAGCGATAACAAGCGAAACAAAACTGGGAAAGGTTGGTCCACCCAATGCCTCAACCAGCGAAGTCGTGAATATCCCGAAGGAAACGGCGGTAAGGGACACGAAAGTGACATAGGCGGTAATGAGCCATAATCCAGCGACGGTTCCTGTGCGAGGACCAATCTCGACGCCCACCAGCCCAAAAAGCGAACCCGCCGAACCACGGCGCCGAGTCAGGACCACGAATGAATACGTAATGATTCCTAATGGAATCGCGGCAAAAACAAACGTGATAGGAGTCGCTGCTCCTACTTGTTCAGCAATCGCCTGCGGATTGAGTGACACCGCCATGCTCGGTCCCATAACTGCCAAAGAAATGGCCACCAGACCTAAAAGACCTAAATTCTTGCGCAAACCGGGCAATTGAATATCCTTTCATTGAGCTCCCCAAGAAAACTCTTCCAGATCTAGAAAGAAATTCACACCGTGTTTCCACGGTACATCCTCCAGACTGCAATCCTAGTAATGCTCCCTGAACTGGAGATGGACCAATGAGATGCGGCCATTTTCGGGACCCTTTCTAACAATGAGGAATCCAATCGAAATGAAACCGGAAATGCCTTTGGCCCACCTGACCTTCGATCAGATAGTAGGCACGCTAACCAGTAAAGATAATTGGAGTCACCTCGGGGATGTGAACCCGGACCTACGCATCACTAGTGTCCTCCAAGCATGTTGACATGTGTCGATCTCCTTTAAACCCAGCTTCGTGTGGAGGAACTGTTATCGATCGTCCCCGTGCGTACAGTGCCGTCTCGTGTCCGGTCCATCGATCGCAGTTCAGCGCGCAACGCCTCGACCTCTGCGCGCAGGACCGTCACAACATCGCTCTCCTTGGTAGTCGCGCCCCCTGACCGTGGGATCGCCTCGCGAGTCTGCTGGCTGCCGACTACCCACGACACCATCCGAGCCGTGAACATGCTGGCGGCGATGATGGCGACAAACCAGACTACGTCTCAATTGAGGAAGAGGAAGACCTGCTCGGACCAGTGCCAGAATCCGATCGCAACGAAGGTAACCGCGTAGACCCCAATGAACACCAATCGCCCCATGGCAATCTTGCTCTCCCGTAATGACCCGTGTGGATTCTAAGGGGCCTGTCCGAGATGTTGGTCACGCCACCGATAGGTAATTGGCTACCGCATGAGCTGAGTGGCCTGTGACGGTTGAAGATGTTCCGCCAAATGGTCACGGTGTTTCGGTGACGGAAACTCGTGCGGCCGAAGTGAGTTCCAATTCTCATCTCAGGAACAGGACAGCTGCGTTGAAATAAAAAAGAAAACTTTCTCTGGGGCAGGTCACCAGACGCTAGAGTAAGAAGGAAAGGGACTGTTAAATGTTTGCCTAGTTCGGATAAGGACAACTCATGGAAAGATTAATTGGTCGAGTAGCTCTCGTGACGGGTGCGGCGAGCGGTATTGGCAGGGCGACTGCGAAGAGGCTCGCCGCTGAGGGAGCTGCCGTGGTCATAACCGATATTACGGTCGACGCGGGTGAAGATGCTGTCAAGGAGATCACTAACGCTGGCGGTAAGGCCATCTTCATCAAGCATGACGTAACCAGTGAACAAGAGTGGGGGGATGCTTGCGCAAAGGCCGTGGCCGAATTTGGCTCTCTCGACATTGTGGTGAATAACGCAGGCATGGGAGACATCAATGCAATTGAGGACACAACCCTTGAAGAGTGGAACCGCACGATTGACATAGACCAGACCGGTGTCTTCCTCGGTATGAAAATCCCCGCGCCTTACCTGAAAAAATCCGAACACGCTTCGATAATCAACATAAGTTCTATCTTTGGATCCAGCGGAGGATTCGGGCTCTCACCGGCCTATCACGCCGCCAAAGGAGCCGTCCGAACATTAACCAAGAACCTTGCGTTGCACTGGGCCACTGAGGGAATCCGGGTCAACTCCATCCATCCTGGTTTTATCTCCACCCCAATACTCGAGACCGCTCGGGACACACCTCTTTGGGACAGCATGACCACGCTGACCCCGATGGCGCACATCGGGGAACCTGAAGACATTGCCGCCGGTGTCGCCTATCTCGCTAGTGACGATGCCAAGTTCGTTACTGGTCTGGAGCTCTACATCGACGGAGGGTACATGGCCAGATGAGGGACCGAAATAATCTCCTTCATCGATTCGGACAGCAAGAGCCCGCATGTACGGCCCACGGGCGCACTGATCCTCCAACCATCACTACCGCCTCTCGTCAGTCCTGTCGGATTGTTGAGCCGGAAAAAGCCACGACCATTGAGTGGATACCGAGCCGAACCCATGCCACCATGCGAAAACTAAACTGCAGGTTTTTCGTGGTGGGGCGGGTCGGGCTCGAACCGACGACGACCGAATTATGAGTTCGGGGCTCTAACCAGCTGAGCTACCGCCCC
>Ga0213861_10000087_pt1 | contig 64159 bp, 55 predicted proteins | sample PICome_4_FD_160110 | JGI IMG/M metagenome (GOLD analysis project Ga0213861, IMG submission 160110) | Coastal seawater microbial communities near Pivers Island, North Carolina, United States - PICO131 | ecosystem: Environmental > Aquatic > Marine > Coastal | place: USA: North Carolina... | reverse complement strand
TACCAAAATTCATTGGGGGCATAGACATATTTCCTGAATCGATTGCGCCATGTGTTTGCTCATATTTAGCAACATTCTCTTTCAAGGCCTCCAATAAGCGTTTTGCATTTTGAGGCGTCATGATGACACGAGATCGAACTTTTCCTTTCGGAACTCCCGGCATCATCTGTACAAAATCAGCAACAAATTCAGATGGAGAATGAGTAATAATCGATAAGTTCGAGTACACACCATTCGCCATATCATCAGTTAGCTCAATGTTCACTTGATTTTCATTTTTTTCTTCCATAGCCTAAAAATAATCATTTCCCATGTAATCATTGCTATTGGGCAAATGCAATTGTTTTGTTATCTCTTGCCCGATACGTAAAATCGAACACCCAATACATATTCGCAGTACAACAAATCAAAAAAAAGCCCCGGCACGTTAATCGTTTCGGGGCTTGTAATTACTATTTTGGTAAGATTAATCCTCTTCTCCTTCTTCTAATGCAGTCATATGAGCCTTAGAACCAACCAGCATTTTCTGGAAGTTTCGCACCCCTGTTCCTGCAGGAATAAGGTGACCAACAATTACGTTTTCTTTTAGTCCCATTAGATGATCTTCTTTACCTGATATTGCTGCTTCGTTCAGTACTTTCGTTGTTTCTTGGAACGATGCCGCAGAAATAAATGATTGCGTTTGAAGCGAAGCTCTAGTAATACCCTGTAATAGAGGAGTTGATGTTGCCGGTACGGCATCTCTCGACTGAACCAACGCTTTATCAGCGCGCTTCAATTGTGAATTCTCATCTCTCAACTTGCGCGCAGTAAGAATCTGTCCTGCTTTCAATTCAGTTGAATCTCCCTGATCAATTACGACTTTCATACCATAAACCGCATCATTCTCTTCAGAAATATCCGCTTTATGCACCGATTGACCCTCCAAGAAACGTGTATCTCCTGAATCAACAATTTGCGCTTTAAGCATCATCTGACGAACAATTACTTCGAAGTGCTTATCATTAATCTTTACACCTTGAAGACGGTAAACCTCTTGAATCTCGTTCACTAAGTACTCTTGTACCTTTGTCGGTCCTTCTATATTCAAGATATCGTTTGGAGTAGTTGCTCCAACAGAAAGTGGTTGACCTGCTCGAACAAAGTCATTTGCTTGAACAAGTATGTGCTTAGACAAAGGAACCAGGTATTTACGTACTTCCCCTGTTTTCGAGGTAATTTGGATCTCACGATTACCACGCTTGATCTTTCCATATTCAGCCACACCATCAATCTCAGAAACAACTGACGGATTTGATGGGTTACGTGCTTCAAACAATTCCGTTACACGTGGAAGACCACCTGTGATATCCCCAGACTTACCAGCCTTACGAGGAATTTTTACAAGAATTTGTCCAGCAATCACTGCATCACCTTCTTTCACATTAATATGAGCATCAACTGGTAAGTTGTACTCTCTGAGTACTTCTTTCGTCTTCGCATCGATGATATGAATCGCTGGCATTTTCTTTTTGTCTCGCGACTCAGTAATTACTTTTTCAGTAAATCCGGTTTGCTCATCCACCTCTTCACGGAAGGTAATACCATCCATGATATTTTCGAACACGACTTTACCTTTCGCCTCTGTGATAATAACAGCGTTGTATGGATCCCATTTACAAATCACATCACCTTTCTTCAACTTCGCCTTATTCTTAGTTACCATCTCGGCACCATAAGGGATGTTTCCGTTCATTGTGACGTTTCCTTTTGAATCGGTAATCTTCAATTCAGCCGAACGACCAACAACTACAGTTATCTCATTACCATCTTTATCTTTGGTGTCAATCGTTCTCAATTCATCGATTTCGATTAAACCATCAGTTTTCGCTTTCAAATCGTTTTCATCAGCAATATTCGATGCGGTACCACCGACGTGGAAAGTACGCAACGTCAACTGTGTTCCAGGCTCACCAATTGACTGAGCAGCAATAACACCGACAGAATCCCCTTGTTGAGCTGGACGATGTGTAGCCAGGTTACGACCGTAACACTTAGAACATACTCCTCGACGCATCTCACATGTCAATACAGATCGGATTTCAACTTCTTCAATCTCCGCTTGATCAATTTGTTCAGCAATTTGATCAGTAATTAATTCTCCAGCTTCTAAGATCAATTCATCATTTTCAGGATTGAATATATCATGAACGGCTGATCTACCAATAATTCGATCAGACAATGGTTCTACGATTTCGTCATTTTTCTTCAATGCAGTTGCAACCAAACCTCTCAACGTTCCACAATCCTCAGAATTGATCACTACATCTTGAGCAACATCGACCAAACGACGTGTTAAGTAACCAGCATCGGCTGTTTTCAGGGCTGTATCAGCAAGACCTTTTCGTGCACCGTGAGTTGAAATAAAGTACTCAAGAATTGAAAGACCTTCTTTAAAGTTCGAAAGAATCGGATTTTCAATGATATCTTGAGAAGATGCTCCAGATTTTTGAGGCTTCGCCATCAAACCACGCATTCCAGAAAGCTGGCGAATTTGCTCTTTCGAACCACGAGCTCCTGAATCGTACATCATGTAGATTGAATTAAATCCTTGTTTGTCGGATTTCAATTGTTCCATCAATGTATGCGTTAAACGCGAATTGGTGTGCGTCCAAATGTCAATAATTTGGTTGTATCGCTCATTGTTTGTAATCAGACCCATGTTGTAATTCGCCATAACGTCTTTTACATCTGTTTCAGCCTTATTTACAAGAACCTCTTTTTCTTTCGGAATGATAATGTCATCCAGGTTGAATGATAGTCCACCGACAAATGCCATGTGGTATCCCAATTCCTTGATCTCATCCAAGAATTGGACAGTACGCGCTGTTCCACAAATTTTCAATACATGTCCAATGATGTCACGCAAGGCCTTCTTGGTCATTACATCATTAATAAAACCAGCTTCCGTTGGTACTTTTTCGTTGAACAATACGCGTCCACAAGTCGTCTCAATCATCATGACTTCTTGTTCTCCGTTTTCATTCAAATCAGTAGTTCGTACCTTTATTGATGCGTGAAGATCAAGTGCTCCTTCATTGTGCGCTATGATAACTTCCTCCGGAGAGTAGAATGTTCCTCCTTCTCCTTTGACCAAGTCAGTCTTTGTACTTTTCTTGTATTTTGTAATGTAATACAGACCCAAAACCATATCCTGGGAAGGAACGGCAATTGGTGCACCATTCGCTGGATTCAGAATGTTGTGCGATGCAAGCATCAACAACTGTGCCTCTAAAATCGCTGCATTACCAAGTGGCAAGTGAACGGCCATCTGATCACCATCAAAATCGGCGTTAAAAGCTGTTGTTACCAATGGATGAAGCCGAATCGCTTTACCCTCAATCAATTTTGGCTGGAATGCCTGAATACCAAGTCTGTGAAGCGTAGGAGCTCTATTCAGGAGAACTGGATGTCCTTTCAACACATTTTCTAATATATCCCAAACGACTGGCTCCTTTCTATCTACAATTTTCTTTGCAGATTTCACTGTTTTTACAATACCACGTTCAATCATTTTACGGATAATAAATGGCTTGTAAAGCTCTGCTGCCATTCCTTTTGGAAGACCGCATTCGTGCAATTTCAAATCTGGACCGACAACAATTACAGAACGTGCAGAGTAATCAACACGCTTACCAAGTAAGTTTTGACGGAAACGCCCTTGTTTACCTTTCAAAGAATCGGATAATGACTTGAGCGGTCTGTTTGATTCTGTTTTTACTGCAGATGACTTACGTGAGTTATCAAACAGTGAGTCAACAGACTCTTGAAGCATACGCTTTTCATTTCTCAAGATCACTTCAGGAGCTTTTATCTCAATCAAACGCTTCAAACGGTTGTTTCTGATAATTACTCTTCGATACAAATCATTCAAATCAGACGTTGCAAAACGTCCTCCATCCAAAGGTACCAATGGACGCAATTCCGGCGGAATTACTGGAACAACTTTTACAATCATCCATTCTGGACGATTTTCAATACGGTTTTGAGAGTCACGCATTGATTCTACCACCTGCAAACGCTTCAATGCTTCGTTCTTTCTTTGAACTGAAGTTTCCGTGTTTGCTTGGTGACGCAAATTGTAAGACGTCTCCTCCAAATTCATTGTTTTAAGCAAATCATATAGTGCTTCAGCACCCATCTTTGCAATAAACTTATTTGGATCTGTATCCTCTAAATATTGATTTTCTTTTGGAAGGGTATCCAAGATGTCAAGGTATTCCTCTTCCGTCATGAAATCCAAACGTGTCAACTCTTCACCATCCGCTGATTGCGCAATACCCGCTTGGATAACCACATAACGCTCATAGTAAATAATTTGATCCAATTTCTTTGTCGGAAGCCCTAACAAATAACCAATTTTATTTGGCAAAGATCTAAAGTACCAGATATGAGCAACTGGAACAACCAATGAAATGTGCCCCATACGCTCACGACGTACTTTCTTTTCTGTCACCTCTACTCCACAACGGTCACAAACGATTCCTTTGTATCGAATTCGTTTGTATTTACCACAGTGACACTCATAATCCTTAACAGGACCAAAAATTCGTTCACAAAACAAACCATCTCTCTCCGGTTTGTATGTTCTATAGTTTATTGTTTCCGGCTTAAGCACTTCTCCACTTGATCTCTCCAAAATTGTCTCTGGAGACGATAATGAAATCGTAATCTTATTGAAGCTACTTTGCTTTTTCGGTTGTTCTTTTCTATAAGCCATAATACTTTTTTCTAATGTTCAACTCTGATGAATTAGTCCATAGTTACATTGAGACACAATCCTCTCAATTCATGTAACAATACATTAAACGATTCTGGGATTCCAGGTTCTGGAATATTGTCCCCTTTAACAATCGCTTCGTACGCTTTCGCACGACCAATTACATCATCCGATTTCACTGTCAGGATTTCTTGTAAGATGTTTGCAGCACCAAACGCTTCAAGCGCCCATACTTCCATCTCACCAAATCTTTGACCACCAAACTGAGCTTTACCACCAAGTGGTTGTTGAGTAATCAGTGAGTAAGGACCGATAGAACGCGCGTGCATCTTATCATCCACCATATGTGAAAGTTTCAGCATGTAGATAATTCCTACAGTTGCAGTTTGATGGAAACGTTCTCCTGTTCCACCATCATATAAAAATGTTTTCCCAGATGTAGGAACTCCTGCCTTTTTGGTCCAACCGTCAATTTCTGAAGGATGCGCCCCATCGAAAATCGGTGTAGCGAATTTCATCCCCAGTTTCTCTCCAGCCCAACCAAGAACAGTTTCATAAATTTGACCTAAGTTCATACGTGACGGTACCCCAAGTGGGTTCAACACGATATCTACTGGTGTTCCATCTTCCAAGAATGGCATGTCTTCTTGGCGAACAATATTTGCAACAATACCTTTGTTACCATGACGTCCGGCCATTTTATCACCGACCTTCAATTTGCGCTTCTTGGCAACATATACTTTGGCCATTTTCACAATTCCAGATGGAAGTTCATCTCCAACTGAAATATGAAACTTCTTGCGCTTGTAGATTCCAAGTAAATCATTCGATTTGATATTGAAGTTGTGAATGACGCGTCCAATCAAAATGTTGATTTTGTTATCGGACGTCCAATTCGTTGGATTTACAATAGAGAAATCAATTGCACCAAGATTACGGGCAGAAAACTTTGTTCCCTTTTTGATGATTTCCTCTTTGAAGTTATTTGCAACACCTGCTGATTTATTGTCACCAACTATTTCCAATAACTTCTCAACTAATGTTGCTTTCAATCCAGCAAACTCAGTATCGTATTCAGCATCCAAACTCTCTAGAACTGGCTTGTCCTGTGCCTTCGCCTTTCGATCTTTGATCGCACGAGAGAACAATTTCTTGTTGACAACCACACCTCTAAGTGAAGGTCCTGCCTTCAATGATGCATCCTTCACATCTCCAGCTTTGTCACCAAAGATTGCACGAAGAAGTTTTTCTTCCGGAGAAGGATCAGTTTCACCTTTTGGAGTAATCTTTCCAATTAGAATATCACCTTCTTTAATTTCTGCACCGATTCGGATTAAACCGTGTTCATCCAAATCTTTCGTTGCATCCTCGCTCACGTTTGGAATATCAGAAGTAAGTTCTTCCATTCCACGTTTTGTATCACGAACATCCAAAGAGTATTCATCAATATGTATTGAAGTGAATACATCGTCACGAACAACTCGTTCTGAAATAACGATGGCATCCTCAAAGTTGTATCCTTTCCAAGGCATGAATGCTACTTTCAAGTTTTGACCAAGAGCCAATTCTCCTTGTTGTGTTGCATAACCTTCACAGAGCACTTGTCCCTTTTCGACTTTGTCACCTTTTTCTACTATTGGCTTCAAGTTGATACATGTTCCCTGATTTGTTTTCGCAAACTTCGTCAAAGGATACGTTGTAACTTCACCATCAAAACTTACAAGTTTATCTTCTTTGGTCCAGTTGTAGCGAATCACAATTTCATTCGCATCTACGTATTCAACAACACCTTTCCCCTCAGCATTAATCAAAACACGAGAATCCTTTGCAACAAGCTCTTCAATACCTGTTCCAACAATTGGTGAATTTGGTTTCAATAAAGGAACAGCTTGACGCTGCATGTTCGATCCCATAAGTGCACGGTTCGCATCATCGTGCTCTAGGAATGGAATTGAAGAGGCCGCAATCGAAGCAATTTGATTTGCACCAACATCCATTAGACTCAATTCACTTGGTGGGACTACTGGGAAGTCATGCCCTAAACGCGCTTTGACTAACTCTGTTTCAAATTTACCGCTGTCATCCACTTTTGCATTAGCCTGAGCAATGATCTTTTCATCTTCTTCTTCAGCAGATAAATAAATTGGTTCGTTCTTCGTATCCACCTTTCCGTTTGAAACACTTCTGTACGGAGTTTCGATAAATCCTAGTTTGTTCACTTTTGCGAATACGCACAGTGATGAAATCAAACCAATGTTCGGTCCTTCAGGCGTTTCAATCGTACAAAGTCGACCATAGTGTGTATAGTGAACATCACGCACCTCAAAACCTGCTCTTTCTCTCGAAAGTCCACCAGGTCCAAGTGCGGACAAACGTCGTTTATGTGTTACCTCAGAAAGTGGATTCGTTTGATCCATAAACTGAGAAAGTTGATTCGTTCCAAAGAATGAATTGATCACAGAAGAAAGTGTCTTCGCGTTGATCAAATCAATTGGAGTAAAAACTTCATTGTCTCGAACATTCATACGCTCACGAATTGTTCTTGCCATTCGCGCAAGACCAACACCAAACTGAGAATACAATTGCTCACCAACTGTTCTTACACGTCTGTTAGATAAGTGATCAATATCATCTACATCTGCCTTTGAGTTAATCAACTCAATCAGATATTTGATAATCGAGATCATATCCGCTTTTGTCAGTACACGGGAGGTTTCCTCCATGTTTACTTTCAATTTTTTGTTCAACCGGAAACGTCCTACCTCACCGAGATCATAACGTGTATCGGAAAAGAATAATTTTTCAAATACCCCCTTTGCCGTCTCATAATCTGGTGGCTCAGCATTTCTTAGTTGACGGTAAATGTGTTCTACTGCTTCTTTTTCAGAATTTGAAGTGTCTTTTTGAAGCGTATTGTAAATGATTGTGAAATCTGCACTGTTGATGTCCTCTTTATGAAGAATGATCGTTTTTGATCCAGAATCAATAATCAAATCAATGTGTTCTTCTTCAAGAATTGTCTCTCGATCTAACAGTACTTCATTTCTCTCAATTGAAACAACCTCTCCGGTATCTTCGTCAACAAAATCTTCAACCCAAGATTTTAAAACTCTCGCCGCTAATTTACGCCCAAGAGCTTTTTTCAGATTTGTTTTCGTTGCTTTGAGTTCATCGGCAAGATCAAAAATCTCGAGAATATCCTTGTCACTCTCATACCCAATTGCTCGGAACAATGTAGTAACAGGAAGTTTTTTCTTTCGGTCAATATAAGCATACATCACGCTGTTGATATCTGTCGCAAATTCAATCCATGATCCTTTAAAAGGAATAACACGGGCTGAATATAGCTTGGTACCATTTGCGTGACGGCTTTGCCCAAAGAAAACTCCAGGTGAACGGTGTAATTGCGATACAATTACTCTTTCTGCACCGTTTACCACGAATGATCCTTTCGGCGTCATATATGGAATCGTACCCAAATACACATCCTGCACGATTGTTTCAAAATCTTCATGCTCAGGGTCTGTACAGTACAATTTTAATTTTGCTTTTAGTGGGACACTGTATGTCAATCCACGATCGATACATTCTTCAATAGAATATCGTGGCGGATCGATAAAGTAGTCCAAAAACTCCAATACAAATTGGTTTCTTGTATCAGTAATAGGGAAGTTTTCAGCGAAAACTTTAAACAATCCTTCACTCTCTCTATTTTCTGGAGTCGTTTCCAGTTGAAAGAATTCTTGGAAGGATTTTAATTGAATATCCAAAAAATCTGGATATGCAAATGGATTTTTGCTTGACGCAAAATTCACTCTTGTCGAAATACTGTTTGATGATGCCAAGGCCAAACGTTTTTATTAGTGAATAAATTTGTGCTTAACGCACATTTTTTAGGTATTTAAAAGCACCTCTGCTTTAAAACAGGAATAGGCATCCGTCAAATGACGGACACCTTTCCTTAAAATTTGTAAGAAGATTACTTAATCTCTACTTCAGCTCCCGCCTCTTCTAGTGATTTTTTCAAACCTTCTGCTTCGTCTTTAGCTACACCTTCTTTCAAAGTTGCTGGTGCACTATCAACCATTTCTTTTGCATCTTTCAATCCTGCTCCAGTCAATTCTTTTACAAGTTTAACTACAGCTAGTTTAGATCCACCAGCAGCTTTAAGAATCACATCGAATTCTGTTTTCTCTTCTGCAGCTTCACCACCTCCAGCAGCACCTCCAGCAGCAACTGCTACAGCAGCAGCAGCAGGCTCAATACCGTACTCGTCTTTAAGGATTGTTGCTAGTTCATTTACGTCTTTAACTGTCAAGTTAACTAACGCTTCTGCCATTTCTTTCAAATCAGCCATTTTATTTTGTTTTAAAAAATTCGTAAAAAATTAATTATTGTTTATGCTCTTTCTTCGAGCGTTTTTAAGATACCAGCCAATTTACCGCCAGCACCTTTAAGTCCAGACACAACGTTCTTCGCAGGACTTTGAAGTATTGTGATAATCTCACCAATCAACTCTTCCTTCGACTTGATATCTGAAAGTAATTTTACTTGGTCATCGCCAATGTAAACCCCTTCATCAATCCAAGCACCCTTAAGAATTGGCTTATCTGCTTTCTTGCGAAAATCTTTGATAAGCTTTGCTGGCGCATTACCAACCTCCGAGAACATAATTGAAGTCGCTCCTGCAAGTGTATCTTTCAACGCACCGAAGTCTTTATCTTCAACCTTATCCATCGCTTTTTCTAACAAGGTGTTTTTCACAACTCGCATAGAAATGTTCGCGTTGAATGCTTTTCTTCTCAGACTGTTCACTGTCTCTACTGTAAGTTCCGCAGTATCTGTTAAATAGATAACATTGTTCTCAGCAAGCTGAGCTGCCAAATCGTCTACATACTTTGCTTTTTCTTCTCTTGTCATTTCAATAAAATTTAAGCAATTAGTGATTTAGTATCAATTTGAATACTTGGACTCATTGTAGAACTGATGTAAACACTTTTCATGTATGTTCCTTTCGCTGAAGATGGTTTTAACTTGATAAGCTCATTCAACAACTCATCTGCGTTGTCTTTGATCTTTTCACCATCAAAACTTGCTTTAGCGACCATCGCATGCACGATTCCGTATTTGTCGACTTTAAAATCAATTTTACCTGCCTTTACTTCGCTTACTGCTTTAGCAACATCCATTGTTACAGTACCCGTTTTTGGATTCGGCATCAACCCTCTTGGTCCTAAAACACGACCTAAGGCTCCTACCTTACCCATACACGCTGGCATGGTAATGATAACGTCGATATCAGTCCAACCTCCTTTGATTTTTGCGATGTAATCGTCCAAACCAACGTGGTCAGCACCAGCCGCCTTTGCTTCTTCCTCCTTATCAGGAGTACACAGTACAAGAACTTTAACGTCCTTACCCGTACCATGAGGCAATGCAACAGTACCTCTCACCATTTGATTTGCTTTTCTTGGATCAACCCCAAGACGAACACAAATATCAACAGAGGCATCAAATTTAGTAGTTGAAACTTCCTTAACTAAGTTACATGCTTCTGTTAAGGAGTACGCTTTAGAAGAATCAATCTTCGCTAGAGCGTCTTTTCTCTTTTTTGAAATTCTTCCCATAACAATTACACTTATTTAGTTGGTGCTTCACCACCTTTAACATTAACTCCCATCGAGCGAGCTGTCCCTGCTACCATACGCATGCCTGACTCAACTGTAAAACAGTTCATGTCTGGCAATTTGTCTTCTGCAATCTCTCTAACTTTATCCCAAGAAATTGTTCCTACTTTGGAACGGTTTGGTTCGGAAGAACCCTTCTTCAGTTTTGTTTTTTCGAGAATTTGGACCGCTGCTGGCGGAGTTTTAATTACGAAATCAAACGATTTGTCACTGTAAACAGTGATAACCGCCGGTAAAACCTTTCCAGCTTTGTCTTGCGTACGAGCATTAAACTGCTTGCAAAACTCCATAATGTTTACCCCTTTTGCACCAAGTGCGGGACCAACTGGAGGAGCTGGATTGGCTGCACCACCTCTGATCTGTAATTTGATCAAACCTGCTACTTCTTTAGCCATTTGTTTTTAAATTGTGTAGTCAAACATGGTTACTTACAGGAAGCTTTAATTGCTTTCACCACTCCTACGGTTAATATACTCTTTAAATTTCTTTCTCAACTTGCATGTAGCTCAGCTCTAGCAAGTTCTTTCTTCCAAATATCTTTACCATTACTTTCAGCTTCTTCTTGTCTTCATTGATTTCATCAATGACGCCGCTAAAATTGTTAAATGGTCCATCTATAACCTTTACAGATTCACCAATAACAAATGGTATTTTCATTTCTTCTTCTGTTTCTGATAGCTCATCGACTTTACCCAAAATACGATTCACCTCAGACAATCTCATTGGCGCTGGATCTCCACCTTTTTCGGTTCCAAGAAATCCAATTACGTTTGGAATCCCCTTAATTACATGGGGTACCTCACCAACCAAAGAAGCTTCGACCAATACATAACCAGGCAAGTAAGCTTTTTCTTTACTTACTTTCTTCCCTTTGCGCATTTGAAACACCTTTTCTGTAGGAATCAAAACTTGTCCAACAAAATCATCGAGCTTCAAACGAGAAATCTCCATATCAAGGTATTCCTTCACCTTTTTCTCTTTTCCACTAATGGCTCTCACCACATACCAACGCTTCTTTATTTCTGCCGCCATGCTTTTTAGTTTAAATCTAGTTTGTAGACAAAACCAATAATTCCTCTCCAGAACGACTGATCATCACCAGCAATACCGAAAGAGAAATCCATTCCGAAAATAATAAGCGAAATCAGAACAGATGCAATTACAACAATGATTGTGTTGCTCTGCAATTCCTTCCATGTTGGCCATGTAACACGATGAACCATCTCGGTTACAGTCTCATTTATATACTCTTTAACTTTTGACATCTCATCTATTTTGCACGGGCGGTAGGGCTCGAACCCACGACCAATGGATTTGGAATCCACTACTCTACCAACTGAGCTACACCCGTGTATTAACAGTATTTCTATTCGATCTACCGCTTTCTTTCAATTTCGGATTATACACATGCAAACCCTAAATTGCCAGATTTTTGTTCGTGTAAAAAGGGGAGCGAACTCCCCTTTTTTAAATTATTTATATCAGTTGATTACTCAATAATCTCAGTAACCTGACCAGCACCTACAGTTCTACCTCCTTCACGGATTGCAAAACGAAGACCCTTGTTCATTGCTACTGGTACGATCAATTTCACTGTAATCGTTACGTTATCTCCTGGCATAACCATCTCACGACCTGCTTCCAAGAAGATTTCTCCTGTTACGTCAGTTGTTCTTAAGTAGAACTGAGGACGGTATTTGTTGTGGAAAGGAGTGTGACGACCACCTTCTTCTTTCTTCAACACGTAGATTTCTGCTTTAAATTCTTTGTGTGGAGAAGTAGAATCTTTTTTACAGATTACCATTCCACGCTTGATTTGAGCTTTTTCAATACCTCTCAATAACAAACCTACGTTATCTCCAGCTTCACCTCTATCAAGAATCTTACGGAACATTTCAACACCTGTAACAGTTGACTCTAATTTTTCGTCACCCATTCCTAGGATATCAACTGCGTCTCCTGAGTTGATCACTCCTGTTTCGATACGACCTGTTGCAACTGTGCCACGACCAGTAATCGTAAATACATCTTCAACTGGCATAAGGAAGTCTTTGTCCACTTCACGAGGAGGAAGCTCAATCCACGTATCAACTTTTTCCATCAATTCGTTTACTGTAGCAACCCACTTATCCTCACCGTTCAATGCACCAAGTGCAGAACCAGCAATGATCGGAGTGTTATCTCCATCGTACTCATAGAAATCAAGTAATTCTCTTATTTCCATTTCAACAAGCTCTAAAAGCTCTTCATCGTCAACCATGTCAACTTTGTTCATGAAAACAACCATTCTTGGAACACCAACTTGGCGACCTAGAAGGATGTGCTCACGTGTTTGAGGCATTGGTCCATCAGTTGCAGCAACTACCAAAATTGCTCCATCCATCTGAGCAGCACCAGTAACCATGTTCTTTACGTAATCCGCGTGACCTGGACAGTCAACGTGTGCGTAGTGACGGTTGTTTGTTTCGTACTCGATGTGCGATGTGTTAATAGTAATACCACGTTCTTTTTCTTCAGGAGCGTTGTCAATTGAAGAGAAATCGCGTGTTTCAGCAAGACCTTGAGAAGACAATACAGATGAGATTGCCGCTGTCAAAGTTGTTTTTCCGTGGTCGACGTGACCAATTGTTCCGATGTTTACGTGTGGTTTGGAACGATCAAATGTTTCCTTAGCCATTGTTCTTTTTGTTTCTTAGTTAAAAAATAAACTTCTATATATACAAAAATTCCATTCGCCAACTGACGGATGAAAAAATTTTCATTCTCTTTCTCGAGCCAGTGACGAGAATTGAACTCGTGACCTCTTCCTTACCAAGGAAGCGCTCTACCACTGAGCTACACCGGCGCAAATCGTTCTTTTAAAATTGAGCGGGAGACGAGATTCGAACTCGCGACCCTCAGCTTGGAAGGCTGACGCTCTACCAACTGAGCTACTCCCGCTTGTATTCATTTAAACTTTTGTGGGGAGAGCAGGATTCGAACCTACGAAGGCGTAGCCAGCAGATTTACAGTCTGCCCTCGTTGACCGCTTGAGTATCTCCCCAAAATTATGTTTTTTTGAGCCGATGGAGGGACTCGAACCCCCGACCTGCTGATTACAAATCAGCTGCTCTAGCCAGCTGAGCTACATCGGCACAATGTTGGTATTTTTCAATATTTAAAAGAACTTTAAAAACTTCCTACCTTTCGTTTAGGGAGTGCAAATGTATGAAACAAATTTCTTTTTACAACAAAAAAAAGTAAAAAAAGTAAAAAAAAATAAGGGTGGAAAAATCCACCCTTATAACCAATTCTTCAATTGCCTAATTCAGGAATGCTTACCCTTTTTCTTCTCCACCTGTTTCTTCAATGCAGAAACCGCTAGATCTGTAGCTTCTTCAAAACTTTTGCATTGCTTTTTAGCGAACAACTCACTTCCAGGCAATAGAATCTTAACCTCTGCAATTTTGTTTTCTGCAGCGTCTTTTTTGTCAAGCTTCAGATAAACTTCGCTCGAAATTATTTTATCGTAAATCAATTCTAATTTTTTTACTTTGTCCTGAACGAATTGAACCAGTTTTTGATCGGCTGTAAAATGGACAGCATTTACTTTAAAATTCATAGGTTTATTTTTTGTGTCCCCTCGGGTGAGACTGTGAATAAATCGTTGTTATCTCAGAAAAAGAGTTGTGCGTGTATATCTGTGTAGCAGACAAACTTGCATGACCAAGGAGTTCTTTTAGTGCTTCTAGGCCCGCACCATTGTTTAACATGTGAGTCGCAAAGGTGTGGCGCATAACATGAGGACTCTTTTTCTCCAAATCTGTTACCAATCCAAGGTACTTATTAATTTTCCGGTAGACAAATTTCGGATAAAGTTTCTTGCCACTATTTAAAACAAAAAAATAATCGTTATTTGCCAAAAGTACTTTGCGTAAATCACGGTATCGATTGATCAATTCTCCAAGCTGCTCTCCTATTGGAATGATACGCTCTTTATTTCGCTTACCCAAAACCTTAATCTGCTGCTTATCAACATTTACATCACGTAAATTGACCAATTCACTCGAACGAATGCCCGTTTGATACAAAACCTCAAACATCAACTTGTCGCGAACACCATCAAAATCTTCTCCAAACAAAACCTTAGTTTTACTCTCCTTGAACTCCTGCTGCTGTGCAAAGGATGGGAGTCGTTTCTCAGCCTTCGGTCCCTTAATGGACTGCATTGGATTTGTATCAATTGTTCCCATTTTTGCAAGCCAACCAAAATAGGTCCGCAATGACGAAAGCTTCCTATTGACAGATCGATTCACATAACCATTGTCAATTAAATCAACGATCCAACCTCTGATCAACTTGGCTTCAACTTCAAGAAGCTCTGATTGTTGAATAACTCCAGAAAATTCAATGAATTGCTCAATGTCTTTTTTGTATGCAAGACATGTATGCTCTGAAAAACGTCTTTCAGTAGATAAATAGTTTAAAAAATCATGCATAAAAAAAGGAGCCATATAGGCTCCTTAACGTATTTTATCACAAAATGTTGCGCTTACATCTCAGCAGATTCCATCCTTTGCTTGTAAGACGCACGAATTTTTTCTTGTCTTTTAGAAATAGACGGCTTCGTAAATTGTTTACGGTCTCTCAATTGTCTCATCACTTTAGTTTTCTCGAATTTCTTCTTGTACTTTTTGATGGCTCTCTCGATGTTTTCGCCTTCTTTAACTGGTATAATTAGCATATCTTGTTTATTTCTATTCTTTTATTGGATGGCAAATATACAACTAAAAATTAAAATTCAACTTATTGTTGTGAATAATTTTAGTTGAGTGGCATCTTCGACTAAGATGTGAGTATTTCGCGTGAAATCACAAGTTTCTGAATCTCAGAAGTACCCTCTCCAATTGTCATTAAACGTGCGTCACGTAAAAATTTCTCGGCAGGATACTCCTTTGTATATCCATAACCTCCCATTATCTGCATCGCTTCATTGCCACATTTCACTGCAACTTCACTCGCATAATATTTTGCAAACGCGCCTTCTTTAGTCAAAGGAAGTCCATTATTTTTAAGATAAGCTGCCTGGAAAGTTAGCATTTCGGCCGCTTCAATTTCAGTAGCCATATCGGCCAGTTTGAATCCTATCGCTTGAAAATGGGCAATCGGTTTACCAAACTGTTCTCGTTCCTTCGCATATTTGACAGAAGCCTCATACGCCCCTCTAGCAATACCGCAACTCAAAGCTGCTATTGATATACGACCTCCATCCAATACTTTCATCGCTTGAATAAATCCCATACCTACTTCACCAATAACATTCTCTTCTGGAACGCGGACATCATCAAAAATCAACTCCGCCGTTTCACTTGACCGAACACCAAATTTGTCTTTAATTTTTACAGCTGAAAAACCCGGAGTGCCTTTCTCTATTATGAAGGCAGATATTCCTTTACTATCGAGCAATTCTCCCGTTCTAACAAGAACAACTGTGAGGTCACCAGAGAGTCCATGCGTAATCCAATTCTTGGTACCGTTAATAACCCATTCATTACCAACTTTTTTTGCCGTTGTCTTCATACGCATCGCATCAGACCCCGTGTTTGGTTCCGTCAGGCCCCAAGCACCGATATATTCTCCAGAAGCCAATTTGGGTAGATACTTCTTTTTTTGCAACTCATTTCCATGGTAAAAAATATGTCCCGAGCAAAGCGAATTGTGCGCAGCAACACTCAAACCGATGCCGCCACAAACACGACCAATTTCCATCAAAGCAGTAGCATATTCAAAATATCCCATTCCACTTCCTCCAAACGATTCAGGAATATACACTCCAAGTAGACCTAGAGCACCCATCTTTTTCATGACATCAATTGGAAAGAATTCATTCTCATCCCATTCAATCATATTAGGTCGAATCTCTTTCTCAGCAAAATCACGCACCATTTGTGCAATCATTAGTTGACTTTCGTCTCTCTCAAAATTCATTTTAGTCGCAATAAATATTAATAGGTCACTAAATTAGTAATATTGTTAGAGTATTTTTTCAATTTATCAGATCCATTCAGGAATTCTAGCGCTACTAAAAAATTGAATCCAGCTACCTTAGCTCCTGCCTTTTCAATAAGCATTCCGGCACCATATGCCGATCCACCAGTGGCCAATAAATCATCATGAATCAATACCTTTTGTCCTTCAGAAAGTGCATCTACATGCATCTCAATAGTTGCACTTCCATATTCAAGATCATAGTCCACACTTATAACCTCATGTGGAAGCTTTCCTTTTTTTCGAATTAAAACAAAAGGAATACCGAGCCTCATCGCCAACGGATAACCAAAGAGAAAACCTCTGCTTTCAATACCCGCAACAGCATCCAAATCAGCGCCCTTATATAGCATATACAAATGATCAACTACTGCTTTTGAAAGCTCAGGGTCCATCATAATTGGTGTAATATCCTTAAATACTATTCCTTTTTTGGGAAAATCTTGTATGTCGCGAATTGCTGCAGTCAATTTATGTTCTAACGTCATTGCTCAACTTTTAAATAGGTTCTTATTTTTTCAAATAATTCTCGATCGATTAACTTCGACTCAAGCAGTTCCTCTAAGTCGTAATAATCACCGTGTGCTTTTCTCATTTTCACAATTGAATTCGCTACGCTATAGGAGATATAGGGGTGATTCTTTAACTGCTCAAATGTCGAATTATTCAGATCCAATCGTTCTATGATTCTGCTATCCACCGTAAGAAATTGTTCCAAATGTTCAAGGTGAACGTATTCTTCAAACTTCCAAATCTCTCTCAGCTGTTCTATCGAAACATATCCTCCCAAATTCTCTCGATACGAAATGATTTTATCCGCATAAAAAGCCCCAATTCCCGGGAGATCAATAAGGGCTTCTCTGGTCACTGAATTTAACTCAACAGACTCAATCACTTTTTTTTCAAAAACCGGTTTTTCCTGCTTAAGCTCTAGATAAAATGTTGAATCTTTTATTTTGTTAAATAGTTCTTTTGGAAGCACAAAAATATTTTCAAGATCTTCATTAGAACTCAACCCTCTTTGTGAAAACCTACAAACAACTGCGGCTTGTTTCTCTGACAAACCAAGCTTCATCCAATCCTTTTTACTGTAATCATTTGGATTAAACGCTTGCTTTGGTGTTAAAAATTTCTCTTCCCTTATTTTTTTCTTCTTTACTTTTTTAATGGCCTGATGCTCCTTAATTTCTTCTTCCAATCTTACAATCTCCTCAAAAGAAATTGCAAGTTCTTCTTCTCCAGCATAACCAATTAATATGCGCGGCATATAAGCAACAAGAATCCCAAGCAGCAATAACAGAAAAAGACCCCTTCTATTTCTTTTCGAAATGGGCATTATGCCTTTTTAATTGCCGTTTTATACCGTACCAATTCTTGCTTTACTTTTGGCGCTAATAAAATCAGCCCAATTATATTCGGGAATACCATCGCAAATATCATTGCATCCGAGAAATCAATCACAGCACCCAAGCTAATGGATGCGCCAATCACAACAAATAAGAGAAAGATCAATTTATAGGCTGTATCCGCTGCTTTTCCTTTTCCAAACAAATATTTCCATGCTTGGAGGCCATAATAAGACCAAGACAACATTGTCGAAATCGCAAACAATACCGCTGCAATCATAAGAACCCAATCAAAATAAGGAATGGTTGTATTAAATGCTGTAGCAGTTAACTCGATTCCCCCAACACCAGAGACACTCCCGTAATCAATGAAACCTCCATCAATGTTTGTAATAATTAGCACGAGTGCAGTCATTGTACAAATCACAACAGTATCAATGAAAGGCTCCAACAATGCAACAATTCCCTCGCTCGCTGAGTATTTTGTTTTGACAGCAGAATGGGCAATTGCCGATGAACCAACTCCTGCCTCATTTGAAAATGCAGCCCGTTGGAACCCAACAATCAAAACACCAATTATCCCTCCAAGTGCAGCATCTGATTGAAATGCACCCTTGTAGATCAACCCGAATGCTTCAGGGATCAGTGAATAATGCATCCCAAGAATAACTAGAGCAGCTCCTACATATATTACAGCCATAAATGGAACCACCTTCTCCGTTACTGAACCAATTCTCTTTATCCCACCAATGATTACAATTCCTACAATAATGGCCATGATTATTCCGATAACAACACCAGCAGCTCCTCCATCTAAACCTAACTTCCCAGACAATTGGGCAGCGGCTTGATTTGCTTGGAACATATTTCCTCCTCCAAAAGAACCTCCAATACACATCACAGCAAAAAATACAGCAAGCACCTTTCCAATTCCTGCAAAACCTTTCTCTTTCAATCCTTTTGAGAGGTAGTACATTGGACCGCCATGTACTGTCCCATCTTCAGTTACCTCGCGGTACTTAACACCCAATGTGCACTCTGTAAATTTTGTTGCCTTCCCAAGGAAACCTGCTAGAATCATCCAAAACGTTGCACCCGGTCCACCCAAAGATATTGCAACAGCAACACCTGCGATATTACCCAATCCAACAGTGGCAGAGAGCGCTGCAGTAAGCGCCTGAAAATGAGAAACCTCACCTTCTGACTCTACCGCTATAGTTTCAAAAACATCTCCTCCTGGCGTTGAATCGCCTTCAGCGATATCTGAAGTATGATGGTCAATTTCATCGTAATCTCCCTTTACAATTTTTACTGCAGTTTTGATTAAGGTAAAGTTCGCAAATTTGAAAAATAATGTGAAAAATAGAGCGCCTCCAATAAGCACAATTAGTACAAGTGGAATCTGAAAATTGGTTCCTGAAACTTCTAACTCTACTTCTCCAGAAGAACGAACAAGTATATATGCTCCATCCTCTCCTGATTTTACTGTGGCATCACCCTGAAGAATTTCAATTTCATCAACTGCTTTGGATTGATCAATTTTGAAATCATCCAATTTGACAATCATGCTTCCTCCAACCTGGGCAAGCTCTGCTTCGGTAACACTAAATGAACATTGTTGTGATGATGTACCGATTTTAATTGGGTAAAATATTATAGTTCCCACAAAATCTGCTATCGGGCGAAAAAGCGCATCGATTTTCTCGTCAAGACCTTTTTCCTTGCCAATTTCAGTGGTATCACTATTAAATTGCAATACAGCTTGATTCTCTATCATAGAATCTGCCACCAATTGGTAGTAATTCTTTACTTCAATCGATTGCTTTTTATTCGTAGTGCTGTCTTGTGAAAAAGACAACAAAGGTAGAATTGACAGAAAAAATAAAACTGAATATTTCATATCTTAAAATTAGAGATTACGATGGGTACTGAATGGAAACAAATATAGTATAAAAACTTTGACTCTTTCAGCTGTTATTCTTGAGCCCTTTTCAATGATTTAAATCAAATCTTTCAACGACTTCACTGATTTGATGGGTATCACCCAAAACGAAAATTTTTGAGCCTGGAATTAATTTTTTGTCTTTGGACGGATTGATTTCATAACATCCTGTATCCGTCTTAAAACCAATGATTGTTGCACCTGTAAGTTCTTGTAATTCCAGGGCATCTAGTGTTATACCTCTGTACTTCTCCGGAAATTCTTCATAGGCAATCGATTCGACGTTTGCACCTTCATTTCCTTGTGCCCGAATACAATCTAAAAACTCCATTACATCTGGATTTGCAATCAAAGAAGCCATGTGTGAACCTCCAATGGAATCTGGCATAATAACATTATTAGCTCCTGCCATTTTCAACTTGGAAACCGCAGAATTCTGAGAAGCTCGACTTACAATTAGAATGTCCTTATTGTTCTCACGTGCGGCCAAAACAACATATATGTTGTTTGCGTCCTTCGGCAAACAAGTAATTATGGCACGTGCATTTTTAATTCCAGCTTTCAAAAGAATATCATCATTTGTGCTATCGCCTTTAAGAAATCTGATTTTCTCATGGTCTCGAAAGCCATCAATAACTTCTTGATTTTGTTCAAGTACTACAAATTCATCACCTCTGGAAGAGATATCTTTTGCTACTTGCATTCCAACGCGACCAAATCCACAAATGATTACATGATCTTTCATTTTATTTGTCTCTCTCATGATTTTGTATTCTTTTAGATAGTACCTGTATTCACCACCGATTAAATATCTAGTTATTGATGTTATTGCATAGGCAAAAGATCCAAAGCTAGAAATGATCAGAAATGATGTAAACAACTTCCCGTACAGTGTCAACTCGAAAACCTCACCAAATCCGACGGTTGAAATCGTAATAATTGTCATGTAAAATGAATCAATCACTCCCCAATCTTCAATGATCATGTATCCTGAGGTACCTCCTCCAACAATCAATGCAATTAATCCGGAGAAATAGTAAAGTTTAGCAAAAAGTTTCGACTTTAAAATCATTGTTTAGAGCTCCCAGATGGTGTTTCTTTTTTTAGGTTGTAACTTAAAATAATGTTTGTGCTCAAGAATCCATGCCATAATCAAGTAAATTAACAATGGAGAGCCCAAAGCGATGAATGAAGAGTAAATGAATCCCAAGCGAACTTTCGAAGTGCTTATGCCCAACTTGCTTGCCCACCATGAACAAACGCCAAAGGATTTCATCTCAAAAAAGAAAACTATTTTCTGAATCATTCTTCAATTCTTTAATACTTGATTTCCAACTTCGCAAGATAGACATTTTTTATGACAGCAATTGTATCTGTACAAGGCCAAAAGACCTTGCGAATCAAAAGCAGTATCAATTGAGATTTGTTTCGACCTCCATTTCCGAATTATATGGTTGTCCTCTGCCTTTAATTTCGTCAAAATAGCTAGCGCTTCATCTTGAAACCGATCGTCTTGATATTTATTGGATAAAAACCAAAGAAATGGAACCAAACCGTTTATTATTAAATTGTTGCGAAACGATTCAGAGATCTTAAGTTGAGCCTGATTCAAAACTCTATTTAGCTCTGAATACAATTGGCCAATCATTTCCTTTACCTCTATTGATTCGTTAATTTTTGTAAAAGCCATCGCTCCGAGTAGTTCTGAAAATTGCTTCAAGCGAACAGTCGGAAAATTCCTGGGACGTGTGCCCCTAAAGTGCCAAGTTTCGATTCTCTTATCTTTGGCCAAAATCCCGCTTTCAGAAATCAACAATTTAAATCGTTGAGAAGCATTCAATAAAATTAATTGCTTCCTTGGAACACTTTGCGCTAGATTAAGAAAAGCACGATTGTTCAGGTTTGAGCCAAATGCGCCAGCGATGAAAAAATAGAAGGGTTCTGAATCAAATTGCAGGTAAGACTCAACCAACTTTACCCGATCGTTCAACTTCTGAACAAGTGATTTCATTTTCATATTATGAATGTAGATGTCAGGCAGTAATACTAACGATTTTTCACAAAGAATGTTCTCAGAACCAAGTAGAAGTCGTTTGTGCTTCTCCCAGTGCTTCCAATCAATGTGTTTTTTCAGTTCAAGAACAGGAAGGTGTCTTCCATCTTGAACGACTTCCTTGTCGTGTTCATAAACGACATGCAAAATCACTGAGTTATAATTTGAATCAAGGTGGTGTTTATGGGCATACCAATCAGAACTTTTTACATGTATCTCAATCGGACCGTAAAACTTTATTCCATCGAGTTCAATTGCAGCAAAATTAAAGTCTGGTCCTTTTAGGTATTTATTGTAATTCCCGAAACTTAAAACAGTAAGTGCATTCCCATTAACAAGCGTTAAGTCTGGTGCTAATATTCGCTTATTATTCCACAAAAAATGTAGATAATCTTCAGTCATAATAGATAGGTTATCTATATAAGATAACAAAAAAGGCGCCTTGAATTATCAAGGCGCCTCATTTTTTTTCGCTGCAACTATGGATATCTTAAAAACTGCAGGTATTTTTTGTTGGCCGGCGGTGCAGTGCTTGGATCAAAATCCATCTGCATTACATCACCTTCAGTACGTCGATTCAACTGGTGCAACAGTTCAAACGTTTTTTTATCGGACCTTCTAAATTTGTTGATGTATGACTCTTTGAGCGTAATTTCCGTGTAATCTGAAACAACATCATCTCCTGGATAATCCACATAATAAGTACCATCCTTTAACCAAACTTTACGTGCCTCTCGTTCTCCACGACCCACAGGAATAATCCTTCTTGGATCCACTCCTTTTTCTTCTACTAAGAACTTGTAGCAAGAACGTGCTCTGTTTTCTGAAAGTTTTTGGTTGGGTCCATCTCCACCTCTTGAATCCGTATGCGAACTCAACTCCAAGACCATTCCTGGATATTCCTCTAACATTTCAAGTACGAATAATAAAGAATCTTTCGAATTGATTGTAGAGTCTACCAATAATTTCCAGCTGTTAAATGCATAACGAACTTCTGGGAGACGAATTGGTTTTTTCGGAATCATCGCCATGTCGACAATAAAGTCTTGGTTGTAATCCAACCCTTTTGTTGTTATGCTCTGACCGTCTGGAACAGGGTGGTATTTTGTTTCATCACCAAATATATTAATCGTGTAAGACACAGATTCATTGATGTAGCGGTTGCCATAATTTACATCTGTTGTAGGTCTCTTATCCCAATAAACAGCACCATTTTCGTCCGAGTACCCTTCCCATTTTGATCCATCAGATCCAGAAATTGCGACACGTACATCCTCTAATTTTTTTGATTTGTCAACCAATTCTGTAATATTCACTTTTAAAGAGAATAAGTTTGGAGGCAATACGTACGAGAAAATATCTGGATTGTATTCTCCATGAACGCTTTTGCGCTCAGAGGTATAATAACCTAGTCGCTCTGTTACTTCAATCAAAGCGTAATCATTGTTCGGACCATTAATTGGAGCACCAAGGTTTGTTGGCTCAATCCATTTATTTTCCTCTCCTACGCGTTTGGCTTTGAAGATATCCAGTCCTCCAAGTCCTGCCATTCCATCAGAAGCATAAATCAAACCTCCGTCAAGTCCGAACGATGGAAAGAGTTCATTCCCTTTTGTGTTGATCTCTGGCCCCATATTTTTAGGTCCCGACCATTCATCTGTCTTTTTATCGTATGTGGTGTACCATAAATCCTTGCCCCCGAATCCACCAGACATGTCTGAAGCAAATATGAGGTACTTTCCGTCAATTGTACATGGGTGACCAACAGACACAGTATCATTTGACTTTAAACCTGTTATTTTTCTTGGAGCCTTCCACTCTTTTTTATTTTTCGCCTCTGAAACCCAGATATCGCAACCCAAGTTTTCTTTCTTAAATGAAGGACAACGGGTAAAGAACATTTTTTTATAGCGTCTATCAAATGCTACTGTTCCCTCATTATGTTCGGTGTTGATACTGTCACCAACAACTAAATATGGTGCAGTCCAATTTCCTTTTTTGTCAAGATCAGAAACCCATAAATCCATAAACGACTGACATGTTCGGGGATCCGACTTTCTTCCGGTAACTCCCGGGCGACTTGAACCAAAATACATTTTGACTCCTTTTCGATCACCAAACATCGGAGCCATGTCGAACTCTTCTGTGTTGATCGCAGTTTGGTTCTCTATAACATGACGTGTTTTTTCGGCAATAAACTCCTTGTTTCTGTTACATGATTCAAGACCTAATTTAGCAACGTCACTATCAGGAACGACAGCGAGGTAGAGCTCGTACTGCTCAATGGCCTTATCAAATTCAGTCATCATTCGAAGCATTTCTGCATTAAAAAGATGTACTTCAGGCAATTCTTCTTGATAATCCAACAAGATAGCTCTGTTGTACCAATCGTTGGCCTCTCTAAATTGTTCTGTGAAACGATAGCAATCAGCTGTTTTGTAGGCCATTTCGCCCTTTAACTTTTTCGCTGACCTTCCTTTTCGAGTTACTTTACTGTAAGCTGTTTTACAAATCTCAATACCATCACAGTATTCCTGACTTATATAGGCTGCACGCGCTTTTGTTACATATTTACCCTGAGCAAAAGCTACTGTTGTAAGGCCAAGTAAAAAGATGGTAAAAGCAATTCTTAACTTCATAGATAGTGTCTTTTTTCGAATCCCGATTCATGAGCCAAAATTTATTAGCTCGGAGTATTAGTGTCGTAAAAATAACAAAAAAAGTAACTAATCATACGCCACCATTAATATTTCATAATTCCGCAAGAATGAAATGTATGTCCCTAATCAATGTAGGTATATTTTTCCCACTTTTCAATCACCTTACTAAACCCATCTGGCAAATCTGAATTCAGCTGCACAAATTTATCCTCGACAGGATGCTGAAACGCCAATGTCTTGGCATGAAGCGCCTGTCCTTTCAATAAATCAAAACAGTTTTCAATAAACCTCTTGTATTTCGAATTCGTTGTTCCTTTCAAAATACGATCTCCACCATACTCCAAATCATGAAAGAGGGTATGACCAATGTGCTTCATGTGCACGCGAATCTGATGAGTTCTTCCTGTCTCTAATTTACACTCAATCAAGGTCACATACCCATACCTCTTAAGCACTTTATAGTGCGTCACCGCATGTTTTCCATGATCGCCATCAGGATAAACAACAAAAATTTTTCTGTTTTTAAGTGACCTTCCGATGTTTCCAACAACAGTTCCGTCTTCCTTCACATCACCCCATACCAATGCATAGTAACGGCGTTCCGTTTTTCTGTCGAAAAATTGCTTTGAAAGATTTGTCAGTGCAGGCTCAGTTTTGGCGACGACCAAGAGTCCCGTTGTGTGTTTGTCTAGGCGATGAACAAGACCAGGTCTACCAAAATAATTGTTGATTTTTTCAGGAAGATTTTCAAAATGAAAAACCAGACCATTTACAAGAGTTCCTGTGTAATTTCCATACCCTGGATGAACAACCATGTCTGCTGGTTTATTCACAACAATAACGTGGTCATCTTCATAAACAAAATCGAGCGGAATATCCTCTGGAATCAGATCCAGTTCTTGAACGGGATAAGGAAACATAACAGAGACAACATCACCAGGTTTGATCTTATAATTTTGTTTGACTACTGTATCATTAACGATTATATTTCCATTCTTGGCAGCATTTTGAATGCGGTTTCGTGATGTTCCTGGAATGCGATCCATTAAAAACTTATCAATTCGAATTACAACTTGACCAGGATCCGCCACAACTTTGTGGTGTTCATGTAGCTCTTCTGAATTGCTTTCTCCTATTTCAGGATGTTCACTCATCTTATGCCTCCTAATTTAAATTTATAGTAGAAAAAGACTACTAATCTCGCAACACCTTATGCAGTGTAGGTTCTCCATCAACCCTCAAAAAATACATTCCTTTGGGAAGAGCACTCATATCAATACTTGGCACTTCAGAACGAATTAACAATTGACCTTGCATAGTTAACAGTTCAACGCCAGTAAAAATTCCATCAACTGCTATATGAACTGATGCTTTGGTAGGATTCGGATAGATGGATACCTCAACATCCTTCTTTGGATTCGACTCAACACCTAAAATAGAATTCATACCCGTCGAGAATACTGGACGAATCATTACTGAGCCCTCAAAAACAGACGTATTCCAACTTGATCCACCATCGGTACTATAAAATGTATGATCGTTATTTGGAACGTTCATATCCAGCCCAACGTTTAACCTCTCCGGGTCCAATTGCCGCCATCCGACGTAAAATATCTCATCAACAGGGACCAATGAATCATCCGGAAACATGTAGGATTTAAACGTATTTTGTGCGTACTCATATTCTGGTGTTCTTGGCACGAAAAGATTGTCCTCATACAAAACCTCACCAGGTTCACCGTTATTATCTCCCCAAACAGTAAGTAAAAAAAGATTGTTTGACACATCGGTTACAGATGGCACAAAATGAATGTCTACACCCAATAACGAATCTGCTTCGTATGCCACATATTGAATCGCTAGACGTGCCTGAACTCCTGTCGGACCATAGGCCAATTCTGCGCTACCGTCATCATAACTGTAATAATTCTCGAACCGTTGCCGCGTGATTGTCGAATCATTCCCTGCATAATTTGGAGTACCACCTGTAGCTTGCGACCGAATTTCAAACTCTTGCCAGACGCCCGTTTTTGATGGGTCAAAAGCAAAAAGGGCCTGAAGATCATGATTCGAATAAGGAATATCAAGACCTTGGTAGTTATCACTTATATCATCACAAAGCAAATCACTAATTAACGGAACCGTAGTACCCTCAAAAACTCCACCGTAGTATACCTCCAATGTTCCATCCAAAGAATTAATTGGTCCTGGAAAGCTATTTGCCATAACCACTTTCACTTGATCTGAAATGACAGTCGAATGATTGGAAACATTAACATAATGATCCCATGGAACCGCTGTGTAATCGGACAAAAGGGTTGTTATCGGATATGAAAATGCAACATCTCGTAAGAAAGTATCTGAGAATCCTCCAATTCCAGGAATTGACCTCAAATGCACAAAATCAATGTGGAAATGATCCAAACTACCACTAAGTCCGCCATAGTTTTTAAATCGAAATTGAAAACCATCCTTAAAATAATCCACATTTGTAATGGGAATATGTGTCAAACGAAAGGTATCTAAAGCTGATCCTGAAATACTCCACATGTAATTCCATTGACCTAGATCATGTGCATAAAATTCAAGAACAAGTGAGTCTGTCGATTCTGGCTGATCACAAAAGCCTTTTGATTGGGACATAAAACTAAAATAGACAGAATCTGAAGGGGAAACAGAACTCATATCTATTGGTTTTGAAGTCAAATAATCTGCATAATTGGTCAACGTCGTCCCTAACGCATATGGATAACCAAACCGATCTAATCCATCAAATGTAACAACACCAAGCGACCAAGGATTCACCGCCATCGTGTAATTGTGGAACGCATTATCATCAAGCCAATATGACGACAAATCATTAATGGGCGAAAAAAACTGAGTGGCTGAATCTTGAACTACTGTGGGAGTTAACCAGGTTGTATCAGGGCTCAAATCAGTGCCATTCGTTGCCAAAAGGGTATCCGTTATATAAAACGGTGGATATACATTTGTAGTTGCATAAACGACGGGGTATGAAGACAAATCTCCCAACTTAACTTGTTGAACAGCAAATGGATAATCAACGACTGTCAGCAACTCTAAATCGACGACTCGCCGATATGTTTCAATTTCTACATAAAGTGAATCATTGGACAAGGGCGTATCATTGAGGTCCAACAGCTGATATTTTTTATCAAATGTTACACCTGGATCAGTAAAACTTGAGCTGTATTCTTGAAAGTGGTTTGAACTAAAATCGTCAAAGAAAGGCAAGTCGAGAGTATCAGACGTATAAATGAAAGTGCTATCAAAGGTGCCTGGGTTTGCTTTCTGTAAATCAGTCAATTTTGCTTTGGATTGAAGTGCAGGATTACCGGTAAGAGGCCCTACCTCTTCACCCAATTGGCAAAAGCCAATGCAAAAAGAAAAAACAAAAGTAATTGTGCTAAGGTATTTCATATGATTCTTCAGGTTGTTCTAAAAGGTCTTCCACAACAAAATCTTTTGTTGCAACAATGGTAATGGATCCGCCTGAAGCAACAAAACTTCCAGGCTCATATTCTGGAGATTGGGTATAAACTCGAGCAATAGAAGAGTCTGCAGACGTTTCGCAACCAATGCATGAGCCAACAAAAAACTCCATATTCAACATACTTTCTACCCTTTCTTTTGCCTGAGCAATCGTTAAACCATACAAGTTTGGCAATTCAACAGGGACGCCTATTTCGTTGCGACCAACCAATAGGGTAATTCTAGAGCCGATTGGAATCATGCTGCCCTTTTCGATTGTTTTTCCTTTATATATCTGATCAAGAACGGCTCCATCTGCTTCGCGAGAAGGCTTGAACTCAATGTCATATCTAAATTTACGATTCCGAAGTATTCCCTCGGCAAAACGCTGCGACTTATCAATTAAAGCTGGCATTTCTACGAGCATAACTCGTTTCGAAACACGCAACTTTATCGTACGTCCAGATTTGACATACAAATCAGAAACTAGTGTTGATTTCGGATCTTGTTCTAAAATTGTACCCACGGTCTTCGATGGGGCATAGATCGAATCCAAAACTTCAAAGCTCAAACCAGTTCCGGCAAGAAGTTGCTTCACATTGTTCGAATTTTTGCCAATTAAATTCGGTACTTCAATTTTTTCACCATGATTTGTCGTTGAATTAAGACAAGATTTTAAGGATATGAATACTCCAACATAGACCACAAGAAGTGCTCCGAAATTGATCAAAAATGAACGACTCCAAAAGAAATTTCCTATTTTCTTCAATAGTTTCATGGTCTACAGGCAAATATACGCTTTTAGAAATTCGGAGAGAGTTGATGCGACTTATAAAAATCATCAATATACCTGTAGGCATCTTCCGCCGAATCTACAATTCCAAATAAATCCAAATCCTTTTCTGAGATATTGCCCTCCCTTGCGAGCATCGTAGTTTTTATCCAATCAATTAATCCAGACCAATACGCTTTACCGATAAAAACCACAGGGCGGTTGTTTATTTTTTTTGTTTGAATCAATGTCAATGCCTCAAAGAGCTCATCCAATGTCCCAAAACCGCCAGGCAAAACAACAAATCCCTGAGCGTATTTTACAAACATTACCTTTCTCACAAAAAAGTAATCAAACTCAAGGTTGTGTTCTTGATCAATGTATGGATTGTGGTTTTGTTCGAAAGGTAGATCAATATTCAAACCAACAGACTTCCCGCCTCCGTCCTGTGCGCCTTTATTTGCAGCTTCCATGATACCTGGTCCTCCACCAGTGATAACACCATAACCGCCTTCCGCAAGTAAACGACTCACTTCTATCCCGATCTGATAATACCGATTGTCAGGTTTTGTGCGTGCAGAACCAAAAACCGAGACGCACGGGCCAATCTTTGCCATCCGCTCATACCCATCAACAAATTCTGCTATTATTTTAAAAATTGCCCAGCTATCATTTGTTTTAATATCATTCCAATCTTTTATCTTATTCATCTGTGTAAATTATAATAGTTAGAGCTTTTGTAGCAAAAGTGAAAGCCTCTATTTAATAGCCAAAGTAAGACACTTCACTCAAACAAATTTAGTACAATAAAGCAATAACGAAACATTCGTTTTAAAATTATGTTTTGAAGCGAATGAAGTCAATGATTTTATGTAAATTGACTTCATGCTAAAGCTAATATTCTGTTGTGTATTTTGTTGTTTTACCTCATATTCTGGAGCCCAGGATCACAATAAAGAGGCATCGATCGAAATAGACTCTTTTTTCCAACCTAGTGAGAACTTCAATAAAAAAAGAGGTGTTTAGACTTCAGTTGGAGTGGCATCAGCTTGGACTGGAAGTATGATTGGATTGCACCAAGTTTGGTATAAGCAAGTTGAAAAAAGTTCATGGAATACCTTCGATGACTCGAAGAGCTGGTTGCAGATGGACAAGGCTGGTCATTTTTATACATCTTACAAACTAAACGCTTTAACAACAGATTTATACAGATTGTCTGGTATGCAAACAAAATATGCAACCTGGCTAGGAATTACCGTAAGTATTGGATTTCAAACTACATTGGAGTTTTTTGATGCACATACCCAAGATTGGGGTTGGTCATGGACGGATTTTAGCACGAACATTTTCGGTGCTTCAAGTTACGCAGCACAAATACATTTCTGGAATGAGGAACGATTCATTCCAAAATTCTCATACTCTCCAACTCCATTCGCTGAAATAAGACCGAGTGTTTTGGGACGCACCTTCTCAGAACGCTTATTGAAAGATTACAATGGCCAAACCTATTGGCTCAGTTTTAGTCCAGGATCCTTTTTTAAAAATAAGAGAATACCAGAATGGGCATGTGTTTCCATAGGTTACATTGCCCACGAAAAACTAGTTGGGTCAGCATCCTATTTTACGGACCCAGAAACAGGACAAGACTATTTTGAGCAACGAGAAATATTAATCTCATTAGATATTGATTTCAGTAAGATTTCAGTAAAACGAACATGGATAAGAACTTTTTTACAACAATTAAACCACTTAAAAGTTCCATTTCCTGCGCTTCTGTTTCGCAATGGAAACGTACTATTAAAACCCCTCTATTTTTAATTGCTAAAATTCGGCACGATAATTAAAAGTCACGATATTGCCCTCCGAAGCATTTGGAGTCATCCCGAAAAGTGTTCGATCAATCTTCCCTGATCCCACTATAACATGATTGCCTTCTGCTTTAATTCGCTGAAGCGTTACAATAAGCTCTTTTGTAATTCCAAGCATAGTAAAATTACCGGTAACTTCGAATAAATTACTATCCACCTCGTTAAAACCTACCGCCTCATATTTCATGTTAGGAAATTGATCTACTCTAAAGTAGTCGTCTCCGCGAAGCGATGCGTCTCTCATACTCACAAAGGTGGTAAACTCACTCATTGGAAGTATAATTTCTAAACTGGATTTCTCCATATTTTCATCAATTGATATCGAACCCTTAATTTTTTTGAACGCACCTTTGGTCTGCCCTTGATTGCCCAAAAAGAATTGAACCGATGACGACTTACTAATTAATGAATGCCTTCCTTTCAAATCATTCAATGACAATCGATTGGAGCGAACTGAATTTGAATCATCCAGATTGACTGTATCAATAATTTTATTTTGACGCTCAAACATGAGTTGTTCCTCATTTACAAGAAAATCAGGAATTACCAGAACTCCACCAAGCAAAATCATAAAAATACTTGCCGTAACAAAACCACGGCCAACTATTGCATTCGCCAGAGACATACCAACAAAAATCGCAATGGCAGCATCTATTCCTCCCAGCTTAAAATACAATGTTCCTAGCCATAAAATAAAGAATGAAAGACCTAAAAATAGCAGATATACAAGTCCAATTGTTGTGTAATTTCGCTTTTTGGAATTCCACAATTTTTGAATTAGAAATACACCAAACAAACCTATAAAGAGTCCTGAGAGGACATCTCCATCAGTCAAGCTGACTACCTCATTAGGTGCGCTATGAAGCAAAGCTGGAAGCACCGAAAGTATTGCAATTGAAACGAAAAAATTACTCGCCTTATCATCGCGGTAATACGAGGCGGAAACAAAAGCAATAGCAACGATATACAACCCAAGGAGAGATGAGGCAATTGTTGCTAAAAGAATTCCAACTCCAAGCAAAAGAATTAAAATTGAAGAAATAGTATTCTCTATTCCCACTCCTAAAAACAATCTTTCAAACAACTTGTATTTCAAGACTGCGATCTCAAATGCAAAACATGTAATAAACATCGCACCAACTAAAAAGACATTGACAAGCATATATTGTCCATCTCTCAGAACAATGGATTGGTTCTGAAATATAACGGTAAAAACCGCAAAGGAAACCATGGGAACAATAAACCGAACCGCTGGCTTTCGCAACATTGAGAGACGAGATAGCACAAAGTTTGCTGCACATATTCCAATTAAGGCAAACACAACAGAGCCAGAACCTTCATCAAGCGAAGAGAGCAAAATGAGACCAATTGAAGAGGCAATTAAAAGATGAAAAAAATCAAGAAATCGATTAACATTGAAATACTGCATCATCAATCCTAATATTCCCAAGACAACTGTTGTAAGTATCATTACGACCTCCATAAAATTTATATTTATACAAATATATAAATTAATTTACCGTGGTAAATAAATAAAACAAACTGAACGTTAAATAATTTAAAACCATTCAAACAAGGAGCACATTTTTTAAATTGAGTCCGGACAACTTGTGCAAATATGGAGCTTTGAGATTTTTCTCTAAAATCATTAGGTGCTCCATTCGGTGACAATCAGTAGCTACAAAATCAACAAGTTTTTCATCAACAAGCAATTCGGCTTGCTTTTTAATCTCCGGACCATAATGCCCAAATAATGAGTTAATGTTAATCTGAATATCAATCCCCTTCTCCCTCCAATCTGCTGCTTTATCCATCTGATTAAATAAATACATGTAGCGTTCAAAATGAGCTAAAACAGGCTTATACCCTTGCGACAAAAGCTCAAAAAAGAGATGATTGATTTGATCTGGCTCAGCATGCATTGAAAATTCAAACAAGAGTTGTTTGTCACCGAATGTTAACAATTCCTCTTTTTTTTCAAGCCGCTCCAATAAAGTTTCATCAAAATAATATTCAGCTGCTGCATCAATTTGGATTTCAAGATTCAATTCTTTGGCCGTTGATCTGACATCTTCCAACCCCCTTAAAATCATTTGAGGTGTATTCCTATAATAGTCACTCATGACATGTGGCGAAGTAATTACCTTTTGGTAGCCTAACGATTGAAATTTGACAAGCATTGCGATTGTTTGATCCATCGACTTCGAACCATCGTCTATTCCTGGGATCAAATGGCTGTGCATATCTACGCCAAAGACAGAGAGGTCAAAATCTGCAAGTTCTGGTTTTTTATTTCCAAAAATCTTCCCAAACATTTATTTCGCCCCATACATTTTGTCGTAATACGCTTTGTATTCACCACTAGTTACTTGATCAATCCATTCTGAATTTTGAAGGTACCAATCGACTGTTTTCTCCAATCCCTCTTCAAACTTCAAGGATGGTTTCCATCCCAATTCACGCTCCAATTTAGAAGCATCGATCGCATAACGCAAATCATGACCAGCGCGATCTTGAACATAAGTAATTAGCCGCTCACTAGATCCTACCTCACGACCTAGCTTGATATCCATGATCTTACATAGGTATTTCACCAATTCAATATTTGTCCACTCGTTTAGTCCTCCAACATTATAAGAATCACCGATGCATCCCTTGTGGAAAATTTCATCAATTGCACTTGCGTGATCTTCAACCCAGAGCCAATCCCGAATATTCTCACCTTTTCCATAAATTGGAAGTGGTTTCTGATTGACGATATTATTGATCATCAACGGTATTAATTTCTCTGGAAACTGATGACTTCCATAATTGTTGGAACAATTTGAGATTTTTATAGGTAAACCATACGTGTGATAAAATGCTCGAACGAAATGATCAGAAGAAGCTTTCGATGCGCTGTAAGGACTTCTCGGATCATAAGAAGTGGTTTCTTCGAACAAACCTTCAGTCCCGAGAGAACCATATACCTCATCTGTTGAAACATGATGAAAAACATGGTCTTTTTCTTCTCCCCACTTGTCTTTTGCACATTGCAAAAGATTCACAGTCCCAACAACATTCGTCATTACAAATTCCATTGGCCCCTCGATTGATCGGTCGACATGAGATTCAGCAGCAAGATGGATGACATCCGTTACATCGTAATCTCCAAAAATAGAACGAATTCGTTCCGCATCACAAATATCTTCTTTTAAAAAAAAATAGCGCTCTGAACCTTCTAGATCGATCAAATTGCTCAAGTTTCCTGCATAAGTCAACTTATCCAAATTGATGATTCGATAGTCTTGGTATTTATTGACGAACAGTCGAACGAGATGAGAGCCAATAAATCCTGCTCCACCGGTGATCAATATTGTTTTTTTCCATTCCATATTAAAGACTCCAATATTCCATGGTGTGAATTTTTCCCTTGAAGATTCCTTTAACATCAACAAAAACTCCACTGTCGTCCTTCATGAACTTCTTAAAGTCTTGTTCTACTAGCTTTTTATATTCCTCATGATTCACAGCAACAATGACAGCATCGTAGTCATTTGTCGTATCTGTCGCCAAAGCCACTCCATATTCGTGCTCCATTTCGTCGGACGACGCATGCGGGTCAATGACATCAACACTTACCTGAAAAGATTTTAATTCCCGAATAATATCAATGACCTTCGAGTTTCGAATATCTGTAACGTCTTCCTTAAATGTTGCCCCCATCACAAGCACTTTGGCATCTTGAATTGTTTTTCCCTTTGCCAATATTTTTTTAACTGTAGTTTTACCGATGTAGAACCCCATCGAATCGTTCACATAACGCCCACTATTAATTACTCTTGAATGGTATCCGGCTTGTTTCGCTTTATGAATTAAATAGTACGGATCAACACCGATGCAGTGACCACCGACAAGACCTGGCGAAAAATTCAGGAAATTCCACTTAGTACCCGCTGCCTCTAAGACATCAAACGTATTGATATCTAACTTATCAAAGATAATGGACAGTTCATTCACTAATGCAATATTCAGGTCGCGCTGTGTATTCTCGATAATTTTTGCAGCTTCAGCAACTTGGATTGATGGCGCTCTATGCACTCCTGCATCTACAACTAGTTCGTAAGTCTTTGCAATTTCTTCCAACGAAGTATCACAACAACCAGCAACTACTTTTACAACATTTTGTAGTGTATGTTTTTTATCCCCTGGATTAATTCGCTCTGGGGAATAGCCAATCATAAAGTCATCTCGAAACGTTAATCCAGACTCTTTTTCTAAAACTGGAACACAATCCTCTTCAGTACATCCAGGGTAAACTGTAGACTCAAAAACAACATAGTCACCTTTCTTCAATACTTTACCAACAGTTGATGATGCCCCAAGAAGAGGAGTTAAATTTGGGAGATTTGCGTCGTCAATTGGGGTAGGTACTGCGACGACAAAAAACCTTACCTCCTTTAATTCGTCGAGACGGGAAGTAAACTGAATATCACATCCTTCAAAATCCTCTTTTCTCAGCTCATTACTTGGATCAATGTTATTTTTCATCAATTCAACTCTCTCCTGGTTGATATCAAAACCTACAACCTTGATCTTTTTTGCAAATTCTAATGCAATTGGTAAGCCCACGTAGCCTAGGCCGATTACGGCAAGCGAAGCATCACCATTTAAGAGTTCCTTATAAATTGATTTGTTCATTTCTTACTTTGTAAATTCGTTCTATCATCTCAACTACTTTTAAACCCTCCAGGGCGTTTGTAGTAGCTGTTGTTCTTCCTTTTAGTGTATCGATCACATTTCTAATAACATAATTGTGATTCGCTGCAGACCCCTTGTAAGGACCGTAATCATTTGCAGGATTCGCTTCCGCTAAATTGGGCATTTCATAATCTTGGATGTTGCATACCTCAACCTCATTCATATACTGCCCACCAATCTTCACACTTCCTTTTGATCCAATAATTGTAATTGAACTTTCAAGATTTTGATTTGCTACTGCTGTTGAATAATTAATCGCTCCCATTCCGCCATCAATAAAATCAAAATTCACAAAGCCTGAATCCTCAAAATCAGTAGAATCCGAATGTGTAAAATCGGCAAACCTCCCTTTGATGTTATCTATATCACCAAACAGCCAGTACATGATATCAATAAAGTGCGAAAACTGTGTAAACAATGTTCCTCCATCCAAATCTTTGGTTCCTTTCCAACCTCCTTTTTTATAATAGCGAGAATCGCGATTCCAATAGCAATTAAGCTGTACCATAAAAATCTCCCCGAGAAGCTTTTGATCAACAACAGACTTGATCCATTCCGAAGGAGGCGAATATCTATTTTGCATGACACAAAACACATTCTTTGACTTCTGGAGTGATTTGTAAATGACTTTCTCACAATTGTCTTTACTCAACCCCATCGGTTTTTCACAAACAACGTGTTTTGAAGCATCCAATAAAAGGAGACTCTGTGAGGCGTGTAAACCGTTTGGCGTACAAATATTGGCAACATCAAATTCGATTCCTGAAGCCAGTAAATCCTCAATCGAGTTAAAAAAGGGAATGTCATAGTCTTCTGCTCCACACTCCTCTTTTGATCTCACATCAACCATTGCAATTAACTCTGACTCTGGCTCTCTGCGAATCATTTCAGCATGTCGTTTTCCAATGTGGCCTGCACCGATTACGGCAAATTTTATTTTGTGATTATCGTTCTTCACTTTTATTTTATTTTGAACACCTTATGGTCTTCTAGTCTATACTTCTCATTACTTTCTGGACAGAAAGCGTCTCCATTTTTATCAAACTCAAGGCGATGTCCATATTCACTTATCCATCCCATTTGTCGCGCTGGATTTCCAACCACTAAGGCGTAATCGAGTACTGTTTTTGTTACAACTGCTCCCGCTCCTACAAATGCATACTCACCGATATCATGTCCGCATACGATAGTTGCATTGGCGCCAATACTTGCCCCTTTTTTAACTCGGGTTCTAGTGTAGCTGTTTTTTCGATTTACCGCACTTCTTGGATTCGTAACATTGGTAAAAACCATCGAAGGGCCGAGAAAAACGTCATCCTCACATTCCACACCTGTATATATTGAAACGTTGTTTTGAACCTTAACATTAGCGCCTAGTTTTACCTCTGGTGAAATAACTACATTTTGACCAATATTGCATTTCTGTCCAATAGAACAGTTTGTCATCACATGAGAAAAGTGCCAAATTTTTGTTCCTGATCCGATGATGCATCCTTCATCGATTACTGCGGTTTCGTGTGCAAAATAGTCCATTATCGAATAATGTAATTATCAAAATTATAGTGCGCCGTCTCATTCAACTCATCATCAGATAATGATTTAAAATAGGCATATGTTCTCTTTAAACCTTCTGAGCGATTCACCTTTGGCTCCCAGTTCAAAATGGCTTTTGCTCTGGAAATATCTGGCCGACGCTGTTTAGGGTCATTGACTGGCAAATCTTGATAAATCACTTTCTGAGTTGTCCCGGTTAACTGAATAATCTCATCTGCAAAATCGGCAATTGAAATCTCAGAGGGATTTCCAATGTTAATTGGGTCAGTATGATTGCTGTGCAACAAACTATAAATTCCATCCATCAAGTCATCGACGTAACAGAAAGATCTTGTTTGAGAACCATCTCCAAAAATTGTCAAGTCTTGTCCTCTCAGTGCCTGACCGATAAACGCCGGTAAAACGCGTCCATCATTCAAGCGCATTCGAGGTCCATATGTGTTAAAAATACGAACTATTCTCGTATCAACACCATGAAATGTATGATAAGCCATGGTTATTGCCTCCTGAAATCGCTTCGCTTCATCATATACACCTCGGGGTCCAACTGGATTTACATGCCCCCAATAATCTTCAGTTTGAGGGTGAACTTCAGGGTCTCCATAGACTTCTGAAGTCGAAGCAATCAAAATACGTGCATTCTTGGCTTTTGCCAAACCGAGGCAATTGTGAATGCCAAGCGACCCAACTTTTAATGTTTGAATTGGAATCTTCAAATAATCGATGGGGCTCGCAGGAGAAGCAAAATGAAGAATGTAATCAAGTGTTCCAGAAACATGTATGTACTTCGTTACATCGTGATTGCAAAACTCAAAATTTTCCTCTGGAAAAAGATGCTCAATATTTTCAATACGACCAGTTATCAAGTTGTCCATCGCAATAACATGGTAGTTTTTTTTGACAAAAAGGTCGCAAAGATGAGAGCCCAAAAAGCCCGCAGCACCGGTAATTAATATTTTCTTTCTTTTGCTCATTATCTAGTGCCCCGTAACGGTAATTCTTCCCATTGAATTATAATAAAATCCTCGGTCTTGCATTCGATCAATATCATAAATATTCCTTCCATCAAAGATGAGAGGTTGTTTTAGAAGGGATTTCATCTTCTCAAAATCTGGATTAAGAAAAATCGGCCATTCCGTTGCAATCAACAAACTATCTGCACCGACCAAACATGCATATTGATCCGATGCATACTCAATCTTATTGCCAAAACGTTTTTTTACATTCTCTATTGCCTCTGGATCAAATGCAACAATGTTGGCACCTCTTGAAAGCAATGCATCAATCATATGTAAGGCCGAAGCCTCACGAATATCATCTGTGTCAGGTTTGAAGGCCAATCCCCAGACTGCGAAGGTTAATCCCTCCAGATTTCCAAAATAGGAATCAAGTTTATCTACCAACTTCGTTTTCTGGACATTGTTGACGTTTAAAACACTCTTAATTATTTCAAATTTATAGTTTTGCTCATTGCCACTTCTGACCAAGGCTTGAACATCTTTAGGAAAACAACTCCCTCCAAATCCAATACCAGGATACAAAAACTTATGACCAATTCTAGAATCCGCGCCAACACCCTGGCGAACCTTGTCCACATCTGCCCCGACCAATTCACAAAAATTTGAAATTTCATTCATGAATGTGATTTTGGTCGCCAAAAAAGAGTTTGCGGCATACTTCGTCAATTCTGCACTTTTTTCGTCCATGACGATAATCGGCCTGCCGCTTTCCACGAAAGGCTTGTACAATTCCTTCATTATTTCAATAGCTCGTTCGTTCTCGGTTCCTAAAATTACACGATCGGGCTTCAAAAAGTCATCCACGGCGAAACCTTCTCGCAAAAATTCTGGATTGGAAACAACAGCAAAGTCAACCGTTGCCGTCTCATTAATCTTCGCTTGTACCTTCTCGGCCGTACCCACTGGCACAGTAGATTTGTCAACAATTACTTTAAATTGCGTCATTATCTCACCAAGCTGACCCGCAACATTTAAAACATAGCTCAAATCAGCAGAGCCATCTTCTCCGGGAGGAGTTGGAAGAGCCAAAAAGATAATTTCTGCAAAATCAACGGCCTTCTTCAAATCTGTCGTAAAAGAAATACGTTTTGCATTTACATTTCTCTGAAATATTGTATCAAGATGTGGTTCGTAAATAGGAACTACTCCATTTCTCATTTGCTCGATCTTGTCCTTGTCAATATCAACACAAACAACTTCATTTCCTGTCTCAGCGAAACACGTTCCAGTTACAAGTCCAACATACCCAGTTCCGATAACAGCTATCTTTTTCATGCTAGGCATTTACTGTTAAGAATTCTTCAATTGCCCCACAAATATAATCCAATTGCTCTTGCTCCATTTCTGTATGGACAGGCAGCGATATAACTCGTTCCGTGAGCCAATCTGTAACTGGTAAATCTGTTTGCTCGCTTCCAAAAGAAGAAAACATTTTCTGTCTGTGCGCAGGTACAGGATAGTAAATCATTGATGGAATGTCACGTTCAGCTAAAAATGCATTCAATTCATTTCTATCGACTCCCTCTAATGTCAAAGTGTACTGATGAAATACATGTTTCGACTCATTTGATCGCACTGGAGTTTTTACACCAGGAAATTTTTTAAAAAAAGCATCGTAATGATCTGCAACTTTTCTTCTCGCGGCAATGTAGTCGTCAAGTTTCCTCAACTTAATTCGCAAAACAGCCGCTTGAATACTATCCAATCGCGAGTTGACTCCAACTACGTCGTGGTAGTAACGTTTGCTTTGACCGTGATTAACGATCATTCGAATTTGTGCAGCAAGTTCATCATCATTTGTGAAAATTGCTCCACCATCACCATAACATCCTAAGTTTTTTGATGGAAAAAAAGACGTGCAACCCACATGACCGAGAGTTCCAGTTTTGGAATTTGTTCCGTCTGAAAAATGATAGTCACTCCCAATTGCTTGTGCATTGTCCTCAATTACTGCAAGATTGTGTGCATTTGCAATTTTCATTATCTCTTCCATATTGGCCGCCTGGCCATATAAATGAACTGGAACAATGGCTTTTGTCTTTGACGTAATCGCTTTTTTAATCGCTTCTGCATCTACACAAAATGTATCCCGATCAACGTCAACGAAAACTGGTTTTAAGCCCAAAAGCGCAATGACCTCAGTAGTCGCAATGTATGTAAATGAAGGCGTAATGACCTCATCTCCAGGCTTTAGCCCAAGTCCCATAAGGGCAACCTGTAAAGCGTCTGTTCCATTTGCACACGGTATCACATGTTTTGCTCCAAGATACGTCTCTAAATCAGTTTGAAAACCCTTAACCTCAGGACCATTAATAAATTGAGCACTTTCTAAAATGGATGTAATCGCCGAATTGATCTCAGGTTTTATCTTCTGATACTGCGATATTAAATCGACCATTTGTATTTTTTTCATCAATAGATGTTTTTTGTGTTGTAATTAATAGGCGTTAAAGATAATTAATTGAAAGAATAAAACGTTTGTACTGTAGATTAATTGTATCAACTCGAATTGAAAATTAAACTAAAGAAAGAGACAATTTGTTTTTTAGAACATACCTGATTTTACACTTGAATTTACAAAACATAAAATCATTAACTTTACACTAAGATTAAAACCAAATGAAAGGAATTATACTAGCCGGTGGATCTGGTACTAGACTTTATCCAATTACAAAAGGAGTTTCAAAACAACTACTCCCTATTTACGACAAACCAATGATATACTATCCCTTGTCTGTGTTAATGCTCGCAGGACTCAAGGAGATTCTCATAATATCAACACCTGAAGATTTACCAAATTTTAAAAAATTGTTGGGAGATGGAAGCAACTTTGGTATATCGCTTACTTATAAAGAGCAGCCAAGCCCAGATGGTTTGGCTCAGGCGTTCATTATTGGAGAAGATTTTATTGGGGATGATGATGTCTGTTTGGTTCTTGGAGATAATATTTTCCATGGCCAAGGACTTTCTCAAATGCTAATAAGCGCTCGCGAAAATGTCAAAAATGAGGGAAAATCAACCGTTTTCGGATATTATGTTAATGACCCTGAGCGCTATGGCGTTGCAGAATTTGACGATGAAGGAAATGTCATTTCTATAGAGGAAAAACCAACACATCCAAAATCCAACTTTGCTGTTGTCGGTCTCTACTTCTACACAAATGAAGTTGTTGAAATCGCAAAAAATATCAAACCATCTGACAGAGGAGAATTGGAAATTACGACAGTAAATGAAACTTTCTTGAAAAAAGGGAAATTAAAGGTTGAATTGATGGGGCGCGGTTATGCCTGGCTTGACACAGGGACTCATGAATCACTGTTGGAAGCAAGCAGCTTCATACAAACAATAGAAAAAAGACAGGGTTTAAAAGTGGCTTGCCTTGAAGAGATTGCATACGAAGAAGGTTTTATTTCAGCCGAGAAGGTTCTTGAATTGGCAAAACCACTGGCGAAGTCAGGTTATGGGCAATATTTGATAAAACGCGTTCAAAAATCATGAAATTAACGCATACAGATATCGATGAATTGGTTGTTTTGGAACCACAAGTTTTTGGAGATGCACGTGGCTACTTTTTTGAGCCGTTCAATCAAAAATGGTTCAATGAAAATGTAGGACCTACGCAGTTCGTACAAGACAATGAGTCAAAATCTTCAAAAGGTGTTTTAAGGGGCTTACACTTCCAGAAACCACCGATGGCTCAAGCAAAACTCGTTCGTGTAATTCAAGGTGAGGTTCTTGATGTTGTTGTTGACCTCAGAAAAAATTCTCCCACATACGGTAAAGTGTTTTCGATCCTACTGAGCGAAACAAATAAAAAACAATTGTTCATCCCACGTGGTTTTGCTCACGGATTCGCCGTGATCAGTGAAACTGCAATTTTTGCATATAAAGTAGACAATTGGTATTCACCCGAAAATGAAGGTGGCATTATTTGGAATGATGAAAAATTACAAATCGATTGGCAATTAAACCATAACGATATTTTACTCTCAGATAAGGACACTGGCCTGCAAACATTTGTTGATTTTGAAACACCCTTCAAGTGATGAATGTTCTAATTACAGGAAAGAATGGACAATTGGGATCTGAATTGCAAGAAGTAAGCTTAGAATCGCGCCATACATTCATATTCTGCAACTCCCATGAATGTGACATTCGAGACCAAAATGTAATCGAAACTATCGTCTTAAAGCACAAAATAAATACAATTATTAATTGTGCTGCATATACCGCTGTGGACGACGCTGAAGACGACGAAAAAAATGCAATGAACGTCAATTTTATTGGTGTCCAAAATCTCAATACAGTTGCAGAGAAATTCAAAATAAAACTCATCCATATATCGACTGATTATGTCTTCTCTGGAGAAAAAAGCAAACCATACAAAACCGAAGATGCTGTATCTCCTATCGGAGTATACGGAAAATCAAAACGAAAAGGTGAGGAGGTAATTTTAAATTCTAATACAGATGCTATCGCTATAAGGACATCCTGGCTTTACTCTTCCTTTGGTAACAATTTTGTAAAAACAATGCTCAGGTTGGGTAAAACCAAAACAGCGTTAAATGTTGTCAATGACCAATTTGGAAGTCCGACGTATGCAAGAGATTTGGCGCGATTTTGCATTCAATTGTTGGATGTAGAATCACTCAATTCGAAACAACGAATTTACCACTACGCGAACACAGGAGCGATCTCTTGGTGTGAATTTGCTATGGAAATAATGTCTCTTGCGAAACTCAATTGTGAAATTCACCCTGTTTCAACAGATCAATACCCAACAAAAGCAGATCGACCGAAGTATTCAGTGCTAAGTAACGAAGCAATTCAAACAGATTTCAACGTTTCCATATCGTTTTGGAAAGATGCATTGCAAGATTGTATCAATCGATTGGTATAATTGCCAAAACAAAAGTGAATTAAAGCCCTTTAATTGATTTATTGAAAACATTTTAGATCATTTCTCAAGGCGATATCCTATTTTATTCGTAATATCGCCTACTGCTAATTTTTAGTCAGTATTAATTACAGAACAACTAAAATCTAAGTGAATTACGAAAGAATTAAAAACCGACGCGTTTTAGTCACTGGCGGTGCCGGCTTTATCGGCTCTAATTTGTGCGAAGACCTGCTCGCAAATGACAACAAAGTCGTCTGCTTGGACAACTTTTCAACAGGACAAAAAAAAAACATACTTCCCTTCCTTTCAAACAAAAATTTTAAATTGATCGATGGAGACATCTGTTCTCTTGACATCTGTCATGAAGCCATGGTAGAAATTGATATTGTATTTCATCAAGCGGCCCTCGGCTCTGTTCCAAGGTCTTTGAATGATCCAATTTCAACCAATGAAGCCAATATCTCCGGTTTTTTAAATGTACTTGTCGCCGCCCGTGATGCCAAAGTCAAACGATTTGTATATGCCGCGAGTTCATCGACCTACGGCGACTCAAAAAAATTACCAAAAATTGAAGAAGTAATTGGAAAGCCACTTTCTCCATACGCCGTTACAAAATATGTCAATGAATTATATGCTCACGTTTTCGGGTTAAACTACGGGATGGAAATTATTGGTCTGAGATATTTCAATGTTTTTGGTCGACGTCAATCTCCCAATGGAGCTTATGCGGCTGTCATTCCAAAATTTGTTGAAATGTTAATCAACCATGAAGCACCAACAATCAATGGTGACGGTTCCTACTCGCGGGATTTTACTTACATTGACAATGTAATTCAAATGAACCACCTTGCAGGCTTAACCAATAACCAAAATGCGATTGGTGAGGTGTTTAATACTGCTGAAGGTGCGCAGTCAACACTCAATGAACTGACAGAGAAACTCAAAGATTTGCTTGGACAATTTGATGAAAAAATTTATGCGATCGAGGTCAAACATGGACCCGCTAGAAATGGAGACATCCCCCACTCTCTGGCATCAATAAACAAAGCAGTCGAATTGCTAGGTTACTCCCCAACACATTCACTTGAAACAGGCCTCATCGAGGCCATCGAATGGTACTGGAACGACCTCAAGAACTAATTTTTACGCACAATAAGTTAAAAATACAACCACTCTTATTGCAACAAGAAATAATCGCTTCAACCAAACCAAACACTGTTAAAGAGATTTTTTTCAGTAGAATTCAATAAGCAAGATTTTCGATCGTTAAAATGGAAACCTTATACTTGTATAAATATTCTACGATACATGGGAAAACAATTTGTTCTGATATTTCTACTGCTATTCGTTTCATTTCAGAGCACTGCGCAACGAAACGTCACCGACTCCACAATCGGAACACCTTGGGTGTCGATTAATTATGGCGCAAGTTTCACCGATGGCGATTTAATCAACCGCCACGGATTCATGAATCATGCAGGCATGTTTGGCGGTTATAAAACGAAGCGAAATTGGATTTACGGCGCAGAAGCAAGTTACCTCTTTGGTAACGACATTCGTGTATCAGGACTATTTGATCATTTGGTAGATGAAAAAGGAACGATTACTGATCAAAATGGAGACATTGCAACGGTTCTTCTCTATTCGCGTGGGTTGTCAATAAATGGATCAGTCGGAAAAATACTTCCAATTCTCAACCCGAACCCAAATTCAGGAGTTTATTTGAGCCTTGGAATAGGATTCTTAGCGCACAAAATTCGAATAGAAACACAAGAACAGGTTGTTCCCCAGTTGGAGCTGGATTACAGAAAAGGATACGACCGCCTCTCACAAGGGCTCAATTTAACTCAATTTATAGGATATGCATTCATGGCAAATAAGGGGTTTGTAAATTTCTATGGAGGGCTCTATTTCCAAGAAGGGTTCACTTACAATAGTCGTGATGTTTTTTTTGACCAACCCAACGTCCCTGTGTCAAGTGAACAGATGTTAGACCTTCAATACGGTATACGTCTGGCTTGGCTTATCCCTGTCTACAAAAGAAAGCCAAAAGAATTTTACTTTAATTAATGCACGTACTCTACAACATAGGTATTGGGTTTATTGGAATTGGCATGCGATTGGCTGCGATTTTTAATCCAAAGGCGAAAGAGTGGAGAGATGGCCGCCGTGAAATGTATGCCACCTTTCCTGATATAAATGGGCAATCAGTTGTTTGGTTTCATTGTGCATCCCTTGGAGAATTTGATCAAGGTTTGCCTCTAATGAACAAAATAAAATCAGAAAACCCTTCAATTTTTTTGTTAGTTACCTTTTTCTCGCCATCAGGAATGAAGTATTACCAAAAGCGAGAGCACCAAGCTGATTTTGTCACCTATATTCCGCTTGATACAGTTTCAAATGCAAAAAAATTCATCGAAACGATACGTCCAAAGCAAGTCTTTTTTGTCAAATATGAATTTTGGTCAAATCATATTTTGGCTGCAAAAAATTACGGAGCAGAACTATATAATGTGAGTGGTATATTTCGCCCATCGCATCGATTTTTTAAATGGTATGGGCAATTCTTCCGATCGACACTGCGACAATTTAATTGGTTTTTTGTTCAGAATGAGGCTTCTCAAGAACTCCTCAAATCGATAGGTATTAATAATACCACAGTCACTGGGGACAGTCGTTTCGATAAAGTTATTGACAATAAAACCCGCCTCATTAAAAACAAAAAAATCGCTTCTTTTTGTAACGATGAAGTTGTTTTTATTGTTGGTAGTAGCTGGCCAAAAGATGAAAAAATTGTACTCCCGATTGTTAATAAAATGCAGTGCAAAGTGATTATAGCGCCACACAATGTGGATGAAAAACATATGCACGGAATAACAGAACAGTTAAAAAGGCCATTCTCCCGATATTCTGAAACAACGGAGCATATAAATAGCGACATTTTAATTCTTGACACCATTGGTCAACTGTCAAGTGCATACGCTTTCGGATCATATGCCTACATCGGCGGAGGCTTCTCTGGAAACCTTCATAATATTTTAGAACCAGCAGTATTTGGCATGGGAGTTATTTACGGACCTGAACACAATAAGTTCCCCGAAGCACAGCAGTTCATTGAAAGTGGATTTGGCTTTTCTGTGAGTTCTGAGGATGAGTTATCACATGCCATAAACACCATTTCTACAAGCAAGGAAGCTGTCGATAAAAAAGCCATGCAATTTATTGAGCAGAACAAAGGCGCAACGAATCGAATCTATTCAGCAGTATATTCTTAAAGCAGAATAATGAAACTGTTGATCTGGAACTTAATCCCATTTGAGCAATTTCAAATTTCCCGTATTCTCAGTGTTATAATTTAATTGTATTTCACGAATTAGTTTTTCCATTGAACTCCATTTTGGACTCCGGTTCGAACAAACAGCTATAATTTCACGAGCTGGAAACTCCTTCAATTTTTCGGATTGAATACGAGTAGATTCATTTAAACCCAATAGATCCAAATAATTTGATGGAATGAGTGTATATCCTTTATGCAGGTCCACCATTTTCACTAAAAGTTCAATATTTCCTCCTTCATAATTCCAATTTGATGTTTTTTGATTGTTCAATTCACAAAAATGAATCATTTGAGTTCTAAGACAATTCCCTTTTGTTAAAAGCCACGGGTGATACTCTTCCAATTCAGCGGGAGTCACAATCTTTTTACCCAAATGTGGAGCGTACACACAGATCTCCTCTTGATATAGAACAGACGTTCTCCATTTGGAGCGATGAAGTGGACCAGCCAAAATCCCAAGATCGATTGTTTTCTCCTCGAGTGCAACAATTATCTCCTCTGTTTTCATCTCCTCGATGACCAAATCCACATCTTTCAGCACCCCCCTCCATTTCTGGTATAACGATGGAATCATATAACCGGCTACAGTCGGTATCACAGCAATTTTAATTTGCTCTTTAAATGTCCCATTGCGTTTTTTTGTCAATACCTCAATCTTGCCATATTCAGAGAGAATATCCCTAAGAATTGGAAGCAACTGCTCTCCATAATTGGTCAAAGTCAGAGGTGATCGTGAACGATCAAATATAAGATGACTGAGCGTCTCTTCAGCTTTCTTAACTTGCATGGAGAGGGTTGGCTGGGTTACAAAACACCGTTCACTCGCACGCTGAAATTGACGCTCTTCAGCAACAGCGATTATATATTGGATTTGTTGAAATGATATCATAGATATAATTTATACTAAAATAGTAAAAATCAATTATAGCTATAGTTTTAAAATGCTAAATTTGTTTAAGAATTAAAGTAATTGTGATTTGAAAACTAACATATTTAGTACTTTTGAATCTCATAAAATGTATAACAAAAAACAAAAATAACATGAGTGTAGTAGGAAAAAAATTTCCAAGTCTAGAAGTATCTGCCATGAACGAAATGGGAGATACAATCAAAGTAAACGTTTTTGAAGAAGCTAAGCATAACGGAAAGAAAGTTTTGCTTTTTTGGTATCCAAAAGATTTTACGTTCGTTTGTCCTACTGAGCTGCATGCTTTTCAGGCGGCTTTGGGTGAGTTCGAAAAAAGAAATACTATAGTAATAGGCGCATCATGTGATACTCCAGAAGTTCATTTTGCTTGGTTAAACACACCGAAAGACCAAGGAGGAATAGAGGGCGTGACGTATACTATTTTAGCTGATACGAATAGAAACCTATCTTCTATACTGGGGATTTTAGATATTCAAGATGTTCTTTATAATGAGGATTTAGACACTGAACTTGTAGTTGGAGATAGCGTTACTTACAGAGCTACTTATTTACTCGATGAAGATGGTGTAGTATTTCATGAGGGAGTAAATGCCATGCCAGTTGGAAGAAATGTAAATGAGTTTTTAAGACTTATCGATGCCTTTACGCACGTTCAGGAAAAAGGAGAAGTATGTCCAGCTAACTGGGAAGAAGGAAAGACGGCAATGTCGGCTGATAGAAAGGGAACTGCAGAGTATCTGTCGAAGCACTAAATTAGATCAAAACGCATGTTTAAAGAGTTAACAGAAGACACCTTAGAATCGACAGTAAGGTCAAATTTTATTGTCCTCGTTCAATATTCAGCAGGTTGGTGCGGAAACTGTAGAATTATAAAGCCTAAGTTTAAAAAAATGGCTACAGAATATGAAAATGCCGAATTCGTGATGGTGGATGCAGAAAAATTTCCTGAAAGCAGAAAAATGGCCAATGTAGACAACTTGCCCACCTTTGCAGCTTTCAAAAATGGACAATTGGTAAAGCAGATTCAAACCAACAAAGTAGATGTCTTAAAAGAATTCGTAGATGAGGTTACCGCTAATTAAACACTTGAATACGTTTATTCAAGAGAATGACCAGGACTATATTCTAGAAGCCATCGAGACTTTAGAGTATTTAACTGAGTCATCTGCTATAAAAGATGATGAGTTAGATATCATAGGAGAGCTATTGTCAAATATGTATGGTGCTTTGGAGGTGAACACAGCCATAAAAGATGGTAAACTAGAGAAAGAAGCTCTGAATGAATTCATGCAGCGTGTAACTGGTTCCATTGATAGATAAATTTAAACAGTAAACTGAACAAATGGTGATTCGGGAAAGACAGCTAAATTGATGGTTTTACTGACTGCCTCGCAAAGAACTAAAAAAAGCATTCATGCAATCAAGTCCAATCTCGAAAGGGATTGGACTTTTTTAGTCAATTTTATTGGGTAAACATGACCCACAGAAAACAAGCTGCAAAGCCAACTAGAAATAGAATTCCCGCCCAGCTCAACAACCTAAGCCAAAATTTAGGTTTGTATTCAGGACCAATATACCTTCCTGTAACCAACCTGAAATTCACTATTGCTATTACGGGAGCAATAAGAAAGCTTATAGTCATAGCTAAATCTACTAAAGACTTCAGGTGTTTTCCGAAAAAGAAAACAAGTGCAAAAGAACCAATGGCAACACTAAGTATTGAAATGGAATAAATACTTCCGTGTGATTTGGTTGTATCCTGCTGTAAAAAAAGCTCTGACGTACGTTGTAAACTTCTACCATACCCATCAAAAACAGCAATACACGTTCCAAACATAATTGAAAAGGTAGCCGCTGCGATTACAATATAACTCCATTCGCCAATGAACTCGGTAAACATTCCGATAATTGAATGAGAAAAAGCTGCGGAGCCATCAGGAATAACAGTGTCTGAACCATAGAGCATATAAGCACCTAGCGTGACAAAACAAATGGCAAGAAGCGCTGAAATAATGTAACCAAGATTAAAATCTCTCAATGTTTCTTTCAATGTTGGCCGGTATCCCGTTTGTTTAATTCTTTCAATCGTCCAAAGGCTATTCCAAGTACTTAAGTCCACTGCTGTTGGCATCCACCCCATCAAAGCAACAATAAACATAATACTTCCACTTGACGTAAGACTAGGAGCTTCAAAGCCCTCAGAAGCTCCACTAGGACCCTTTACTAAGGCCAAAAAAAATGCAAGCAGCGTCGATAAGAGCAAAACACTTCCTATAATTTTTACTAATGAATCCAAGATGTTGTATTTACCAAAAATTAATATCCCGGTACAAATTGTAAACAATCCTAATGTAGCCACTGTTCCATATTCTGTCAAACCAAATAGGTTTTGAAGGAATCCAGAAGTAACAGCTCCGACAGTAGCGCAAACAAAAAACATACTTCCTACCGTGATTAAAAAATATAGGCACAGCATCCAATTCCCCATTCGCTTATAGCCATCAATCAAACTCTCCCCTGTCGCATTAGCATACCTACTTCCGAATTCAAAAAATGGATATTTAAAGATGTTTGCAGCCAAAATAAAAGGAAGTAATGCAAATCCAAAATTTGCCCCAGCTCGGGTACTCTGGACGAGATGAGAAACACCAATTGCTGTGCTAGCAAATAATATTCCTGGACCTAATGTTTTTATAAAACGTTTGGATTTTTCGTTCCTCATAATTTAAAAAAGTAACAAGACGGCTGCAAAGATGAAACTACCTACTACCATAAGTGCAAGCGTGTATGGTAAAATAGATTTTGCCTTCAAGCCAGTTATACCAAGCAAAGGTAACGCCCAAAAAGGCTGAAGCATATTTGTCAATTGATCGCCATAAGATAACGCCATAATTGCTTTTGGAAGGTCAACTCCCAGCTCAGCAGCAGCTTTGATAATAATAGGGCCTTGTATCGTCCACTGCCCTCCGCCGCTAGGAACAAAAATATTTACCACACCTGAACTAAAAAAGGTGTAGAGAGGAAAAGTCAAATCACTTGAGATTTCTGAAAAGTAATTTGCCATGTCTTGAACCATTCCTGAATGTTTCATGATTCCCATAATTCCGAAATAAAGTGGAAACTGAATAAGAATCCCTGCAGTTCCACCAATTGCTCGATCAACCCCACTTAAAAACGATTTTATCGATCCGTGCAGACTTAAACAAAGACCCAAAAGAATCAAATTGATAAAATTTGGTGTAATAAACCCCAATCCTTTTTCAGGATAACCAATGGCCGCAACATATCCCGAATAGGTCAATAAAACAAGACCAAAGAATAGCGCGAAAAGAAAAGATCGATCCAAACGTTCTGCACCCTGAACTCCAACCTCAGAATTCAAAACAAGTTCTTTTTGAATTGATGGCAAATTTGTAGTCTCTTGAGAACGCTTTCCAAGCCAATACATAAACAAAGGGAGTACCACGAGTAAAACAATTATGGTAACCGAATTCATCGCACCAAATATTGTATCTGACATGGAAATATTCGATGGAAATTGAGAAAGTTGATCTGATCCCGAAATACCATCCATCATATTGGAAATGTGATTGTCCTCTGCAGCCATTATTGAAGCAGTACCCGAAATTCCACCATGCCAAACCATCAATCCACTATATCCGGCAGCACCGATAAGCGAATAATTTAAGGTAACCCCTCTTTTTACTGCATGTTCTCCTACTTTTCTTGCTAAAATTGCTCCAAAAATCAGCCCCAAACCCCAATTAAAAAGTGAAGTACATATGGTGAGAAATGTGACTATTAGGGCAGCATTTGCAGTTGTGTTACAATACTGAGTTGCGTAGCCAATAAATCGATCAATCGGCTTTGTCAGTGCCAAAACATGACCAAGCACCAACATTAACATCATCTGAATGGCAAAAGCTAACAATTTCGTCTCCCAAAGTCCTTGTTGCCAAAAATTGAGTAATTCAATACCTCTTGACCATCCACTTGAATGAGAAGCTGTTGTGATCCATGCCAAAACAAATGTAACCACCGTTAACAACAAAGCAATGCTAAACGGCGAAGGCAGCAACGACTTAAACATTTTTTCTATCCCTGAAAATAGTTTCATAAGTGAACTTCAATAAACCCTACGAAAATAGGAATGATTGTCACATTCTCATCTTATTATAACTAAATTCGTTTTATGATAACCGATGAACAATTCATGAGGCGCTGTATACAATTGGCGTTAATGGGTAAAGGCAATGTTGCTCCAAACCCACTTGTCGGTGCTCTAATAGTATTAGAAAATAAGGTCATTGCTGAAGGGTACCATCAGAAATATGGCGAAGCCCATGCAGAGGTTAATGCTATTGATGCAATAGAAGATAAAGCAGTTCTGTCAAAATCAACGCTCTATGTGAGTCTCGAACCCTGTGCACATTTCGGAAAAACTCCTCCATGTGCCGATCTAATTGTAGAACACTCCTTCAAACGAGTTGTAATTGGTTGTTCCGATACATTTGATCAAGTTGCTGGCAAAGGGGTAGCAAGATTAAAAAATGCAGGGATTGATGTTAGCGTTGGGGTGCTAAAGAACGAATGTCGTGAATTGAACAAACACTTTTTTACATTTCATGAGAAAAGCCGACCTTTTGTTTTTTTGAAGTGGGCACAAACAGCTCAAGGATTTATGGACGATGGGGATAACAATAAAAGCACCCAAAAAATCATATGGATTTCTGCACCTGAAGTTCGATCGTTGACCCACCAGTGGCGTGCTGAACATACAGCAATTCTCGTTGGTAAAAACACGATCCAAAATGACAATCCAAAATTAACTGTGCGGGAGGTCGATGGAAAAAATCCAATCCGAATCATATTAGACACAAAAGCATCTCTAAATGGACAGTTAAAATGTTCTGATGAAGAAGGAACAACAATCATTCTGAATACAGAAAAATCGGAAAAAAATGGTCCTATCGACTATATCAAAATTAAAGACATGCAACCGAAAACAATTCTGCATGAACTCTTTAAACGAAACATCCAATCAGTTCTTATCGAGGGCGGAGCAGCAACACTCGACACTTTTATTAAAAGTAATCTTTGGGATGAAGCATGCGTGATTACTGGACAAATCGAGTTTGAATCAGGAACAAGGGCACCGAAACTCGCTGGGGATTATACAACTCAAAAACACTTTGGAGACCTCATTCACTATTACCGAAACACATGATTCCGCTACTGCTATCTATTCTTAGTTCAAGTGCCATCTTCGCCATATTCAAACTGTTCGAAAGGTTCAAGATAGATACATTTCAAGCAATTGTATTTAACTATTTCACAGCCTTTTTTATTGGCATCATACTATATGGACATCAATGGAATGAGAAAGGGTTTGACGAGATCTCTTGGTTTTTTTATGCGGTAATTTGCGCTTTACTTTTTATTGGATTGTTTTTAATAATGGGGAGGAGTTCTCAAATTAATGGAGTAGCATCTACATCTGTTGCTGTCAAAATGAGTACCGCAATCTCAATAATATTGATGATTGTTGGATATTCAGAGAAATTTACAGCTCTCAAGGCTTCAGGAATTCTTCTTGCATTAGTCAGTGTGTTTTTAGTTTCTTATACCAAGGGTAAAAAAGCTCCAGCATCTTGGATGTTACTAGTCCTATTTTTTGGAAGCGGGACATTGGACTTTGTATTAAATTATGTTCAAAATTTTGAATTAAAAACGATATCGACAGCACTTTTTTCTGCTTTTGCATTGGGGCTAGCAGGTATCTTAGGGGCTCTTATTCTATCGGTTCGAATCATTCAAGGCAGTACCAAAATTGAACTCAAAAATATAGCCGCGGGCATTGTGCTTGGAATTCCAAATTACTTCTCCATTTATTTGCTTATCCACTCCTACCGAACAACTGGATGGCAAGACTCCACTGTTTTAGCAGTTACAAATGTATCCGTTGTCCTGTTGTCATCATTGATAGGCTTTCTTGCTTTTGAAGAAAATGCAACTTCACGCAAAATTATAGGACTGATTTCCGCTATATTAGCTATCGTGATCTTGTCTTTAGCAAACAAATAAAAAATTATGACCATTTATCCATTAAATACAGGAAACTTTAAATTGGACGGAGGAGCAATGTTTGGTGTTGTCCCAAAGAGCCTTTGGTCAAGGACAAACCCTGCCGACAGCAACAACATGTGCGATTGGACAATGCGCTCATTACTTATTGAAGATGGCGACCGACTTATCCTAATAGATACTGGAATAGGTGATAAACAATCTGAAAAATTCTTCTCTTATTATTTTCTGTCGGATCAAAATAGTTTGAAGCCAAATCTCAATCAATTGGGTTTCGGTATCGACGACATCACAGACGTATTTCTTACTCATCTGCATTTCGATCATTGTGGTGGTGCAATTCAATGGAACAAAGACCGAACTGGATTTGAACCCGTCTTTAAAAATGCGACATATTGGAGCACAGAAAATCACTGGAAATGGGCAACTGAACCCAACCCCAGAGAAAAAGCCTCATTCTTAAAGGAAAATATACTACCAATCGAAGAGAGTGGTCAATTGCAGTTCATTAATAGAAACGGTGACTACACCTCCAACGTATTTAATAATTTTGACGTATTGTTTGTTGATGGACACACAGAGAGTATGATGATCCCTCATATTCATTATAAAGGAAAAACAATTGCATTCATGGCAGATCTGCTCCCAAGTACTGGACATATTCCTCTTCCTTATGTCATGGGGTATGACACACGCCCATTGCTAACATTGACTGAAAAAGAAAAATTTCTAAAAACTGCAGCCAACAATGACCTCGTTCTTTTTTTAGAACATGATATCATAAATGAATGTGCAACTGTAACCAACACAGATCGTGGCGTTCGCCTATCTGAAACACACAAATTTTCTGATTTATTCTAAATCTTTATACCTTAACCTCACTAAAGTCAATCTACTATGGATCAATACTTAATTCAAATCCTGAAAGAAACAAATACGATCATCATTCCAGATCTAGGAGCGCTAACAATAACAAGTGAAGAACAAAATGAGATTATGCTTATGCCCTTCCTCAAACACGACGATGGTAAGCTCGCAAATCACATCGCAGAAAAAGAGGGGATTGATGGTATTGAAGCCAAAAACATTGTCGCCAAACATGTTCGTGAAATCAAGGCAAAATTGGATCAAGGTGATACCTATGTGATTTTTGAGCTTGGAACGTTTAGCAAAGGAAATGATGGAGAAATTCAATTTACCAATTGGAAGGCTTCTAGTATGAATGCAACAGGTGTTGAAAAAGTCAAGAAAGAAGAAATCAAATTACCATCAGAAGATAAACCGACAGAAATAGGAGTCCCAAAAATTTCAAGTACTGTGCATTCCATGAATAATAGAACGGGTGTGCCGCGCAAAGAAATGAATGTTGCTGAAAAAGAGGAGCTATCGAAATCAGTAGATAAACTCAATGACCTCAAAAAGCAGCAAAAGAAAAATGAGTCGAAGAGGAAAGTACGTCCGGTATTTTATATCATTTTATTCATTTTTATAGTACTCACAGCAGGAGGAACCTATGTGTTTATTAACTATGAAAATATCAAAGAACATGTCCCGTTCCTTTCAACTATTCGTCCATCTACAAAAGCATCAGTTGATGGTGGAGACACCAAAAAAGACAACGCATTAATGGATGAAGTAGGTGAACGAAATGTAGAAGATGAAGTCTCTGAATTAGAGGAGGAAATCAAAAAAAATGATGTGATACCTGACACCATCGAAGAAGAACCTTTGATTGACACACCATTCAAACCGTTCCATATCATAGCAGGAGCATTTGGTGCCAAACAAAATGCAATGCGACTGACTGAAAAAATTAAAGAAATGGGATATCCCTGCACTACTTTTGAGAGAGGAAAAATGACTATGGTTTGCGTTCAGTCTTTCGAAACGAATGCTGAGGCCTTATCGGCAATAATATCAATCAAGGAAGATGTTCCTGCCGCGTGGATTCTCAAATGGTTGTAATTTCATATAAGGTGCATAAGGTCAATTAACCGATTAGAATATCCCGCCTCGTTATCGTACCACCCGACAATTTTAACCATCTTTCCAATTACGCTTGTAAGCTGGGCATCAAAAATGCAACTGTTCGAGTTTCCAATGATGTCAACTGATACAATTGGGTCTTCTGTATAACCCAAAATCCCATTTAAATCTTCATTTGCGGCTTTTTTCATCGCTGCATTAATCTGCGCTTCATTTGGAGGATTCGTCACCACCAAAGTCAGATCTGTCAATGACCCATCTGGAACGGGGACTCGAATTCCGCAGCCTCCTATGTGTCCTTCCAATTCAGGGAATATTTTTGCAATTGCCTTCGCTGCGCCTGTTGTTGTTGGAACAATTGACTCTGCTGCAGCCCTTGCTCTTCGTAAATCTTTGTGCGGAGCATCATGCAAACGCTGATCAGAAGTATAGCTATGCACAGTAGTAATAAATGCACTTTCTATGGTGCAAAGTTCCTTGATGACCTGAAGCATTGGGGCAGCCGAATTTGTTGTGCATGAGGCATTAGAAATAATCTCATCATTAGGCGTCAATAAGTGATCATTGACTCCCAAAACAACCGTCTTTATATCATTCGAAATTGGAGGAGCTGATAAAATAACTTTCTTTGCTCCGCCTTTTAGATGTTTCGCAGCCAAATCCCTTGTTCTGAACAATCCCGTTGCTTCAATTACATACTCCACTCCAAGTTCCTTCCAAGGAATTTTTTCCGGATTTTTTTCAGAAACAAACAGTATCTCTTTGCCATTATCAAAAATTAATCTGTTTTTTTCAACTCTAAATGCTTGCTTTAAACCGCGATGAACACTATCGTATTTAAACAAATGAGCCAAAGTATGTATATCGGACAAATCGTTTACCACCGCAACATCAATACTCGAATCATTTAAGGACATACGAGTGAAGTATCTGCCTATTCGCCCAAAACCATTGATTCCGATTTTCTTCATTTTTGACATATTGATGTAAAATTAATGGATTAATTCATATGAAACATCTTCACATAAAAAAAGGGACAATCAAAATTGCCCCCTCTTTTATATTCTTGTTTTTTAGTGGAATACTTGTATAAAACCTTGTTTATTTATTTCTTCTCCTCCTTCCAATACAGCATTAATCACATAGAAATAAGTTCCTTCACTTACTATATTTCCGGATTTATTTCTACCATTCCAACCACCACTTGGATCATTGAATTGATATACTAGATTTCCCCATCTATTCGTGATTACACATTCAAACGAAGCAATTCCTTCTGACTCTACAAACCAAATTGCATTTCCACTATTGGAAGACAATGAAATCACATTCGGAGCCTCAATATTGCACGTTTTATAATCAACAACTGCCTCTGCAGTTGCCGAGTGACATACATTCGTTACAGTAACTTCATAAGTTCCAGGACTTGTAACAAGAATGGACGAATCTGTCGAACCAGTGTTCCAAGAGTATCCGTTCACCGTTGCATGATGATCTCCTCCTAGCTCAAAAGTAACACCTTGACACAAGGTTGTATCCCAAAGAACAGCCCAAATGTATGGTGGGAATTCCACTTCCAAGGTTACGGGTGTGTTGCATGCGTTATCCGTATAGGTCAAGGTATAAGTGCCAGGAACTGTAGTATAAACCAATGGGTTTTCGGTAAATTCATCCGGAGAAAAATGAACCGCTGTATCTCCCACCGTCCATACTCCGCCGTCGTAGGACTGTGTTCCCTGCAGTGACACACCCAAATTACATCCAAGCGTATCGGACTGGATCATCGGCTGAGGCAATACATATAAGAATACAGTTGTATCGTATTCACAACCAAAGTCATCAACAATATTATACGTATAACCATAATCTCCTGGAACATCTGGCTGAACGACCAGTAAGGTATCCGATTGACCAGAAACAATTGTAGGATCATATGACCATTCATCGCTTGCTACAGTATTTTGATATCCCGATGTATTTGGAAAGAAGGATTGATCAAAAAATAAACCCCATTCAAAAATATATCCATCATCAATTCCAATATTGTCTTGGACAACAATTGTCCATTGTCCATTTACCGGGCATCCAGCAAATGTGGCAAAATCGTCCTCTGGAAGGTATACTCCATTCGGATTCAATGAGGGACCATTATTCCCAAATACGGGAGCTGGTATTGTGTTACCTGTTTCGGAGGGCCAATCACCAAAAGTATTAAACACTGAACTGAAACAATACTCCCAACCCTCACCTGGACCGCCACCGCCGCTGTCGTCAATTGGGTCGCCCATGAAAGTGCCGCCGCCACTTACTCCATTTGGAATAAAGCCCGGTGAATATGAATTCAAAAGTGCTACTTGCGTCCCATTTGGACACTCCAACGCAATCTCCAAATCGCCGATATAAGAGTGCTCCATTGTGATGCATACCTGATTTAAATCTTGAGAGTTACTTATTGTTGAACCAGCAGGAAATCCACCAATATCGATAGGAGCTTGATATTGAGCACCAGAACCATCCGGTAGATATGTCAACCCTGCAAATGACCCTCCCAATTGGAAAGTACCGCCGGGAATATCAATCCCTACAGTATCCGTAGGCGTTACTCCTCCAACTAAATTTGTGTTTTGTCCTAAGCACACTGTATCTTCCTCTGGACCTGTTCCTGTAAAAAGAGGCAGTTGAGAAACTCGGACTTTACACAAAACCCGATCGATCTGAGGAAATTGATCTTCAATCTTTAAATCGACAAGAAATCCGTTGCGCGTCGGAGGTGTAAACCATACTGAATCATTGTTCGGATAGGTCCCCCCATCAGTTATGTACCAATCAAAATCAATGGTCGAACTTACATCCTGTGAATAACCATAGCCTGTTGATTCAAAAGAATTTGGAAATTCAGGAGTGGCAATGAACAAAATACTATCACCAAAACAAACATCAACAAATCCAGTATCTAAAGGATTTAAGGCATTCGCACCTTGACCGTTAATATATGCCTCTATATGAGGAATGAACGGTTGCGCTTGATTACCACATTGAACATTTGCGCTCCATCCTGTTCCTTCTGCGGCTCCATCTGAAATAAAAACCACAGTTAGGCATCCGCTCGGGTTGTTCCAAGAAGCTGTATAGGCAAAACCATTCGGATCGGTTGCGGAATTGTGCGCTCCAAGCAAGGGGGCATTTGCATTTGGCCCATCAAAAACATAAATTGTATCAGATGCATCTATATCAAATTCATATCCTGCATTAATTGCGAATGTAATTGTCATTTTCGTTCCCAGTGTCAAATCTGGGCAAAAAACTGTTGTATCATTAAAATTCGCCGAATAATCTGCCGTGAAGGCATCATCAAAAAAGTTCGTAGCTCCAATTCCAAACGTTGAGCAGTTCGCTGGATTCGACTCCAGAAAACCGACCTCACCCATCAAAACATTCTGAGCAAATGATGTTGAAGCAAGTGAGATCAATAAACAACTCGCCAATCCTTTTAATTTATTTTTCATCGTTTAATGCTTTTCCCTTTTCATGATTTAATACCCACTTCGATTTTACAACCAAAATACTTTCTTCTCCTTCGATCTTGAAATACTGATTCTGATCTAGAATAGTCAATCCTAAATCGATGTATGTAGCATTTGGTGAAGGTCTTTGAATAACTTTCAATCCTACAGATTTTGGATTTGTTCCATTGGAAAAATAGATGGCATTGTCCAAGGCATACGTAATCAAGGCATATTCATTTGGATCACTGCTCTGTAATTCTATTAGTTCAGTCCGACTGAACCGATCCAACAATCTGTTGTCCACTTCTTGCGAGAAAGACACACAAAAGAACAACAGAAAACATAGAGTGCTAATTAACTTCATGGTTTAGTTATTTAATTTAAAACTATACAATAAGAGACTCTTGAGCTACTAAAATAGTTGCTTGCTTCGAAAAATAAAATGTTACAAATTTGGCTCAAACCACCCATTTTATGTCCCTAAAGATACTATTAAAAGGTCAAAACATAAAAGGCAAGTCGCAACAAAGCGTCGAAATAATTCTAAATTCAATTTTAAATTGTGTATAAGTCATACAAAATGGGCATAAGTTCAGTTTTACAAACCACCGATTATTCTGAAATAAACTTAGATTTGTGAGAACACATTTACTATAAGAAAAGTTAGCTTCATGGAGACACAGGAATTGATTAAAATAGCATCTCAAGTTCGAAGAGATATAGTTAGAATGGTTGCCGCAGTCAGCTCTGGTCACCCCGGAGGTTCGCTTGGTTGTGCTGACTTCATAACAACACTTTATTTTGATACCATGAAGCACAACCCTTCGAGTTTTGATATGGATGGCATGGGAGACGATTTGTTCTTTTTGTCGAACGGACATATTTCTCCCGTATGGTACAGTGTTTTGGCGAGAAATGGATATTTCCCTGTTGCTGAACTTGCAACATTCAGAAAGCTATCTACCCGACTTCAAGGGCATCCCTCAACAGATCATAATCTACCTGGGATTAGAATGGCCTCTGGATCTCTAGGTCAAGGGTTGTCGTGTGGTATTGGTGCTGCTGAAACAAAAAAACTAAACCAAGACAAGGGAATTGTTTACACCTTGCATGGAGATGGAGAATTACAAGAAGGACAAATCTGGGAAGCCGCTATTTATGCTGCAGCACGAGGAATAGATAATCTCATCGCAACCATTGATTACAATGGGAGACAAATTGATGGAGATTTAGAAGACGTCATCTCTCTTGGCAACCTAACACAAAAATGGCAAGCTTTTGGATGGGAAGTACTTGAGATGGATGGACACAACATTAATGAAATAAAAAAAACCTTGGCAACAGCCAAAGAAATGGTTGGAAAAGGCAAGCCAATTGTCATCATTATGACTACAGAAATGGGGCAGGGTGTTGACTATATGATGGGGACACATAAATGGCATGGATCAGCGCCGAATGAAGAACAACTACAAATGGCATTGGAACAATTAGATGAAACGCTTGGAGACTATTAAGTGAAAAAGATATTTTTCATAGCATTTGTACTCACTCAACTGGTGTCATTTGGACAGCAAAACGAGACAACGCGTATACTGTTTATCCTAGATGCTTCGAACAGTATGAATACATCTTGGGGGGGGCAATCAAGAATTGAAGCTGCAAAAGAACTTCTATCAAAAACAGTTACAGAACTCAAAGGCACACCCAACCTTGAAGTAGGACTGAGAGTGTACGGTCATCAATCTCCCATCACAGCGACTTCCCAAGACTGCAACGATACGAAACTAGAAGTACCCTTTGCAAGAGACAATTTTGATAAAATAAAGTACCGCTTATTCTCAATTGAAGCAAAAGGAACAACGCCCATTGCACGTTCATTAGAAGCCGCTGCAGCTGATTTTCCAGACAACAAAACAAGAAATGTAATCATCTTAATTACCGATGGTTTGGAAGCTTGTGACAATGACCCATGCGTGGTAGCAAAAAAACTAAAGGACAAAGGTGTTAATGTCACTCCATTTGTAATTGGCTTAGGTCTTGACTTGTCCTATCTTGAAAAATTCAATTGCATAGGTAATTTTACTGATGCTGAAACCAAAAACGCCTTCGAAAAAGTTTTAAAAACCGTTGTTTCAAAGGCCCTCATGAATACAACAGCACAAATCAACTTAAATACTGTTGATGGATTGCCACTAGAAACTAACGTTACTATGTTCTTGTACGAGGCCGGGACCAGCAATCTAAAATATACATTTGTTCATACCCTAAATCGTTATAGAAACCCTGATACATTAATTCTAGACCCGAAATTGAATTATGATCTTGTTGTAAACACCACGCCACGTGTTGAGAAAAAAAACATTTCCATTACAAAAAACACACACAATACCATCCAAGTTGATGCAGGACAAGGTGAGATTCAAATTCGTTTTCTAAATGCGACCAAACCATATCAAATAGATGCTCGAGTAATGAAAGCTAAGGAAATGAAAACGTTAAACACCCAAAAAATTGGTGAACGTGATCGCTACCTCGTAGGCTGGTATAACCTCGAAATACTCACTCTACCGAGAATTTATGTTGCTGTAAATGTAAAGCAAAGCACGAAGGCGGAAATCAATATTAAAGCTCCAGGAAAAGTCAAATATGCTGCAGGATCAGGAATTGTTGGACAAATTTTCGTAGAAAATGAAAGTGATGCTTGGGAATGGGTGTGCAACCTAGAAGACGGAGCATCAACAGGTTACATACAACTACAACCCGGAGCTTACCACCTAGTATACAGGCAAAAAAACTTGAAAAAGTCAGAATATACATTAGAAAAAGATTTCAGAATAAACTCGAACAAAACGACATTCTTACAATTATGAGCGAAACAATTAACATAGACATTGAAGTACTTGGAAAAAAAGATACGCGATCAGGATTTGGTGAAGGTCTGCTTGAAATAGGACGAAAAAATAAAGATGTCGTCGCATTGTGTGCCGATCTAACGGGGTCACTAAAAATGAATGCTTTTGAAAGTGAATTCCCTGAACGCTTTTTTCAAATTGGAATTGCTGAAGCAAATATGATGGGAATTGCCGCTGGAATGACGATCGGAGGGAAAATACCATTTACCGGAACATTTGCAAACTTCTCAACAGGTCGCGTCTATGATCAAATTCGTCAATCGATAGCTTATTCTCAAAAAAATGTAAAAATCTGTGCATCTCATGCTGGATTGACCTTGGGTGAAGATGGAGCAACGCATCAAATTCTTGAAGACATAGGGATGATGAAGATGCTTCCCAATATGACGGTAATTGTGCCTGCAGACTTCAATCAAACAAAGCAGGCTACCATGGCAATAGCCGACCACAACGGACCTGTTTATCTGCGCTTTGGAAGACCATCTGTGCCAATTTTCATTAAACCTGATGCCAAATTTCAAATAGGCAAAGCAGACAAAATTATTGAGGGAAATTACGTTACCATTATTGCATGTGGTCACCTGGTATGGAAATCAATTGAAGCAGCAAAAGAATTGGCACTGCAAGGAATATCAGCTGAGGTAATTAATATGCACACTATCAAACCTTTAGATGAGAAAGCTGTTTTAGAATCAGTTGCCAAAACAGGATGCGTTGTAACAGCAGAAGAACATATGATTCATGGTGGATTAGGGGATTCAATTGCACAGCTGTTATCAAGAACAGTTCCAACGCCTCAAGAGTATGTTGGTGTAAACGATGAATTTGGTGAAAGTGGAACACCAAATGAATTGATGACCAAATACGGAATTGACACCAGAAATGTGGTTGAGTCGGCACTAAAAGTAATTCAAAGAAAATAACCGCGAATATATTGACCGGGACATAGAGCAAATGAGCAATCAAAAAGATTTTTTATCATTTCAAGGTCAGACAAATCCTTTTCCGTTTTTGATCGAGATAGATCGAGCTGAAGGAATATATATCAGAGATAAAAAAGGAAAGACCTATATTGATATGATTGCTGGAGTTGCTGTCAATAACATAGGACACAATCATCCAAAAGTCGTAGCTGCCCTAAAAAAGCAAATTGACCAACATCTCCACGTAATGGTTTACGGAGAATTTGTCCAGACAGCGCAGCTAGATTTCTCAAAACGACTCACCTCACTCCTGCCAAAGGAATTAAATTGTGTGTATGCATTAAATTCAGGAACAGAAGCCAATGAGGCTGCCCTCAAATTGGTAAAGCGTGTAACAGGACGAAATGAATTGATTTCATTCAGGGGCTCCTATCACGGGAGCACTCATGGTTCATTGAGTGTCTCAGGAAATGAAACAAAAAAAGAAGCCTTTCGACCACTTCTTCCCGATGTACGGTTTTTAGAGTTTAATGCTATTCCTGATCTAAAGCAAATAACTACCAAAACTGCCGGCGTAATTATTGAAACGGTCCAAGGCGATGCTGGGGTTCGAATTCCATCGAAAGAGTTTATAAGAGAATTAAGAAGACGTTGTTCAGAGGTTGGTGCACTTTTGATTTTTGATGAAATACAATGTGGCATTGGCCGCACAGGTAAACTATTTGCATTCGAACACTTCAATGTTGTTCCTGATATTCTTACACTGGGTAAAGCACTCGGAGGAGGCATGCCTATTGGTGCAGTTATTTCCTCTCACCAACACCTGAAAGAATTCACCTACAATCCAATGCTAGGACATATTACTACATTTGGAGGCCATCCTGTAAATTGTGCAGCTGCAAATGCATGTCTTGAGGTAATGGAAAATGAGATCAACTTTGATGAAATCGAACGTCTTGGTCAGCTTTTGGTTGATCTATTATCTAAAGAAGAGGAAATCAAAGAAATCAGAAGAATAGGAATGATGTATGCATTCGATATGAAGTCCTTTGCTCGAGTTGAAAAAGTCGTACACAAATGTCTTGAAAAAGGACTAATTAGCTTTTGGTTTCTTTCACATCCGGATAGCTTTAGATTATCTCCCCCATTGACCATCTCTGAATCCGAGATCATTCAAGCCGCTTCAATTATATCGGAAGCGATAAAAGAAACATCCTAGCGGATTATGGCTTAGCTAAAAAACGTAGGATCGAGTTTTGAATCTTCTGATATTCTTCTTGCTTAATGCAATATGGAGGATTAATAAAAATAACATTCCCCAATGGACGAATCAAAATTCCATCGCTCATGAAATGCTCGTACGCTTTTTCCTTTATGTTAGAAAAATAAGAGTTTCCTTTCTCGGATTGAATTTCAAAAGCTAAGATTGTCCCTTGCTGACGGATGTTTACAACACAATCGAAATTTGCTAATTCTTCCGAAAAGGCATTATTCCATTCACAAATTGAATCAATTGACGTCCAAGTAAGCGGTTGTTCGAACAGATCAAGATTGGCACAAGCAACAGCGCAGGCAATTGGATTTGCCGTGAATGAATGTCCATGCAATAATGCCTTTGTCGTCTCATCAGCTAAAAAAGCAGCGTAAATTTCTTCACTTGCCAC
>Ga0213861_10000083_pt1 | contig 64861 bp, 92 predicted proteins | sample PICome_4_FD_160110 | JGI IMG/M metagenome (GOLD analysis project Ga0213861, IMG submission 160110) | Coastal seawater microbial communities near Pivers Island, North Carolina, United States - PICO131 | ecosystem: Environmental > Aquatic > Marine > Coastal | place: USA: North Carolina... | reverse complement strand
CCTTCAAAAAACATTCAAAAAGACTGATTTAATGCTTGACTTTAGTAAAAAAGATAAGTATAATAGTATCATTAGTAGAAATATGTATGGTACATAAAAAACTAATATAAAACTAATAGTAAGAAAAAAACTAATAAAGGCTAATATAGGAGAATATAAATGGCTACACTAGCAGAAATCCGTGCAAAACTTCTTGCACAAGATAACAAAGCATCAGACAATGCTTCCTCAAACAGAGGAACAGATGCAGTATACCCTTTCTGGAATATGGACAACGACAATACATCAGTATTGAGATTCCTTCCAGACTCAGACCCAACAAACACATTCTTTTGGAAAGAACGTCAAGTTATCAAACTTCCGTTCCCTGGTGTTAAAGGTGGTGATGAACAGAAACGAGTAATCGTTCAAGTACCTTGCGTTGAAATGTGGGGCGAGTCTTGCCCAATTCACGCAGAAATTCGTCCTTGGTTTAAAGACCCAGCAATGGAAGACCTAGGTCGTACATATTGGAAAAAGCGTTCTTATGTTTTCCAAGGTTTGGTTGTAACTGACCCTATCGGTGGTGACCAACCAGAAAATCCAATTCGTAGATTTATCATTGGTCCACAAATCTTTAAGTTGCTTAAAGCGGCACTGATGGACCCAGATATGGATAATCTACCAACGGATTATGAACAAGGTACTGATTTCCGTCTAACAAAGACAACTAAGGGTCAGTATGCAGACTATTCAACTTCATCGTGGTCTCGTAAAGAGCGTTCACTAAATGAAGACGAGCGTTCAGCAATTGAAACTCACGGTCTATATGACTTGAATGAGTTTATGCCTAAGCGTCCAACAGAAGATGATATGCGAATTATCACAGAGATGTTTGAAGCATCTGTTGATGGTGAATTGTATGACCCATCTCGTTGGGGTCAGCACTATAAACCTTATGGGTTAGATGTTCCAGCAGGCACTTCGGCTCCAACTCCAACTCCATCTGCTCCAAAAGTAGAAGAAGTTAAAGAAGTTGCGACAGCAGAAGCAACACCTGTTGCAGAAGCATCAGCACCAACTCCGACTCCAGCACCAGTAGAAACATCTACTGATGCACCGAAGTCAGATGCGGCAGATATCTTAGCAATGATTCGTAGTAGAAAAACTGACTAAGAACCAATGATTGAGTATGGGGAGTATAATACTCCCCTACTCTTTTTACATCACATAAGGAGAATTATATGGCACGAGCCTTCGATGCGAGTAAATTTCGCAAAAATATAACGAAATCAGTTCCAGGTATGAGCGTTGGTTTTAGAGACCCAGACACTTGGGTATCAACAGGTAATTTCACATTAAACAAACTTATCAGTAATGACTTCCATAAAGGGATTCCACTAGGTAAGGTAACAGTCTTTGCAGGTGAAAGTGGCGCAGGTAAATCATTCATTGCCGCTGGTAACGTAGTAAAAAATGCACAAGACCAAGGAATTTTTGTAGTCTTAATCGATAGTGAAAATGCACTAGATGAAAGTTGGCTACACGCACTTAACGTAGATACAACACCAGAAAAGTTGCTTAAACTAAATGTAGCAATGATTGATGATGTTGCAAAAATCATTTCAGACTTTATGAAAGGTTATAGAGAAGACCACGCAGATAAGCCAGACGAAGAACGTCCTAAAGTCTTATTTGTTATTGATAGTCTTGGAATGATGATGACCCCAACCGATGTTGACCAGTTCAATCGTGGCGATATGAAAGGTGATATGGGTCGTAAACCAAAAGCCCTAGCGGCACTAGTAAGAAATAGTGTGAATATGTTTGGTGATTATAATGTAGGACTAGTTGCTACAAATCACACATACGCATCACAAGATATGTTTGACCCAGATGATAAAATCTCAGGTGGTCAAGGCTTTATCTACGCTAGTTCTATTGTAGTTGCAATGCGTAAACTTAAACTTAAAGTAGATGCAGATGGCAACAAAACTTCACAAGTACACGGTATTCGTGCGGCTTGTAAAGTAATGAAAACACGATACTCAAAACCATTTGAGAGTGTTCAAGTAGAGATTCCATATGAAACTGGAATGAGTCCTTATAGTGGTCTTGTTGAGTTTTTCGAAGCAAAAGGTTTACTTGTTAAGCAAGGAAATCGATTGAAGTATGTGACTAAAGCAGGCGAAGAAATGATTGAATTCCGTAAGAATTGGTCAGATGAAAAACTTGATGTTGTTATGAACGATTGGAATGCTGAAGATATTGCAGAAGTATTAGAAGTAGAAATAGAAGATACTGTTGCTTCGGAAGAAGTATAAAAATCGAGCAATCTGTATAAATAGATTGCTTACAATAACAAGACAAAACTAAGAGGAGTCAACTTGGAATCAGAATCGCTATACGAATTGTGGGAAACTTTAGTGAACTATATTCCTGGCAAAGATAGAGTAGAAGCCGGCGAAATGTTCATAAAACAGTGTGACGATTTAGGAATGAGTAGTGAGGACATTGAGTTGCTAATAGATGGCAACCCTATTCTTGTGGTTTCGTTAGACAGATACTTTGAAGATGAAGTAGATGAAGACGATTATTATGATGATGGTGATGATTACTAATGAATTGGTATAGCAAAATAGTAAAAGACTGGAGTGAAATTCCAAACTTTATTCAATTTTTTGAAAGTGAACTTTCGGACGCAAGAAAAGAAGTGAAGATAGTTGGAAACATTGAGAAAAATGCAACTTATCTTCCTGCATATGTTGAACTTCGGTTTGGTCAATTACAAGAGATAGAGGCAATACTTGAACATCTGAATATACAGTTACGAAAGAAGAGAAGTTCGTATCTGAGGAAATATTTAGAAAATTATAATAAAGTATTGAGTAGTAGAGATGCAGAAAAGTATGCAGATGGTGAAGATGAAATTGTTGCAGTTGGTGAATTAATAAACCAAGTTGCACTTATTAGAAATCAGTATCTTGGTATAACAAAAGGGTTTGAAATTAAACACTTTCAACTGTCCAACATAATAAAGTTACGTGTTGCAGGTATGGAAGATTCAGAGATAACAACATATTAGGGTAGAGGGTATAATGAGTAACATTCAGATAGTTAAACGAAACGGAGAAAAAGAAGATTTAGATTTAGAAAAAATGCACAAAGTTGTATTTGAAGCGTGTAACAATATTAATAATGTGTCTGCCAGTGAAGTTGAATTGAAATCACATATACAATTCTATAACGGAATGACAAGTAGTGAAATACAAGAAACACTTATTAAAGCCGCGGCAGAATTAATATCAGAAGATACACCGAATTATCAATGGGTTGCTGGAAACTTAATCAATTATCATATTAGAAAAGAAGTATATAACAACTTTGAGCCAATTCATCTTTTAGAATTGGTCAATAAAAATGTCGAGTCTGGATTTTACGACAAAGCATTGTTGAGTGCATATTCAATCGAAGAGTGGGAAAAAATTAATGCTTTTATTAAACACGACCGAGATTTTGATATCACTTATATTGGAATGGAACAGTTTCGTGGAAAGTACTTAGTACAGAATAGAGTTACAAAACGCTTGTATGAGACACCGCAAATGGCGTATGTTCTTATTGCGACAACATTGTTTAGTAATTATCCACAAGAAGAACGTTTGAAGTGGATAAAAGAATATTATGATGCCATCAGTACATTTGACATCTCATTGCCAACACCTGTTATGGCTGGAGTTCGTACACCACAAAGACAGTTCAGTAGTTGTGTATTAATTGAGACTGGAGATAGTTTAGATAGTATTAATGCGACATCTAGTTCAATTGTTAAATATGTCTCTCAGAAAGCAGGGATTGGCGTTGGAGCAGGTAGTATCCGAGCAATAAACTCACCTATTCGTAATGGCGATGCAAGTCATACAGGTGTTATTCCATTCTATAAAATGTTTCAAGCGGCTGTTAAATCGTGTTCACAAGGTGGTGTTCGTGGCGGTGCGGCAACATTATATTATCCTGTTTGGCATTATGAAGTCGAAGATTTACTTGTTTTAAAGAATAACAAAGGCACAGAAGATAATCGTGTTAGACATATGGATTATGGTGTTCAGTTCAATAAACTGATGTATGAACGTCTAATGACAGGTGGCAATATTACATTATTCTCACCACAAGATGTCCCAGGATTGTATGATGCATTCTTTAATGACCAAGATAAGTTCCGTGAACTATATGAACAAGCAGAACGTAAAACATCTATTCGTAAGAAAACAGTACCTGCTATTGAACTATTTTCTTCATTTATGAATGAGAGAAAGAATACAGGCCGTATCTATTTGATGAATGTAGACCACGCAAATGACCACAGTTCTTTTGATACAAAAGTGGCACCAATCAAACAATCAAATCTATGTTGCGAGATTAATCTACCAACAAAGCCATTGAACAGTGTGATGGACGAAGAGGGCGAAATTGCTCTCTGCACACTTAGTGCTATCAATTGGGGCAATATAAAATCTCCAGAAGACTTTGAAAAGCCCTGTGAGTTAGCAGTAAGAGGACTTGATGCTCTATTGAGTTACCAAGATTATCCACTCATTGCGGCTGAATTATCAACAAATAATAGGAGACCTTTGGGCGTAGGCATTATTAATTTTGCGTATTGGCTGGCTAAAAATGATACAAACTATACTGACCCTAACTTAGAGTTAGTCGATGAATGGGCAGAAGCATGGAGTTATTATCTAATCAAAGCCTCAAATAATTTGGCAAAAGATATTGGACCTTGTCCGAAATCTGATGAAACAAGATACGGACACGGTGTTGTGCCAATTGACACTCGTAAGAAAGAGATTGACGAACTTGTTTCTCATAAAGAAAGAATGCCGTGGGCATCTCTTAGAGAAGACCTTAAAGAATATGGAATTAGAAATTCAACATTAATGGCTCTTATGCCTGCAGAAACATCTGCACAGATTTCAAATTCTACAAATGGTATTGAACCGCCACGTAGTTTAGTTAGTATCAAACAATCAAAGCACGGAGTACTAAAGCAAGTAGTTCCTGGTATTCACAAGTTGAAAAGTAAATATGAACTTCTATGGGACCAGAAAAGTCCAGAAGGTTATTTAAAGATTATGGCAGTATTACAAAAGTATATCGACCAAGGTATATCGGTCAATACATCGTACAATCCTGTATTCTTTGAAGATGAAAAGATTCCAATGTCAGTGATGTTGCAACATCTTATAATGTTTTATAAGTATGGTGGAAAACAATTGTATTACTTCAATACATTTGATGGACAAGGCGAAATAAATGTTGATGGTGACTTCATGGATAAAAATGAAGAACTTCCAATGGGCACTTTAATTGATGATGAGGATTGTGAAGGTTGCACGATATAGATTTCTGTGCTATACTAGAACTATGATAGAGAAAATATACATTCCAACAGTTAATAGAGTTAACAACCAGATAACATATAACGGTCTTTCTGATTCACTAAAAGAAAGAGTGGTTATGGTTGTTCAGTCTTGGGAACGAGACCAATACACCTATGATTGTGAATATCTAGTTCTGCCTGAAGAAATAAATTTAGACGATTACTTATGTCTGGCAAAGACACGAGATTGTATATACAAAGATGCTGGTACTATAAAGTATTGTGTCTTAGATGATGATTTAGTTTTCAAAAGAAGAAATCAGAAGTATTTTAAAAAAAGTGGCATACGATTAGAAGAAGATATGAAGACTAGTAAGAGAGTTTGCACAGATGATGACTTAACAGAAATGTTTAATCTATATGATAGTTTACTAGATATAGTTAGTTATTGTGGCGGATGCAGAATAGGATTACCACCTGCTGAAAGTAATGACCAAAGGCATTCTTCATATTTGAATAATAGTCCAGTGTTTAGCCAACTGTTTCTAAACGGTGCAGATATATATGAAAAGTTAGAAGAACTTAATACTACAAAAATTAGATATAATGAAGATGTTCTTTTTCTGTTAAGTATACTCACATCAGGATTAAGTGGGATAGAAAGTCAGCAGTTTGGTTTTCAAAACTCAAGTACTGAAACTAAAAATGTTTCTCAAACTGTGTGGAATGATACAACCCATGAACAAGTATGGAAAGACCATAAAGTGATAGAAAATTTATTTCCACGCTTTTTTAAAATACTATTAGATAACGATGGAAACAGAATTCCAGGTGGATTCAGAGATTACGGAAAAACACAAATTGATTGGAGTAAAGCCCATGAATACGGTAAACACAAACATACGACTTTTCAATCGTTGTTTGCTTAGAGGATTAGAGAGATGACAGTATTTAACGCAAAAAATAAACAAGACCACACAACTGCGAAGGCGTTTTTAGACCCATCGGGCGGTGTGACAATTCAACGATATGATATGTTGAAGTATAAACAATTTGATAAATTAACTGATAAACAGTTGGGTTTCTTTTGGCGACCAGAAGAAGTTGATTGCCACAAGGATGCAAATGACTTCAATAATCTTACAGATAATGAAAGACACATCTTCACAAGTAATCTTAAAAGACAAATCATACTAGATAGTGTACAAGGTCGTGCGCCAGTAGAAGCATTCGGGCCATTAGTAAGTATTCCAGAACTAGAAGCATGGATTCAAACTTGGACATTCAGTGAAACAATTCACTCACGTAGTTATACACATATTATTCGTAATGTATATTCTAATCCTAGTAAAGTATTTGATGAAATGATGAGTATTCCTGAGATTACAGACTGTGCTGATGCTATCAGTACTAACTACGATGAACTCATTGACTTATCATTAAAGTATCAACTACTAGGCGAAGGCAAACATACAGTCAATGGCAAGAAAGTTGAAGTAGACCTATACGAACTTAAGAAAGCATTATACAAAACACTAATGAGTGTTAACATCTTAGAAGGTGTTCGTTTCTATGTATCGTTTGCTTGTAGTTGGGCATTTGCTGAACTTAAGAAGATGGAAGGCAATGCGAAGATTATTAAACTAATTGCACGTGATGAGAATTTGCACTTGGCTTCTACTCAATCACTTCTAAAGATTTTACCTAAAGACGATAAAGATTATATTAAAATTGCAAAAGAAACAGAAGAAGAATGTATTCAGATGTTTGTTGATGCAGTAGAACAAGAAAAAGCGTGGGCAGAATATCTATTTAAAGATGGCTCAATGATTGGTCTTAACGCACAGTTGTTAAGTGATTATATTGAATGGATTTGTTGCAAACGTATGATTGCTGTTAATCTAAAATGTCCATATGTTGTTCCACAAGCAAACCCTTTACCGTGGACACAGAAATGGATTGCAGGTGCAGATGTTCAAGTAGCACCACAAGAAACAGAAATCACTTCATATATTCAAGGTGGAGTCAAACAAGACGTATCTTCTGATACCTTTGGTGGAATGTCTCTGTGATAGAATTAGATAAAATAGGTGTAATAGATTACGAAGTAAAAGATTTTGTTGCGTTAACTCCCCACAACGAGGCACATTTTTGTTTAGTACCTAGGATTGTAGACCAACAAATTATTTTAAAGTTACAAAAAGTAATGATGGATATTGGCAATGCAAACATTAAGAATGGAGTATGCAAAGAATACCATACTATAATGAGATTTGTCAATGACCATCCAATTGTAGAAATACATTTAACACAGGAGAAAAGTATGACCAAAATAGGAACAGAGTTTCAAACATGGATACAAAGTACTTGGATGAACCACCTTGAAGAAAAGTTACAGTGGAAAGAGAAAGTAGATTACACTCAATCCGATTGGCTTAAGAATAATTTAGACTTCTTAACTAATAAATTTCAGGAAGAAGTTAGAAACAGATAAATGGGTTGCCTATCATTATTACTTGCATTGTCGTTTCACGTTGGATTAGAAGGCGACTATAATAGTGTGCATCCCCACGGCAGATGCACAGTAGATAATTGGATTACTGGAGCCTATTATAACAGTGAAGAAAAAGTCAGTTATTATGTTGGTAAAAAAATATCTAATGTAGATAATAATTGGGATTTAGAAATAGGATTAGTAACAGGCTATAGTGGAATGAATATAGCGCCGATGATAAGATACATAAACGATGGATGGTTTATTACACCAGCATACGAAACAACAGGTAAGATAGGAGTTACAATGGGTTATGAAATTAAACTGGGAGGAAAATAATGAAAATAGTTCTTGCAACTGGTGGATTTGACCCAGTACATTCTGGACATATTTCATATCTTAAGGCCGCTAAAGAAATGGGCGATATGCTTATTGTTGGCTTAAACTCAGATGAATGGTTAGAACGCAAAAAGGGTAAATGTTTTATGCCCTGGAACGAGCGTATTGCAATTCTCAATAACTTACAAATGGTAGATGAAGTCTTCACCTTTATGGATGATGATGATACTGCTATCAATTTCATTAAACAAGTTATCGCACATTATCCAAATGACCAAATAATCTTCGCTAACGGCGGTGATAGAAAAAAAGGCAATACGCCTGAAGTAGAATTTGCAACATCTATTGCAGATACTTCACCTGGATTTGGTTTTGTATGGGGAGTAGGCGGAACAGATAAGAAAAATTCAAGCAGTTGGATTTTAGAAGAATGGAAAGCACCTAAAACAATTCGAAATTGGGGTTACTATAGAGTATTACACGAAGACGGAACAGGTGCAAACCTTAAAACAAAAGTAAAAGAACTTACAGTAGACCCAGGAAAATCTTTATCTTTACAAAGACACAAATACAGAAGTGAGTATTGGGTAGTAACACAAGGAGTTGCTACATTAGAGTTAGAAGGTCAACCTAGAGAACTAGGAATACACGAAAATGTAGAAATACCTTCAGGATGGTGGCATAAACTAAGTAACGAAACTTCAACGCCTGTGAGAATTGTAGAAATTCAAACAGGACTAAAATGTGAAGAAGAAGACATAGAGCGGGCGCCAAAGAAATAAGATAATAATTTTTTAATATAACCACAAGGAGAACAGGATGAACCTATTAAATCTAACCGAAGTCGAAATTAACAACTTAATCGAATCTTTGGCTAAAAATCCAGGTATTGAAGAAGATGCCAAAGAACCAACATTAGTTTGGTTAAGAGAACAATACTCTGAACAGAAAATAGGCGGTGCTTGGAAACGCAGACTTAGAGAAAGAGGTCATGTCATTTAAGTATCTAACTTATGCAACATTAATAACGGCTGTAATTATATTTGCATTTGTAAAGTCAGTTGAGGCACAGCCGCATCAAGTTATTGATACTGACCCAGAGATGCTAGTTCTTGCAACTGAATTAGAAGATAAAGAAATGGCTGTTATGGTATTGGGTGGTGTAGATTATTATGCACAAGAATGTACTTCATTAACTTCTCGCGGAGTTATATATAGAAACAAAATAATTACATACCACGAAATAAATGAGGCGTTATTGCCAATTAATCCTACATACATCAAAGGTGCGTTAGCAGTCTCAGGATATGATTGTTATGAGATGTATGAATTGATAACATTGTTAGAAAAAGATGTGGTAGAAGAACCAGAGACACCAGTTGATAAAGAAGAAACTATTGCGTAAGTCAGTTCAGTATTAATAGAATAAATAGTGGTATGAAAAGTTATCCCTCAGACACTTGGTGTACATATCCATTTACCGCACTAGTTTTACATAATGGTGGGTCATACGGACCCTGTTGCTCGGCAAATGAAGCAGTAGCAATTGGAACGGACGATAAAGAAGTTGTCCTTGAAATGTATAATCCCAACCAGAAAACAGTATTCAAACCATATGCCATGTCGGCAAATCAAGCATTCAATAGTGAATTTATGAAAGATATCCGTCAGCAAATGATGGAAGGCAAACGACATACTGCCTGTAGTAGTTGTTGGCGACAAGAAGACCTAGGAATAAAAAGCAAACGACAAGGAATGAATCAAGTTTACATAGAGCCCGGTGAAGGCCATGCTGACGGAGGTTTCGAGTATGACATAGACGAGATGGTCAAAAACCCAAGACTACGTTCATTAGATTTAAAGTTTGACAATAAGTGTAATTTACATTGCTTAATGTGTACAAGTGGTAGCAGTGATATGTGGGTTCCGTTAGATAATAAAATGCACAAGTATCTTGCTTTACAAAATGTAACCAAAGAAGATGATTTAGATTTATATATGGATGATGCCCATAAGTATAAATGGACACCAGGAGAATTCCCAGAGACACTATATGAAGAAATTAAACGATTAGTTCCGCAATTACAAGAAATACAATGTACGGGTGGCGAACCTTTTATAAATGCTCATTTTATTGAATTGTTAAAATATATAATTGACACAGGACACGCAGACCATATATCATTAGAGGTCACTACAAACGGTACTAAGTTTGTCACTGAGGTTATGGAACTATTAACACATTTCCGACACATACGAATGCTGGTAAGTGCAGATGGCACAGGCAGTACATATGACTATATTAGAGCGCCTTATCGTTATGACTTATTAAAGAAACGATTGAAAACATTAGACGATTATTTCACATCAGGAAAAATTAGAGGATGGGCCGAAGTTAGTTCAGTCGCAATGGCATATAATGTATTTGATTTTGCTAATTATCCTGATATTGTCGCTGGATTGAAATATGGACATTTTGCTGTTGACGGAAATATAAACTTCTCTTTACATAATATGGACAATGTTTTACATATTAAATGGCTACCCGATGAACTAATAAATGAAGCCTTAGAGTATTACAAATCTTTACGACTTCCAGCCTACGACCTTCATTTGAGCCGTATTATTAAAAACTTCGAAGGATATATAAAGGATAATAAAGTTGATGAGAAAACAAAATTATACCATCAACGAAGAATGAAAAATTATACAGTATTAACAGACAAAGTACTTAATAGAGATTACCACGATTATTTAGACCCTCGGTTATGCGACTTTTTAGATACAGTAGATACTGATGTGAAGTAAGATAAATATGTATATAATTTGACAACCAGACTAAATTGTGTTATACTATTTTAATAATCAAACTTAAGGAATGATGATGATAGGAACAGATATAGTAATAATGATGAGTGCTTTTATCGGCGCTTGTGCTTACTTTAGTTATAAGAGTGGAATGAAATACGGATATCAGCAAATGGCACACGAAGTTGCTACTGCAATAGTTGATATTACTGTTGAGCAACAAAGAATCGAAGTAATGAAACTCGAAGTTCGGCAGATTCAAAGAGAATGTGAGAAACTAATTGAAGATAACAAAGTTCCTCAACTATGAAAATTATATCTGGAAATAGTAATTCAAAACTTGCAGAAGAAATCGCTGGATATTGTTTCTCTGCATTAGTTCCTACTGACATTAAAGCATTTGCTGATGGCGAAAGTAGTGTAGAGTTTTTAGAGAATGTTCGAGGTGAAGATGTCTTTATTGTTCAGAGTACAAGTACTCCTGTAAACGATAATCTTATGGAACTTCTTGTAATGATTGATGCGGCAAAACGTAGTAGTGCAAAACGTATTACAGCAGTCATTCCTTACTTTGGTTATGCAAGACAAGATAGAAAAAGTGCAAGTCGTACACCAATTACTGCTAAACTCGTAGCAAATCTCATTACAGAAGCCGGTGCAGATAGAGTTCTGACAATGGACTTACACGCTGGACAAATTCAAGGCTTCTTTGATATTCCAGTTGATGATTTAACAAGTCGTATCGTATTTGCTAAAGATATTAAGAGACATTTGGGTAATGAAGCGTATGAGAGTACAGTATTCGTTTCACCAGATGCTGGTGGTACTGTAAGAGCAAGAAAATTTGCTGATATGTTCCACGATGATATTGCTATTGTTGATAAACGCAGACCAAGAGCAGGTCAAAGTGAAGTAATGAACATTATTGGTGAGGTTGAAGGACATCACGCTATTTTAGTTGATGATATTGTTGATAGTGGCGGAACATTATGTAATGCCGCTCAGGCAATTATGGATGCTGGTGCATTAAGTGTCAGAGCATACATTACTCACGGAGTATTAACAGGTGAAGCCTGTAAAAAAGTGGAAAAGAGTGTATTAGAAGAATTAGTCATTACAGATAGTATCGAATTTCGTTGTCCTAGCGATTTAAAAAAGACACGACAAGTTAGTGTTTCGAAATTGTTCGGTGAAGCAATTCGCAGAGTAAGTAATGAAGAAAGTGTAAGCAGTTTGTTTAATAATAATATAAAACTATGATGAATAAACCAACAATAACTTCAGGAACAATAATCCAACACAAAACAAGCCATCGGTTAGCAAAAATTACTGATGCGTATTATCCACCAGATAATCCGTTCGTTATATGTTTGTCTTATAGATATATAGATTCAGGCAACAGCCGTTCATTAATAGACACAGATTTAGACAATTTTATTGAAAAATGGGATGTTTTAGACGATATGCCCACTGAAAAAGAACAAATTCCAGTCTAATTTACACAAAAAACACCTAAAAACTTGACAAATCCTCGTTTTGATGTATACTATAAGTATATTCAATAAAGAGAGGTTAATAAATGGCTTATATATCAACTGAAGAAGTAAAAGCGGTTCGAGTTGCTCTTAAAGAGCGTTTCAAAAACAAACTAAAATTTTCTGTTACTAGAAATAATTACTCAAGTCTTAATGTTTCTATCGTTTCTGGTGAAATAAACTTCTTTGACGGAAGTTTAGACCGAAAAGACAAGCATCATCCAGAGGCTCCAACATACAAGTTCGATGGCTACGAGCAAATCAATGAGTATTATCCTGAAAATTACGGTAAACACAAAGCATTATTCAGCGAAATTGTCAATATTATGAAGACTGCACCCGCATCAATAGAGGGTGGTCGTGCTTGGTATGACAAGTCAGATGCAATGATTGACTATTTTGATACTGCTTATTACACCCACATTAACATTGGTAAGTGGGACAAACCTTATGAATTTAAAGGAGAGAAATAATGAATAAATTTAAACTGTTTCAAATCCACCTTACGGACGCAGAAATTGACCTGATTAACGAAGAAGGTCACGATGCAGTTCATAAGCAATCTTTAAAATTAGATATGAACCTACGTAAAAATGATACAGGTATGATTGCGGCTGATGCCTTCAACCGTGGTTACTATACTCACGTATCAAATATTACCGCTGATAGTTTAGAAGGTGTATTTCACGTAGGTAATATGGGACCAGAAGAAAACATTGAACGTTTATCAAGTATGTACAGTGTTAGTGTTGGTGATATTGTCGAAGATGAAACTGGTAAGCAATCAGTAGTTGCTAGTTTTGGCTTCAAGGATGTTGCGATATAAAATTGCAAAAACTTGACAAACCACATTTTTGTGTTACAATAATAGTATATTAAATGAGAGGAGTAAAAATGACAGAATATAATAGTGAGATGGCAGAGATAATATTTGGATTAGTATTTTTTGTAGCGACTATGAGTGCGGTATTGTTACCAGTTACATTGACTACTCTTAAACTATCTAAGGTGTCTGTATGATTAAGTATGTAAAGTCACAAAAGACTGGTGAATGGTTACCTATTAGTCCAGAAGATATGGACTATAAGAGATATGGTAAGACACTAGAAGAATTAATCGTTGAACGAGACGCTATCAATAAAATTGTATACGGAACAGAAAGATTTAAGATACGATGAAAACAAATTTACTTAAAGATGTATTCGCTTTCGCTATTAAGGCCCACGAGGGACAGAAGCGGAAATACACTGGTGAAGACTATATTGTTCATCCTATGGCAGTAGCACGCCTAGTATCACAACACGGTGGTAGCGAAATCCAGCAGGCTGGTGCGTTGTTGCACGATGTTGTAGAGGATACTGCGTACACACTAGCAGATATTAATGCTCTATTTGGTGACGAAGTTGCCACAATGGTTCAATGGTTAACAGATACATCAAAACCAGAAGATGGCAATCGTGCTGTTCGTAAAGCAATCGATAGGAAACGACTAGCAGAGGCGCCCGCAGAAGCACAATTTGTTAAACTTGCTGATATGATTGACAACAGTTTGTCTATTTTTGTGTTTGATAAGAGTTTTGCACCTAAGTTTGCAGAAGAAATGGCTCTACTAGTGAACGATATGACGAAAGTAGTTGGCAGTTCTCTGTGGCTAGAAGCCCATAAGGTACTAAAAGATGGACCAGTAGAGAAAGAAGATTATTCACTGCGTAGGTCAGAAGTATAAAATAATTAAAAACTTGACAGATATCATATCTGTGCTATAATATAGTTATATTAAACAAATGAGAGGGTTGAATATGAATATGATAAAAATAGAAAACGGGTCTTATAACAACACCGAGATAAACGGTTGTTTCCCATTAATTAAAGGTATAACTAAGTCGAAAGATGGGTCATACTTTGTGAAAGTTAAAACAACAGATGCGACTGAAAAAGTATTTTCTGGCCGTGATGCTTGTAGAATTAAGATTGAAAACCAAGACCAAGTTACCGAAGTAGAAAATGCTGAACTTGGTAAAGAAGTGATTGAAACTGACGAACAAGCGATTGACCGAATTGCAGAACGTTTTTCTATTTTAGAAGAAATGACGGGTGCTACACTAGACGGTATTGTTCGAGGTATGATTGTTACAGGACCTCCAGGAGTCGGTAAAACATTTGGTGTTGAACAAATACTTGAAAAAGATAGTTTGTTTGATATGATGGCTGATAAACCATTAAGACATACTTTTGTTAAAGGTGCAATGTCGGCAATCGGTTTATATAGCACTCTTTACAAGTACTCGGATTCAAAAAGTATTGTAGTCCTAGATGATTGTGATAGTATTCTTTGGAATGAAGATGCACTAAACATTCTTAAAGCCGCACTTGATAGTGGCAAGAAAAGACGAATTTCTTGGAACTCTGATTCAAACTTCTTGCGTAGAGAAGGTGTTCCTGGTGAATTTGAATTTAAAGGTTCAGTTATCTTTATTACAAACTTGAAGTTTGATAGTACTAGACAAACTAAAATCAAAGACCACTTAGAAGCAATTCTTTCTCGTTGTCATTACCTTGACCTTACACTTGACACTACACGTGACAAGATTATGAGAATTAAACAGATTGCCAGAGACGGTGGGTTGTTTGATACTAAAGGTCTAACTAAAATTGAAGAGCAAGAAATCATTGAGTTTATGGTTGACGAACAAGATAGGTTGCGTGAAGTCTCATTGAGAATGGCTCAAAAGATTGCAGACCTTCGTAATATGAACAAAGTAAGATGGAAAACTCTAGCAGAATCAACTTGTATGAAGCGTAGAGTTTCATAAGAGTTTAAAAAGTCAACCCCTCGGCGCTGGTAATAGAAATATTACCGGCGTTTTTTTATGCAGAAAAGACTTGAATTATATGGCGAATTATGTTATACTAAGTTATTATGACAAGAAGAGAGTATAGAGAAATTATATGAATATATTTTACTTAGACAAAAATGCAAAAACAAGTGCAGAAATGCACCTAGATAAACACTGTAGTAAGATGCTCGTAGAGTATGCCCAACTAATGTCAACAGCCCATCGTGTTTGTGACGGCGTAGAGTGGCACGATAAGAATAAGATTGGTAGACGAATCAAAAGATGGCGTTTAAGTGACAATATGGAAAATATCATTTATAAAGCATCACACGTAAATCATCCAAGTAACATCTGGACTCGTGCAAGTAGGCATAATTATGCATTTCTATATGAAATGTGGTCTCATTTACACGAAGAATTTAAGATACGATACGGTAAAGACCACCTATCTTATACAAAATTGAGTGAAGCATTGAAGTATCCACCCGTAAACATCAGTGATGCATCTTTTACTCAACCAACCCAAGCAATGCCAGATGATGTAAGAGATAAAGACAGTGTGACTGCATACAGAAATTACTACATCAAACATAAAAGTCATATTGCAACTTGGAAAACAAAGCAACCAGAATGGTATAAATTAGCATCATAATGAGTAAATGTACAATCATAATCAAGGACGAAGTAAATGTCAAGTTAGAAGGCCTTGACCCATCAACTCGTAGAAAATGCAGTGACAAATTGAAGTATTTCTTACCTCATGCATATCATATGCCTGCATACAAACTCGGTCGATGGGATGGCACAGTCCGCTTTTGTGATGTCGGTGGCAGAACATTTCTAAATTTATTAGATGATGTTTTACCAGTAATCATTGAACAAGGTTACGAGGTAGTCATTGATGATAGGCGTGAAAACGAAGAAATGAGTTTTCCTATTATAACTGAGAACTTCTGGGACGGAGTTACTTGGCCTGAAGGACATATAAAAGCGGGCGAACCAATTGTATTAAGAGACTATCAAGTAGAAGTAATCAATCAGTTTATATCAGCACCACAGTGTCTCCAAGAGATAGCCACAGGTGCTGGTAAGACGATTATGACTGCAACTATGAGTAAAGTAGTTGAGAAATATGGTAGGTCTATTGTTATTGTACCAAATAAAGACTTAGTACGCCAAACAGAAGAAGATTACACAAATTGTGGATTAGATGTTGGTGTATATTTTGGTGATAAAAAAGAAGAAGGTAGAACACATACTATCTGTACTTGGCAATCTCTCAATTCGTTATTGAAAAAGACTAAGAAAGGTGAAGCCAATATTATGGACTTCATTGATGGTGTCTGTTGTGTAATTGTTGATGAAACTCACCAAGCAAAAGCAGATGTATTGAAAGATTTACTTACTAGTGTATTTGCTAATGTGCCTATTCGTTGGGGACTAACAGGGACTATTCCTAAGAGTGATTGGGAATCTGCTAGTTTGCGTAGTTCACTTGGCGATGTTATAAACAAACTGTCAGCAAAAGAATTACAGGACCAAGGTGTTCTAGCAAACTGCCATGTGAACATTGTACAAACACAAGAAACAGCAGTGTACTCCAACTATCAAAATGAAATGACATTTTTACTTGAAGACAAAAAGAGATTAGATTATGTTTCTAAGATGATTAAAGACATTTCCAAAACTGGAAATACTCTTGTTCTGACAAATAGAATTAAAAATGGAGAAGCATTACAGGATTTAATACCAGAATCTGAATTCGTTCAAGGTTCAATGGCAGTCTCAGATAGAAAAGATGCATACAATGATATAAATGAAGGTACTAATACAATCACAATTGCCACTTATGGAGTAGCCGCAGTTGGTATTAATATTCCTCGTATCTTTAATTTAGTGCTACTAGAACCAGGCAAATCGTTTGTTAGAGTTATCCAATCGATTGGTCGTGGAGTTCGAATGGCAGAAGACAAAGACTTTGTACAAATATGGGATGTAACCAGTCGTTGTAAGTTTTCAAAAAGACATTTAACAGAACGAAAAAAGTACTACAAAGATGCTTCATACCCATTCACAATCGATAAGATTACATATTAAAGGACAACTATGAAAATATTAACACCAGATAACAGATGTTTTGAAATGAACAGTTTACCAGAAGAAATTGATGACATTCGTTATTGTGTCATGGATGTAACAGATAAAGATGACCCAGATTTCTTTTTTATTCCACTTGTGTTTATAGAAACATTCAGTGCGCCTAGTATGAGTATTAGTATTGGCCCACATACGATTGAAATGCCAATAGATTGGAATATTATGATTGGAGAAGCAGACCTAGGATTACTAGAATTCATTCCATTAACAAGTATTAATGAACGTAAATTCGATACGCTATTGACAAATCCATTAAAAGGGTATACAATGGATTGGCAACCAATTAAAATTAACAATGTGTTTGCAGATGTGAAATGGTTCTTTCCTAAATTGAAGTACGGCCATATTCTTGCAATCCCATTAGAATACGGAGATAGTCCAAAGTGTGCATATTTTGTAAAAGACTTAAATCGAATTCCAGACCAAATGAGCAGTTATGACTTCTTCTAATAAACACATGATAGCGATAGACGATGTAGGCGAAAGCAAGGATGCGTTTATGTGGTGTAAAGAAAAGTTGAAAGTCAATAGTTGGTGCTATAATGTAGGAAGTAATGCAGATTACTTTTACTTTAACGAAGACAAAGACGCACAGTTTTTTATTACTGTGCATGGTGGAAGGTATTGTAATGGCGGCTAAGTTACCTCTAAGTGATGTACTAAGTGCAATTGATAGAAGAGACTTCAATTGGTATGCTAACCTTGATGCTGAAAAGAAGAAGGCGTGGAGTAGTTGGTTGTTCATTCGATATGCAAGTTCTACAAAGGGTAAAGATAGAGATGATTTGTTACTCAATACGAATGAATTTGTAAACAAGCATTATGGAGATATCTATAAACACGAAGAATTAGTTTGGAAGTTAATGTGTTTGACTGGAACAGGTAAGAAGCAGTACCACGAATGGATTAAAGCACCAAACTCTAAAATAAAGAAAGATGCTATTTCGCAATTTGTTTCAGAAACATATCCTACAATGAATGGTATTGAAGTTGAATTGTTTCTAAAAATGAACAATGTTTCAGATATGAAACAAATGGCAACTGATATGGGTATGTCTGACAAAGAAGTCAGTGAAATTTTTGAAAAAAAGAAAGCAAAGAAAAAGAAAAGTAAATGAGTTTTGAATGTCAATATTGTTTAAAAAAGTTTAAGTCTGAAAAGACTATAATGGTCCACGTCTGTGAACCTAAAAGACGATATATGAATAAAAATGAAAAGTATAGCAGACTGGCATTTTACGCATTCAATCGTTTTTATGAGTTAACACAAGCAACAGGCAAACCAATTGACTTTGATATGTTTGCAAAAAGTAAGTTTTATCTAGGTTTTACTAAGTTTGGAAAGCATATACTAAATATAAATGCAATAAATCCTGAAGAATATGTTGACTTTGTTATACAAAATAGTGTAAAATTAGATAAATGGACTTCAGATTCAGTATATAATACCTATGTACAGGAGTTAAATAGAAAAGAATCTGCGGACAGAGCGGTAGAACGAAGCATATTATTAATGCAGAAGTGGGGTGAAGAATATGAAAGACCTTTTAACAAGTTTTTTGAGGAAGTCAGTAAACCATTGGCTATACATTATATCAAATCAGGACGCATTAGTCCTTGGGTTATTTTTAATTGTGATAATGGTGCTGAATTGATTGATAGTTTTTCTGACCACGAGTTGACGTTGATAAATGATTATTTAGAGCCCGCATTTTGGACACGAAAGTTCAACGCAAGGGTAGAAGATGTTCAATTTGTTAAAATGATATTGAAGAAGGCAGGTATATAATGGCAACGAAAAAAGAAACTTCAGTAGTCGGTAGTCTACTAATACAGAAAGACCCAGAAACTGGTGAATTATATATAGAGTTACCAAAGGAAACTTTAGCGAGGTTGGGTTGGGGCGAAGACGATGATTTAGAATGGATAGAAAATCCAGATGGAAGTTGGCAAGTAATCAAAAAGGAGAATAAGAAATGAATCCAGAAGATTTAATGATAACATTAGATGCAGATAGTTCTGATGATTACATATCGCCTACTACAATAACACTTGATGATAATTATTGGAGTGATTTAGATGACCCAAGAGATGATGAAATTAAATCTATGAGTAGCAGACTGGAAGAAATTGAAAATCGTTTATCAATTCTTGTACCTGATAAAGAGATGTTAGAGAAGTACGAAGTGTTACAGGATATTTACAAACAGTACAAGGCCGCAGAAGCATTACTTTCTGGACCAGACGTGGAGATAGAATGAAACATATTAGAGAATACACTTGGGTAGGAGTTGAAGTGTCAGTAAATTCAATTGCAATGCAAATGTTTAAAGATGAATGGCGACCCGATTATATCGTAGGCATAACACGAGGCGGATTAGTACCAGCAGTTTTACTTTCACACACTACTGACATTCCTATGAAAACATTATGCGTACAATTAGAATCAGATGGACTTGATGAAAATACTGAACGTAATGCCCTTATGGCTAGGGATGCATTAAAAGATAACAAGAAAATTTTAATTATTGATGATATCAATCGAGGCGGAGACGCAATGGAATGGATACAGAATGATTGGCAAGAATCAATGGGCATGGTAGGAGACTACAAATCAGAAGCATGGCATACAAATGTAAGATTTGCATCATTAATTGATAATCCAAATTCTAAAGTTCCGATGGATTATTGTAATGAAGAAATTGACTTAGATGAAGAAAATATCTGGGTGGAGTTTCCGTGGGAGAGTTAATAAGACGCAATCCCAAAAGAACACAAGAACGTCTATTAAGACTTCGTAGAATAGTAGGACCTGAAAAGAACCCTAAAAGAAGATTTGCATCTGATTTTGATAACGAAGATTATTTAAAATGGACGGCTATTTCTTCTGATAAGATAGATTATGAAATAAAGCCAATTGTAAAAGGTGCTGGTCGATTAGGTGAACTAGTAGATTGGTGTGATGACAATTGTAATGGAATATATGTTATAGGAAAATCAGATAAGATATATTTTGAAGATGAAAATGATGCGGCAATGTTCGCTTTGGTATGGAAATGAATGTAGTAAAAACAGATATTGATATTGATGTAGTTAGCAGAGATGACCTGTTGGTCCACTTCAAGCATATTCCAGCAATTATAAAAAAGAAAGACGATACTTATGACAAACATAACAGCGGTGTATATCTTCAGCCTATTCCATTTGACCAACTTACGGGTCTTTCATCAATTGATTATAAAGAGGCAGAAGATAGAGGATACTTCAAGTTAGATTTTCTAAACAATTCTTTATATACTGGCGTAAGAGACGAACAACACTTAGATGAACTAACAAACAAAGAGCCAATATGGGACTTGTTGCAACACGAAGATGTTGTTAAAAATCTCGCACACGTACACGCTCATATTAATGTTTTAAGAGTGTTGAAACCATCTAGTGTTATCGAACTTGCAGAAGTTCTAGCAATCATACGTCCAGCAAAAAGACCTCTCTTAAACGAGAGTAAAGAAACAATTAAGAAAGAAGTTTGGATTAAACCAACTGATGGTTCATATTATTTTAAGAAAGCACACGCAATTGCATATGCAGTAAGTATCGTGGTGCAACTTAATCTATTTTGCGAACAAGTTGAACAGAGCGCCTCTTAATTCTCTTTTGAATAATATTCGTTAAACTCGTTTCTGGTCCCCAAAGAACTTCGACATCTTTAGAATTCATATTCAGAATACAATTTTTGAATGGTTCAATTTGAGAACGTAGAAAAAGGTTTATAGGAATCAATCTATTTGATTCCCACCACCATTGTTCGCCAAGTTCTATAAAATGCTTTCTTGCTTCGGCAGTATTGATTATTTCGAAGTTGTACATTGATGTGATTGTAGCGTCACTGTTAATGATGATTCCAAGGTATTCTGTATATTCTTTTTTATTGCCATATTTAACACAAGAAAAGAATGGATAATTATCCTGTAGCCATTTTATTTTGTTTTCGTCTTCCATAAATTATATTTATGCATCCTATAAATCACAGTCTGGAAGATAAATACATACATGATAAACTTTAATTTATACCAATACCAACGAGATATAGAGGTTGTTGTCTTAGATAGCGACAACAACGCAACTATGTCTCAATACCTGGGGAATATGCCAATGTACGATACTACACACAAACTGCATAAGGGTATCGACAATACTCTTAGATTTAAATTTAGGGACACAGATAGAAAATCTGTAGACCTTACTGGAAAAACTGTTATATGGAAAATGTACGACAGAGAATCAAGGGAAAATGTTCTCTTTCGATATTTAACAGTTACTAACGCAACTAAAGGTATGGCAACAGTTGCCATTGCGACATCAGATACAGTCTTACTCCCCGAGGGCTTTTATCAATTCGCAATGTACACTGTTGAGAATGGTGTAGAGCAAATCATTTATACAGATGTGAATGACAATGCTCACGGCGTAATTGAGGTACTAGATGATGTTTATCCAGAGTTCTCAGACTCACAGTCAACATCAACATTCTTTGATGATGGTAGCAGGTTTATCTCTACTGTATTTGATGGTGCAGGTGATACTATCAAATCTAAATCTCTTCACACATTTGCTGTATATTATACAGGATTTACAGGAGTTCTAAAGATAGAAGGCGATTTAAGTGTTCAGCCAAGTTCATCGGATAATGATTGGTTTGACTTAACACCAGAACTTATGTATGACCCGAGCATTACAATTAATAATGAGACTGGTACACAAGGTTATGTTGTTCGTTCAAACGTTAATTGGCTTAGAGTTACCTACCCAAATACAGCAACAGGCACAATAGATAAAATTTTGATGAGAAACTAATTAACCACTTGACTTTTAAGTTCCAATACTGTATTATAATTAGATGGAACTACAACAAACTGTTTATCAATTCATTCCCGGTAAGACAAGACAAAGTTCAGGCGGTTGGCTGAGTTTTAATTGTCCGTGCTGTATCGACCAGGGCGAGGCTCGTTCTGATACAAGAATGAGGGGTGGATTGAAGAATGAGGGTGATTTAGTATCATATCATTGTTTTAACTGTGGTATAACTGCATCTCATAGAAAAGGTCAAGTCATAAACAAGAATTTTGTTAAGTTTATGAGATTGCTTGGTGTTCCTGAGAGTGAGATAAAAAGATTACAGATTGAAAGTATAAGAGAAAAAGAGTTATCAGATGGTCCGTGGGTGTTTACATCGAAAACACAAACTACTAGAATACCATCATTTCCTGGAATGAAGTTGCCAGAAAGTTCAGAATTATTAGAAGATATAATTAACAAAGATAGTCCACCTGAAGGTGCAATTATGGCGGCAAAATATCTACTTGATAGAGGTTTATATGATTTTGTAGATACTTATTGGAGTAGCACATTTGGATTTAAGAACCGCATCATATTTCCATTCACACAAGGTGATAGAATTGTCGGATTTACAGGAAGAGACATTACAGGTAATTCAGAATCTAAATATATGACAAAGCAACCAAAGAATTTTTTATATAATTCTGATAAGATTAAAGAAGATAGAGAATATTTGATTGTAGTTGAAGGAACGATTGATGCCGCAGTCTTAGATTGTGTTGCTATAATGAGCAACGAAGCATCACAGAAACAAATTGATTATATCAATCAGTTTAAAGGGGAAGTTATCGTATGTCCTGACAGAGATAACGCCGGTAAGAAGTTAATATATCAGGCACAAGAAAATGGTTGGAGTGTTTCATTTCCAATCTGGGAAGACCATATTAAAGATGCGGCAGATTCAGTAAAAGAGTACGGAAAGTTATATACTCTGAAATCGATTATTGATGGTCGCATAAGTAATAGTACAAAGATAAGCGTAAAAACAAGAATAATGTAAATTTAAAAGTCACATCGGCAGGAGGGACTCATAACGACCTGCTATTAATAAAAAGCGTAGGAGCATAATATTAACATGAAAAATAAAGAGATTAAAATTAAAATTAACGTGATACCAGAACCTAAAGAAGCACCGACGCCACCGCCGATGCCACCAATGCCACAACCACCAGCACCACCAAAACAACCTGGTGAATTCTTAAGGGAAAATGGTGTGTTACATATGGACAAAGAATTTAACCAAGACAATTGTATGCCATTAGTTAAGATGATTATGGAATATAACTTGATGCCTGAAAAAGACGCACCAAAAATTATTCACTTGTATATCAACTCTCCGGGTGGTTATGTAGATAGTTGTATGCATCTTATCGATGTTATCAAACAGTCACGTATTCCAGTACATACATATGGCATGGGTTCAATCGCAAGTTGTGGCGTTATGCTTATGATGGCTGGAAAAAAGGGACATAGATATCTAACACAAAATACAGCAGTAATGTCACATGAATTTAGTGGTGGAACTAGAGGACAGTACCACGATATGTTAGATGCACAATCTCATATGGAATGGACAAATCAAAAATTACTTGAACATTATATGAAATGTACTGGGAAGAAAGAGCCTTATATTCGTAAACATATGTTAGCACCAAAAACTGACCATTGGTTAACTCCAGAAGAAGCAATCAAACACGGAATTGCGGATAAACTAATTGAAACATATTAGATGTTGACAAAGTGTCTAAAAACTTGTATAATAATATAAACTTTCCAGGAAACTAAATGTCAGAAGTCAAAAACTATTCTCCAGACTTACAAAGATTATTTGTTCAATTTATGTTGACAGACCCGCAGTTGTTTACTAGAGTGATGGGCATAATTGATGAACGCCACTTTGATAGACCAAGCCGTGATATTGTGGGCTATCTAATAAACTATAGTGCAGAATATTCTACTATGCCATCTGTTGAACAAATAAAAGCAGAGACCGGGCAAGAGATAGAACTACTAGAGGATATAGTAAAGCATAATGATTGGTTTGTTGACGAGTTTGAAACATTCTGTAGACACAAAGCAATTGAACGAGCAATCGTTAATAGTGCTGATTTACTTGAAGAAGGTAAATATGGTGAAGTAGAAACAACCATCAAAGAAGCAGTCCAGATTGGACTTGCAAGGTCTTTAGGTACTGATTATTTCCATGACCCTAGAGCAAGACTTGAAATGCTCAAAGACAATAACGGACAAATTACTACAGGTTGGAAAGACTTAGATGATAAACTTTACGGTGGTATTAATCGAGGCGAAGTAACTATCTTTGCTGGTGGTTCTGGTTCAGGTAAATCTTTGTTTATGCAGAATATGTCATTGAACTGGGCAGAAGCCGGTATGAATGTTGTCTATCTTACTTTAGAATTATCAGAAGAATTGTCAGCAATGCGTATCGATGCGATGGCAACTGACAAGAGTACTAGGCGTATCTTTAAAGAACTAGATGATGTTGAGTTGAAAGTGAAGACTATTGGTAAGAAATCTGGTATGCTTAGAATTAAGTATATGTCTTCTGGTGGAACAATGAATGATGTTCGGGCTTATCTAAAAGAACTTCAAATTGTAACAGGTAAAACAGTTGATTGTATTTGTATAGACTACTTAGACTTGTTAATGCCTGCAACTAAGAAAGTTAATCCAGGTGATTTGTTTATCAAAGACAAATATGTCACAGAAGAAATTCGTAACTTTGCAATGGAATCTCAAACAGTTGTAGTCACTGCATCACAGTTAAATCGTTCAGCAGTAGAAGAAATTGAGTTTGACCACTCTCATATTGCTGGTGGTATCTCTAAAATTCAAACTGCTGATAATGTTATTGGTATCTTTACTAGTAATGCAATGAGAGAACGTGGCCAATATCAATTACAATTATTGAAAACAAGAAGTTCTAGTGGTGTTGGTTCCAAGATAAATCTAGTATTTGACAGAGATAGTCTTAGAATTAGTGATTCAGATTTAGAAGATGATGATTTAGCAGTTGGTTCACAAGATTCCCAAACTTCAAAAGTTATGGACACATTAAAAAGAAAAAACACGGTCACTGATACTATGAGTGACTCCGCTATTCCACCGGAGAAGACAAACGCCTCAAGGGATTTGAGAGCGATGTTAAAGACAAAAAAGTCTACTCCATTTGATGATAATTGATAAATACTGTTGATAGAGAATTTATCTCTTGGAGAGCAATTTTATGACTAAGAAACCACGTAAAAGTCTTTTTGAAGAATTAAACTCAATGGCGATTTCTAAGAATGAGCCAGAGAGATTCGTTGAACAAAAGGGCGAACATATTATTTCTGGTGCAATAAATCTAATTGAATTCATTCACCGTGAGTTTGATAATGATGTTGCAGTAGATTTATCTAAGCGTTTGGTTAATAGCATACGAACTGGCGACTTGAGAAAGTTTAAGCGAGGAATAACTCATGCTAAAAGAAAGTAGTAGCCTCGAACAGCAACTTGAAGAACTAAAGATTCTTTCTGGTATCTATAAGCCATACCAACCTGAAGAAACCAAGCAAGAAAATATTTCTTATACAGGAACTGAAAAGTCTAAGTATCAAAAGAAAAACAACATAGAACCAGGCACAAAAGAATGGTTTAAACTGTGGTTTGCTCGTCCTAAATTAACAGGTGAAAATCCATACGGGGATAAGTAAGATGAAAGTTGAAGATATATTAGACAAAGGTCGTCAAAGAAGATTTAGAGGTCCAAGAAAGCCTCGTAATAAACAAATAGGTTTCCATCAGAAGATGAAGAAACTTCTGGATAAAGCACTCAATGAAGAGGGCGCAAGAATTCAACATTTAGAAGACCTTATTCTAGGACTTGACGGACCAGCAGGAAGTGAAGGTGGTAAAAAAGCAATCGCTAAATTACATCAGATAGAAACTTCTCCTTCATCAATTAGTATCAAATGGGATGGCTCACCAGCCGTCATCTTTGGTCGTAATGAGAATGGCGAATTCGTACTTACAGATAAAAGTGGATTTGGTGCAAAAGGTTATAACGGCAGAGTAACAAGCAGTGATGACTTAGAGCAAATGTTTTTAAACAGAGCCAAAGGCGAAATTGAAGATAGCCGTAAAGCATTCGCAACACAAATGAAAAATATATGGGACAAAGTAGAGAGTGTTATTCCTGACGACTTCAGAGGATATTTACACGGCGACTTATTATGGTTCTCAACCCCTCCATCAAAAGATGGTAGACTTATATTTAAGCCAAACACTACAACATATTCAGTGAACGAAAAAAGTGAAATAGGCCAAAAGATTACAGGAAGTGATGTAGGTATTGTTGTACACCAATCAATTGATTTAGAAGGAAACAAAAGCAGTGTAGATATGGGGCAACTTAAAGATGGTAGAACATTTATTATGCCTCCAGTATATGTTACTACATCGCCTGGTGTTGACTTACCAGAAGTAGACAGATTAGAAAGTTATTTAAAATCAAATGCTAATGCAATTGATAAATTATTGGCAGTTCCAGCAGAATTAAAAATGACAGATTTTCGTAATATTCTTTATACATATATCAATAATAGCACAAAAGCAGGCAACTTAGATAACCTAGGAGCGAGTTTTAGTCAATGGGTAGAAACATCAAAACTAAGTGGACCTAAAAAAGAAAGAGTACTTCAATACGCCCAAGAAAATAGCGATGGATTTGAAGCAATATTTACATTTATTAAAGGTGTAATGACAACAAAGAATAAGATTATTACAGCATTAGATTCTCAGCCAGCAGATATCGAAGCCAGTACAAACGGTGAAAGAGGTGGAGAAGGATATGTAATAGACAAGGACGTAAAACTAGTCAATAGAGCAGGTTTTACAGCGGCGAACATGAGGCAAGAGAGATAATTTTTTAACTACTAATAATAAGACCATGGGAAAAAGAGCAGTACCACACGTAAAAACACCAAAAAGAGGACAGAGGGCAACTAAGAAGAATCTGTCACACTCAACATTCGTATCAAAAAGACATCCTAACAGTAAAAGAGTTACGAGTGGAGCCCTCAAGTAAGATAAATACATATAATATGTAAGAACGAGGAAGTAATAATGTTTAGCGAGAAGTGTAAATTGCATTTAGATGAGGCAGATATGACACGCTGGCAACATTTTAAACACGCAATGGGTATTGCGTGGCGTTTGAAAAAGGCCGCACTGGCAGTATTTTTACACGCATTTGCGCCTAGGTACTTTAAAAAATATGCGAGTGATACTTGTAAAGATATAGTAAAAGAGAATTAATATGACGGATAATACAGAATTAAGAAGATTGATTGATGAGTTAGAACTCATAGAGCAACCAATTACAGAAGTTACATTAGAAGACTCACAAGATTTCCATGAAGAATATGGATATCTTGCATACTGCGAAGAAGGACTTTTTGAAGCAGAATATCAAGGTCGTACTGTTAAATTAAATAAACCTAGTGCGGGTGATGTTAAAAAATTCAAAGTCTATGTTAAGAATGATAAGGGCAATGTAGTTAAAGTTAACTTCGGGCAAAAGGGTGTTAGAATTAAAAAGTCTAATCCAGGAAAACGAAAGAATTTTAGAGCAAGACATAATTGCGATAATCCTGGACCAAAGCACAAAGCAAGATATTGGAGTTGCAGAAAATGGTAAACAAAGTTCAATTTGTTAATACATTATCTGAAAGTAGATTGTTCAGAACTAAAAAGATGGCGTCTGATGTTAATATTAATGATGCGGCAGATATAGTTTTTGTTCATTTTCTTATATTAAATATTTTTAATAAAGATTACGACTTTGCCCCATTGGCAGGAGATATAGCATCTCGTACTATGGTTTACAGAAACTTTGATTATTTCAGAACTAATGGTACTGATATGTATATGGCTCTTAATCGTTTAATGGGAAAAGACAACGATATTGGCGATGATGAAAAAGATGAAATAGCAAGAGGCAGACTTTCATTACAGAAAGCAGACATTTTGAGATTTTTACTTCATTATTCTAATAATAGAAACGATTCATCATTTGAGCAAAGATATCTATTAAGATATCAAAGAAATTTAAATGTCCAAGATGGTATGTTAAAGTCAGTTCGTAGACTTGTAGGAGATTGGGACAACTTGAGTCAAAATCAAAAAGCACTAGTAGTCACAAGATTAGTTCAATGGATGCGTAGAAAAGCAAGATTGGCAGAAATAATGCCAGCACTTCTAAAACTACAGAAACGTGGTAATTATATTGTTGACGATAGTGAAGATAAAAAGAAGAAGATGTGGGATAAACCAATCGTAAAAGCAGCCGCTGGTATTGGAGCAATCGCAGCCGCAGGTGCCGCTGGTAGGGCATTAGGAAAAAGAATAGGTGCAACAACATATAGTACTAAAAGAGGTCAATTAGGTAGACCATTTGATAGAAAATAATTAAATTAATTAAATTAATTAATTGAGAGAGGAGACATAATGTCTCCTTTTTGGTTTTACTTGAAGATTAATTCCTGGCTACAAATGATAAATACAATTAGTAATTTAATTTAGGGAGATGCTACCATGGCTGATAAGGAACCAAAATTAGCACATTTAGAAGCAGAGAGTTTAGAGACTCACGTAGCAGTATGCTATGAGAGGTATCATCATTTTAATAAGTCATTAAAAGACATTAATGAAAAGATTGATAAGAACGAAGCAGTAATGGAAAAAGGTTTTGCAGAGACGAAGAAAATTTTGATATGGACAGCATCAACTTTATTTTCGACAATGCTTATTGCCTTATTTGCACAGATGTTTAATTTGATAGGCTAAAAAGATGTTATTTGAAGAAATTTCTGAAGAGATATATGAAGCGAAATTAGTTTATGCCCGTAAAGGCAGAAGTATTGTTCGTAAGTATAGATGTAGTTCAGGAAGACTTAAAGGTAAAACAGTAACTAAACCTGGAAATTGTTTTAAACCAGTTAATATGAAGAAACGCTTCACATTAGCAAGAACAAAAGCAAAAATGGGCGCTAGAATGAAACGTAAAGCAAAAATGACTAAGCGAATGAATCCAGCGAGTAAGCGTTTAAAGACACTAAATAGGCGATAACGGAGAATATAATGTCATTAAAGAATGAAATAGAGAAAACAATGTTTGTTGAAGGTGTAGATGACCGAATGCAAGACATCGCTAGTCTTATTGATTCTCCAGTAGAAGATGTCAAAGCAAGAATGAAAACATTAAGTTTTTCTGATTATATTAAAGTAATGTCTGCATTAAAATCTAAAGATGTATCTACGATTGAAGATATGATGAGTTTATCAGAAGGTTGGTCAGAACTTCCTGCTATGCCAGAAAAATATAAAGCCAGAGACGGACTAGAAGGTCCTATTATGACTAAATCTGGTAAAGTTGTATATTATGACCCAAAAGAGGGCAGTTATTATGACCCAGATACAGATATTTTTCTATCGTATGATGAATGGAAATCTTTAGACGAAGCATACAGCACAGGTTCACAAGGACCAGATGCTAGGGGAAAAGATGCATATGTAGGGGTTGAAGAGCCAGTTGAACCAACACCAGGTGCGGCTGCTCAATCAGACCAGAAAATGAAAACAGCAAGAACACAAGCCATGCAAAGACTTGGCAGAGACAATTTAGGCGGTGCAACTGCGGCACAAACAGCAGATGCGATGGATAAAGCAGAACAAGGCAGACCATTGACTCCAATTCAGAGACAAGCAATGGCACATCAAGCCCAAAACTTAGATAATCTGGCAATGAGCCCAGATACTAGAATACAGTTTAGAAATTTACTTAATAGATTAAGAAAACAAGAGCAATTATGAAATTAAAAGAAATATTAGGTGGATTATATGTAATGATTACTGAGGAAGAGGAGAATTTATTAAATAAATACTTTTCTGAGGGAGATTATGTAAATGAATCGCAGTTGTCAGGCAGAGAAGAGGTTCTGGCAGAGAAATTGACACACAAAGGTGTGTTAGTTCCTACATTGCGAGGGTATAAAACTGTTTAACAACTAGTAGGAGTTCTAAAATGTCAGTACCAAGTCAAAAAGATGTAAGCATGATGGCTAATCTAATGAAAGTTATGAATGGCGAGACTGTTAAATTAAATGAAGCATCACCTCAATCAAATAATTCAGAACAACCAGTAGATATCACACCTGGCGTAAAACGTGCAGATGTCGATGCTATGGCAAACATTATGAAAGGTTTTGCTGAAGCAACAACGAGTGTAGCACATAAAGTTAAGAAAACAATTACAGAATCTACTAAAACTGAGAAAGGTGTCAAAGTTGGCGCATTTTCAGTAGAGAAAAACAAAGAAGAAAGATACGATATACTTGATACTCGCAGTGATTCTATATTATTTGAAGATATACAATTGTATGAAACAGTTTGTTGTATTGCTAATCATCTCAATGAAGGCAAAACAATTAATTCTCCAGAAATTATGGAAATAATTAGAATTAATGCATTATTTGAACGTAATTATACTTCAGCAATCCAACATAAGAACTCATATCAAGTGGCCAAACGTGCAGTTAACGAAGGCAGAATGGATATTGCTCAAGCAAGGTTCTCACAGTCAAAACACGAGGCAGGCAAATATAAACGTAAGATATCTAATCTCTACGAGAACATAATTCTTTAAAAATTATGTTTGTGTATTAAAAAGATAAATACATGTAATATGTATTAATATTGGGATTTATTATGAATTTAAACGATAACAAATTTTTTAACTCGACAGATATTCACGTGTCTTCTCGTATGAATGAATACTTGAAGAAGAACTTTGGATATGCAGTTGATGGAGACTTTGAAACTTTAGAAGAGGCAAAGAAGTCGCTACAAGCAGAACAAGTTGAATTAAAAACTCATCAATATATGAGTCAGAAGTATGTGGAAAATATGCTTATGATTGAAACAATCACTTCATTATTAAAAGCCCACGGCGAAGATACTTCATCTTCATATGAACAGCAAGAAGTGACTGAAGAAAAAGCAGAGTTTTCTGATAAACAAATTAAAATGGCATTCGGTATATTAAACGACCCTAGATATAAAGACGGTAATTATTCAGGTGCTGTTGCAACTATTGAAAAGATTGCAAAGGGATTATCAGCACATCCAAGCGTAGCAAATGCCTTAAAAAGAGCAAATGAGAGTGTTGAAGAAGTAGTAGAGAAAAAGAAATCAAAGAATTTTTATCCTAACTTCAAAGAAACACTTGAAGCAATAGACTTGGACTTATCACAGACTGGCGAAACAACTACCAGTGACGCTAGTCCAGAGACAGAACAAGTAGCAGAAGATGAGGAAGAAAAAGGTCCTGACCATTACAGATGGAAGAATGACTCACAATTATCTATCGCTAAAGACAGATTAGAAGCCAGCATGAAACAACTAGAACATGCGATACAATATAGAGCAGAAAATAGTCATTTGATGATGCGTGGTGGAGATAAAGCAGGTACAGGCGACTTGTATAATATGCATGACAAACTAAAAGATGTACTAGATAACTGGGATGAAAATACCGAATATTACGGAATGTAATTAAATTTAATAACCAAGGAAATAAAATGGAAAAAACTAACTTAGAAAAGACTTTAATGGAAGAGTTAAACGCTCTACTTGAAGTTGATGCGGCTGAGGCGGAAATCACAATGGCTGCCAGAGGCATTGTTGATGAATTACAAGACGTAATTGAGAAACTAGGCAAAATTCAAAACGACCAAATCGGTCCATTATCAGACGAAATGGCATATTCACATGGTCCTGACCAAGCGGCAACGTTTAAAGGTTCAGTTGATGATGCGATTAACGGTCTACTAGGACAAGCACGTTCGGCTAAAGATGCAGTACAAGATGCAACACTAGTTCTATCAGGCGAGAAAATGGCTGATGATATGGGTGATGTAGAACTTGGCGGTGATATGGGCGCTGACTTAGAAGATGATATCACAGCAGACTTTGGTGGTGATGAATCGTCTTCAGGCGAAGAAACAAATCCAGTAGGCAGAGAAGAAAGAGCATAATATGAATTTCGCCAAACTTCTACAAGAGAAGGCGAATTATGATGCTCAGTTAATGGGCGATATTAATGCTTATCTTATTTCGTTAAAAGCGAATGATATTCCATCAGTTACTATGGATATGATGGTGCGTGAGTTGAACGGAATGGGTTATACAGTTGACGCAGAGTCAATGGTTAGTTTATTGGGAAATAGTAAGTATGTATCTAAAGTTACAACTGATACAATAGACCTAGTTCATCCAACAAAAAACAAAAATACTGCTGACAAAGACACAGTACGCAAACTGGCAGTCAAAACAGCAAAAACAAAGGTGAAAAAATAATGGCACTAATAATTAGTAAACCAATTATAACAATCTCTAAAGAAGAAATGAAGAAACACGTTGAAGAATTAGAGAAAAATCCAGAAGGCGGCATTGAAAGTTTATCTCCAAAACAGAAAGCATTTAGAAAAGAAGTCCAAGATGCAAAACGCCACAGAGAGTTTATGAAACGTGTTGCAGATAACGAAGCAAAAGATTTAGCAAACGCAGTAGCAACTAGTGAAATCGTATCAATTGCTGTAGGTGAAGCAGTAAAGACAGTTGAAGAGCAGTCAGAGATGCCAGAAGTTGATTTTGAATCAATGACTAAAAAGCAAATTGATATGTGGGCAGAAGAAAACCTCGGTATTCAATTAGACAGACGCCACACTAAAGCAAAATTAATCGAAGAAATCCAAGAAAAACTTTAAAAATCTCTTGCATTCTAACCTAAAGTATAGTATAATAGTGCTATGCTTAAAGAAAAATTTACCTATAAACCACTAGAACGAGTAAACATTAAAGGTAGTCGGCATTATCAAACGCCCGACGGACAGCCTTTACCAAGTGTTACTACAGTACTCTCCGCACTTGCAGACAAATCTGCTTTATTTGAATGGCGCAAACGTGTCGGCAATGAAGAAGCAGATAGAATTATGCGACTTGCTACTGGTATTGGAACACAAGTTCACTTACACCTCGAAAAATATATCTTAGAAGAAGATAGACCAAATGGTTCAAACCTGATACATCAGATGGCAAGAGAATTGTCAGAGATTGTCATTGAGCAAGGTCTATCTAAAGTAGATGAAGTATGGGGTACAGAAGTTCCATTATATTATCCTGGTCTTTACGCTGGCACAACAGACTGTGTTGGTGTATATGAAGGCAAACCAGCAATCATTGACTTTAAAACATCTCGTAAACCAAAGAAACGAGAATGGATTGATGATTATTTTTTACAAGGTGCGGCATATGCCGAAGCCCATAATCAAATCTATGGCACTGATATCAAAACAATTGTTATTATGATGATTGGCTGGGATGCAGAAGCAGACAATATGGGTAACTACCAAGAATTTGTTGTTGACACTGATGAGTATGAACGTTATGCAAGATTGTGGGCAGGTAAAGTCCAAGCCTATTTTGATAAATACATGTAATAACGGGAGTGTAATATGGCAACAAATGTAAAAATTTTATTAAGACGTGGTCTTCGTAGTGAAATATCAGCAAGTACTTTAGATGCTGGTGAATTAGGCTACACTACTGATTCTAAGCAACTATATGTTGGAACTTCAGCGTCAGTTGATGAAATTATATTTGACCCTTTTGCTAACGCTCAATCAATCGTTCAAACTTTTTTAAATCAACATACAGCAGAGCCTGGACTAGAAATAGATGAAGACTTAATCATCAGAAGCATATCTGATGTTCCCGCACTTCTCACTGCTATGACAACTTACGGTGTAATTACTGCTGGTGCATTTGTTAATGCTAAAGTATATAAAATAAAAACTGTCGGAACAACAGACTTCACATTAATAGGCGCCGCTGATAATAATATTGGCACAACATTTACAGCAACAGGTGTAGGTACAGGAACCGGTACTGCAATCGATACTGTAGACCATTTTTATGCAAACATATTTGCTAGTGAAAGAAAGAATGTAGAGGTTCTTACAGAGAATAGTTTCAGCCAAGTATATGCTAATATGCATCTACAAACACACACTTCAGCAGACGGCAAACGTCCTAGTTTATTTAAGAAAGAATTAAACGCTACATCTGGAACATTTTTGAAATATGCTAAAACAGACTCTACTTCATTCTTCATTGATTACTCATTGAAGCAAGTAGGTACATCACCAGCAATAACATTTGTTCGTGTAGGCAGACTTCAGGTTATTAACGGAGCGGCAGTTACTCCAGCAATTGCACAAGCAAAACTTACAGATAACAATACAGAAATCTGGCAAGATGATGGCGATTCAATAGCACAAGCAGACGAGTTTTCAAATATTGAGTTCACATCAGTCATAGATGGTGATAATCTAAAGATTAATTACACACAAGATACAAACTTCACAACAGAAATATCATATACTGTAAAAAGATGGACAATGTAAATGCAAGATAAAGCAATATTGCTTTACGAATGGCGCCAATTACGATTAAAATTAAAAAAAGAGTTAAAACAAACAACACTACAAGAAATCGTAAATTGGTGGAAAACCTTTCCTTATTCAGCAAACGGATTCAATTATGATGATGTAACTACTTTTCCTGATGTATGGGAATATATCAGTGAAGGTTTTTACACAAATAGTGGCAATGGATTAGGATGTTTCTATACAGCGTTGCACTCACACCCAGATAAAAATCCCGAATTATGGTTAATCTTAGACCTCACCCAACAAGGTGAAATATACCTAGTTGCGTATGTCGATGGGTATGTACTTAACCGAAAGAATGGTAAAGTAGACAAGTATGAAGAAATTAAAGGGGACATAGATATTATGGAACGAATGACATACAAAGACATAGAACCACACCTTAAAGATAGGAAATAATTAAGTGCGTAGTTTGTGCATAAATAAATACATATAACAACAACAGGTAAATAAAAATGCTAAAAGAAAAGAAATATGAAAAAGGTGATATAGTAACATTATACTTACAAACAGGTCAAGAAATCTTAGGAAAATTTGATGCTGAAGATGATTCTAATGTAGTTATTACAAAGCCATTGACGATTGCTATGGGACCAAAAGGTGCGGCGTTTCAAACTTTCACTGTAACAGGTGATAGTGAGAATAATGTACATTTTAGGTCTGATAAAATCATTTCAGTTTTAAAGACTAGAAAAGATACAGCAGATTCATATATTCAAGCAACATCAACAATTATAACTCCAGATAAAGGAGGCTTGATAACATAATGCCACAAGCCGCGAGAACAACTGACCCAATATCACCTCATTCACCCTGTTCTCCAGGAAAATGTGGACCTGGAAGTTCTAATGTTCTTATTGAAAATTTACAGGCATATCGTGTCGGTGATAAAACAGAGCCACACGGTGTTCCAAAACCAAGAGTAGGTTGTGTTCCTCACGTTACGCCACTAGTAAACGGCTCTCATAATGTTTTCATAAACGGTCAGCCAGCAGGCAGAGTTGGTGACACTCATTCTTGTGGTATAATAGTTTTATCTGGGTCATCTAAAGTAAGTATTAATGGTGGTGGAACAGGAAGCGTAACTCCGAGAGAAAATCACCATCCACCCACACAGGCGTATTCATCTGTTCCGAATGATTTAACTGATTACATAAAGTCTAAAGAAAACTTTACTGCGGATGCATTCTGGGACAATAAACAATATACTAATGGTTATGGAACAGAAGCATTAAGTCCTACAGAAAGTATAACAGAAGAAGAAGCACTACGTAGACTAAATGAAGACCTAACACAACGTAGAAATTTTGTTGCTAACTATTCTGCTAATAATAATCGCAATTGGTCTCCTGACCAAATTAATGCTCTTACTAGTTTTGTATTTAATTTAGGTACAGGTTCACTAAGTCAAGTAACTGATAATGGAACTCGCACAGATACACAAATTGCGGCTAAGATATTAGAATATAATAAAGAAACAAAAAATGGTGTAAAAGTCACAGTTCCTGGACTTACTACACGAAGAATAGAAGAGAGTAATTGGTTTAAAAGGGGAATGAATTAAAATGGCTAGTGAAGCGGAAATCGAAAGACTATATCAATTATTTGTAGCGAATGGCGGTGGCAACTTAACGTTCTCAGGTACAAATTTAACTCCTAAACAATACTCTGAGGCTTTTAACACATCTCAATTGACACCACTTGAAATGGCAGAATTAGAGGCAAGACAGCATCAGTTTAACAGACAAAAAGCATTGAATTCAATAGCAAATGAGATGGATGCGAATAATTTTAGTAATCCATACCTAGCAAGAGGTTCATATGGAAGTGCTTTACTTTCTGCACTAGGCTCATCATCAGGCGTAACTAGTACTACTAATGGCATAGCAGGTTTAACTAACGCATTTTCTGGATTTAGTGATGCCGATAAAGCATTAATATTTGCAGGAGTACTATCTCAAACTGATATAGATTTAGAAAAATTTCTAAAGATTGCAGGATTGACTGCATTAGGTCTTGGAATGTATAATTCTTTGACTAATCATACGAATACTCAAACAGCAAATATTCCACAGACAATGCAAGACGCAGACGCACTGGCATCAATGAATGAACAATTTGGAGAACAAGGAGACCCTTGTTCGTCTTTTAATCAGTTGATGGGAATTCTGGCTGGTATATTTGACGGCACTCTGGACTTTATTGACGGTGCAATTGGCGATATAACTTCTTTACTAAATGATTCTGGCATAACATCTTTAATACAAAGTATTATGGCCGCTATTGTAGGAGCAGGTAGTGTTGTTGCAGATGTAATTAGTGCAATTGTGGGCGTTGGAATTAAAGCCTTAGGTGCTATTATCGGGTTAGTAGCAAAAGTAATAAACGCAATAGCAGATGTAACGACTCAAATTGCAAACGAAATTAATGCATTAGCCGATATGGCTGCCGAATTACTAAGAAAAGCATTAGCATTAGTTCTTGGCAGTGCGGCGGTTGACCCTTGTAAGAAGAAAGTATTAGAAAACACTGGTTCTCCAGCGATGAAAGAAGCAGTCGAAGACCTAAATGCGCCATTAGGCACACGACATCCTGATATTGTAGGAGTTACTACTGATACGAGAGCAGACGAAGATGAGGTCAAAAGAATGCTTCAAATTGCACGTAATCAAGCAGAACTTAATCCTGGAGTCAGTCAAACGCCATTCACTGATGACGAAGACCCTAAAGACTACAGAAAAGATGAAGTCATTAAACAGGATGGTACAACTATTGAAAATTCTGATGTTGAAGATGGAAAGAAAACTAGAAACCTACATACAAAAATATATTGGTCATATAACTCACGGGATTATGAGCATTACTTGACTAATAAAGGGTCTAAGATTATTGATAAGAAGAGAGCAAAACTGAGAGCCCAAGTTGATAAAGCACAAGAGGTTATTGACGGTGGAGTTCTTGCAGGTGATACAAAATATATTCCTGCAGAGAATATAATAGTCGAAAATTTAGCAGATGGTAATAAGTATATTCAGTGGAAACCAGAGACAGCGAAGATATACAATGAAGCAAAATCTTATTGGACACCTAAACAGAAAGAATACATTCAATCAGTTGGCACTTTATCTAGTGACATTCGTAACTTACTTAAAACTGGTAGTTTTCAGAATAAAAAAGATATTGAACTTGGATTAAAAGAATTCCTTGAAAAGTTAAGTACTGACAGAAGAACGGTCACGACTCTATTAGACACGAATTACAAAAATAACTTTGAATACTCTACGGATGATGGTAAAATTGACCAGGCACTTGAAGATAAACTTAGTAACAGTTGGAAAACATCAGGTAATCCTACCGCAACACGTAAATATAATTTAGCAACAAAAAATCTAAAAGAAATCAAATCTTATTGGTCAAGTGTAAAAGACAAAGTATTTCCTAAGTAATCATAATATAGTATTGACAATTGCCTGGCAAACTGTTATACTACATATATGCCAAATCAACAACAAATCCAGATAAATACTATAAATTATAGTCATATTTTAATGGGAGTACTGTTGTGCGAGTAAATGAAATAATTAGTAGTGTAGAAGAGGGAGTAGATGACCCTCATATCTTTAAAGCAGTGTTTATGGCTGGTGGCCCAGGAAGTGGCAAAAGTCGTATCGCAGATTCTCCAATTCTAAAAGGTGGCGGTCTAAGACCTATCAATTCAGATGATGTCTACGAATACAAGATGAAAAAAGCAGGATTAGATTACGGTGACCCAGATGTTATCTATTCTGACCAAGGGCAAGAAATACGAGGTAGAGCAAAAGAAGTAACTGCTAAAAGAGAGCAAATGTACTTAGATGGCAGATTGGGTATTATCATTGACGGAACAGGTAGAGATATTAATAAGATAGCAACTGCAAAAGAAAAACTAGTCAAAATGGGCTACTCATGTATGATGGTCTTTGTGAATACAAGTTTAGAGATTGCACAAGAAAGAAACGTGAATAGAGAAAGAACTCTAAAGCCAGAAGAAGTTTCAAGGATGTGGAATGATGTACAAAACAATATGATGAAGTTTCAGCAGTTGTTTGGTAAAGGAAAGTTTCAAATCGTTGATAATAACGGCGGATTAGAAGACCCAGAAAGAAAGAAAAACTTTGAAAAAGTTCAAAAAAATGTTACAGCATTTCTTTCACGACCACCTTCAAATCCTTATGCGAAAAAATGGATAGAAAATGAGAGACGAAACAAGACGGCAATCAACCAACAGGAAAAATAGGTAAAACATGGCAATAGTAGATAAGTTGGCAGAATATAGAAAAGATATTGACTTAGATTTTATTAAGAAAACCCACGTACATTATTGTACACCTTGTTATGCGGGACAAATTTCAGAACCATATTTTAGGTCTTGGACTAAAGGCCACATGATGTTTACTAAGTATGATATTCCGTATTCTTTGACAACATCAGCAAACGAAAGTTTGATATCTCGTGCAAGATGTCATATGGTAGCATACTTTATGTCTAATCCAGAAGCAACTCATATGATGTTTATTGATGCAGACATAAATTTCGATGCAATAGACATACTACATATGTTGCAACACGATAAAGATGTTATTGTAGGAGCATATCCTAAAAAAGAATTAGATTGGTCATCTATTAAAGATGCAATTGAAAGAGGATTAGACGAGGGAGCCATAAAAGATTGTGCGGCAAATTATGCAATTAATCCTTTATGGGACTACAATGAAGAAACAAAAACTCGCAGATTAGATATCCAAGGTGGCTTGGTCAAACTTAAAGATGCGGGTACTGGATTTATGATTATCAAACGAAGTGTCATTGAAAAAATGATAGAATCATATCCTGAAATGCATTTTAATAACGACTTACATTTAGATGAAGAATTTGCCAAGTGGACATATCTATTTTTTGATACAATGCACGAAAAAGATACAAATAGATATCTCAGTGAAGATTATGCATTCTGTCGTAGATGGCAAGAACTTGGCGGTGATATATGGCTAGACCCGTTAGTGAAACTAGACCATGTAGGACACTATACTTTTAACGGTAATGTGGGTAAAATGTTTTATTCATCTACAGAAGAGACAGAGATTTAAAAGCATAACTACTATAGTAAGACAAAATTAACAACAACGAGGATAAAGATGAGTTTAATTAAAAAGTTCGAAAAATCATATGCTAGTAAATCACACGATGAAATGTCATTGTCTGACTATCTTACATTGTGTAAGAAAGACGAGTTAGCATATGCATCAGCCGCTGAAAGATTATTGGATGCAATTGGTGAACCAAATATAGTTGATACTAGCACAACTCCTAGGCTAAGCCGTATCTTTTTAAATCGTACAATTAAAGTTTATCCAGCATTTGAAGATTTTTATGGTATGGAAGAAGCAATCGAAAGATTAGTTGCTTACTTCAGACAGTCAGCACAAGGACTTGAAGAAAAGAAACAAGTATTATACCTTCTAGGACCAGTTGGCGGTGGTAAATCATCATTAGCAGAACGTTTAAAAGAGTTAATGCAAATGCACCCAATGTATGTGCTGAAAGCAGGCGATGAGATTTCGCCAGTATTTGAATCGCCACTAGGGCTATTTGACCCTAAAGAGTTTGGCGCAGATGCAGAAAAAGAATTTGGTATTCCATCTCGTTATCTTACAGGTCTATTATCACCGTGGGCAGTTAAAAGATTAGATGAATACGAAGGTGACATTTCAAAATTTAGTGTTGTTAAAATGTATCCGTCCAAATTGAAGCAAATCGGTATTATGAAGACTGAACCAGGTGATGATAACAATCAGGACATTTCAGCATTAGTTGGTAAAACTGATATTCGTAAATTAGAATACTTCTCACAAAATGACCCAGATTCATACGCATTCTCTGGTGCATTATGTCGAGGTAATCAAGGTATTATGGAATTCGTGGAGATGTTTAAGGCACCAATTAAAGTCTTGCATCCACTACTTACTGCAACACAAGAAGGTAACTATATGGGAACTGAAGGTATTTCAGCAATTCCATTTAATGGTATCGTAGTTGCACACTCAAATGAAAGTGAATGGGAAACATTCAGAAACAATAAGAACAACGAAGCATTCTTAGACAGAGTATATATTGTTAAAGTGCCATATTGTTTACGAGCCACCGAAGAAACATCTATCTATAAGAAGATGTTAGATTCGTCAGGCCTAGACAGTAGTAAATGTGCGCCTCATACTTTAGATTTGTTGTCACAGTTCTCAGTCCTTTCAAGGTTAAAAGAGCATAAGAACTCGAACTTGGCTGCCAAGATGAGAGTTTATGATGGCGAAAACCTACATGATGTAGACCCTAAAGCAAAAAGTATGCAAGAGTATAAAGATGTAGCAGGCGTTGACGAAGGAATGAATGGAATGAGTACTCGTTTCGCATTTAAAATTCTTTCACAGACATTTAACTTTGACTCAGAAGAAATTGCGGCAGACCCAGTTCATCTAATGTATGTACTAGAAACTGCAATTAAACGTGAGCAATTTCCAGAAGAAATGGAAGAGCAGTTATTAGGTTTTATTAAAGACCATTTAAGTATCAAATATGCAGAACAAGTTGGAAAAGAAATTCAAAAAGCATACTTAGAAAGTTATAACGAATATGGCCAAAATCTATTTGACAGATACTTAGATTATGCTGACCATTGGATTCAGAACATTGATTATAAAGATGCAGACACGGGTAACTTATTTGACCGTTCTGTTCTCAATGAAGAACTAGAAAAAATTGAAAAACCTGCAGGTATTGCCAACCCAAAAGATTTCAGAAATGAAGTTGTAAACTGGGTACTACGTGCAAGAAGTAACTATGAAGGCAAGAATCCTCCTTGGACTGCTTACGAAAAGATGAAAGAAGTTATTGAACACAAAATGTTCGCTGGTACAGAAGAATTACTTCCAGTTATTTCATTTGGTAGTAAGAAGACTAAAGAAGACCAATCTAAGCACGATGACTTCATAGATAGAATGACAGAAAAGGGTTATACAGCCCGTCAAGTTAAACGATTAGTAGAATGGTATATGCGGGTACAGAAGTCTAACTAGGGGAAGACTTAATGGCAAATACAATAATTGACAGAAGAAAGAATCCAGGTTCAAAGTCTTCTAACAATAGACAAAAATTTATTAAACGTACTAAGCAAGAGATACGTAGAAGTATACACGAATCATTAGGCGGCAGAACAATTAAAGGTTCTGGCGAATCACAAGATGTGGTTATCACTCGAAAGGGTATCGATGAACCACAATTCGGACATAATCCTCAATCAGGCTCACGTGATATAGTTCTCCCAGGCAACAAAGATTTTGTTGAGGGAGATTTGTTACAGAAACCACCAAGTGGTCAAGGTGGAGGTGGTGGCGAAAGTGAAGCAAGTAATGAGGGTATAGGAGAAGATGAATTTGGCTTTGCATTGAGCAATGATGAATTTGTTAATATCCTGTTCGAAGACCTAGAACTTCCTCATATGATTTCTAAAGAAAATAAAGCAGTCGAAAGATTTGAACTTACTCGCAGTGGTTATACTAATGATGGCAATCCAGCACAAATGAACTTAGAGAAAAGTATGGTCAATTCTATTGGTCGTAAGATTGCTCTAAAAGGTCCAAAACTAAAAAAGATTAAAGAGTTAGAAGCAGAGTTAGAAACCTGTAAAGACAAAGAGCGTAGAGTTGAGATTGAAGAAGAAATTAGCAGACTGCGTATTAGAGCAAATGCAGTCTCGTTTGTAGACCCAGTAGATTTACGATATAACAATTTTAGTAAGAAACCAGCACCAATATCACAAGCAGTTGTATTCTTTGTAATGGATGTAAGTGCAAGTATGACTGAACAGCATAAAGATTTAGCAAAACGCTTTTTTATGCTACTTAACTTGTTTGTATCTCGTAAGTATAAAAGAGTAGAATGTGTATTCATTAGACATCATATTTTAGCAACAGAGTGTTCTGAAGAAGACTTCTTTAATAATAAAGAAAATGGTGGTACAATGGTGTCAAGTGCATTTAAACTTGCAAAGAAAGTTATAGATGACCGATATTCTCCGAATGAATGGAACATATATTTTGCACAAGCAAGTGATGGAGACAATTTCGAACACGACAACGAAGACCTTCTAAATGTTATCGATAAAGATATTTTACCAATAACTCAATATTTTAGTTATATTCAAGTAGGACAAAAAAGACACGGGTACTACAATACTGGAAACTTATTACAGGAGTATGTATCATTAGAAGGTAACCATAAAAACATTATAACAAAACATATTGAAGATACACTCGATATATATCCTGTGTTTAGAGAAATATTTAAAAGCCAAGGCAAAAAATGAGTAATTTGATATACACCGGTTCTAGTTGGGATTCAGATAAATTGTATCGTATGATGGATGCGTGTGAAGAAATTGCAGTTAACGATATGGGCCTTGATTGTTTTCCTAATCAGATTGAAATCATTACAGTAGAGCAAATGTTAGATGCATACTCAAGTGTTGGCATGCCATTAATGTACAATCACTGGAGTTTTGGTAAAAGTTTCATTTCAAATCAAAAACAGTATAGTGCAGGACAGATGGGATTAGCATATGAGTTGGTTATTAACTCTAATCCTTGTATCAACTATCTTATGGAAGAAAACTCAATGACCACACAGGCGCTTGTCATTGCTCACGCCGCTTTTGGACATAATCATTATTTTAAGAATAACTATTTGTTTAAGCAATGGACATCACCGGATGCTATTGTAGATTATCTACTGTTTGCAAAACGATACATAAGAGAATGTGAAGAAAAGTATGGAACTGATATTGTCGAAGAAACATTAGATGCGTGTCATGCCATTCAATATCAAAGTATCAATAAGTATAAACGACCTAACAAGATATCAGCACGTGAAGAAGCAGAACAACAACGCACAAGAAGTGAATACTTACAGTCACAAGTAAATGACTTATGGCGTACATTACCAGAAGAAAAGAAAAAAGCAAAAAAAGAAGACGAAACTTGGCCTTCTGAGCCAGAAGAAAATTTGTTATACTTCATAGAAAAGCATTCTCCTATATTGTCTCCTTGGCAACGTGAGATATGTAGAATCGTCAGAAGAATTGCACAATATTTTTATCCCCAATATCAAACAAAAGTGATGAATGAAGGCTTTGCAAGTTTTACACATCATTACATATTTAATAAGTTATATGACCAGGGTAAAGTTGATGACGGCTCAATGATTGAATTCTTTAAATTACATAGTTCTGTCCTATATCAACCATCTTTTGATTCACCTAACTATAGTGGATTCAATCCATACGCACTAGGCTTCGCTATATTGAAAGATATCCAAAGAGTATGTACAGAACCAGATGATGAAGATAAACACTGGTTTCCGCACCTGGCAGATACGGATTGGCGTATTACGATTAAAGATATAGTTGCAAACTATAGAGATGAAAGTGCAATTCTACAGTTTCTAGGACCAAAAGTTATTCGTGACCAAGGAATGTTTAATCTACACGATGAAAACCATTATGATGATTATAGAGTTACTTCAATACACAATGACCGTGGATACAAAAAGATTCGTAAGAATCTAAGTTCTAGTTATGAAACGGCGGCAATGGTACCTGATATTCAAGTAACAAGTGCAGATATTATGCATTCACGTGATTTAACTCTTTTACACGAAAGTTATAAAGGAAAGAGATTAAACAAGAAAACAGCAGACCAAGTATTATTTCATGTACAGAAACTTTGGGGTTATAAAGTAAAACTATATACAATGCACGATGACGCATTACTAGATTTATTTGAATGCCAACAACACTCTAATTCTAAAGTTGGGACTGGAATACTTATATAAATTAACTCTTGCATATTGGTTCAAAATATGTTATAATTAATTAAACTATTATGGAGAACAACCAATGAGTACAGTTATGTGTGCAAAATATGGCAAAGAATTGCCTACTTTAACATCTGCACCTTTTCCTGGTGAAGCAGGTGAAAAAATCTTAAAAGAAATATCAGCACAAGCCTGGAATGAATGGCTTGAAATGCAGACGATGTTTATCAACGAAAATCAATTAAATATGATGGATCCAGAGGCTAGAACGTTCTTGGCTGAACGAAGAAATGAATTTCTTTTTGAAGGTGGAGAAAAACTAGACCCACCTACGCCTGTTTAAATGGAAACTAAAGGCAAAGTATTAGTAACAGGTGGTTCAGGTTTTATAGGTACTGAATTAGTAACGCAGTTACATCAAAAAGGGTATGAAATAACTATCTTAGATAGAGCAGATAAACCAATTGGTTTAGACCATGTCAAGTATATTAAGGGAGACTTATCAAATGCCGCACGATGCGTAATGGCTTGTGCAGGACAAGATTACATTATTCATTTAGCAGGTAAAGCCAGAATTCCAGAGAGTTTTATTAATCCAGATGCTTACTTTGATGATAACGTAGTAGGCACAAGAAACATACTAACTGCCGCTAGTGCGGTGGGTGTTAAGAAATTTGTGTATGCAGGTTCTAGTTCGGTATATGGTAACAACACGGCTCCTAATAAACCAACGCATAAACCAGACCCATTAAATTATTATGCAATGTCAAAATTATTTGGCGAACACTTATGTAAACAATACAAGATTATGTTTGATTTGAATTATAACATTTTACGTTTCTTTACCGTGTATTCAGAAAATCAACCTACTTCTTTGATGTTTGGAAAGTTTGCTCAACTTATTAAAGAAGGAAAACCAGTAACTATTCACGGCGATGGTGAATTCAAAAGAGATTATATTCACGTATCTGATGTTGCGAGGGCTTGTATTGCCAGTATGGAAAGCAAAGTTAAGAATGATACATTCAATGTAGGCACTGGAAATAATATATCAGTCAATGCAGTTGTTGATATACTGAAAGAACATAGACCAGATTTAGAAGCAATTAATATAGATAAACCAAAAGGTTATGCACCAGAGACATTAGCAGATATTAGTAAGACTAAGCATTTACTACATTGGTCTCCAGAGACTTTGATAGTTCCTGGTCTAAATGCGATGTTTGAAAAAATATTTAAAAATGAATAAATATTACAGTATATCAACAAGGAATAAAAAATGAAACTAGTCGATAAAAAAAATAAGATATTGAAAACTAAGTGTGATGAACACATTATTTCAGAACATTCTGAGAAATTAGTTTATGATATGATTGTAATAATGCAAGAAAATGATGCAATTGGCCTTGCCGCTCCACAAGTTGGTGAAAATACAGCACTTATGATAATTGGTCACGAAGATACTGGTTTTGTTGTTTGTATAAATCCAATGTGGGATAAAGCAGAAGATAGTGAAGATGAAGAATTCTTAGAAGGATGTGTAAGTTTTCCTGGTTTGGAATTAAAAATAACTAGACCTAATAGTATTATAGGAACATTTACAGATTTACAAGGAGAAAGAAAGTCATCAACATTTGTTGGAGTATGGGCACAAGCATTTCAACACGAATGCGACCATCTTAATGGCATCACATTCGACACAAGAGGTGCAAAAAATAAGGGACGAAGAAGAACACGTTGGCAGTAAGTAAAATGAATTTATCAGAATATACATTAGTTAGTTTCGGAGATAGTTTCACTTTCGGCGAAGATACTATTCCTAAGCCAGAATTTCTTATGAGAGAGCCAGTAGATACTGAACTTGAGCAGGAGTATATAACAGGATGTAACAGTAATTCATACACTCAATTTCTCACTGAAAGTTTAGGATTTAAAGACTCAATAAACTTTGGATTTCTAGGAGCATCTAACGACAGGTCGATGATGTCTTTAGAGAGTTTTTTACGCAGTAATCCAAAAAAGAAAGTTTTTATCTTATTTAATTTTACTAGTTCTAGCAGATATGTACAATTTTTTAAAATAGATGATAAGAACGAATATGAAGTAGTAGGAATGAACCCTAGTATGATTTCATCTGACGGTAAGGTTACTTATCCATGGAAAACAAATTACACCGGTGTAAATCCTAAAACACTTGCTCAAAATTGGGGCATTTTTAGGAACAGTATACAAGATGTGTTTAATCATATAAAACAACGGAGAGCGTTGTATTATCTATTATCTAGTTATGATGTTCCTTATCTAACATTTGATGGAATTAATGATTTAGATTATCGTATGGTGAGAGATAATCCATTTAGATATGTGAGTAAAAAAGCCGTTGATGGCACCTATTCAAGTTTTTTATATAACGATGATGACCGTTATGTTTGGAAGGAGATGGACTTTTTTAATTCGTATCACAAAGAACTAGTTGACGAAAATCCGTTACTTAATCATTTAACAATTAGTGATTTGGGAGAAAATAGAAATTTGCAAAGTTATCTTAGTAACCTGGGTAATAGTCACAACGGAGATGTAGACCATTATATATCAAACTATGGCATACATTGGAATATCGATGGACATATGGAAGTAGCAATACTGCTATATAAATTTATAAATGAGAGATACAATTAGAAAGGAGTAATAATATGGGATTTTTAACAAGTAGATTAAAAGAAAAAGCCTCACACGGCGGACTAGGTTTAGTTGCAGTGGGTTTAGTAATTCTTTTTCTAGGTAGTTGGGTCAACATAGCCGCTTATGCCGCTATTGCATTCGGTGCCTACCAAGTATTAACTAAAGGCTAAAAAAACTCTAAAAATAGTTGACAATTACGCCAGTTTGGGTTATAATATATCTAACTGGCGTAATTTATGGAATAGAGTCGTGGCAAAGAAGAAGAGCAAGAAGAAAAAATTGAAAATTAATAAAAGAAACCCTGTTGCTAAAGCACTCCGTACTCCTAGGTTTAGAAGCAAAGTAGAGATAGACAGAAAAAGAGAGATGAAAAGTACAGGTAAATATTTAGATGAGGAATAGATGAGATGGCATATGTAGTAACCCAAGATTGTATAAAATGTAAGTATACAGATTGTGTAGAGGTTTGTCCGGTTGATTGTTTCTATGAAGGTGAAAATATGTTGGTTATTAATCCAGATGAATGTATTGACTGTGGAGTTTGTGAACCAGAATGTCCTGCAGAAGCAATCATAGCCGATAATCATCCAAAATTTACACAGAGACTTTTAGATATAAATGACAAGATGTCACAGATATGGCCAGTTATCGTTGAGCAGATAGACCCGTTGCCAGATGCAGACAAATATAATCCTAAAGAAGGATACACAGAAGATAAAACCCCATTGTTAGACCAGTTTGATAAAGAGTAGAGGAATAATATATTGATGAAAACATTTAAGACACGACTTGATGACTTTTTTCATTGGGTTAAGGGAACTGAACTTGTAGAACTAACAGATATTGATGTCAGTGAAGACCCAGTTAGGCCAGAATTAGATTTAGAATTTAGAACTAGTTACAGTCGTAAGATATACGGACTGAAATATGAAGATAACATTGAAGGTGTTATTTGTGTAGCATATTGTAACGATGTACCACAAAGTGTACGAGAATTAGACTTAATAAGTCAAAATGCACATCTTAAAGAAGATTTCAATACAGCAGTGGCATATACTGTTTGGAGTCGCAAGAGAGGTGCTGGTAAAGAGATTATGGCGAAACTGAAAGATTATCTCACTGTAAATACGAATATCAGAAAAGTAGTCACATTGTCGCCTTTAACACCTATGGCAACACATTTTCACATTAGAAATGGTGCAAAATTACTTAAAATTAACGATTCTTCACAAAATTTTGAATATAAACTTAAAAAAACAGCAAAAACTTGACAAAAATCGGTTTTATGCTATAATAATTAAGAATCAACAACTAAAGGAGTTAAAAATGAAATATATATTGACAATAGTAACATTAGGACTAAGTTTACTTGCTACAAATGTGTCAGCAGGCACAAGTGTTTCAATAGACGGTACAGTTTTATCAAGTACTGCTATCGTAAAAGATGTAATAAGAGAAGTTCCAGAAAAGACTTGTAACATCGTAGAAGTTCCTGTCTATGGCAACACTAAAGGCACAGCCGGTGATGCAATTGCTGGTGCTATCATCGGTGGGGTTCTAGGCAATCAAGTAGGTAAAGGTTCTGGTAAAGATGCCGCTACTATCTTCGGTGCTATTCTTGGTGCGAAAGCAGGCGAGAACCACGGTGGTCAAAAAGTAATCGTAGGTTACAAACAAGTAGAACAGTGTGAGATTACTTATGTAAGAGCAGTAACCGAAGTAGTGACTGGATATTCAACAACAGTAGCAATAGAGTTAGGTGATGGATTTGATGATTTTACACCAACTTTTAGAACTGACAGACAGTACTCAGTAGGGTCAACTGTGCCAGTAAGAATGTCGTTATCGTTGAATTAAGTACACACTTATTATAACTGATAACACAATTTCGCTATAATATCTCATAAATACATATGAGAGAAACAAAAGCCTCTTCTTAGAGGCTTTTTTATTACATTATAGAGGAGGTATTTATTATGTTATTTCCAATAATTACATTTATAACCGCCATCACAATTGCGGCAATTGCCGCTTGGTTTTCAGTTGCGGGTCTTATGGCTATCTTTACTGCATCAGCAGTTTCAGTTGCCATTATGGCAGTAGCATTAGAAGTGGGCAAATTAGTTTCAGCATCTTGGGTTTATAGAAACTGGAAAAGGGCGCCATTTCTTTTAAAATCATATCTTACAATTGCGGTAGTAATCTTAATGCTTATTACTTCAATGGGTATTTTTGGTTTTCTATCAAAAGCACATTTAGAACAAGCGGCAGACAGTGAAGAAAATACTGCCCGTATTGAACGTGTCGTACAAGATATGGCTAGATATGAAAGCACAAATAATAGACTTGAAAACAAGATTATAAAATTAGATTCCGAAGGTGAAACAGATACTTCAAAAGTACAAGACCAAATCGATACAGAAGAAAATAGAATGGACAATGTTATGGTTCGTATTCAACCTTCTATCGATGAACAGAATGTAATCATCACTACTGAACTATCAAAAGATGATGATAAGGTTGCACCATATTTAAATCAAATGGATAGCCTAGATAAAGAACTTGATAAACTAGAAGAACAAGCCAAGAAGTATGAAAATGATATTACTAATGTCGGCAAAGATACAACAAGTTATGATTATGCAGTAGCACCATTTCAGGACCAAATTAACAAAATCAAATCAGACATTTCTACATTTAAAGAGATGTCAAAATCTGGTACACAAGAAGACTTGAAGAAAGCACAACAAGTAGTTGGTATTCCTTGGGGTTACTGGAGAAATGCAGAAGTTCTTAAAGAATGGAATGAAGCAAATGCAGTAAAGTTAACTGAACTAGGAATGAAGATTGCAGAAGTTCGTAAAGACTTTGAAAATCAATACAAACAAGAGCGTATTAGACTTAGCAATATGGTAACGAAGTTAAGAAGTGAAGATACTCAATCAGTAAATGAACGTAAGATGGAATTACTAGTGAAAATTGAAGATGCAAGAGGTATAGAGTCTCCTGTAATATCTTCCGCTAGAGAAGAAATCAAAAGATTGCGTGAGAAAGCAGATAGAGAAGTTGCGGGTTCTTTAATTATCCTTGATAGACTAAGAAATGAATTGTTAAATGTATCACAGGTTGATAACTCAGCAGAAGTAGATGCACTACAATTAACGATAAATGCTAATGATGATGCTATTGATGTTTTGATTGACCAGAAGTTTGAACTAGAACGTGAGATTAGAGCAATTGCAACAGAGATAGGACCTATCAAGTACATCGCAGAAATGGTCTATGATAACACAGACAACGATACAATCGATGAAGCAGTTAGATGGCTTATCATTGTATTCATTTTTGTGTTTGACCCATTAGCAGTATTACTATTGATTGCGGCAAACTATAGTTTTCAAAACAGAAATAATGGTGGCAGACAAGAAGAAATATTCGACAAATTTTCTTTCAAAAAAAAAAAGTAAAGAAATCACTTGACATTTCACCGAAAATAAGCGATAATATTACTAATGATGAAGTAATAGATATCGCAACATCTGAGGAACCCGAAGAAATTGACGACAATATAGGTGTTGTCTTAGATGATGCCGAGATTGACGAAGAAGTCGAAGAAATAATTACTCCTGAAGAAGTTCAACGTAAGATAAATACTGAAGTATTCAAGCGAGATGGTTGGTTAGATGACGTTGATACGAATATTAAATAAAGGCAAAAGGTATAATATTGGCAGAAAATAAAGAGTTTAAATGTTCATTTTGTGGAAAACCAAAGAACGAAATTAAAACATTAATTGCAGGACCAAATCAATACATTTGTAATGAGTGTATTGATTTATGCCATGACATTATCCACGAAGTAAAATCAAAAGTAGATAATCCTGATTACGATACTACAACAGTTACTCCAGAAGAAATTAAAGAGTATTTGGATAATCACGTTATTGGTCAAAACGAAGCAAAAGAAGTAATTGCAGTCGCAGTATATAATCATTATAAACGTGTCAATTCTACCGACACTGATATCGAATTAGATAAATCTAATATCTTGTGTTTCGGTCCTAGTGGCACAGGTAAAACGTTGATAGGTAAAACTATTGCTAAGTTCCTTGATGTTCCGTTTGCTCAAATTGATGCAACTACATTAACTGAAAGTGGTTATGTTGGTGAAGATGTAGAGAATGTTGTTCAACGATTACTTATTTCAGCAGATTTTGATGTTGAAAAAGCCGAACGTGGCATTGTTTACATTGATGAAATTGATAAGAAAGCCAAAAAAGGTGAAAACTTATCAATCACAAAAGACGTTTCTGGTGAAGGTGTACAACAAGCACTACTTAAAATCGTTGAAGGAACAGTTGTTCGTGTCCCACCTGGCGGGGGTCGTAAACATCCAAACCAAGAAATGATTGAAGTAGACACTAGAAAGATTCTATTCATTGTTGGCGGTGCATTCGTAGGCATTGACAAGATTGTAGAGAACAGAGTTAACACAAGTCCTGGGATTGGGTTTGGTGCTAAACAAAAAGAAACTTCTGCGTGTAATACTAGAGAACATATTAAAACACAGGACCTTCTTAAATATGGATTGATTCCAGAATTTATGGGTAGATTTCCAATAGTCGTAGGATTAGATGAATTAACACAATCAGAACTAGTTAGAATTCTAGTTGAACCAAAGAACAGTATAGTTGCACAGTTCAAAAAGTTATTTTCATTAGATGGCGTAGAACTAGAAATGGGCGATGACACATTGTCCGCAATAGCCAAAATTGCACACGAAGATACAACGGGTGCAAGAGGACTACGAAGTGTAATAGAAAAATCATTATTGAAATTACAATTCACTCTACCAAAATTGGCAGAAGAAGGTTTAGTTAAAGTTATTATTACTAAAGAATTTATTGATGCAGAAGTGGATACCCCTATATTAGTGTATGCAGAAGATGATAAAAAAGCAGAACAAGGTATAGATGGGTAAAATTTACAAGAACAATCAAAAGACTATGATTGTATCTAACCATCAAATTAAATTTGATACATTACGAGTAGTAGGGCCAGATAGAGTCCAATTAGGAGTAATGAGCAAAAAAGAAGCACTAGATATGGCTAAAGCAGAAAACTTAGACTTAGTTCTAGTTGTTGAAAAAGCAGAACCGCCTGTTGCCAGAATCATTGAGTTAAATAAGTATAAATATGAACTACAGAAGAACGAAAAGGAAATGGCTAAAAAAGCCAGAGCGGCAAAGATAGATACAAAAGAAATAAAGTTTAAACCTAATATATGTGAGCATGATTTACTTATAAAATTAAATCGTGCCCAAGATTTTTTAGAAAAAGGTGCAAAAGTGAAGATAACTATTCAGATGCGTGGAAGAGAGAATGCGAATAGGTCAGAAGTATTTAATCATTTCAAAGAAGCGATTGAAACACATTTAGATAACTTTAAATGGGATTCAAACTTAGCATTAAACGGCAATAGAATAATAGGACTACTATACAAAGATGGCTAAATTTACACCAAAAAAGAAAGTTACAGGCAGAGAAAGACCAATAGGAACTCATGTAGAAATACAGCACGACAACTTCGAAAGAGGATTAAGACTTTGGAAGAGAAAATGCTCAGATGCAGGAACAGTTCAGGAAGTTAGAGAACGTCAAGCATTTATTAAACCGACTGAAAAAAGAAAGAAAATGAAAGCGGCTGCCAAACAACGCACAAAGCGTGAACAAGCAAAGAATGTATTACGTAAGAAAAGAATGTATTAATGGCAATTGATGTAATTGAAACACTAGATGTAAGAACTCTCCAGAAAGAGTCCGCTAGAGCATTGCTAACTATGGACGGAACAAGTCATGGAATAGCACGTTTTAATAAATTAGCACATCATAACTCGCAGAATTGGTACAAAGCAGTACTAACAGCGTACATAGAAGAACATGGAGGCTTACCTTGTGATGTAGGTCCCGCAAAAGATTTAGTGTTATTTTCCGAGAAAATTGGTTTATAAAGACTAAATAAGAGTGTACTAAGCAATAGTGTTTAGTATATTACAGAGATGCCGAAAGGGTCTCAAACAATAATAACTTGCTTAATATAAGGAGAAAAATTATGACAAGAGTTACAACATTAACCCTGCCCGACTTCCACAGAACAATGCTAGGATTTGACCGATTGGTCGAAGACTTTCAAACGTTCAATACTGGAACAAACAATGGGTATCCCCCTTTCAACGTAGAGACTTCTGGTGATGATAAGTATCAAATCACACTAGCACTCGCTGGTTTTGTACGAGATGATTTAAAAATCGATGTACAAGAAGGCATTCTTACTATTACAGGTGAGAAAGTAGAAGCAGAGTCCGAAGAAATTCAATATCTACACAAGGGCATTGCTAATAGAAGTTTTACAAGAACTTGGAAATTAGCAGAATACGTTGAGGTAGTAGAAGCCAAGATGGAAAATGGTATGCTTTACATTTCTTTAGAACGCATTGTTCCAGAAGAAAAGAAACCAAAGTCTATCAAAATTAACTAAAAAGTTACTTGACTTTAACTACTAATTTAGTTATAATTAAGGGAGACAGACAGAAATGTTTGTCTCTTTTTTGCATAAATATATACTATATGAGGGAGAGTAATAATGATTGAAAGTAACGAAAAAGAAAAGATACAATCGTCCGATAATTCGTTATTAACAATAGGCGAACCGAAGCAGTATTATGTTGTAATGCACAATGATGATAAGACTCCGTTCGATTTTGTTATTGACATACTTATGGCATTGTTTAATCATGACCAAGACACATCGGCTGATTTAGCCCATAAGATACATACAGACGAAAAAGCAATCGTAGGAATGTACAACTTAGAAATCGCAGAACAAAAAGTTGAAGAGACAGTCAAAGCAAGCCGAGTTGCAAATTATCCTTTATCAGTATCTTTAGAGCCAACGACTTAATTTACTGTGAGACACAGTATACTCCAATATAATACGGACTGTTTTAATCACGGAAGTGATTATTTTGGAGAAGTAACCAAAGATGTAGATTACGCATTATTTCAAAGACTGCCAATTAAGAGCGAATTGTCAGGACCAAATATAAAAGAGATTCACTTAGAAAGAAGTATACCTAATGCAAGAAAATCTTTATATGTAGGTATAGCAAGATTTCACGGTAAATCAAAATTTGAATCTTGTATATCGTTTAATTTACCAAGCAAAGATATAGTTAGAGCAACAGGAGATAATTTCCAAGGCTCTAAAGCATTATGCACAGGTATCGACAAGATTGTATATTGTAGTGTATTACCTTGTTATCCTGATGGCAATACTATAATACATAAACATACACTAGAAGATATTGAATTTTTACTGAATAAACTTCAGAACACAAACTGTATAATAGCAGGAGACTTTCATCACAAGCCTGGTGATTTTAAAGAATTAGACGACCTCATCAAAGGTTACGGTTTCACATCATATCTCAATGACTACGACACATTTGTTCATCCTCACGGTAATAAATTTAACCTAGATAGAATGATATCAAACATCAAAGGTCTAACTGTAGGAAACATAAAAGTTCATCAACCAAATAAACCGAGTAAACATTTAGCAATAACATATGATGTACAATATTGATAATAACTATTGCATAATATAATTATTTGTGTTATAATACTAATATATGAAACAAATAGAACACGATATGGAATGCCTACAGTGTGGATATAGATTTATCACTCAAATGCCATCACCGTGCCCAAATTGCAGTCATAAGTATTTGATTGATTGGGGCTTTAAGAAGGAACAAAAATGAACTTAAAAATATTAAACGAATTAGATAGAATTCTTAAAAACAACCCAAGTCTATTACAGGATAAACATGCATATTGCCAAGTTGTAAATGGTGTATTTGATATTGAACTGAATCAAATTGATGATACAGAAGTTCACGCATTAGCAGAACAAATCGATAGAGCAGTATTGAAAAATTACTTTGGTAAAGTCTGGCAAGCAGAAACAAAGAAATTTAAATATAGTGGACTTGCAATCATTGATGAAGTGAATGCAATGAATCCAGGTAACGTAATTGATATCGGTTGTGGGTATAACGAGTTTAAAGGAAAGATACAAAACTTAACTGGTATTGACCCATATAATGATAGAGCAGATATCAGTGTTCATACACTAGATTATAACCCAGAAGTCGAATATGATGTTGCTATCTGTCTAGGTAGTATCAATTTTGGTAGTAGTGATAAGATACTTGGTGAACTTGAAAATGTAGTAGGCATGGTCAAGTCAGGTGGTTTCTTATATTTCAGAGTTAATCCAGGAATTCAACACAATCGTCCAGCGGCTAAATGGATTAATTTTTATGACTGGGACCCAGTCTTTATTTCAAACGCCGCACAATATCTTAACTGTGATGTCTTAACATTACGACAAGACGACAATAACAGATTTTATTTCGTATTACGTAAAAAATAACCTATGTTTACGCTAACGATTCGTATATTGAGTAAATATACGTATGTCACATAAAGAAGCGTACAGAATGTTTTGGATGGTAAAAGGACACTTTAACACGTCGGAATCGACAGTGTTATCTTGCGCCGAAGGATACTTTAATCGTGTATGGAGAGCAGGCTGTGACGGAGCCCCATTATCAGAATGGGAAGAAGGCTTTGAAGAAGCATATTCAAAAATAATTCAAAAATAATTCAAAAAACTGTTGACACCCCTTGTCAATTGTGATATTATATTCGTATAAAAAGATAAATAAAACTAGTACAGAACTGTACTTCAATCATGTATAGCAGAGTTGCTAAGGCATGTTCAAAATCTTAAACATTTTAATATAAATTTAATAGGAAATTGGCAATGTCAGCAATTCTTACCTTGTTAGCAGGTACATTCTACGGATTAATAATAGGACTTATACCAAGTGCGGGAGCCACTACTGGACTCGTAGCAATGTTTGGTTTCATAAGTTATTTTGGTTTCGACCCATATATGGGTGTAATCTTCTGTATGGCAGTAGTCGCCGCAAGTACAACAGGTGATACTTATGCAGGAATACTATTAGGTATCCCAGGCGCAAACTCAGCCGCGGCAACAATGGTAGATGGATATCCATTAGCACAGCAAGGCAGAGCCACAGAGGCATTAACAGCCGCAATCACAACATCAACATTAAACGGATTATTTTGGGGTACATTAACTTTTGCCCTATTGCCTCAGTATGCAAAACTTATTATGTATTTTGGCATACCAGAGTTGTGGGCATTTATCTTGTTAAGTTTGGCGTGTGTTGGATTTGTCAGTAATAAGTTTTGGTTTAGAAGTATCATAGCAATCTGTGTAGGTATTGGAATAGGATTAATAGGCACAGACCCAGAAACGAATATGGACAGATTTACTATGGGGTGGGACTATCTAGGTGATGGTGTACAACTTATGCCACTAGTTGCTGGTCTATTTGCTTTTCCTGAAATCATTGCTGGTTGGCGTAGAGGAAACTCTATCGCAACAATAGGTGAAGAAACACATACACATCAGACTTGGGAAGGTATTAAAGCAGTTTGGAAATATAAATGGGACGCACTACGTGGTGGTGCAATTGGCGCCTTTGTAGGATTTCTACCCGGATTAGGTGGCGCAATGGGAGATTGGATGAGTTACGGTTCAACAGTAGCAAGTCATCCCGAAGAAGAATTTGGCAATGGCAATATGAGAGGCGTTGTAGGTCCAGAAGGAAGCAACAATGCCCAAAAAGCAACTAGTATGATACCAACAGTATTGTTTGGCATACCAGGAGCAAGTTTTGCCGCAGTACTATTAGGACTATTTGCATACTTAGGTTTCGAATTGGGAACACAAGAAATCGCCGCAGATATAAAGTTCTTTGACAGTTTAACATTTGGATTTATGTGGGCGACAGTAATTACTGGTATACTTTGTGTAGCATTTAATAAGCAAATTGCAAAGATAACTTATGTCCCCTACATTTATTACTTCCCATTCTTAGTGGGATTTATCATCTGGGCTTGTGTTCAATACACAGGCGGGTGGCAAGACTATGCTATATTAGGTATTACTACCTGTTTAGGATTGTTTATGAAGAAGTACAAGTTTAGTAGACCTGCCTTATTAATGGCATTTATACTTGCAATGAAAATAGAGGCATTATCTCTACAAATGTGGTTCATTTACTCAGTAGACACACTAGTAACACGACCACTGTTTTTAGGTATAATGAGTGTAGTTATTATGCTGTTAGTATTCAGTATAGTTAAGAGAAGTAAACTAGAATATGCTTAAAGGTGAACCACACACTTTTAAGTAGTTTTTTTAATGTGGAGAATAGGAAAGAAAAATGAAGAAAATCTTTATGGCCCTAGTATTATCACTAGGCATTACAACATCAGCATTTGCTGAAACATTTACATTTGTTGTGCCACAGAAACCAGGTTCTGGTACTACTGTGTGGACAGAAATTGTACTTAAAGAACTGCAAAGGTTTTTGCCAGAGCATACTCTAAAACTTAGGAATTTTCCAGGTGCTAGAGATATTCCAGCGGTAAATGCCTTTCAAAACGAACTAAGATTTGATAACACTATCATTATGGTTTCACATGGTGGTAATGGTGTATCATTCTTACAAGAACAAGTTGATTACAACTATGCTGATTGGGAATCAATTGGTATGATGAACTTAAACATTATTGTTGGTAAAAGACTTGATGCTGATTTAGACAACATTATATTTGCATCTAAGTCAGGTCGTGTTCCAGATGCAATGGGTATGGCTCTATTACTATGTGGTAAACTAGACTCAATTGCTGAATACTCAACTTGTTTCAAATCAAAAGTTAACTGGGTACCAGGATTTGGTAACGGTGGTGACAGACGTTTAGCATTTAAACGTGGCGAACTAACTGTTGACAGAGAAAACCCTGCGGCATACAAGAAGCACATTGCTAAAAATCCAGATGCAGAACTTTGGTTCCATCACGGTATTCTACAAGCAGATGGTTCACACGCAGATGATGTTAACTATCCAGGAAAGCAAATGGAAATCTTATATGAAGCCAAATGGGGCGAAGCACCTTCAGGTCCAATGTATGATGCATATGTACTAGTTAAGTCATTCCGTGATGCTCTACAAAAAGCATTTTGGGTGAACGCTGGTAATCCTAACGCAGAGTTACTACAAAAAGCATTGTTAGAAATGTCTAAAGACCCACAAGCAATCAAAGCCATTCAAAAGAAAGTTGGTAAGTATGAATGGGTTATTGGTGCAGAAGGTAATGCTCGTAGAGATACATTGATGTCATTTGTTACAGAAGATGCGTTACGTGGCTTAGTTGAATTCTCAAACGATGCGTTAAACATCAAAGCAGTATACAAAGAAAGTATTCTTAATGCTGATGCAGTAGATGTTGTAGAAGAAAAGGAAGAAGGCGGTATTCTTAATAAGATTAAATCTTTCTTCAAGCAAGACTGATGAAGTCAAACATTTTAGTGCTTACCGGACCTCAAGGGTCTGGTAATCACTTATTCTCAAAAGCATTATCTATGCACGATGATGTCTCAGGTTGGGATGACCTGTTAAGAGAGTATTGGATAAACCACGATGCGGCACCTTTCAAAGATATTTGGTCACATCCAGAAACTATTAGTGGACACGATTGGTCACTAAGTGAGAACTGGGTACTTAGTGTAAGTGGACCATATGTAGATATCATTAATGGACAAAAGCAAACTGTTTATCCAAACTACAAAGAAGTATTAAGCGAACTTAGTAAAGTAGGAAATGTTCAAGTTGGTATTATTGGTAGAGACCAAAATATCATGGGACAAAATCAACTAAGAAAACGAGGAGTAGAAAGTTATCACAACTTTCTCAACAAAGTAGAAGACTTAACAGCACACCCTCATGTGTTTTTAAGTGTAGAACTATTGTACTTGTTTAGGCATCAGTACCTGAAGTCACTAGATGCCTTGCTTAATATTCCTGTAGATGCGAGTGATGAAAGACTTCACTATATTCTTAACAAAGACCCGAATGCTAAATATGTTCATAACGTTGAACATAGTTGGTTAGACAAGCGAAAAAGAGATGGTCTATTGAACGACAATAGTTTACCACACGATGAAACAGATGTACAGTAAGAAACAAGATACATCGGTTGTAATCATTAAATACGCAAGTGCGATACTTATACTGATAGCAATGGTTTTACATGTTGCCGGTATAACGCCTTGGAATAGTATTTTACAAATGATTGCCGCAAGTGGCTGGATATATGTCGGTCTTAAATGGAATGAGAAAGCAATAATTCTTAATTTTCTTCCTCAGTTTGCTATCATAATACCTATGTTGATTTGGATATATTTTATAAAGGACACAGGATTGTGAAAAGTAATTGGGAATTAGGTAAAGAACTATCAAACTATCATTTCGATAAATCAATAAAAGATACAGAATCTTATCAAAAATGCGGAAGATTTGTAGGCGATTGGAAAGATGAACTTGAAGAAGCCTATAGAACTATGGCTAGTGTCACCTGGAATAACAGGTGGCACAAACACGGCAAGACTGACCCTAGAGGCAATCTTGCACAAAACGAATTAAAAGATATTATTGATGCTGGTGGTGACCCAGAGATATCAATGTATCAAGGTTCATACACAATTGGACCTGTAATGCAACAGATGATTGACACTATAGGAATGGAAAGTAGTAGACACAAACTACATATTCAAGTAACTGGTGAAGTCGTATCTATGCATATGGATAAACATTACGAAAAAGAAACAAACGGCGGTGAAGCAAGACGCTTCTTAGTTGCATTAGAAGATTGGGAACCAGGACAGATTTTAATCTTCGGTAATCAAATATGTGAACGTTGGACTGCTGGAGATATCATTACGTGGGAATGGAAAGACATGCCTCACGGTACAGCAAATTGTAGTCTACATAAACGACCTATGTTAGCAGTGACAGGCATCGTTACTAAACAGACACAAGACTTAATTGACAACCCAAAATTAAGATATAATTTAGACTAAATACACACGAGAACACTTGACTAATTGCACAGATTGTGCGATAATATGTGTATTAAGTCAAAAGAAGGAATGCAATGGCAGTAGGAATAATTTCAGCAATACCAGAAGAATATTCTAGGTTAGAGTGGGATGCTGAACCAAAAACAGAAATAATCGTAAATAAAATTTTTAAGTTTGGCAAGATGAATGGCATAGATGTCATTGCGGCAGAATGTGGAATAGGTAAAGTAAACGCCGCATTAACAACCGGTTTGTTATTAGGACATTTCGGATGTAGTAGTATTGCATTTAGTGGTGTCGCAGGCGGAATAAATCCAGAATATTCTCTTGGTGATATAATTATTGCATCTGAACTCATTCAACATGATTATGGAGCAATTGTGAATGGCCAGTTAATTAGTTCTATTCCTGGCAGTTTCCCATCATTAGATGATACAGATGAAGATGTTGCATATCGTATGCCAGAAAGATTGAAAAATGCGATAACTAATGTAGTAGATGATACTGTTTCATTCGGCCGCATTCTTACTGGAGACACTTACTTGGCTTGTGAAGGTACAAGAAAAATGTTTCGTGGTCAGTTCGGCGCAGATGCAATCGAAATGGAAGGTGGTGCAATAGCACAAGTATGTTGTTCTTGGCATGTGCCGTTTGTAATTGTAAGAGTATTAAGCGACTTAGCAGGAACAGAATCACACTATCAGTTTGAAGAGTTTATAGATGATGCAAGTGTTAAAGCGGCTAAAACAGTAAAGAAAGTGCTTCCTATATTGGAACAGTGGAAATGATGATTAGAGAGTTCAAAGACACCCCATTCGAGTTAAATAACCAAGAAGTTATAATTGATGGCGAACATTTTAGAGTATATCCGGACGCCTGGCCAGCGTGTGATGGACACTTATTATTCGTTCCTAAAATAAATACACCAGAATATATAACAAAAACACTCGGTGAAGCGGTTGTTTATGGAGATAATTTGGTAAAAACTGGACAAATTGACGGATATCATTTTGGTATGAATATGGGAGAACCAGCAGGGCAATCTGTGATGTGGCCTCACGTTCACTTTATACCAAGACATAAGGGAGATGTAGAAGGTTTTCCTGGAAGTGTCAGATTAGCACACAAAGGACATAGAGGATCGGAGTATTATGGATTTCATCCAGAACATAAAGATGAATATCGAAGAGTGCATCCTTTTATAAAATTTAACGATGAGGAAAAAGAATGAATAAATCATATGAATCAAAATCAGCAATAATTGTTCTTTATGGCTCTTCGGACTATAAGATATTAGATAAGAAACTAAATGGTCAACTTGATACTATGTGTTTGTCAAACAGTATCGATAATAAAGATAATTTAGAAACTGAAATGACATATCCATCTAAAGTCAATACACGAGCAATATGTGTAGTTAAGACTGATAAACAATCAGACAATGATTGGAGAAATCTTGGTGGTAAATATTATAGCAGATATAAAGAGCAAGTAGACCATGTTTACTTTGATGATGAAATGCCTAAAGAAGTCTATGATGGCGCAATGATGGCAAGATATTCATTTTCAAAATATAAGACTAAAGAAAATCCAACATACGCAGAAATTCATGTTGATGATATTGATACGATTGATATGTTACACGAAAGCGTTTATTTCTCACGTGACTTGGTATCAGAACCAGGAAATGTTTTATATCCAGCAGAGTATGCCAAAAGAATTAACGATACATTATCGCCACTAGGCGTCAATGTAAAAATCTATCATCAAGCACAACTAGAAGAAATGGGCTTAAGTCTGTTATTGAGTGTTGGTCAAGGTTCAGCAAGAGACAGTTATGTTGTTGTAATGGAACATATGGGTGGTAAAGTTGGTGATTCTCCAATTGCGTTAGTAGGCAAGGGTGTTACATTTGACACTGGCGGTATCAGCCTTAAACCAGGACGTAATATGGGTGATATGAAATATGATATGGGTGGAAGTGCCGCAGTTGTCGGTGCAATGCATGCCATAGCAAATCATAAAGTGGATAAGAATGTAATTGGTATTGTAGGACTTGTTGAGAATATGCCTGATGGTACAGCAATTAAACCAGGTGATGTTGTTACATCATTAAGTGGATTAACTGTCGAAAACCTTAACACAGACGCAGAAGGCCGCTTGGTTTTAGCAGATATATTGACATATGTACAAAATGAGTACAGTCCACGCTGTATCGTTGATTTAGCAACACTAACAGGTGCTATTGTACAAACATTAGGTCACGAGATGGCAGGATTATTTACGAACTCTACTATGTGGGGAGATGCGATAATGGATGCTGGTGACGAAGGTGGCGAAGGTTTCTTCCGTATGCCAATGGGACAAAATTGGAATAAAATGACTGATAGTAAGATTGCTGATATGCAGAATATCGGTGGTCCATTTGGTGGTTCAACAACAGCCGCTGAATTTCTATACAGATTTGTAGACCAAGAGACTCCTTGGGCACACTTAGATATTGCTGGTATGGCATGGAACCGTGAAAACAAAGATACTTGTCCAGTTGGTGCAGTTGGCTTTGGCGTAGCAACTCTTTATAACTTAGTAAACTCAGATTTTCCTAGTGAAATGCCAATTGATGAACCTATGAAGTACTAATTTGTATAAATACGAATATAATATAATTCGTAAGGAAATACAAAATGTCATTTATTATAGCGTTCACACTTCGGTGGCTTCTTAAGGGCTGGATTCTAGCCAAGTTGGCAATCGTAGTAAGAAAATGGTTAGTTAAGAAATACAACCTCGAAGCAAATTTCAAACAGACTAAATCAGATAAAAAAGTTAAATGGGCAGATTTACGGTGGTATGCCGATTTAGCGGCAAATGTCTACAAGACAAAAGAAGTAATTAACTCAACTTATGAAAAAGACTTTACAGTTTACATTAATGAAATAAATGAAATAAGGTATGTTGTTCTCACTGATGATTCTACAAAATCACATTATGTTTCAGTAAGAGGCACATCAAACTCGCACAATGCAATGCAAGATATTAATTTCTTTAAAGATAAGAGTAAGAGATTAGGCATTAACATTCATACAGGATTTCATAGAACAGCAGAAATGATTGCTGATGACTTATTATCCAGATTAGAAGAAGATTATAAAGTATGTGTCACAGGACATAGTCTTGGTGGTGCCGCGGCAGTCGTAGTTTCCTGGTATCTCGACCATGCGAGTTTCAATGTAGGCGAATGTATTACTTTCGGTCAACCTAAAGTTACAGACTCACACGGCAATAGAACAATGCGTGATAAGATTAGACTAACTCGTGTTGTGAATGAAACTGATGTTGTTCCTTTAGTACCACCGACTGGCACACACAGACATAGATATGCTCATACTGGAACATTAATTAAATTATTAGACGATGGTAATTTCTGTCATCTACAACAACCAGATAGTTTGAACTTCGGTGTCAATAGTTTCTGGTTATTTGCGGCAAGAGAAAGTTTCTCTTTCTATGAAATAGGTAAAGAATTACCAGACCACTTTATGACTAGTTACATTGAAAATATGAAAATGTGTTCAAGTACTAAGAAAGGTCAAGAAGTTTTATGGAAAGATAGATTACAGTATATCAATGATGAAGGTATGCTTGGTGAATTTGGTAAAAAGGAGAAGTAATGGCAGAACAACAACATATTCAAGACCCATTTTTGTACAAATGTACAATACAACGTATAGTTGATGGAGACACAGTAGATGTTAACATTGATTTAGGATTTGGCATTTGGTTATATAAAGAAAGAGTTCGTGTAGCAGGTATTGATACACCTGAAAAGAGAACAAGAGATAAAGTTGAAAAGATATTTGGATTGGCAGCCACTGCCAAAGCACACACATTGATTCCAGAAGGTTCAAACTGTATAATTAGAACTCGCAGAGATAAAGCAGGAAAATATGGTAGAACTATGGGTGATTTTGTACTCGAAGATGGTACATTATACACAGATGTTATGATTGAAACACATCATGCAGTTCCTTATGAAGGTCAAGCAAAAGCAGATATCGAAGCGGCTCACTTAGTAAATAGAGAAATTTTAATAGAATCTGGTGAAGTTACTATAATATAAGACATTAGGGAGAGAAAATATGGCAAAAGAATGTTGTCCATCATTCAATGAAGAATTTCAGACTCCAGCA